>Ga0209422_1000144_pt1 | contig 17411 bp, 11 predicted proteins | sample BlaSpr_A8_OM2_M3_FD_187983 | JGI IMG/M metagenome (GOLD analysis project Ga0209422, IMG submission 187983) | Forest soil microbial communities from Thunder Bay, Ontario, Canada - Black Spruce, Ontario site 2_A8_OM2_M3 (SPAdes) (version 2) | ecosystem: Environmental > Terrestrial > Soil > Boreal... | reverse complement strand
GCCAAGCTTCTGCGGTCCCACCTGAGCGGTATTGATCTGATTTCACCGCTTCATCAGCAGCGCACCCACTTGTTCGAGGAGTTGCTTCGCAACGAGCCACGCCTAATTGCTGATAGAATCTTCGGTCGCTTCGCACTCATCCTTCATTCCAGAGGCCATCATGTCCCGCACCGCCCCCAAGATCCAGCGCGCCATCCTCAGCGTCACCGACAAGACCGGCCTCGTCGATTTCGCGCGCCGGCTCGCCGACCTCGGCATCGAATTGATTTCCACCGGAGGCACCGCCAAACTTCTGCGTGACTCCCGCATCGCCGTCAAAGACATCTCCGACCTCACCGGCTTTCCAGAAATGCTCGATGGCCGTGTCAAGACGCTGCATCCCAAGGTGCATGGCGGCATCCTGCATCGGCGAGAGAATCCAGCACACACCACAGCTGTTGCGGAACACGGCATTCAGGCCATCGATATGGTCGTGGTCAATCTCTACGCCTTCGAAAAAACTGCCGCCAAGCCCGACGTCGCCTTTGAAGAACTCATCGAGAACATCGACATCGGCGGACCATCCATGATCCGCTCCGCCGCCAAGAATTTTCACGATGTCGCCGTCGTCACTTCCCCCGCCGAATACCCGGCTATCGCCGAAGAACTCGCCCGTTCCGGCGGCGGACTCTCGCTCGATACGAAATGGCGCCTCGCGCAAAAAGCTTTCGCCACCACCGCCGCGTATGATTCGGCAATCGCTTCTACACTCGAAAGAATTCCTGACATCAACACTTTTCAATTCTCGGCAGCAGAATCGTTCCCAAAAACTCTCCGCCTTTCATTCCAGAAAACGCTGGACCTACGCTACGGCGAGAACCCTCATCAAAAAGCCGCCATGTACTCTGACGGCTCTGGCGCAGGCGTGGCCAATGCTCGCCAGCTTCAGGGCAAGGAGCTTTCCTACAACAACATCGTCGACCTGCAAGCCGCCTGGGATCTGGCCCAGGAATTCGATCCGAATGAAGCCGCCGTCTGCGCCATCATCAAACACACCAATCCCGCCGGCACTGCGACGGGCAAGACGCTAGCCGAGGCCTACAGGCGGGCCTTGGAATGCGATCCGGTCTCGGCGTTCGGCGGCGTGATCGGCGTAAACTGTCCCGTCGACGCCGAAGCGGCCGACGAGATGCACAAGCTGTTTCTCGAAGTAATCGCCGCCCCCGGATTCGATGATGCTGCCAAGGCCCGCTTCGCCACCAAGAAAAATCTTCGCCTGGTCGAAGTGAACGCCGCCCCACAGAAATGGATTCTCAAAAACATCTCCGGCGGCATCCTTTTGCAAGACAACGACTCTCGGCCCTTGCAGGATATCGATCTGAAAGTCGTCACCCAGCGTGCTCCCACGCCAGAAGAGACTCGCGCACTGTTATTCGCGTGGAAAGTCTGCAAGCACGTGAGGTCCAACGCCATCGTCTACGCGCGCGATGGGCAAACGGTGGGAGTGGGCGCCGGACAGATGAGCCGTGTCGACTCCGCGAAAATCGGCGCGATGAAAGCGCAATTGCCGCTGAAAGGAACCGTCGCCGCCTCCGATGCATTTTTTCCATTTCCCGACGGCGTCGAAGAAATCGCCAAGTCCGGCGCGACGGCCATCATCCAGCCCGGAGGCTCACAGCGCGATCCCGAAGTCATCGCAACCGCCGATCGCCTGGGCCTCGCGATGCTTTTCACCGGCGTGCGCCACTTCCGCCACTAGCTGAGAAACATCTGGGAGGGGTTATCGAAGTTAGGAATTCCTTCGCGTTCCTTGGTGCTCTTCGTGGTTAAAGCCTTTACCAAACTTGACAATCAGCTCGTCACAAGTCCCCTCGGTCGCTGTACTTTCGGGCTTCGTCACAGCGTGATTTGGCTGCAGTGTTTTTTCCCAATCCCGCCCTCACCGGGTTAGAATTAAGAAACACCATCCCGGGCGGTTTTGCATCCAATGATTATGTTTTCGGGAAGTGCGCGCGGCTCCAGCAAGACCAGCAATAATAATTCCAGCCTTGTCAGGTCAAGCATGAATAGAATTCTTTCTTCCGCGTTGGTTTTATTTTTCTTGGCAGCGGCCACAGCCGCTCAGGAAGCTCCGTCTTCATCCACGCAAGCCAAACCAGCGGACTCCAAGGGCGCGCAATCTAAAGCTCAAGCGCCAGCGCGCAAGGTGGACCACTCTGCAGCCTATTACCATTACGCGCTCGCGCACATGTACGAAGAGCAGGTGACGGTTTACGGTCGCAGTGAACTTGCGAACAAAGCTCTGGAAGAGTATCGCCTGGCGATTGAAGCCGATCCCTCTTCCGAGTTTCTGACCTCCGGCCTCGCCGAACTCTACGTCAAAACCGGACGCATCCGCGACGCCGTGCTGCAGGCCCAAGACATCATCAAGCGCGATCCGAGCAATCTGGAAGCCCACAAACTGCTGGGCCGGATTTATCTGCGCTCTCTCGGAGACATGCCCGGGAATGGCAACGGCTCAGAGAATGTGCTCAAACTTGCCATTGAGCAATATGAAGAGATCGTCAAGATTGAGCCCAACAACGTCGACGATCATCTTCTGCTCGGGCGCCTCTACCGCCTGAACAACGATTTGCAAAAGGCGGAGAACGAACTCAAGACCGCCGTCAAGCTCGATCCCTCTTCCGAAGAAGCCGTCACCACGCTGGCCCTGCTTTACACCGACGAGGGCGACAGTGCGCACGCTTTGCAGGTCCTCAGTTCCGTTCCTGACACCGGCCGCTCCGCCAAGCTGTATTCGGCGCTGGGAGCCACTTACGAGCAGCGCAAGGATTACAAGAGCGCCATCGACGCCTACAAGCATGCCATCCGTCTGGATCGCGACAACCTCGATGCCATTCGCGGCCTCGCGGAGAACTTATTGAACGATGGTCAGGTGGATGCCGCGCTCGATCAATACAAAGTAATTGCCGACGCCAATCCTGAGGACGCGCAGACCTACCTCCGCATTTCAGAAATCTATCGCCGCCAGGGCAAGTACGACGAAGCGCTCGATAGCTTGAAAAAAGCTCAAGCCATGGTTCCCGATGCGCTCGAGGTTCCCTATAACATCGCGGTGGTCTACCAGGCGCAGGGCCGCTACGACGAAGCCGAGAAACTCCTGGAAGGTCTGCTGAAAAAAACCGAGAAGGGCGAAAGCAGTTATTCGCAGGCTGATCGGAATAATCGCGCGATTTTCATCGAGCGCCTGGGAATGATTTATCGCGATCAGGAAAATTATCAGGCCGCGGTTGATACCTTCCGCAAAATGATCCCGCTGGGTGACGACAATGCCCGCACCGGCTATCAGGATGTAATCGATACCTACCGCGAAGCCAAGCAGTGGCCGCAGGCGACGGCTGTCGCCAAAGAAGCCGCGCAGAAAATGCCCGCCGACCGCGAACTCCGTATGGTGCTCGACGCTCAACTCGCCGACACAGGCGATCCCGACAAGCCTCTCGCTGATGTGCGCTCAATGCTCAAGGGTACGCCCGAAGATCGCGAGGTCTACCTGCGCCTGGCCATCATGAATACGCGCCTCAAGAGCTGGAGCGAAGCCGAAGAAGCGCTAAACAAGGCCGAGCAGCTTTCTACCAAAGCAGAAGACAAAGAGTACGTCTACTTCTTGCGCGGTTCCACTTACGAGCGCGAGAAAAAATACGAGCAGGCGGAAGCCGAGTTCCGCAGAATTTTGTCGGTGAACCCGCAGAACGCAATGACCCTGAACTACCTCGGGTACATGAACGCCGACCGGGGCGTGCAATTGGAAGAGTCGTTCAACCTGATCAACCAGGCCGTAAAGTTAGAGCCCACGAACGGCGCTTATCTCGATTCTCTGGGATGGGCCTACTTCAAACTCGGCAAATATGACCTTGCCGAAGAGACGTTGAACAAAGCTACTTTGCGCATGGGTTCAGACCCCACCGTGCAGGATCACCTCGGCGACCTCTATCAGAAAACCGGCCGCCTGAAGTTGGCCGCCGCCCACTGGGAGCGCGCCGTCGAAGAGTGGAACAAAACTGTGCCCGCGGAACAGGACACGGATCTGATGGCATCCACTCAGAAAAAACTCGACGCCGCCAAAGTACGTCTGGCCAGGGAAGACGCGGACAAGCGATAGTTATGGCCTTGTGCAGAACTGCTTCGAAAGGGCGCGGCTTGGAGCCGCGCAGCTACGTTTCCCTTCGTGGTCTTCAGTTTTAGCCCCTAAGGTAGTTTTCCTAACCCGCGACCCGTTACTAACTAACAGCTGCTTCCTGTTAAACTTCCAACATGCTGGCCGCCTACGCGGTGCAGGTGGAACAATCCCGCGGACGCCGCTTCCCTGAGCCGCCACATCCCTATCGCAACGACTTCCAGCGCGACCGCGATCGCGTCATCCACGCCCGCGCCTTTCGCCGCCTCGAAGATAAGACCCAGGTATTTACCCGCCGCTACTCCGACCATTTCCGCAACCGCCTCACTCATACTATCGAAGTGGCGCAGATCACGCGCACCGTTGCCGGAGCACTTTCCTTAAATGTGGATCTCGCCGAAGCGCTCGCTCTGGTACACGATCTTGGCCATCCTCCATTCGGCCACGCCGGCGAAAAAGCGCTCGACGCCGCCATGCGCGCTCATGGCCTTTACTTCGACCACAACCTGCACGCGTTGCGAATCGTCGAAGATTTCGAACAGCGCTACGCCGCCTTTCCCGGCCTGAATCTGACCTTTGAAGTTCGCGAAGGCATCATCAAGCATTCGCGAGATTACGACGCCTCAGAACATCCGGAACTGGCCGAATATCTGCTCGACCAGCGCCCCCCGCTCGAAGCCCAGCTCATCGACGTAACCGACGAAATCGGTTACAACACCGCCGACCTCGACGACGGCTACGAAGCCCATCTGCTAACTCTCGATCAAATGCGCGCGGGAATTCCTGTCTTCGACCGTTTCTTCCGCGAAGTCGAGCGTGCTTATCCCAAAGCTCCAGATAAGTTGAAGTTCAACGAAGCGATCAAGGGCGTCTTTAACCGTCTGGCAGACGATCTAATCACCAGCACTCAGAAGCAGGTGGAGAAGGCTGGAATCGAAACACTATCCGACATCCGAGCGAGCCAGGAGCGGCTGGCCACTCTCAGTCCTGAGGTCGAATGCGAGCGCAAGCAGATCAAAGAGTTTCTCTACGAAAATCTCTATTACAGCCCCTCGCTGGCCGATGAAAAAGAGGGTGCCGAGAGCATCGTCACCGAGCTTTTCGATTTCTGGATGAAGAACCCCTCCGCCCTGCCCCATTACTATCAGGAGAAAGCCGACCAGGAATCCCTGCCGCGCGTGGTTTGCGATTATATCGCGGGCATGACCGACCACTTCATCATCGAGCAGCATGAAAAACATTGCGGCGGAATGTAAGCGGGATGGAAATAGAAGCCCGATAGAAATAGAAAATGAGCGGTTCTACCCCCCAGTTTAATTCTCCAGAGGTCCGGCGGTCTTCCTAGTTTCAGCAAAAGCTTGCACACTTAGTGGTCGTCTGCCACCCAGGCGTCGCAAAACCAACGCAACTCCCACACTAACGAGTAGATCCTCACCCCAAGCCATTGTTAGAAAACTGTCCGCCCGACTCCCCCCCGCACGCAGTTTTTATATCAGGTTTCCCAAAATTACCCTGCTTCTTGCACCCTGGACCTATCGACGTGCCAGCGGGGGGGTTACAATGTCTATGGTTATCAAGGTGTTAGATATTCAACCCGAAAGCTGGTTTTTGGCATCTGACATGTAATACAAGACGTAGGCGCCGGGAAGAATGCGGTGCCTACGTCTTGGCTTTTCGGGTGTGCGTCGCGTCAGCGCATACCGGCTAGTAGGGGACGCAATTAAAACACGCAACACGCCCGTTTTGGCGTGCTGGAGTGGAGCCCCCAAACCGCTCCCCCAAACCTGGAGGAAGTTTCTTATGAACAACCGCATTCTAGTTACACTGCCTCTGGCCGCAATGCTGGCGTTCCCAGCCTTCGCCCAGACTTCGTCTACCCAGACTCAGGATCAATCCAACCCGCCAGCGGCCACAAGCCAGTCGACTGATACCGCTACCGGCAAGCAGCCTCTTCAAGCTCCCGCCCGCGAAGGTTTCTGGGGCCGCGTGAATCCGTTTGCCCGCAAGAACTACGTGAAGCGGCAGACCGAGCCCATCCGCGACCGCATCAATGAACTCGACGATCTGACTGCAGCTAACGGTAAGGCGATCAAAGACACAGACTCGCGCGCCCAGGCTGGAATCAAACTGGCCTCCGATAAGGCCAATGAAGCCGACCAGCATGCCATCGATGCCGGCAACAAGGCCACCGTGGCTCAACAGAGCGCCCAGCAGGCCAGCACTCGCATCCAGACGGTAGAAACCGTCGTCAGCAACATCGACCAGTACAAGGCCTCCAATCAGACCGAAATTCGCTTCAAGCCCGGCCAGACCATGCTGAGCAAGAACGCGAAAGATGCTCTGGACGAAATGGCCAATACCGTGAAAGGTCAGCGCGGCTACATCATTGAAGTGCAAGGTTTCTCATCCGGCAAAGGCCAGACTGCGATCTCCAACTCGCAAAAGATGGCGGAGTCCGTGGTCCGTTACATGGTCCTCAACCACGAGATTCCGGTCTATCGCATTTACCTAGTAGGCATGGGCAATGCCCCGGTCGCCGGTGACGAAGAGAACGGAAAGACCAAGCACATCAGCGGTGGGCGCGTGGAAATCAGCCTGTTGAAGAACGACCTGGAGCAACTCTCCAGCAACTCTTCAGCTCCGTCCACCTCTACCGATCAGCAACAGCAACCGAAATAGTTCTTATCAGTTTGGGACTACGGGCGCCTCGCCCAAAAGTCCCTCCCCCAGAAAAAGCCCTTCGCGTAAGCGAGGGGCTTTTTCGTGCCTGATCGTGCTTAGGAATGGATTGAATCACGGTAGACTTCGTTGCCGTCGCGGATAACGCGTTTCGCTTACCCAGGATGATGGTGGAAGTGCAGCAGTAACATGTGAGTTATAAAACCAACCACAAACCAGGCAGCCGCTTCTAGGATTCGTTTGAACGTTGAGGTCATGAGGAGAGAATACCTCCCGCCACGCATCTCTGTCAGTTGAGCGAAGTGAAGACTCAGGTGCGGCTCATGTCCGGTAGGCTCCCGGCTTAATGCCGAGATGATCCAGCTTTGACTGGAGCGTGGTGCGTTTCAATCCGAGCCGCGCGGCTGCTCCTTCCGGCCCGCCCAGCCGGCCCCGGCAGTCCCGCAGGGCTTTAAGAATGCGTTCCCGCTCTTTCTCGCGAAGAGTATCACCACCGCTGGTCGGTTCAACCGGGTTTTGCAATTCCGCAATGGTCGAATGGAGCACCGAACCCTGGGTCAGAATGACCGAGCGTTCCACGAAGTTCTCTAGTTCCCTGATGTTGCCCGGCCACGGCCAGCGTACCAGCAATTCCATGGTCTTTGCCGGAATGCTGGTGATGGATTTTTTCATTTGCGCCGCGAACTTGCGAACGAAGTGTTCGATCAACGGCCGGATGTCCTCGCGCCGCTCGCGCAACGGCGGTATCAGAATCGGGAACACATTGAGGCGATAATACAGATCGCTGCGGAACTCACGCTCCTTTACGCTCTGCAGCAGATCCCGGTTGGTAGCCGCGAGCAGGCGAAAGTTGACCTTCAGCGTCTGCGTACCGCCCAGCCGTTCGAACTCCTGATCCTGCAGTACGCGCAATAGCTTGGGTTGCAGGCTCAGCGGGATTTCTCCGATTTCGTCCAGAAAAAGCGTTCCCCGGTCTGCCAACTCCAATCGCCCAAGTTTTCTGGCCACCGCGCCGGTGAATGCTCCTCTCTCGTGCCCGAACAACTCGCTTTCCAGCAGTCCTGAAGGAATAGCTGCACAGTTCAGCTTGATGAAGCTGTTGGCTTGCCGGCCGCTGAGGCGGTGAACAGCTCGCGCCATCAATTCCTTTCCGGTACCGGTTTCGCCTAGCAGCAGCACCGTTGCGTCGCTGGGAGCGACCTTGGCCACTTTCTTCATCACCGCTTTCACCGCGTCGCTGCGGCCAATAATCTCTCCAAATCCCATCTCCGCATCGATCGTTTCTTCCAGGTAGAGCTTTTCCTCCGAGAGCTTCTCTTTCGCCTGCTCAAGTTCCGTCGTAACTTCGCACAGTTGGCGCACGTTCTCGCGCAGCGCCTCTTCCGCCTTCAGGCGTGCCGCTTCCAACTTTGAGGAGGCGGTTACGTCCCTCTGGATCCCCCAGGTGTGCACCAGCATTCCGTTTTCCACCGTGCCGATCATACTGTTGAGAAATATCTTGGGATTGCCGTGAATGTCGACTTCGTGGGATTCCCGATCCATCACCCGAAAGCCGGAGCGGATGAACTCCCGTGTAAGCTCGATGTTGCGGGGATCGTCAGGCACTACCATTTCCGTCAAGCGCCTGCCCAGAAGCTCCCGTCCCGACTTAAAGCCGTACATCGCGGCCATGGCGTCGTTGCACTCCGCCACGTAGTGGTCATAGAGAATGTGATGAATCAGTTCGTCCTCTGGCAGGTTAATCGGAAGAGGGGCATCCAGGTCCTCCCGGAAAATGCCCTCGGAACTTTGAGACACGAACATGCGGTAGCTCTCTTCACTCCGCCGCAACGCTTCCCCCGACCGCTTCCGCTCGGTAACGTCGTGCATCACCACGGCGACTCGTTCTACGCCAGTAGAGCCTTCGATAGGGAAGTACGACACCAATAAGTCTCTCTCCCCCAGAATGGGATATTTTTGTTTCTTCTCGTAATGCACTACGTGGCCCTGGAAACATTCATCGAGCTTTTGCTTCATCAGCGCCAAAACTGTTTCGGTAGTTCCTTCCGAACGCAGCTGCTCCAGAACACTGCGCCCGATGATTTCGTTGCTTTCCATCTTCCGATACTTCAGAAACGCGCGGTTGGCGATCAAATAGCGATAATCGCGGTCGAGAACCACGATCATTTCTTCCAGCCCTTCCACCACTCTCTCGTGTTCTTTCAACCTTTGTTGCTCCGCCTTGCGCTCCGTGATGTCCTGCAGGATGCACGCAATTCGGTCCACGCCTGCCGGACCTTCAATGGGGAAATAGGAAGCGAGCAAGTCTCTTGCGCCGCCGATGGGATAGTCATATCGCAATTCATACTGCACCACCTTCCCCCGGAAACATTCGTCCATCTTGGGCTTGATAACGGCTTCAAAGGTCTTGGGGTCCACTATTTCTGCGACAGTACGCCCGATTGCCTCTTCTCTGGATAACCTTCGGTGGTGCAGGAAGGCACGGTTTGCAATCACATAGCGGTATTCCCGATCAACCACTACAATCCTTTCTTCCAGGCCTTCTACCACTCTCTCGTACTCCCGCAGTCTTTCCTCGGCCTGCTTGCGTTCGGTAATGTCTCGTGCGACAACAACAACGTAGCCCCGCTCAAGTTGCACCCGGGTCAGATTAAGTTCGACCGGAAAAGTCGTCCCGTCCTTCCGCCGGTGGCGACCCTCCATCACGACCGACCCCGTCGTCTTCAACTGTTCAGAAACCTTTGCGGCGGAAATTTGGGTAATTTGCGGATCGATATCGAAAACCCGGAGTGAGACCAGTTCTTCACGGCTGTACCCAAGCTGGGCACAGGCTTTCTGGTTGGCGTCGAGAAAGCGAAGAGTTTGTGGGTCCACCACCGCAATGGAATCGTTGCTTCGGTCAACCAGGGTTCGGAACAGCTTGAGTTCCCGGATCGTGCTCTCGCTTTCGCGCACCTTGCGCAGCAGATCCTCGTTGGCTTTGCGCAACAATTCCTGAGCGCGCTTTTGCTCGGTGACATCACGCGCCATGCCGCGCACAATCGGAGACTCCACGCCTTCTGTGCGCAATGTGTTGTGATACTCCCAGATCCGCCGCTCTCCCGAGCGGGTCATCACCGCCATGAAGCCGCTCGCTTCGCCCACGCGCTCGATTCGATCCAGATATTCGTCGAACTCGCTGCGAAACTCGGGCGCGATCAGCTCCCGCATCGGAATCCGCAATACCTCTTCAACCGTATAACCCAGCACCCGAGCCGGCGCCGGATTCACCGACAGCAGCCAGCCTTCAAGATCGTGGATGCAAAGCAAATCCTGGCTGTGCTCCACCAGATCCTGAAGCCAATCTTCATTGTCTTGAAAAGCTTGCCGGATAGGAATAACTTCGGCATGCTTCCCCTGAAGGGGTCGACTATTCTCTGTTCCAGGGTGCAAATCCATGGCTACTCCCTAGTGGTCTGAGTTAACCCGTCCTGCGGATTCCTCTCCCCCGGCGATGACTTACCAGAGAAATTGAGGGCGGTACAAAAGGCTTTGCCCCCAATTGCGGCGAAGTGTAGCAGAACTTAACTGTGTGCGCTAGCGCACTTTCGAGCCATGCCGGGCACTGTCAATACAGTTCTCTCCTCCAAGGCGTTTCTGCCAAGTGTTTTTTTTGTGCGCGGAGGAAACTTTGCACGGTTTTTTAGATTGAGAAGACGAACCTGCTGTGGAAATTCTGGCAACTATCCGGTTGAAGACAAAGCAATCGCTGTGCCACAATAACCTCGCTTGCTTGAGGGGGCAAGTCGAGCGTCTCAGGTTTATCCCGAGATGTTTGAGAAAGGTCATCCCCAGTTCTTCTTGCCGCACAGCGGCATAGCGTTTGGGGACTTGTCACAAAATGCTATCGGAACGGACTCACCCTCTTGAAAGTGCCATTACGATTTTTCTTTTGGCGGAAAACCGCCTGCTGCGCGAAGCTCTGATCCGTGTGCTCTCCAAGAAAGACGATATCCATATTGTCGGTAGTGGATCGTACTCGCCGCAAGTCCTTCCACAAGTTCTCCATGCCGCTCCTCAGGTGCTAGTCATCGATTCTGTTTCGAGGGCCCTCTGGCAGAACGGAATCATGCGCCGTTTGCTGGATTCCAAACCGCAGATCAAAGTCCTGATGATTAGCATGGAGGCCGACGAAGGCGTTTTTCTGCGTATGGTGCAGGAAGGCGTGCTGGGATATGTTCTGAGCGATGCCTCTGCCGCCGACGTATGGCGTGCTATCCGATGTGTGGCCGCCGGCGAAGCTGTCTGCCCCCCTTCCTTGTCGTCCGCGCTATTCCGTTTTGTCGCCGCGCAAAACAGTATCGCCGGGATACGCCTGCAGAGAGGCCAGGACTTCAGTCCCCGCCAGCTGCAACTGGCCCAGTTGATTCGCCAGGGCCTTTCCAACAAAGAACTCGCGGCCCAGTTGAATCTTTCCGAGCAGACCGTGAAGAACCATGTGCATCGCATGTTGCGCAAGGTCGGAGCACCGGACCGCGCCACCATGGCGGAATTGGCGGTACGCTCCAACATCAACTAGCTGTTACGGGTTTGACCCGACTGCGCACGCGCACTAAACTCATTGCTCAGCGGGGTTCTTATGAAACGTATCGCGTGGCTGCTTCTCTTCTTCTGTTTCTCGATTGCCATCACTCTGGAAGCGAGCCGTGGTACAGCCTTTGCCGACGATGACGATCATTCCCATCAGCACCACGAAGATCTAACCTCAGCGCAGTTAGGCACCGTCAGTTTTCCAGTTTCCTGCGCCCCCTCAGTGCAAAAGCCCTTCGAGCGCGGCGTCGCTCTGCTCCATTCGTTCTGGTATGAAGAAGCCGAAAAGGAATTCCAGCAGATCGCAACTGACGATCCGCACTGCGTCATGGCGCATTGGGGCATCGCCATGAGCCTGTGGCATCAACTCTGGAACCATCCCGACGCGAAGGTCATTCAGCGCGGTCTCGACGAAGTTCACCAAGCGAAGACTACCGACGGTCCCACCACTCCCCGTGAAAAAGCCTACATCGCCGCCATCGCCTCTTTTTACAATGATTCCAAGAAACTGAACTACGAGGCGCGCGCCACGGCCTATTCGGGCGCTATGAAGAAGGTCTACGAATCCTATCCCGACGATCACGAAGCCGCAGTCTTCTATGCGCTCTCCCTGCTCGCCTCCGAACCGCATGACGACGCCACCTTCGCCAATCGAAAACAGGCCGCCGCAATTCTGGAAAAATTATTCGCTACCGAGCCCGACCATCCCGGCGTCGCCCACTATCTGATTCACAGTTACGACAAGCCGCAACTCGCGCAACTCGGCCTGCCCGCAGCCCGCCGTTACGCGCAAGTCGCGCCCGGCTCTCCGCATGCCTTGCATATGCCCTCGCACATCTTTGCCCGCGTTGGCCTCTGGCAGGACGATATCGATTCCAACCTCGCCTCCATCGCCGCCACCCGCAAAACCGCCGCCATGCACATGAGCGGCGAAGGCCACCAGTTCCACGCTATGGATTTTCTTTTCTACGCCTACATGCAAAGCGGACGCGATGCCGACGCCAAAGCCCTGATCGAAGAAATCCGCGCCATGCCCTACAAGAAAGACGATATGTACGGCAAGGGCTATGATCCTCACGCCGCAAGCCTGGCGCACCTCAGTGCGCTGTATCCGATCGAGATGCACGACTGGCGGGCCGCGACAGCGCTGCCTCTGACCGAGGTGCCAGGCACAGCAGAATATTCGGTCACCTACTGGGCGCGCGCTATTGGGTCGGCGCAGCTTCACAAGGCCGATGATGTCCGCAAGGATATCGCCGGAATTGAAAGCGTTCACGAGAGGCTGGTGTCCGAGAAATCGGACTTTGCCGACGCAGTCGAAGACGACCGCAAAACCGCCCAAGCCTGGCTGGCCTTCGCCGAAGGCAAATACGATGACGCCGTCGAAGCATTGCGTCCGATCGCAGACAAAGAAGATTCAGTGGGCGACGAACCCGAAGGTATGCCGGCTCGCGAAATGATCGCCGACATGCTGCTTGAGGCCGAACGTCCGCAGCAGGCCTTGGCCGAGTATCAGACCGACCTGAAGCTCCATCCCAACCGCTTCGACGCCCTCTACGGCGCCGCCCGCGCCGCCGAAGCCGCCGGCAAACAAAAAGATGCCACGGAGTATTACGCCCTACTGCTGAAAGTCTGCGAGGGATCAACATCCACGAGGCCGGAACTAAGTCAGGCAAAGAAATTGGTGGCGCAGAAATAGTCCCAACCGCCCTGTCATCCAGAGCGAAGCGAAGGACCCCTTGCCCGCCCGCGCGACCAGCGGCCCGGCTAGGTGTTTCTACGCCGCTGCGGGCCTCAGTATTTTCTTGCGACTCATCGCAGGAGTGTCATCTTGACCACCAGCCCAGCCATCATCGCCACCGCGCCCAGCACCGCGTTATACTCGCGATGCTTCCAATACAAATCCCAAGAAAATTCTGAGCCCTCGCCCACCTCGGCAGAATGCGGCGCAAGCTTCGGCCACATCCTCGGCACTCGCCGCGCATATTCCTCAAACTCCGGAAACTTCTTCCTTAGGAACTTCTCTTCGTCGCGAATCACCGGCAGATAGATGGCAACAAACATCACGACGAGTACCACGCCCACCCACCAACTTCGCGCCGCCACAGCGAATCCCAACCCCATCAACAGTGATCCCAAGTAAAGCGGATTGCGCGTATAAGCATAAGGCCCGGAAGTCGCCAGCGCCTCATTCTTGCGCACGTGCCCCGAAGCCAGCGCTCGAATCAAAAGCCCCGCAGCAATCCCAATCGCACCCATTGCAATCGACCGCCGCGTAGGTCGCGCCAGCCAGAAATAAAGCACCGCAAACAGAAATCCCAGCGGCACCCGAATCCGCCGCGCGATCTGTGACCACTCAGCCATAGATTTCTTCTGCCCATCTCAAAGGTGTTCGCACCGAATCAGCTGTTCGCGAGAGGCGCTGCTCGGAATTTGTCAGAGACACCTCTCGGCGGTTCGGAGTCTGCCCGAGACTCGCTTTTGGGTGGCGCAGCGCTTTAGCGCTGCGATAAGACCTTTGTTTGAAGTTGGGGCTTTAGCCCCTGATGCCACCTGCCATCAACTCCCGCGCCGCCTCCACCACCGCGTCACTCCCAATCCCCAACATCCCCTCTTCTGCCTCGTTCCTCCGCGCATGCGAAGTAACACTCGCAGCGCTGCGCAGCACCACGCTCTGCGTGCCATAAGGCCCATTCCGTGCCGGATCAGTCGGACCAAAAATTGCCACCACCGGAACCCGCAGCGCCGCCGCCAGATGCAACGGCCCCGTGTCGCCTCCCACGAAAAGCCTCGCCCGCCGCATCAGAGCAATCAACTCGGTCAGCGTGCACCTCATCGCTCGCGCGTTTCCGCAGCTGGCCGCCTCTGCGACTCGTACCAATTCCTCTTCGCCGGGGCCGTAGTTGAGAATCGAACGCACTCCAAGTTTCGCCAGCCCGCACGCCACTTCTCCATATCGCTCCGCCGGCCATCGCTTTGCGCCCCATCCCGCCCCAGGATTCAAAACAGCGAAGTCGCCCCCAGAGAATTCCCGCAGTTGCTTCTCGACTCGCTCCTCACTCCTGGGATCGCGAGGAACTTCCGCGCCCGGCACTTCAACCCGACGCCCTATCAGCGCCTCCGCAACCGAAACATTCTGTTCGATCACATGCCGCCCCAGCCCAACCACCTTCCGCGTATACCACAAGCTGGCCGGCGACTCCCTCGGCTCCGCCGCCCCATACACCACGCGCGCCCCTGACCACCGCGCCAGCACCGCCGACCGCATCGCTCCCTGCAGATCAACCGCAACGTCGTATCGCGCGGCCCGCACATCGTTCCAAACGGTGGCGATCTGTTGCAAAGTTGAAAACGAAAACAGAGATTTCTTCCAGTCCTTCAACCGCACGGTGTGAACCTCATCCACCAGCGGCCGCGAAGATGACCGAGGCCCGCGCCTCCGAGCTCCATTCGCACACAGCAGTTCTGCCCAACGCTCTTCAATGAGCCAGCCAATATGCGCATGCGGGAATGATTCACGCAGAGCCCGCGCTGCCGGCAGAGTATGAATCACGTCGCCCATGGCGCTGAGCCGCACGATCAGCAACCGGTCGATCTTTGTTTCGAAGGCTATTTCAAGACGTTTCAGATCGAAACTCACGGCCGCCTCGGCGACAGGCGAGAGCGAATGATCGCACTGGTGGAGTGATCCTTGGAGTCTCCGACGATCGCGACGCGGCCGCCGCATTCCTCTACCGTATCCCGCTCTGGAACCGATTCCACCGTATAGTCAGTCCCCTTGGCGTGGATATCCGGTCGAATCACGCGGATCAAAGCGCGCACGTCAAGCTCGGGGAAAATAACAACTGCATCCACATCGCCCAGGGCCGAAACAATTTCAGCGCGCTCCTGTTCTGGCATCACCGGACGCCCCTCGCCCTTCAGCGCTCTTACCGACGCATCCGAATTGATGGCCACTAGCAGCTTTCCGCCCAACTCCTTCGCGCCTCGCAGATAACGCACGTGCCCCACATGCAGCAGGTCAAAATTTCCATTGGCCAACACGATCCGCTCGCCCGCGCGGCGCCACTCCGCCACACGTTCGCCCAGTTTCTCCCGCAGGAGGATCTTGTTCATTCCCATCGGTGATATTTCCATCAGTGCGGTCGCGTCTGGGGCGGAGCCTGTTCCAGTGCGGTCAGCAATTCTTCGCGAGACACCGTAGCCGTGCCCCGCTTCATCACCACGATGCCGCCGGCATAGTTGGCCAACTGCGCCGCCTCTTCCGTGTTGGCGCCCGCAGCCAAAGCCGCACTGAATGCCGCGATCACGGTGTCGCCCGCGCCCGTTACATCCGCAACCTGGTCAGAGCCGAAGATAGGAATATCTACCGGCGCTGGCTTCTGGTCGAATGCAACCAAGCCGTCCCGCCCTCGGGTGATCAGCAACGATTGCAGCTTCATCCGTTCCATCACCTGCTGTCCAGCCTCCACCAGTTTCGTCCAGTCTTGCCCAATGCGCACGCCCAGCGCCGCTTCGACCTCCGGCTCATTCGGAGTAGCCGCCGTTGCTCCCGAGTATTCCAGCAGCCGGTATCGCGAATCCAGAATCAGCGGCACGTTCACAACCTTCCGCCGCGATCCTTGCCGCAAGGCATTCACCAGCGCCGGTGTCGCCGACCCATATCCATAATCGGAAACCAGCAGCGCATCCGAGGCTCGCATATATTCTCGCGCCGCCAGAAACAGCTCCCGTCGCAGGTGCTGATTCGGAGGATTCTCCGGCTCGCGATCGATGCGCACCACCTGCTGCCTTGTATTGTGCGTCATCCCGGCGAGAATGCGCGTCTTGGTCACCGTGGTGTAGCTCTTATCCTTCAACACGCCGCTGACCGGAATGCGCTTATGCCGGAAAAATTTCAAAAGCAGCCGTCCCGGCTCGTCATCGCCAATCGCTCCAACCGGCAACACATTCACCCCAAGATCGGCCAGATTATTGACCGCATTCGCGCCACCTCCCGGCACGACAGTCCGTTCGCGATGTTTCAAGATCAGCACTGGAGCTTCGCGCGACACTCGCGAAATCTCTCCATACACAAATTCGTCGGCCACCAGATCCCCCAACACAGTTATGGTGACCTTGGGAAAGGCCTCGACAATCTTCCGCAACCGCTCGACTTCCTTTAGATGTTTCGTCATTGGACAAAAGAGCCGTGTCATCCTGAGGCGACATGCTTTTCGTCGCCGAAGGATCTGGGCGCGCCGCGCGTATCCACGGAGCCTGCCCTGAGAGAGCGCAAGCGACCGAAGGGCGCGTTTGGCTCGCTTCCTTATCTGCCGCACCCGCATTTTCTCACGAGCGCCGCCGCCGTCCCTCAATCACGCGGAGCATGGTATCCACGGCGTTAGTAGCGTCGGCCAGTTCCATTTTCACAGGAATCACCGCCAACCGCGGCAGTGCCCCAAGATACGCTCCCAGATTCACCGCGTCTTTTTCGGTTGTAACGAAGCCCCCCGCCTCACTGCGCTGCCGCAGTTGCAGCAGGTCGCGAATGTCCTTTTCCGTATAAGCATGATGGTCGCGAAAAAATGCTTCCGCTACCGGATCGATCCCCGCCGCCCGCAACTGCAGCAGAAAATTTTGCGGCCGCGCTATCCCGCAAAAGACAATTGGCCGCTCGGGAACGTTCTTCGGAACAATCCCCCGCCGAACCCGCCACACAATCTTGCCCTCGAGAGGAAACGATTCCGGCGCAGCCCCGCTTGCCAGCACCACCGCATCGGCCCGTTCCAGCGCACGCAACGGCTCCCGCAATCGTCCGGCCGGAAGCAGGCGATCTCGCGCATCCTCCGGCGTGACCAGCACAATATCAAAATCGCGCGCCAAGCCGCGATGTTGAAACCCATCATCAAGCAAATGCAATTGAGGCCCGAATCGCGATTCGGCAAATCGCCCCGCCTCATATCGATCTTCGCCCACCAACACCGGAACCTCCAGCCGCCGCGCCATCAGCAGAGGCTCATCGCCGAAA
>Ga0209422_1000143_pt1 | contig 17468 bp, 14 predicted proteins | sample BlaSpr_A8_OM2_M3_FD_187983 | JGI IMG/M metagenome (GOLD analysis project Ga0209422, IMG submission 187983) | Forest soil microbial communities from Thunder Bay, Ontario, Canada - Black Spruce, Ontario site 2_A8_OM2_M3 (SPAdes) (version 2) | ecosystem: Environmental > Terrestrial > Soil > Boreal... | reverse complement strand
ATGTCCGAAGCAAAGGTGTCGATCCTCGACCGCGGATTCCTGTTCGCCGACGGGATTTACGAGGTTGCCGCGGTGCTGGACGGCAAGCTGATCGACAACGCCTCGCATCTGGCGCGGCTGGAGCGCTCGGTCGGGGAAATATCGCTGAAGCTGCCGGAGACCACCCAGCGCATCCAGGAAATCCAGAAGGAACTGGTCGCGCGCAACAATCTCGTCAACGGCATGGTCTATCTTGAAGTCACGCGCGGCGCCGACAAGGGCCGCGACTTCGCCTTTCCGAAGGACGTCGCCCCGACCCTCATCCTGTTCACGTCGGTCAAGGACATCATCCACGCCGAGTCCGCCAAGACCGGCATCGGCGTCATCACCGTGCCCGATCTCCGCTGGACGCGGCGCGACATCAAGAGCGTGGCGCTGCTCGCGCAGGTGCTGGCCAAGCAGGCCGCGGCGGAAGCCGGCGCCGGCGAAGCCTGGATGATCGAGGATGGCAAGGTGACCGAGGGCGGCTCGTCATCGGCCTTCATCCTGACCCAGGACGACGTGCTGGTGACGCGGCAGAATGGCAGCGAGATCCTGCCGGGTTGCACCCGCAAGGCGGTGGTCAAACTCGCCGAGGAGCGCCAGCTTCGTGTCGAGGAGCGCCCCTTTACGATTGCGGAAGCGCTGGCGGCCAAGGAAGCCTTCATCACCTCGGCCACCGTGTTCGTGCAGGCGGTGGTGTCGATCGACGGCAAGACCGTCGCCAACGGCAAGCCCGGCCCGATGACCGACAGGTTGCGGGAGATTTACGTGGATTTTGCCCGCGCGACGGCGGTGTGAATTTGGCGCAAGGAATCACCGCGCGAGGTGGGAACCCTGCTAACCCATCGATGTGACGGTTCGAGCACCAAGGCATGAAAAAAGCCCCGGATGGTGCCGAGGCTTTTCTTTTCGAGGAATCGAAGATCAGCGGCCAGCGGGCGCCGACATTCCGCCGCTGTAGCGCGACCAGTCCGGCTGGACCGCCGCGGTGGCGGGCGCCTCGTAAGCGTTGCTGTTCCGGAATTGTGCGCTCGCCGGCGCGCGGTCTACCTTTCGGGTGTGATGGTGTTCGGCGGCGGCGGCCGCCTGCACTGTCAGTGCAGCAATCAGCGAAGCGCCGAGGACGGTGAGAACTGTCTTTCGCATTGTTATCTCCTTTTGCGCGTTCTGTAGAAGAAATGCGGCTTGGGTCTTCCGCGGACTGTACATAGCGATGGTTCGGGAATCTGATAATTTGCGGAATTTGGAATAGACCATCAATCGGTAATGGATAATCCGCCGGATCTAGTGCGCGCCGCCGGTTTCGAGATGGCCGGGTTTCCTGAGCAGCAGGGCTGCCATGAGCGCAACGAGCAGCACGGCGCCCAGCAGATAGAACGTATCGCTGAACGCCAAAATGAAAGCCTGCTTTTGCACGATGTTCCCGACGGCGACCACGGCACGATGCGCCGCATCAGCGCGGTCGATGACGCCGTGACTGACAAAATACTGGGTGAGTTGTTCGATCCGGGTACGGGTGGCCTGTTCGAACAGGCTGATCGATTGCATCAGCACGTTGGAATGATACTGCTCACGCTTGGTCAGGAAGGTCTGCAGCATGGCGATGCCGACCGCGCCGCCGAGGTTGCGCATCATGTTGAACAGCCCCGACGCCGAGCCGGCATTCTCCGCTTCGATGCCGGCGGTTGCGACCGCGGAAAGCGGGGTGAGGATCAACGCCTGGCCGATGGCGCGAACGACGTTCGGCCAGAACAACTGATCGTTCGCGTAATCCGACGTCAGATAGATGTTCATGAAGTTGGAGGCGGCGAACAGCGCGAAGCCGACGCCGATCACGAGCCGCGGATCGAACCGCTTCATCAGCCGCGGCACCAGCGGGATCAGGAATAGTTGCGGCAAGCCGGTCCAGGCCAGCACCATGCCGATCTGCTCGGCATTGTAGCCCTGAATGCGCGACAGATAGACCGGCAGGATGAACACCGAGCCATACAGGGCGACGCCGAGCAGGAAATTGGCAAGCATGCCGAAGCCGAAATTGCGGCGGGCCAATAGCCGAAGATTCAACAGCGGCTTTTCGCTGGTCAGTTCGATCCACAGGAACAGCGCCAGTGCCACTGCGGCGATGATCGACAGGCGGACGATAAAAGCCGATCCGAACCAGTCGTCCTTGTTGCCTTCCTCGAGGACGGTCTGCAGCGCGCTCAGCCCGATCGCCATGGTGACGACGCCCGGCCAGTCGCCCTGGCGCAGCAGTGACAGCTTCATCGGCCTTGCTTCCAGCGAGAACCACAGCATGCCGATCATCAGCGCGCCAGGGGCGAGATTGACGTAGAAGATATATTGCCAGCCCCAGTTTTCCGTGAGGTAACCGCCGATGGTCGGGCCGATCGCGGGGGCGAAGGTCGCTGACAGCGCGAACAGCGCGAGTCCGACCGGCTGCTTGGCCTTTGGCAGCAGCGTAATGATCAGCGTGAAGGCCATCGGGATCAGCACACCGCCGCTAAAGCCCTGAAAGGCGCGCAGCGCGATCATATGCGGCAGGTCCTGCGCCAGTGCGCAGGCGGCGGAAAACACCAGAAACAGGATGGCGTTGGTCAAGAGATAGACCCGGATCGAGAACACCTGCGCGAGCCAGCCGCTCAAGGGGATCACCACGATCTCGGCGATCAGATAGGAGGTTGAAATCCAGCCGCCGTCGTCGATGCCCGCGCCGATCGCGCCCTGGATGTCCGCGAGCGATGCGTTGACAATCTGGATGTTGAGCACCGCCATGAAGGCGCCGAGCGTGGCGCCGAACACTGCAAGCCAGGTTTTTGCGGAGACCGCGGGTATCCTGTCCGCCGGCGCGGTGACTTGCTGACGGTCGCTGTTGGCGGCGGCGTCGATGGTGCTCTGGAGCGCGGTCATTTGTGTCTCCTCCTTCTTGCAGAGGCAGAATGCGTCGGATCGTGGTTTGGATAATCCGGGATGTACTGGAAGGATTATCCAGCAGGGTTGGATGATGCCCCCTGGAACTAGCCGCCATTCGGCCGGGGCGAGACGATCTCCGACGCCAGCCTGCTTTTCGCCTGGCGCTCGGCAACTACGGTGGCCTTGGTATCGACGGTCGGCTCCGCCGACATGCCCGGACGCAACAGCCCCGTCAGGCTGCGATCGTCGAGCGCGATCTTCACCGGCACCCGCTGCACGATCTTGGTGAAATTACCGGTGGCGTTGTCCGGCGGCAGCAGTGCGAACTCGAGACCGCTCGCCGGCGAAAGGCTGTCGACATGGCCCTTCAACCGGGTGCCGTGGAAACTGTCGATCCGGATTTCGACCGGCTGGCCGTTTCGCACGTGAGTGAGCTGGGTTTCCTTGAAGTTCGCCACCACATAGACCGCATCAAGCGGAACCACCGCCATCAGCTGCGTGCCGGCCTGAACGAATTGGCCGACCCGGAGCGAACGCGCTCCCACGGTGCCGTCGACCGGCGCCGTGATTTCCGTGTAGGACAGGTTCAGCGCCGCCTGCTGTGCGACCGCCTGCGCGCGGTCCAGTTGCGCCACGGCCTTGGCGCGGTCCGTGGTGAGAACGTCGACCTTCCTTTCGGCCGCCAGCAACGCCGATTTGCCGTGTTGCAATTGCGCGATCTTTTCGCGCAGGGCCGCATCGGTCTGCTGCGCGCGCTGAATGGTGCCGGAGCCGCTCTTCATCAGATCGCCGTAGCGCTGCTGCTCTTCCTGGGCGAATTTCAGGTTGGCCTCGGCGGCGGCGACATCCGCCGTGCCCTGCTCGATGACCGGCTGCTGCAGGGCAATCTGCGCGTCGAGATTACGCACCGCGGCTTCGGATCCGGCGACATCCGCCTGCGCCTGTTCCAGCGCGGTGCGGAAATCGCGATCGTCGATCCGGGCCAGCAACTGTCCGGCCTTCACCTGCTGGTTGTCACCGACCAGCACTTCCGCGATATAGCCAGAGACTTTCGGCGCGACGATCGTGGAGTCGGCCTTGACGTAGGCGTCGTCGGTCGATTCCAGGTAACGCCCGGTGGTCAGATAGCCGTAGCCGAAGTCGGCTGCACCGGCGATGCTGACGGTAAGCGCCAGCGCCAGGGCGGCGCGCTTGATCGCCTGCTGGGACGGGCGAAGGCTGGTTTTCGTATGAAAATCAGCGACATATGATTGGCTCGACATGACGTCCTCCTGAACTCGCCGGCGTCCTTGGGGAGGGCGCTTGCTCTAAGCCGAAGATGCAATGTCGCGCGCGATGTGATAATTATGAAAAAAATGGAAGCATTATCTAATCAGGGCGGATAATCGGAGACACCGATGGATCGGCTGACCAGTCTGACCGCCTTCGTCCGGGTGGTTGATAATGGCGGCTTTTCTGCCGCCGGCCGCCGGCTCAACATGTCGACGACGATGGTGAGCAACCACGTCCAGGCGCTCGAAGAGCGATTGGGCGCGCGGCTGCTCCATCGCACGACGCGGAAGGTCAATCTTACCGAAGTCGGCAGAGCCTATTACGACCGCGCCGTCCAGATCCTGGCCGATCTCGAACAGGCGGATGACATCGCCGGTGCCCTGCAATCGACGCCGCGCGGCACGCTTCGCATCTATACGGCCACGCATATCGTTCCATTCGTTGCGCCGGTGGTCACTGAATTCCTGACCGCTTATCCCGAGGTCAAAGTCGATCTTTCCATGGGTGAGCGCGTCATCGATCTGATCGACGAGGGATTTGACGTTGCGATCCGGCTGACGCCGCCGCCGGATTCAAGCCTGATCGTCCGCAGCCTCGCAACCTGGCGGCACGTCTTGTGCTGTTCGCCCGCCTATCTCGAACAGCACGGACCGCCGCGGCAATTGTCTGAACTCGCGGACCGCAACTGCATCCGCCATGCGCTCTATCCCTATGAAGACGGGTGGCGTTTCGTCGACCGCAAGGGCACGCCGGCATCGGTGCGGGTCTCCGGCAATCTGTTCTCCAATAGCGGTGAGACGCTGCGCATAGCGGCGCTGCAAGGTGTCGGCATCAGCCTGGCGCCGGGATTTCTGGTCGCCGATGACCTGGAGTCCGGCCGCCTGATCAGGCTGTTGCCCGAATATCGCCCGGTCGAGTTCTCAATGAACGCGGTCTATCCGCACCGTCATCATCTGTCGGCGAAGGTTCGCAGCTTCATCGACCTGCTTGCGCATCACAGCGCCGACCAGCAGAAGCTGATCAATCCTTATTCCTGATGACGATTCCAGCAAGGACATCCTACCCGCCGTCTGGATCGGGTTCTGGCAATGCAATAGTCTCGATGCCATGCGGTCCGTATCGCCTCCACCTCGAAGCGTGTTTCGGCGCAACTTCGCGTCGATGGCTTGCCATGTCATCGCGTTCGCGACGGTCGCCGCCGTTTCATTCGCGCTTGTTCCAGCCGCCGGCGGCGCCGCATTCGGGCCGCCGCCGGGCGCCGAACTGTCGCTCGAAAAGCTCGCTCCCATCGAGGATTTCGTCAACGGCGAAATCGCCGCTGGCAGAATTCCAGGCGCCATCGTCCTGATCCAGCGCCACGGCAAGCCCGTCTATTTCAAATGCTTCGGCCTGCGCGACGTCGAGACCGGCGTGCCGATAACGTCTGACACCATCTTCCCGATTCATTCGGTCAGCAAGACCATCACCAGCGTGGCGGCGATGATGCTGGTCGACCGCGGCAAGATCGCGCTCGACGATCCCGTCAGCAAATACATTCCCTCCTTCGCCGGCATGAAGGTCGGCGTCGAGCGCAAGGATGATTCCGGCCACCCCGTGCTCGATCTGGTGCCGCCGTGGCGGCCGGTCAATATCGAGGACCTGCTGCTGCACACCTCCGGCATCACCTACGGATTCTATGGCGAGGGGCTGGTAAAGGCCGCCTATGACGGCATCTATCTCGGCGATTTCGACAATGCCGGCTTTGCCGAGCGGATCGCCAAGCTGCCGCTGGCCGAACAGCCGCGCACGCTATGGGATTACGGGCATTCGACCGACATCCTCGGCCGCGTGATCGAGGTCGCCTCCGGTCAATCGCTCTACCAATTCGAAAAGACGCAGCTGCTCGATCCGCTCGGCATGACCACCACCAAGTTCTTCCTGACCGATCCGGCGGAGCGGGCGCGCTATGCGCAGCCGCTTGCCAGGGACCGGCATGTCGAGCGTAACTCGCTTGACGTCACGCGATGGGAATCCGGCGGCGGCGGCATGGTCTCGACCATCGCCGATTTCGCGCGCTACGGGCAGATGCTGCTCAATGGCGGGACGCTGGACGGCAAAACCTTTCTGAGCCCCAGGACATTCGCTGCCATGATGACCGATCATATCGGTCCCGGCTCGGGGGTCGCGCGCAACTATTTCTATTATCCAGGCGACGGCTTTGGATTTGGCTACGGTTTCGGCATCCGCACCGATCCCGGCAACGCGGTACCGCCGCCGCCGGGCTCGCTTGGCGAGATCAAATGGGACGGCGCCACCGGCGTCTACATCGTGGTCGACCGCACTGAAGACATGTTCTTCGTGGTAATGCAGGATTCGCCATCGGGGCGGATGCACGTCATAACGACCATCAAGAAGATCATCTACGACGCGTTCGAGAAGTGATTCCGGACCAGGCCGATGCAGCGTAGCACCAGCGAAAGCGTCCCTGTCGCGAAAGAAGCGGCCCGCATCGTCGCGTTCGACCGGGCGCGTACGTTTATCACGCTGCTGGTGGTGATCCACCATTCCGTCGTCAACTACACCTGGTTCGGCAACGGCGACCGGATTCGCTGGCTCGGCTTCGACCTGATCGTCCTGTTCAACGACAGTTTCTTCATGGCCTTCATGTTCCTGATTTCGGGACTATTCGTCCATGACAGCCTGACCCGGAGGGGAGCGGCGAGATATTTGCGCCGGCGCGCCTTCAGGCTCGGGGTGCCGCTCCTGATCTCGATCTTCGTGCTGATCCCGATCGCCTATTACGCGTCGTTCCTGCGCTATCATCTGCCGGGCACGACGGATTTCAACTTCTTCCATTTCTGGTGGCACACCATCACGATCGGGCCGTGGCCGTCGGGACAATCATGGTTTTTGTGGGTGCTGCTCGTGCTCGATATCATCGCGGCTGCGATCTGGTCGATGGCGCCGAACATGCTTGCGGCTTTTGGCCGGTTCATCTCTGCCTTGCGCGACCGGCCGATGACGGCTTTTGCCGCCTTCCTGACCGTCTCCATCGTGTCCTATCTGCCATTGCATCTTGCATTCGGCGACGGAAGCTGGTTCGAGCCGGGCCATTACCCGTTTCCGATACAGACCAGCCGCATCCTGCTTTACCCCGCCTATTTCTTTACCGGCGTTGGCATTGGCGTCCTCAGCCTGAGGGCGGGTATCCTTGCGGAAAACGGCGAGATCGCCAGACGCTGGCCGGTCTGGCTTGCCCTGGCGGCGGTTTTCTACGGCATAATCGTGCTTTTGGTCTATGCACACCACAACTGGATCGCGAATTTCGCTTCTCCGGCGCTCTGGTGGAGAACGGCGTATGGCGCAGCCTTTGCGGCCTTCAGCGCCGCGATGGCGTTCACGGTGCCGGCGACGTCATTGCGCCTGGCGCGCTCCAGCCTGAGGCTGCTCGACGCGATGCAGCCGCAGGCCTACGGCATCTTTCTCCTGCACTACATGTTCATCATCTGGCTGCAATACACCGTCTACGATCCCGCGTTTCCCGCCGGGGTCAAAGCCGGGATCGTGTTCGTCGGCACGCTGTCCGGAAGCTGGTTGCTCACCATGATGTTGCGCAGGATTCCGCTGGTGGCGCGGATGATCTAGGGTGTTTGTCATTCCGGGGCGATGCGATAAGCATCGAACCCGGAATGACGGGTAGATCACGGCTTCAAAATCAGCTTCTGCACGCGCCAGTTCAACAGCTCCGCCACATAGATCACGTTCTCCGACGGGCACGCCATCGCGTGGATCCAGCCGAACTGCTTCAGCTGCTTGCCGGATTTGCCGATCACCCCGAGCACCTTGCCGTCGAGGCTGAGCTTGTAGATGCGGCCCGGCCAGGAATCGGAACTGTAAAGCACCTGATTGGGCGGCGGGGTGATGCACAGCGACCACGGCGAGCCCGGTGCAAAGGTGCCGCCCGCCGTCATCGCCTCGTCGGGGATCTTGCCGATCGCGGGCCTGGCATCGGGCGGCACCGGTACGTCGATGGTGAACTGGCGCAGGAATTTTCCGTCGCCGTCGAACACCTGGATCCGCCTGTTGCCGCGGTCGGCGACATAGACGTTGCCCTTGGCGTCGGTCGCGATCGAGTGCGGGGTGTTGAACTGGCCGGGCTCCTTGCCGCGCTCGCCCCACGACTTCAGCCAGTTGCCGTCCTTGTCCACCTTGGCGACGCGCGAATTGATATAGCCGTCGCTGATGAAGGTATTGCCTTCCTTGTCCCACGCCACGTCGGTGACCTGGCGGAACCGGCCGGGCTCGGCGGGCAGCGGCGGCTTCGGATGTTTCAGGGGCCCGGTTTCCTCGTCGGATGCTTCCTGCTTGCGGCCGAACACCATGACGACCCGGCCCTCGGGGTCGAACTTGATCACCATGTCGGAGCCCTTGTCGGTGACCCAGATATTGTCGGCGGGATCGATCTTCACGGTATGCGCGAACGACCAGGCATAGAGGTTCTTGCCGATTTCGCGGACGAACGCGCCTTTGGCGTCGAATTCGAGGAGCTGCGTCGCCGCAGCGGCGTAAGCGGGCCCCGAGGTATTACCGCGCGACAGCACGAAAACGTGGCCCTTGGAATTGACCGAGACGCCCGACACTTCGCCGAAATACATGTTGGTCGGCAGCCGCAGCGGATTGGGGACGGAGTCGAAGGCGATTTGCGGCACCGCCTGCTGCGCCAGGGCCGGTGGCCCGACCAGCAGCAACAATCCGACCAGCCAGCGTTTCATGAGTTTCTCTCCGCATTATTTTTTGTCGTTGCGACGGATGCTAGCCGATCGGGAGTCCCGGCGTCCATCCTCGCGCGCTGCATGCGCCGTCATGGCGTTCGTCGTCAGGCGCATGGCACTGCGCCGGAAGGCGTGATCTGCTATGGCGTTGCCGAAAACTCCAGCCGCAAGCGGACGCCCATGCCATTTGGATCGAAAGCGAAAACGAATCCGGTTCTGTTCGCGCTTGCAGCATCGCTGCTCGTCGCACTCATGGGCGATCCCGCGTCGGCCGCTTACCCGGACCGGATTGTCAGGATTGTCGTGCCCTTCGCGCCGGGCGGCGGCACCGATGTGGTCGCCCGCACGCTGGCGCAGGAGATGAGCAAGGATCTGGGCGTTTCGGTCATTGTCGAGAACAAGCCGGGGGCGGGGACCATCATCGGGACCCAGGCGGTCGCGGCCAGCGAGCCCGATGGCTACACGCTGTTGATGGGGACGTTTGCCAACGCGGTCAACCCGAGCCTGAAGGCGACGCTACCCTACGATCCGCACAAGGATTTCGCCGCGCTGGTGCTGGTGGCGCGCTCCTTCAACATCGTCGTGGTCAATCCCAAATCCCCGATCCATTCGGTTGCGGATCTGATCGCGGCAGCCAAGGCCGATCCGGACAAGCTATCCTACGGGACCTACGGCACCGGCACCTCGGCGCATCTGGCCGGCGAACTGTTCAAGAACCTGGCCAAGGTCAGCCTGACGACGGTGCCCTACAAGGGCGCCGCGCCCGCCATCACCGACCTGATCGGCGGCCAGATCCAGGTGATGTTCACTACCGTTGCAAGTGCGGCTTCCCTGATCGAGGCCGGCCAGTTGCGCGCGCTGGCCGTGACCTCGGCGGAACGCTCGCCGGCCTTTCCGCAACTGCCAACCGTGGCTGAAGCCGGCGTTCCCGGCTACGAGGCCGAGAGCTGGTACGGCCTGTTCGCGCCGGCCAAAACGCCGAAGGAGGTCATCGACCGCCTCAATCAATCGGCCGCGACGGCCGTCCAATCGGAGGCGTTCAAGAGGCTTGCTGTCAACGAGGGCCTGATCATGGTGGCGCGTCCGCCGCAAGAGTTCGATCGCTACTTTCGCGGTGAGGAGGAACGCTGGCGCAAGGTGATAAAGGACGCCGGGATCAAGGTCGAATAGCTGTTTCCCTCCTGTTGCGGCGCACTGCAAACATGCGGAAGTTCTTTATTCTCTTGCGATTTTCCGGCCGGAATAAGCTGACATCGTAGGGGTTGCAGAGAGAACGTTGCCAACCCCGGGGAGGTCAGGTTGTCCGGCATGATCCAGCGCATACTTGCTGCCCCCGCGCATCACCTACGGAAGAAACGGGGCGGGGCCGGCGTTTTGACTCCGGCCTAATTTTTGCGCCACTATCGAAAGCGTCGACAACGAAAACAAACTTCAACAGGGAGAGTTTTATGCGTTCAATCATTTCGATGATCCTGGCCGCGTGCGCCATGTCGGTCATGGCTTCACCGGCCCCGGCACAAACACCAACGCCCGCGGCGCCGCCGCCGCAAGCATATCCGGCGGGCGGCACCCCCGACGCGATGCCATTTGACATTCCCTATGGCCAGTCGATCGGGCTCGAAAAGGCCAAACCGGTGATTGCCGCGGCGGAGGCCGAAGCCAGGAAGCGGAACTGGAAGATGAACATCGCCGTGGTCGATACCAATGGCGAACTCGTGCAATTCGAACGGATGGAAGGCGCGCAGATCGCCTCCGGTTCGATTTCGATCGGCAAGGCGCGCACCGCGGCACGCTTCCGCCGCGAGTCGCGGGTGTTCTACAACGTGTTCGAATCCGGCCACGGCTATATCAGCACCCTCGATCCCGGACTGGTGGCGAGCCCCGGCGGATTTCCGCTGGTCGAAGGCGGCAAGCTGATCGGCGCGGTCGGCTGCAGCGGAGGCACCGGCGACCAGGACGCCGCGATTTGCAAGGTCGGCGCCGAGGTCGTGAAATAGATTGCGTTTTCCCGACGGGCGCCGCGGTGAGATGCCGTCGCGGCGCCATCGTCATCACGAAATCGCGTTTCGCTCACCGCATTGCAGCATTGGGAAATTGGGTGGCAACGCGAAAAATCCATGCCAGATATTTGCCGTGAGGAAACGCCGGCGAGGTGCCGGCCGGGTGCTGGAGGCGGCTCATGTGGATCTTGCTGCTCGTGCCTTTCGTCGGCCTGTTGTGGGTGCCGTTCTACAATTTCCAGGAGCCGGCGCTGTTCGGCTTTCCGTTTTTCTATTGGTACCAGCTGGCATGGGTGCCGATCAGCTCGCTCTTGATCTGGCTGGTCTATCGCAGCCGCGCCCGCGACGAAGCGCCGTAGCGTCCAGGAGGCGGTGTCATGGCCGAACAGATCGACTGGGTAGCTCTCGCGATTTTCCTGTTCTTCTTTGTTCTCGTCACCGTGATGGGATTCCTCGCCGCGCGCTGGAGGGCCGGTCCGGTCAGCGCACATCTGGACGAATGGGGACTCGGCGGACGGCAATTCGGCACCTGGATCACCTGGTTTCTGGTCGGCGGGGATTTTTATACCGCTTACACCGTGATCGCGGTGCCGGCGCTGGTCTATGCGGTGGGCGCCTATGGCTTCTTTGCGCTGCCCTACACCATCATCGTCTATCCCTTCGTGTTCGCGGTGATGCCGCTGTTGTGGAAGACGGCGCATGCCAATGGCTACGTCACCGCGGCCGATGTGGTTCTTGGCGCCTACCAATCGCGCGGGCTCGAACTCGCGGTCGCCATCACCGGCATGGTCGCGACCATGCCCTACATCGCCCTGCAGCTGATCGGCATGGGCGTGACCATCAAGGCGATGGGCCTGACCGGTGACCTGCCGATCGTCGCCGCCTTCATCATTCTCGCGCTGTATACCTATAGCTCCGGCTTGCGCGCGCCGGCGCTGATCGCCTTCGTCAAGGACATCATGATTTACATCGTGGTGCTGGTGGCGGTGGTAATAGTGCCGATGAAGCTCGGCGGATATGGCGCGGTATTCTCTGCGGCCAACGATGCGTTCGCGGCCAAGGGCGGCGCCACAGGGCTGATCCTGCAGCCGTCGCAGATGCTGCCCTATGCGACGCTGGCGCTGGGCTCGGCGCTGGCGGCGTTCATGTACCCGCACACGCTGACCGGCATTTTCGCCTCGAAATCCGCCGACACCATCCGCAAGAACGCGATCCTGCTGCCGGCCTATACGCTACTGCTCGGCCTGATCGCGCTACTTGGCTACATGGCCTATGCCGCCCATATCAAGGTGGCTTCGAACAATGACGTGGTGCCCGAGCTGTTCAAGGCGCTGTTTCCGTCGTGGTTCGCCGGCTTTGCGTTTTCGGCGATCGCGATCGGCGCGCTGGTGCCGGCCGCGGTCATGAGCATCGGCGCCGCCAATCTGTTCACCCGCAACGTCTGGAAATCCTATGTCGATCCCGGCATCAGCCACGCCGGCGAGGCGGCGGTAGCCAAGATTGCGTCGCTGGTCGTCAAGCTGGGCGCGCTCGCATTCACGCTGTTCCTGCCGGTGCAATATGCGCTCGATCTGCAATTGCTCGGCGGGCTGTGGATTCTGCAGACCTTTCCGGCGCTGGTATTCGGATTGTTCACGCGCTGGTTCCGCGCCGAAGGCCTGCTGATCGGCTGGGCCGCGGGAATTTTGTGGGGAACGTGGACGGCGTGGAGCAACGGGCTGAAGCCGCTCGCGACCATCGACCTCGGCGGCGTCAGCTACGTGTTCTATGTCGGGCTAGGCGCGCTGATCCTCAACGTATTCGTCGCGACCGTCGCCAATGTCGTTGTCGGATGGGTCTTGCCGGAGCGGCGCGGCGTCATTGCTCCATCTTGATGTTGCCGGCCCTGGCGACCGCGGTCCAGCGCGCGATGTCGGCCGCCAGGATTTTCGCAAAATCCTCCGACGAATTGCCGATCGATTCGATGCCGAGCGGCTTCAGGCGCGCGATCACGTCCGGCAAGCGCGCGATCCGCATGAACTCGCCTTCGAGTTTTTTCACGATCGCAGGCGGTGTCGCCTTCGGGACAAAAATGCCGCTCCACAACACCGCGTCGACATCGGCGCCGGCCTCCTTCATGGTCGGAACGTCGGGAAAATCCTCCATCCGATTGGGAGCGGCGACCGCGAGCGCGCGGACCTGGCCGCCCTTGATCTGGCCCGACACCGGACCGGCATCGGCGATGGTCGCGGTCACCTGTCCCGAAATCACCGCCATCACCGAATCATTGGCGCCCTTGTAGGGAATCTCCTGCATCGGCGCGCCGGTCTTTTGCTTGAACAGTTCGGTGGCAAGCTGGAATGCGGCCGACGCCGACGAATAATTGGTCTTGTCCGGATTGGCTTTGGCGTAGGCGACGAGATCGGCAACCGATTTGATCGGCGACGACATGTTGACGACCAGGATCAGCGGAAACGATCCGAGCTCGGAGACCGGGGTGAAATCGCGGATCGAATCGTAGGACAGCTTGGCGTAGACCGCCGGATTGATGGTCATGGCGCCGCTGGCGCCGACCAGCAGCGTGTAGCCGTCGGGCGCGGATTTGGCGACATATTCGGTGGCGACGACGGCGCCGGCGCCGGGCTTGTTCTCGACGACGACCGGCTGTCCCAGGCTCTCCGACAATTTCTGCCCGAAGATTCGGGCGATGATGTCGTTGCCGCCGCCGGGCGTGAAGCCGACGATGATGTGAATGGCCCGGGTCGGATATTTCGCGGGGTCTTCCTGGGCTGACGCCGAAGTGATCGCGGCAAACGCGGCCCCGAGACAGACACCGATTGGATAAAGCGGACCGCCTGCTTTCATGAGTTGTTCCTCATAGCCGCGTGACGTGAACATGGAGCACGGCGGCCTTGCCGTCATCAAGCGCGGCGAGGCAGCGGTCGATGGCGGCGGCCAGATCGTCCGGTTCCGTGACGCATTCGCCGTGTGCGCCGAACGCTTTTGCCACCGCCGAGAAATCCCGCGTCTCGCCCTGCCGCCCCGACATCAGCCGCGACTGAAACTGGTCGGTCTCGGCGGCAATGCCCTTCGGATACACCCGCTGCACCGCCGATTTCACCGCCTGCCACCCGCCATTGTCCACCACAATCGTCAGGATTGGAATCTGGTATTGCTGCGCCACCGCATAGACGCTGTCCGGCGAGGAGAAATGATAGCCACCGTCGCCGATCACCTGCACGATGCGGCAAGCCGGCTGCGCCAGTTTCAATCCCAGCGCCATGCCGCCCGAGAATCCGAGCCCGCCGCCGGCAAGCCCGACATAGCTCGAAGGCCTGGTGCGGGTGAAGTGCTCCTGCAGGATCGGCCCGTTGCGGATCGCCTCGTTGATGACGACGTCGTCCTGCGCCAGTTTTGCATCGAGCGTCGCGAACACGAAGGCCGGGTTGAGAGCGCCTGTGACGCCCTTGTTGGCGCATGCGGCGGCGCGGCGCTTCGCGGCCGCCTCGCGCGCGCCTTCCCAGCTTGCGATGCGCGCCACCACGCGCCGCCGCCAGGCCTCGTCGGCGCGCGCCTCCACGGCATCGAGCACTTGCTGCAGCACGATGGCGCAATTGCCCTGGATCCGCATGTCGGTCGGAAATCCCCACATCGGGAAATCCGACTTCAGGGGATCGATATCGATCTGGATCCATTTGATCGCGCCGGCGCGCCTGGCATATCGCGGAATGAACGGCACGTCGGTATCGAGCAACAGGCCGAGGTCGGCGGTCTCGATCAGTGGCAGGGAATCGAAACCGGCGAAACATGGCGAAGTCTGCGGGATGTTGAGATCGACCGAGTTGAAATCCACGACGCGGACGCCGCAGGTCTGCGCCAGCCGGTCGAGCACCGCAACCGCTTGCGGCTTGCGGCCGAGATAGGCCGTCAGCGCGATCGGATTTTCCGCGGCCATCAAGGCTTGCGCGATCGCCTCGACCCGTGCGGGCTCGATGCCGCCGGCCTGCACGCTGCCGTAGCGCGCCGGCGGATAGGCCGGCATGGCCGCATCGTCCCATTCTTCCGCCAGCGTCTCGCGCGGCAGCATCATATAGACCGGGCCGGGCGGGTCGCTCTGCGCGAACGCATGGGCGCGGGCCAGCGCCTCCTTCACCACGACCCCGGATGGCAGCGAATATTCCCATTTGACATAGGGCCGGACGATGCTGGCGATGTCGAACGGGTCCTGCACGAAATGCACATAGGCGTCGCGCGAGCCCGTCAATTCGCCATGCAGGGTATGCGGCGCGCGCCCGGCGAACAACATCACCGGCAGCCGGTAGCGAAACAGGTTCTGGATCGCCATGCAGGCGTTGGCGGTGCCGGCATCGACATGCACCAGAACCGCCTGTCCCCGTCCGGTCGCCAGCGCATAGCCGCCGGCCATGTGCACCGCGACCACCTCGTGCGGGCACAGGATCATTTCCGGATGTTTTCGCCCCTCCTTGTCCCAGCGCGCCATTTCCTCGATCAGCGAGACATGATCGGTGCCGAGATTGGCGAAGATGTATTCCACGCCGAGGTCGACCAGGCCCTCGAGGAAATGATGCGCTGAGGTGTGGCGGCTCATGCCCTGGCGTTTTCTGCGACAAATTTGTTGCGTAGGGTGCCGATGCCGGTGATGTCGATCTCGACCACGTCGCCGTCCTTGATATCGGGGGAAGCGCCATCGGTCCCCATCCAGATCACGTCGCCCGGCCACAGCGTAAAATATTTCGTCAGTTCCACGATGAACGGCTTGATGCCGAAGATCATGTCATTGGTGTGGAAGCGGCCGGTCTCCTTGCCGTTGACCTTGATGATGGTTTCCATCCTGTCGAGGTCGACGTCGGTTTCGATCCACGGCCCCATCGGCTTGAAGGTATCGGCATTCTTGGCCCGCCACAGCCCGCGGTCGGCCTTCTGCCAGGTGCGCTCGCTGACATCGTTGCCGATGGTGTAGCCGAACACGCAGGACATCGCATCGCTCTCGCTGAGATGCTTTGCCTTCTTGCCGATCACGACCACCAGTTCGCCCTCGTAGTGGATCTTCTCGGTGGCGGTGGCCGGAATCACCACGTTCTCGTCGTGCGCGATCAGCGCGTTCTGCGCGCGATAGCCGATCTCGGGGCGGTCAGGAATGTTGGGAACTGTGCCGGCCTTGTCGGCGGCCTCCTTGAGATGCTTGAGGTAGTTCAGCCCAACGCAATAGAAGGTGCGCGGCATCACCGGCAATTCGATTCTAACGTCCTTGAGGGAATGCGTGCGCGAGGTGCGCTGCCATTCGCCGAAAGGGTCGCCGGAGACCGCGGTGACGCGGTCGCCTTCGCCGATGCCCCAGGAAGTTTGTCCGTTCGCGGTGAACTGAAGCCAGCGCATGCATGATTCCTTTTATCTTGTTTGTTTATTCCGCCGCGGCCAGCGGCTTGCTCTTCCAGGCGCCGGCGGCCGGGCGCGGCAGGCCCAAATTTTCCCGCAAGGTCTTGCCGGCATAGTCTTGATGGAACAGCCCGCGCCGCTGCAGTTCCGGAACGATGTGGCGAACGAAATCGGCGTACGACCCGGGTACATAGGTCGCCGCGATGACAAAGCCGTCGCAGCCGCGGCCCGCGAACATCTCTTCCAGCCGGTCGGCGATTTCCTTCGGCCCGCCGACGATAGCGTCCTGGGTCTGGCCGCGGCCGGAGAATTTGATGAAATCGCGCGTCGTCGGATTGGTCTTGCCGCTGGTCCGCAGCACACCGTCGCGGATGCCGAGCATGCCCTGCATGCCCTGAAGCTCTTCCGTGGTCAGCGGCTCGTCCATGCCCTTGGACGCAAAATCGTAGTTCAGTCCCTCCGCCAGCAGCGACAATGCGTCGATCTCGAGCGGCAGCTTTTCGATCAACGCCATCTTGTCTTCGGCCTCCGACCTGGTGGCGCCGGCGACCGGGGTGATCAGATTGCAGAGGAACATCTGGTCGGGGTCGCGGCCGGCTTTCGCCGCCTCGTTGCGGATCGCGTCGTAGCCCTGCTTGGCGTTCGCCAGATTGCGCGCCGCGGTGAAGATGACTTCGCCCCATCGTCCCGCAAAGCGCTGGCCGCGCCCCGAGGCGCCGGCCTGGATCACGACGGGATGGCCCTGCTGCGAGCGCGGCACCGTGAATGGCCCGCGCGATTTGAAGAAGTGCCCGCGATGATCGAGGCGCTTGACCTTGTCGGGATCGGCGAAGCGGCCCGACTTCTTGTCGATCACGAGCGAGCCGTCTTCCCAGGAATCCCAATGACCCAGCACCACCTCCATGAACTCGTCGGCGCGGTCGTAGCGCGGGTCGTGTTCGAGATGGTGATCGCGGCCCATATTGTGGGCCTCGCCGTCATTGACCGAGGTCACCACGTTCCAGGCGGCGCGGCCGCCGGTCATCAGATCGAGGGTGGCAAAGCGGCGGGCGACGTCGAACGGTTCGAAATAGGTGGTCGAGCAGGTCGAGGCGAGGCCGAGTTTCTCGGTCACCATCCCCATCGTGGTCAGCACCAC
>Ga0209422_1000142_pt1 | contig 17680 bp, 16 predicted proteins | sample BlaSpr_A8_OM2_M3_FD_187983 | JGI IMG/M metagenome (GOLD analysis project Ga0209422, IMG submission 187983) | Forest soil microbial communities from Thunder Bay, Ontario, Canada - Black Spruce, Ontario site 2_A8_OM2_M3 (SPAdes) (version 2) | ecosystem: Environmental > Terrestrial > Soil > Boreal... | reverse complement strand
CGACGGCAAGGCTCTGGCCTTGCTGCGTTTTAGTTCTGTCTCCGATGTCATTCTCTTGCGCGACACCGGCAACAGTTCGAGGGTTGCTCAGTGATGTGCCGCGTTGAGGAGGTCAACATCAATGGCACGCTTGCACCTAACCCTGCCTATGCTGTGCATCTTGTTCTTCAGCGGATGTTCTCATTTCGCGATTTGATCCAGCGGTTGAGGGCCAAAAGCTCCTGCAACGGGATGCCGAGTGGTCCCAAGCGGCATCTGAAGGGAAGGACATCGAGAGAATTCTCTCGTATTGGTCTGACGATGCGCAGGTATTCGAGCCAGGACAGGCGGTTTACCAAGGCAAAACAGCGATCCGCAAATTCGTAGCCGACAGTTTGAAGACTCCGGGCTTCAATATCCGTTGGGTGTCGCAGGCGCCGGTCTTTTCCCCCGACGGGAAAATGGCCTACATGCCGGGGGCGGACGTGATGACGATGCCAGACGCAAAAGGGGCGCTGATGACGGTGCACATGCGAGGCATATCCATCTGGCGTCACGATGCGGATGGCGAATGGCGCTGCGTTGTAGACATCGCCAATGAAGCACCGCCCGCCTGATTCCCAACGGCACTTCATTCAAGCAAGGTGCCGACGTTGAAGTTACCGTGGAAGCCGATCCCGAAGCGACAACCACTAAAAACACGAAATGATCATTTCGACAAACAGCGCAGCCTTCGTGCCAACACTAAACAAAGTGCTCCGTATTGAACAGATTTGCATGACCTTCCTAAGCTAACCTTCACAAATAAGCTTGAGGAGAAAATGAGCGACAAACTAGGCTTTACGATGCCCGGAACGGTCGAGCGAATCATCATATCGCCAAGCCCAAATGAACCAGAAAAAGCGCAGATCACTCTGAAAGAGCGCGATCATGTGTTTCGAGAAATACGCATCGACAACACGCTGAAAAATGAGAACGGGGACGATGTAAGCCTCAAACTTAGTGCGCGTGTGAAAGTCACCGTCAAAGCGAAGCCGTAGCCCTTGGGTCCGACCGAGCTAAGCAGCCTCCTCATCGCGCTTTACCTTTGCCCACCGCGCACGCTGAGCGGCTGCGATTCTCTTGCGCCCTGCTGCCGAGTTAGTGCACTTGGGTCTCCCTGATTTCTGCTTTGCCCATCGCGCCTTCTGTGCCACACTGATTCTCCTACGAGCGGCAGGGGACACGGTGTGCTGGCGTGCCGGGCCATTGGAGCCAAAGCTCCCCAAGGCCCAAGCCAACCCGTGTCGATCAAATTCGGGTCTCTTCATACCCTCAGTTTCCCACAGCACGGACCCCTATTTGCTACAGGCGCTCTTGAGAACGCCGATCCTGCTGATGTCCGTTTTCTGGGATGGCAAATCTCGCACCGGCCAATTTTCTTAGGCGGCCGGTGTGTTCGTGGAGCGCCGATTTTAGCTTTGAGAAGACGGCGTGCAGTTCGGGCTCTTCCGCCGACAGAGCTTCGGAGCATAGTTCACGGATTCTATCTTCCAGCCGCCTGAGCATACATTCACTCGGCCAGAGTACCCCAGTGTTCCACACGTCGAGTCACGGTTCGATACAGGACATTCCGTAGATTCACCGGATTCTGTTGAGCAACCAACGAACACATCGCTCGGCTCAGCTCGTTGAGCAGACGATCTTTGAAGGGAAGGTCGGGCGTGTCGTTCTTGAAACAGATCGTTCGATTGTGGCCTTACGTCTTAATTGGGATTTCGTTATCAGGGTTGGCTTACAAGTTCTTGGCTGGTTCCCGTTGGCTGAAATCTTCGCGCTTGCGTGGGTATTTATCGCATTCGTGATTAGCGAAGTCGGTCTCGATGTCGTTCGGTGGTTTACCCTCGGATTCGACTATGCGGGGAATGGGTTTGGCCCATCCACAGGCTGTGCAGGCCCATCCCGTAAACCTAGGGTTTTTCTGAAAAACGAGCTTACGGCTAGTCGGTCCCACGACCACAGTTTCCCACAGGCCGGAGTCGATTACCAGTCCGCGCGGAAATTCAAACTGCACCGCTGCCCACAATTCCAGAGGGTCCGCCAGAGCTCGGCTGGCCTACTATCATCGCAGCCACCGAACTGAGCTTGAGTCGCTAACTGGCGTTGCGAAGCTTGCCAGACTCGACGCCAGCAAGGATCGAGCTTGGAGAATCAGTTTGGACACTGCCTGATTCTTTGAAACTACCGCGTGTATCCCAGCCGCACGTGCTGGCCGTTCAACTTCGTGACCCTCTTGGACCGTGTACAAAATAATCCGCGTATCGGGCAGAAGTTTCCTGAGCAGCGGTGCCGCATTCGAGCCCAGTCATGACAGGCATAGAAAGGTCCAAGATGAACTCCTCAAGTTTGAATTAAGTTGAGCGTTTTGCGGCCACGGTTCTCGGGTGATCGGCACAAACATGCGATGTAAACTCCTTGTCGCGCTGCAACTCGAAGTTCCGCATCATTTCATCGAAGGATGTGCCGGTGGTCGGAGCAGAAGGCTTGAACCGCCAGCCACATGCGGAGCAACCAAAACCCCGAAAGCGCTGTTGCTCAATCCACGCCAGTTTCCGGCTCATAGTCCCATGTCGCTGCGCGCCAACGCGGTCTGACCGCATGCCTAGTACCCCCTCTTACCGTCCGGGAGATGCGTAAAGGGACAGAGTTTACGTTGCGCCAATCTGGATGGTCTGTCGGGCATCCTACACACATGGAAGATTCTTGTTCGTGCGCACGCCTGGTTTCGGGTCCCATTTGAAGTTAGGGCAGAACGTGCATTATTGCTCAGACTCGGATTTCGATCCGAGGTAACTTCGTGAATTATCGGAAGGGAGTCCGCCGATGGCCCCGAACATTGGAGATGGAGATTGGCGATCCATTGCAGAACAGACCAGTAAAGAAACTGACCCGGCGAAGCTGATGATCTTGGTTGAGAAGCTTTGCTGCGCGTTAGAGGATGAACACAGGGAGAAGTCTCAGCTTGCCAGCGAGCTTAGGTCTTTTCTCGGTGATTAGGAGCAACACAGCACTGCCCGCATAAGAAAGCGAAGAAGCGGGGTTCCCGTGGACTGAAGAGGGTTTCGGGTTTGATCCTAGTTCTCAAGGGTGGTTTGTGGAAAGCAAAGGCCTTCAAGTCGTGCAGTCTGGCGAGCGGACGAATACCGAGGGGAAACCAATCGGCAACATAATACTTTTATCGATCTCCGATAGCGACTACAGCTCAATTCGTCCTCATCTCGAATACGTCAGCTTGCCAAACCATCGTGTTCTTCATGAGGGGGGTGGAAAGCTAGAATTTGCATATTTCCCGAATCGAGGTTTGATTTCTCTCGTAGTCTCAATGAAAGATGGAAAGACCGTCGAAGCCGGTATAGTTGGCAATGAGGGCTTTACAGGAACACCAGCGACAGTTGGCCTGAGCAGGAGCCCGCTTCAAGCGATAGTGCAAATCACGGGGGACGCGTTTCGGGTAAAAGTCAGAGCTTTGCAAAGCACTTTGGAATCCACTCCACACTTGCAATTGATGCTGAGCCGCTATGTCGTAGTTCGGGGTATGCAGGTTGCACAAACAGCCGCGTGTAATCGGCTGCACGATATTAAGCAACGCCTTGCTCGGTGGTTGCTAATGACTCAGGACCGAGTGGATTCAGAGTTCCTGCCCATCACCCAGGATTTTCTTGCAACGATGCTAGGGACAGATAGACCTAGTGTGAGCTTGGCAGCTGGTATCTTGCAGCGGGAGCATCTCATCGAGTACACCCGCGGCGCAGTGAAGATCGTGAACCGCAATAAACTTGAAGACTCCGCCTGTGAGTGCTACGAGATTATCCAACAGTACAATGGCGAGTTGGGCTTGAAATAAGTCCGCGAGTGGAAGACTCGCTTTCTGCTACGTTCGGTTTTGAGCCAGGATCAAATATGTGTTACAGGAACCCCGACGCTATTTTTGCAATTTCAGACGCGCTGCGAAAAACAGCAGAAATAGAAACAAGGGTTGTCAAAATCTAGTACGACACGAGATAAGTTATGTGCAAAGCAGGAGACCGGGTAGAAATAATAAGTGACGGCAGGATTGGGTCAATCAAGAACACTAACGGGCGCATCGCCGCTGCGAATATGCCCGGCGCTGTAGAGGTTGTTGAGAATTGTTTGGTCGGTTTCGGCAAAGATATGACGAAGACCGAATGGTTCAAGCCCGAACAACTTCGACCTGTTAAATAGTTCGTGTGGGCACGGCCTCCGCTTGTTGTCGCTTGCGAAGTAGATTATGGGATCAACTGTGATCGGCGCGTCCTGCCATGCTTGCAGCCATCCTCCAACGCAATGAGCCGATACTAGCCTAACAAAGCTAATATCTCCTCGCCGAAAATCACCCACGGCGATCACCCACGATGCCCCAACTTAACCGTATTTCGGTCTGAATAAGGGGGAGGGGCTGGGAGAGCAACGCAGTTCTCAGCCCCGCTTGTGAATCCTGTCAAGGAAAAAGCGCCTGGCGGTGGTGGCTTAATTTGCTATTCTTTACCTAAAGTTAAGAGTGGTACATCAATATCCACAATAACGTAAGAGCGATGACCGCGATTCCGGGCAAGACCTGCAACATGACCGAAGGGATCGAAGATCGGGACTCGCAACGGCTACCGTGCTTAGCCGTCCACGTTTTCCGGCGGCGCCAAAACCCGGAAACGTCTCTATCCGGGAGTGATCGTATGCCGGGGCGCTCGATGGAAATCGTGGATGGCCCTTCCTAGCGAAAGGAGGTAATTGCCGCTTCCAAGTCATCGAAAACTTCAAACAAATTGAGCAGTCCGGTCATTTTCAGCGTTTGTGCGGCGAACTTGGATGGCTTCAGCAGCTTGAGTGTTCCGCCGCTTTGCTTGGCAGCAGTCAGGCTACGGACAAGCAACCCTATACCGGTGGAGTCGAGCATCGATACTTCCCCCAGATCAACCACAAATCGAATTTCCCCCGCGGCCAGCGAATCGTCGAATGTCTGCCGCATGCGGTCGACCGACTCTCCAAGATTCAGCCTGCCGGTGAGCTTGATGACTTTAACTCCGGATTGTGTGCGAACCGCTATATCCACCTATCCTCCCTCGATACGTGTGATGGAAGTCAAACGTGCTGCCGCAGTTCGGATGCGACTTGGTAGTGTCCTAACAGTCCAACTTTAGAACACTACCTGCGACTTGTGCAGGTTGACACTCGCCAGGTGGTCTGCTAAAGTGCCGTTCCAACGTAGAAGAAGCTCCGCGAATTTGCAAATCGCAAAACGCTCCCCCCGCGGCTGGCAAAAAGGCTAGTTGGCCCCTTCATGCCAATCCAGAGTTCTGGACTGACGATAAACATCGTTGCATTGTGCGCTGAATTACTGGAGGAACACGAGGTCTTCCCTCGCGTCCGGATCACGGCCCAGATCATAGCGGAGGCTTTGCATGGAAGCGCCGTAAATATTTATGCCGCTTCGCACCTGGCGGATGCCGATGTCTGGACTGCGGTGGCTTCCGCTGGCGAACAAGCCGTGCCGGAGATCACGATTCCATTGGAGTCTGGAATGTTGGGCATTCTGGCGCGTGAGCGAAAACCTCTCCTATTTGAGGGCGGCACCTTGAGGCGGGAAGAATATGCCCATGTCAATGTCCGGCGGACACTCCACTCTCTCTCCTACTTTCCTTTAATTCAGCACGAGACGCTCATTGGAGCGATTGAGATCCTCAGCTTCGAGAACAAGGTGAGCGATGCGTACATGAGCGACCTGCGCGCGGTGGCCGAGGTGGCCGGTGCAGCTCTGTATGGCGCTCAGATCTACCAGGAGGAGCACCATACCACCCTAACCTCGATCACACGACTCACCCAACTCTATGACATCGAGAAGGTTTTCAGCTCGACGCTGGAAATGGATCAGTTGCTGCCGATCATCGGGTCCAAGGTGCGCGAGATGCTGGAGTGCGAGGCGGTCAACGTCTGGCTAGTGGAGCCGGACGAAAGCCTCAGACTGATGCATCAGGCTGGCGTCGATCCTTCGGTGCGGGAGGGATCGTCACAGAAAGCAGGAGAAGGTGTACCTGGCGATGTATCTGACAACGGAGAGCCGGTCCTGATCGAGCACTCAGATGATGCCCGGCTGATCCGGCGTAACCATGGCATCGAGGGAGGCGGCGTGGTCTCGCTGATCGTCGCCCCGATCATGGATCAAGAGTCGCTGGTAGGCGTGATTGAGGCGACGAATAAGCTGGATCGGACAGCTTTCGACGACGATGACTTATTCACTCTCAGCCGGCTGGCGGAGTCGGCCGCGATTGCATTGCACAATGCCAGCTTGCTCGCGGCAGAGCGCAAGGTGGAAGTGCTGGAAACGCTGGTCACGGTTAGCCATGAAATTACGTCTACCCTGGATCTTGATCGAGTGTTGCAAGCGGTGGTCAATGGTCCCGCGACTGTGATTCCTTATGAGCGAGCAGCCATCGCGCTCGAACAACGAGGCCGCATTCAGTTACGGGCAGTCTCGGGAGTAACAGAGTTCAACCCTCAGGATTCGCAAATCGAGGCACTCAGCCAGATCTTGCAATGGGCGTCTTTGCTGCGGGAACCGACGGTCATAAGCCAGCACGGCACGGAGATCTCAGCCGAGCGCGAAGAAACCCGCACAAAATTCGAGCATTATTTTTTGCAGAGCGGTATGCGTTCGTTTCATGCCGTCCCTCTGGCCGACGAAGAAGGCCGGGTGGGAGTGCTTTCTTTTGAGAGCAGCGACCCAAACTTTCTGACCGTGGCCCACCTGGAAATGATCAAGGTGCTGGCCAGCCAGGCCACAGTCGCCCTGCGGAACGCCTCTTTATATAAAGAGGTACCCTTCATCGGCGTATTGCAGCCGCTGATTGAGAAGAAGCGAAAATTTCTTGCTCTCGATAAGCATCGCCGCGTCGCGCTGATTGCTTCCGTCTGTGCTGCTGCCCTGTTTCTCATCCTCTTTCCCCTGCCGCTGCGCGTAGACGGACCAGCCGCCGTTGCCGCCGGACACTCGGCGCGGGTGGGGGCTGACGTCGAAGGGGTAGTGAAGCTCGTCGCGGTCAAAGAAGGAGACACGGTTCGCAAAGGAGCGATGCTGGCGGAACTTGAAGATTGGGATTGCCGGTCCGCGCTCGCGGCTGCTCGGGCAAGGCGAGAAACGGCACTCACGTTGATGAATCACGCTCTGGCCAGCAATGACGGTACGGAAGCCGGCATCCAGCAGGCCCAAGCCGACTACTGGATCGCTGAGGTGGCGCGGGCAGAACAGCGCCTCGACCGGACGGTTGTGCGTTCGCCGATCGATGGCGTTGTCGCTACTCCGCATTTAGAGAATCTGGTTGGCCATAAGTTAAAACTCGGCGAAACCTTTGCGGACATCATCGACAACTCGCAGGCAGTGGTGGATGTGACGATCGACCAGGCCGACGTTGGGTTGCTAGGGGCAGGAGAGAAAGCTCGAGTGAAACTCGACAGCTTCCCGGCTCGAACCTTTCAGGGAGAGGTTGTGGTTGTCAGTCCGCTGGGACGACTCGAGGGAGATAGCAGTCTTTTCTATGCGCGAGTCGCGCTGGCGAATCCCGACAACTTAATGCGCGCAGGAATGCAGGGTCGCGGCAAAATATCAGCCGGGTGGCATCCGGCGGGAAAAGTATTTTTTCGCCAACCCGTCATGTGGGTCTGGTCTAAATTGTGGGCGTGGTTTGGATGGTGACCTTTGAGAACACTGTCATACGTATTTGGTCTGCCCCTTTTAATTGTGCTGGTCAGCACGTCGTGTAGTCATGCTCCGGATCCGGCCGAAGCTTCAGCGACGCCGCTCTCTCAACCGGTTGCTGTAGTAAACCCACCTGCACGGACGGATAACGGCTACACCGCTTCGGGCCCGATTGTTGTGGAGAATCAGGTCGACATCGCCGCCCAACGGGAAGGTGTGGTGGTGCAGATTCTGGCGGAGACCGGAACACGCGTTCACAAAGGACAACTTCTGGCCAAACTGGATGACCGTCAGATTGTGGCTGATCTTGAAGGATCCCGCGCCAAGACCCTGAGTACGGAAGCCGATTTGAATAATTGGAAGGCGGAAGCCAACGTTCTCGAGGTTGACCTTCAGCGTGCCCGCAAAATGTGGGCTGCCCAACTGATTACCCAGGAACAATTCGAGCACGCCCAGTTCAAAGCCGAGGCGGATCAGTGGGACGTCAAGCGGGTCGAACAGCTTCTCATCAACGCACGCGATACCGAACGATCGTTGGAATTGGAATTAGAGAAGACCCAAGTGACCGCCCCTTTCGATGGGATTGTTGGCCGTCGATACATTCGGGTTGGTCAAACCGTCGCTCGGGACGAACGCCTGATCTGGCTCACGGCCACGGGTCCCCTGCGCGTGCGGTTCACTCTGCCCTCAAAATTTCTGAATCAAATAAGGATTGGGCAAGGCGTGGCAATCACCGTCGCTGACGGCAATCCGATGCAGGAACATGCGGCACGAGTAATCCAAATGAGTCCGGTGGTGGACGCTGCGAGCGGCACCATCGAAGTGTTGGCTGAGTTGACCGGCGCGGCGCCCGATCTGCGGCCTGGCATGCAGGCGGACGTACACCTTCCGGCGCACCCATGAATATCGCAAACGCCCTCAATGCTGCTTTGCCGGAATTGCCGGAGCGCGTGATCAAACGTTCGGTTCCGAAGTTGGATCCTCGGGTGATCGCGAAACAACAACTCGAAAAGGGCCAGCCCGTCGTCTTAGCCAAGCTGCCGGGAGCCGATAACTTTATCCGGCTGCAGGTTCCGCAGTGGGTTCTGCTGCAACTGTTCGATGGTGAAAGATCTTATAGCGAGATCTCCGACCGGGCGACTAGCCTAACCGGACTTCCCTATTCGGAGGATGCAGTCGGTGAATTTGCTTCTTTCATCCAGACGAACACAGACTTGTTCTACAAAAGTCCTCTGGAGCGAAACATTGCTCTACAGCAGAAACTGCGTGGCCAACGTCTTAAGCGCAAGCGTTCTAAGACAATCGATTTCTCGGACATCGTCATCGCCCAATGGCCGCGTGCCGACGATTTCATTACGCGGATCTATCCCCGCTTGCGCTGGATTTACACCTGGTGGTTCACGTTGTTGGCTGTAGCCATGTTTGCCGTTATGGCGTGGATGTGGGCAGATCGCTTCGGGGAGATATGGCGTGACAGCTTCGAGTTCTACAACTTCACCACAAAGTCGGCGCGCGATCTGCTCGAGTTCTGGGTGCTGTTTGCGGCCATGGCCTTCTTGCACGAATCTTTCCATGGGCTAACCTGCAAACATTTTGGCGGGAATGTGGAAAGCATGGGCTTCTCCCTCATGTATTTTGCTCCCAGCTTTTTTTGTGATGTTACTCAAATCTGGATCTATGGCGGGAAGTGGGAGCGAATTGCGACCGTCATAGCCGGTATTTGGGGCGATCTAATCGTCTGTTTTGTGGGCACCATGGTCTGGTGGGGAACGACTCCGGGCATGATCGCGCACAACCTGGCGTACAAGGTGATGATGGTCACCGGGATTGGCGTCTCCCTGCTGAACCTGAATCCGCTCATCAAACTCGATGGCTATTACATTTTCTGCGAGCTGATTGGAGAGCCTGATTTCAAGGAGCGCACATCCGCATACCTTTCCGGCTGGACCCGAAAGTATTTATGTGGAATGCCCGCGGAAGTTGAGTACGTACCTCTACGGCGACGGCCTTTTTATCTCGTCTATGCCGTCCTCTCTGCGATCTACGGCTATCTTCTCTTGACCTTCCTGATGGTATTCACCTTCAACATCCTGCGCTCGTATTCCCCAGCCTGGGCTTTCGTGCCGGCAGGCTTGATGGGATATTGGGTGTTTCGCGAGCGAATTCACAGCCTGGGACGATTTACGAAACTGTTCTACGTGGACAAGAAGGAGCGCATGTGGGGCTGGTTGAGACCCTTGCGCTTCGGAACGCTGGGGATAGCAGTACTGTTGTTGTTGCTGGTCCCCATTTGGCCGGATTTTCAGGATGGCTCATTCGTCCTGGAGCCGGCACGTCAAGTCATCGTGCACGCTGCGGTACGGGGAACAGTTTTGCAGGTATTCGTGGATGAAGGACAGCGAGTGGTTCCTGGCCAGCCTCTCGCCACTCTCGAGAATCTTGATCTCGAATCCAATAGAGCGAAGGTTCATGCAGATTTTCGGGTGGCCACTGCCCGAGCGGTTCAGAGTCAACTGCGCTATGGCAATTTTGGAGCAGCCGAGCAGGAAAGACTGCGCCTCATGGAAGAGGATCGTAGCCTCAGTGAGGAAGCCTCCAAGCTCCAACTGGTCAGTCCGATTGCCGGAGTCGTCACCACCGTCCGTGTGCGGGACCTCAAGGGCGCGTCGTTGGACGAGGGGGCGACGGTCGTTGAGTTGATCGACGACTCTGCATTACGAGCACGGATTTACATCCCCGAGTTTGCCATGCATGATATTCACGCGGGAGCGCCTGTGAAGCTGCGAGTAGAGTCCAGGGTTCTGCCGGTCAACGGGATAGTCAGCTCGATTTCCCCTGATTGGGCTCCCTTCGATCCCTCATTTGGCCAAAAAGAGCAGTTGGCAGGTATCAATCCGCCTCGTTTCTATATGGCTGAATGCTGGCTGAGCCCCACAGCCGATTTGCGACCGGGAATGACGGGGACCGCTAAGATCCGGGTTGGGCGGAGAAGTATAGGAAGTTTCGGGCTGAGATTCATTCGCGATCTGGTGGGTCGGCGTGTCTGGTAAAGTGGACCGGTATCAAGAAAACATTGCCCGGAACCCGCGGAGCAACAAAGGGCCAACTCCCCCGGTTGGCCCTTTGTTGTGAACTCTGTTGGTTCTATCGCGGGTTAAAATCTAAAGCGACCTCACCCTTGCTCTCATGCGGGCGCTTGCTTTGGGAAGAACGCGGGCGCTTGCCTTGGGAAGAACGCGGGCGCTTGCCTTGGGAAGAACGCGGGCGCTTGCCTTGGGAAGAACGCGGGCGCTTGCTTTGGGAAGAACGCGAGCCGCGATCGGAGCATTGACGCTTGGGTTTCCTTGCGACGCAGTGGTCGAACTGGCCACGATTGCTTTCTTGGTGGCATTCAGACCGCTAAGCAGAGACTTTTTCTGAATTGACATGTTAGCTCCTCGTAAGCCAGATTGTTTTATTCGGCCTCGACGCTATCCTTCATAGCAAGGCAATGTCCAAACTGCCGGAAGGGGCAAGGATAAATTTGCCTATTCAAAATCAACGAGATAAACGCGATGGCCACAAAAAGATTGGGGTTTCCGATGTTGAATTTCTCATCTAGGGTTAAAAATTAACCTTCGATAGGTTAGTTATCAACCTTTTTCGGTCTTACTTTGGCTCCGCAATTTTCAGGGTCCGGCACAAATACTTCATGCGTTGCGGATCGAGGCGCAGAAGCCCCGCCGCTGCCGACTTCTTCCCTCCAGTGCGACGCAGAGCGGCGTTGAGGTACGCAATCTGTATCCGCTCCATCTCCGCATCGAAGTCAACCCCTTGTTCCGGAATCAGGATGGCCTCCTGGCTGGCCGTGCTCGAATAAAGCAGCTGTTGGGGAAGGTGGTGCGCGGCAATGAACGGACTGTCGTTCATCACCACCAGGCGCTGCACAATGTTCTCCAGTTCGCGGACGTTGCCCGGCCAGGAATAATCCTCCAGAATCTCGATCATCTCCGGCTGAAGCTGCTTTAGAGGCTTTTTGTTCGCAGCACAGTAAACGCGGAGAAAGTGGTCAAGAAGCAACGGCAGGTCACCCTCGCGTTCGCGAAGCGGCGGAATTACGATTGGGACAACGTTGACGCGGTAGAAAAGGTCCTCCCGGAAACGCCCTTTGCTAACCATGTCCTCCAGATCGTCATTGGTTGCCGCAATGAGCCGGAAGTCGATCTTTTTGACCGATCTGCCGCCGACGCGCTGAGTGGCGTGTTCCTGCAGTACTCGCAGTAGTTTGGCCTGCAAGTTCTGGTCGAGAGTGGTAATTTCGTCCAGGAATAACGTGCCCGTGTGGGCCATCTCGATAAGCCCGGCCTTCGCCGTTTCAGCCCCGGTAAACGCACCTTTCTCGTAGCCAAACAACTCGGATTCAATCAGGCTGTCAGGGATTGCGGAGCAATTGAGGCAGATAAAAGGATGATCCTTGCGGTCACCAGACTGAACAATCGCCTGGGCGACGAGCTCCTTGCCTGTGCCGCTTTCTCCCCGCACCAGAACGGTGGCATTGCTGTCAGCGACTGCCTGAATTGCCTGATAGACGCGCTGCATGGGCACGCTGCGCCCAATCATTCCACAGAATGCGGACTTGTTTTCCACCTGCTCTCGCAGGCGGCGTCCTTCCAGTAGGAGGCTGCGCTTCTCAAGCGCGCGTGACAGGACCACTTGTAATTCCTGCAAGTTAAGCGGCGCCAGAAAGAACTCGTCGGCTCCTGCCTGGCCAGCTTTTATTCGCACGCCGCGGTCGTGAGAGCGCGTGGTCGCCACGAGAACGATGTCTTCGCGGAGATGCCGCAGCTCTTGCAGCACCTCAATCCCATCGCCGCAACCGTCTCCGATGCTGTCCAGATCGAGCACGATGCCATCGAGTAGAGGGTTGGTTATCAGAGCCTGAATCTGCTCTTCGTTCGTAGCCTGGACAGCGGTAAATGTCTGAGCGAGGAAGCTGCAAATCTCCGGGAAGACATCTTCTTCGTCGGAGATAATTCCAACTGAGTATTGAGCTCCGTCTGGCCGGAGTCCCTCCCATCCCATGTCAGACCCCCGAGCGCAAGGAAACGTGCCAGCAGATTATAGGTTAAATTTTAACCGCGGGCACCGAAATATTGTCGGCGAATCAGCCTATCTCGCGAAGAGCTATAAGCCACCACCCCAGCGCGGAAACAAGACTTGTTGCCCTTATGAGGCGTGCCCTGCCTAGAACATAAGTCGTCCCTGAAAAGGCTGGCGTCGCTTCGATTCCCGTCGCCGCCGCCGCCGAAGGGATTGCGAGCTTTCATCATTCAGGATTTTGACTTCCGGAATGCAGCAATAGCGGCCATTCTTGCCGAGGGTCAGGAGAAGGGCGAGATCCCGACAACGCACAATCCCAAAGAGCTGGCAAGCTACGTTTCGAATTCTTATCACGGCGCCATGTTGCGAGGTAAGTGACCGGCGATCGTACCCCTACGATCAATTTCTCAATTTCAGCTTCGGTTTGCCTTTTGAATGTAAAGACCTCATCGACTCCTCGCTCGGGTTCCAAGAACAAGCATTGAACACGCATATCCTATCTGCGGAGCACTAGGAGAGTTCATTGCACCAGCGTCATACCTCCGAACAGGTCAGGAGCGACAGCAGCCAGCATGATGTGTACGGCGAATTCGTCGGGTGAAGTCAATGTCAGGTGACCAGTCACGCACTACGCTGGTGGAACGCTCCATGCGCGGCAGGTCATCGCTTATGTACTGCGCATATCGTCCTCGCCATGACCAGAAATCCGACGCGAGTTTCTGATCCGAATCGGCTGCCTGATGCGCCAATCCGGTGCAACGAGAATCAGATACAAAACAACTGACTTCAGTCCGCGTTTCAACATTCATGTCCTCAGTCGGGGTAGCTGCTTTGTACGCGTGAATTCGTTCCGGTCGGATTGTCGGCCAACTGGAAGCTATCCACAAACGGACTTGGCAGAGATCAATAGCGATGTCCTCGAAGCCGACTTCGGGACAACGTCGTCGGAGTCTGCGTTAAACGCAACTTCCGGTTTGCCCGTAATCCGGGAGCTATCCGTGAGTTCCGATTGCCATCCCGCAATCACGTTCCACGAGCCGATGTTTTATGTATCTGTTGTCAGAGCGTCAACTTCGAGGAGGTCGCAGGGCGGCTCACGCGAGCGAAAAGGATTTACGAGCGGGAAAGGCCCATCCCTACGAAAAGTGTAAAGATGAGCCGCCCCTGTCTGGCCCATGAAGGAAAAACAAGTTCAGGGACGAACGGCCCGGCCACCCGCACGAACTGTCAGCCCTGCCTCAGCGATATCCCGGTCGAGGGCTCTCTCTCCCCGTGGATCATTTCACTTCGACGTTCATGCGCATCCAGGGATGGATACAGCATTCGAAATGATGAGTTCCTTTCGACAGACCCGTGATCTGGACTTGGCTTCCTTGGAGGAGCCGAGTCTTGGCGACTGCGACCCTGGAAAAGCCTCCGGCACATTCGGGGACCGTTTCCTGTCCGTCGTTGAGCCCTGGGATGAAGCCCCCGCCGAAGTTCGCTACCTCAGTAAAGGTGTGCGGTTCCCCGCCCTGGTCAACTACGCTGACAATCGTTCCTTCCTTGATTTTCAGTGTGTCCGGTTCGAAATCCCAGTTGGGGTTCGGAGTTCCAGCCGCTGCTTCTGCTAACAAGTCGGACAACGTCGTGGAATATCCAAGGGCGATGTTCTTGCAGAAGTCAGGCCCCAGCGCGGCGTTGAAAGTGGTCGGATCGCATTCGTCGAGAGCAACGACCTGTGCGACATGCGGTGAATTTTCATGCCATCCATGGTCGTACTCTGGCTTTGCTTGTGCAAGCGCGAGGATGGCGACGGCGGTCAAGCCGCCGACGACTAGACAGAACTTCGCTGTAGCAGTTCTCATTGTGATCTCCTATTTCGGCTGTTCAGGATTGTGCGCTCGTCACGGCACGGCTGACTCGCTACCTGGGTGGCCGCCGTCGGCTCGTATTCGAGCGCTAGATTCCGTAGCGACTCTCGCTGGAAAGCTCGAAAGAGTCAATGCTTGACGCCCCTGTCAATCCCCAAAGTTTTCTCCATTGCTAAGGTATTGAGGGAAAAGGTGTTAGCAGCCTGTGCGGACAGGGCACCAGGAACCAGAAACTGTGATAGGCTTTGCTGTGTTTCTTGGAAGTCTCCCATGGCCACGGCACCAGTTACCCAAAGACTTCGGTTCGACGTTTTTGAACTGAATATCCGTGCGGGTGAGCTGCGTAAACGTGGGGTGAAGTTACCCCTGCGAGGCCAACCACTGCAAGTCCTCGCGACATTAGTGGAGCGTGCCGGCGACGTCGTGACTCGCGAAGAACTTCAGACCCAAATCTGGCCTGCAGACACCTTCGTCGATTTCGATCATAGCATTCACAACGCAGTTGCCCGCATTCGCGAAGTACTGGGCGATTCGGTTGAGAAACCTCGCTACATCGAAACGCTACCTCGCCGGGGATACCGGTACATCGGTCCCCTGGAAGATTCCCAAACACTGCGGTTGGGCACAGAAACCGGCGACCATACGAGTCAACCGGTGACCCTCGTTACACCTCCAAAGCGGAAGACAAATCTCGTCTTTGTTCTGGGTGCTCTTTTCACGCTGGGACTCGTGGCCTGGACAACGACGTGGCATTATCTCCACGCGAGAGCGGCCGTTCCACCGATACACTCCCTTGCTGTCCTGCCCTTCGATAATTTGTCCGGCGATCCGTCAGAGGAGTTCTTCGCAGATGGCATGACGGACCAGTTGATCACGGACCTCGCTAGAGTCGGCTCGCTGCGGGTCATCTCGCGAACATCCGTCATGCGATACAAAGGCGCCAAAAAGGGTCTGCCGGAAATTGCGCGAGAATTGAACGTCGACGCCATCGTGGAAGGATCGGTTATTCGTTCGGGCCAACGAGTGCGTGTCACCGCCCAGCTCCTCCAGGCACCCACGGATCAGCACCTCTGGGCAGAAACATACGACCGCGATGTCGGCGATATCCTGAGGCTACAAGGTGAGGTGACGGACGCCATAGCGCAGCAAGTCCGCGCACAACTCACTCCAATGCAGCAGTCTCAGCTTCGCTTAGCCCACGTGGTCGACACGGCGGCGTACGATGACTATCTCCGGGGACGCCTTTACCTTACTAACGAATTCACCAAACCTGATTCACTTAGGAAGGCCCAACGCTACTTCGAAGGTGCGATCCAGAAAGATCCAAACTTCGCTCTTGCTTACGCGGGACTCGCAGACACTTACGTCTTCTTGGCGTATGCAGGAGCTTTGCAAAAAGATCAGGCCTACCGGTCAGCCAAGGAGGCGTTAGCCAAGGCACTTGAACTGGACGACAGCATCGGCGAAGCCCACGACACCCTCGGCGCGCTGAGTTCCTTTTTTGACTGGGATTGGGAGACTGCCGATCGCGAGTTCAATCGTGCCATCGCTCTGGCACCGAGCTATAGTTGCGCGCATGAAGATCGCGCCATCTTTCTCGCCTTGGTTGGCCGACGGGCCGAAGCCCTCGCCGAAATCACAAAGATCGACCAATTGGACTATGGTTTCAGTGCGGCGCATACCGAATCAACGACCTACTATGAGCTGCGGGATTACCCTGACCTGATTGAAGCAAGTAGGAGAGCCCTGCTTTTGGACCCGAAGGATTGGTTTCAACACTACACTCTCGGCGTCGGCTACGAAGGTACGGGCAATGTGCAGGAAGCCATCTCGGAATATCGGAAGGCGATTCAGATGTCAGGCGGCCCTCAGAGCGTGGTGGCGCTGGCACACGCCTATTCAACCGCAGGCAAGAAAGCTGAGGCGGAGAAGATCCTTCACGATTTGGAGCGCAAATCAAAAGAGACCTCTGCTTCGCCATACACGATGGCCACGATCTATGCCGGCCTTGGCGACAACGACAAAGCGTTCGACTTCCTGGAAGAAGCTTATTCGGAGAAGTCTTTCGACATCTCCTCACTAAAATCTGACTTGGTGCTGGACAGCCTGCATCGTGATCCCCGTTTCCAAAATCTTCTCGGCCGCATGGGTTTGAACTAGAATTCGCGCGAGGAAGTTTGACTTGCTGCGTTCTCGTTTTGGCGGCCACGGGGAATTCCCACGTCCTCCGATTTCCTGGGGAGTGACCTGCACTCTTCAGAAAATGCACGCCAGATCACTAACTAAAAGCCCTTGTGTCCGCAAACCAACTCGTTGGTGGATGGTCAGCCAACCGGAAGCTATCCAATTCGGGAGATACGGATCGGTACCGGCAAGTCTTAGTGCTGTATCTGAAGCGCCCACGAGTGAAGATCGATCGTTCCGATGCGCTCTAAAGGGGCGCTTCAGATACAGCGACTTGAAGGAAGCCGCCCCGGGGGACTATGGGATTTGTATCTGGAGGAGCGGGTCTTGATCGTTTGCGAGTTTGCCGTTGCGGTCACAGCGCTTGGGTTTCAGTAGCGGGTCGCAGAGAGAATGAGCGTGGGGCGGCACATCGGAGAGTCTGAATCGCACCACCATACTGCATCCTGATAAGTGCGAGACACAGAACCAGTGTGCGCGCCGAAGCACGAGCAAGATTCGAGGCTGGAGATGTGGATTCATGTGGCGCACCGGCTGAGATGAGGCGGGGATCGGAGGAGAAGTTGCGCGGCGGAGAGGCGCTCGACAAGTTGCATGGTGCCGCCGCAAAGCGGACATTGCCACAGCGAGTGAACGGGCAGCGCCGGCGAGGCGGTGCGCGCTGCTGGCGGATGGGATTGCTGGAGCAAGCGAGAACAGAGTGGGAGGGTGGGCAGGTCCATCGATATCACCCCGGTCGTAACAAGTTCGGCAGTCTGAGCATCGTGATTGGGTCGACATTGGGGTTTGGCCTCGCACTGCCCTTGATTGCCGAATCCAATACGGTCCTAACACTGTC
>Ga0209422_1000141_pt1 | contig 17781 bp, 13 predicted proteins | sample BlaSpr_A8_OM2_M3_FD_187983 | JGI IMG/M metagenome (GOLD analysis project Ga0209422, IMG submission 187983) | Forest soil microbial communities from Thunder Bay, Ontario, Canada - Black Spruce, Ontario site 2_A8_OM2_M3 (SPAdes) (version 2) | ecosystem: Environmental > Terrestrial > Soil > Boreal... | reverse complement strand
GAACAGTATCGAAACCCAATCGCCACAGTCAACCTTCTACTTGCGAATGAGAACCATCAGTTTTATGAATACAGTCAGGCCTGCGGGACAAGCGAACCACGCGGGAAGATCAAGCAATAGAGACTAGAGCAATAAGAGCAGTAAGGTCGGAGCAATTAGATTAGAGCAAGTGAATTAGAAGCTTATCGTCACGCCGCCGCGCACGCATCGAGCCGATTGGACCAGATAGACAGTCTGCCCATCCTGCCCCATAACCGGCACGTACCCCTGCGCCAGCAGGTTGCGAACATCGATGAGCGCTTCCATGTGAGCGGGCAGAAAGCCCAGCGTCGGAATCGGCTGCCGGATAAAAATATTCAGGAAAGGATCGCTCTGTCCCGGAGACGCGTTGAACATATCAACCGGCGTCAAAGCCGAACCATTGACCCAGCGGTAGGAAGCAACCCAACGAGTGTGCGAACCCGGTACCGTGCCGCTGAGTTTGGCGGCGAGAGCATGACGGCGCTGCGTGCCGATCCACTGCTGCGCATCTTGCAGCGGAACGTTCGGCTTTCCGAGTTCGAGAACTCCGCCGTTGGCGTAATCCAGCGTGGCGGTCAGGTCAGAGGCCAGCTTCCGCTCGAGCACCACGCGCAAGCCGCGCGTGTCCAGAGTATCGCCGGCATACGTGAATGTGCCGGAGTAAACGTCAGGCAGTAAAAATCCCCCCGCCGTACTCACATCCCCCGTCCCAGTCAGCGCCGTATTATTCACGCGGTCGCTAAATACCGCGACTTGCATCTTGTTCTTGCCCATACGCCGCGAGATGTTCACTTCCTGGTGGTGGGCCTGTTCCAGCCGCGTCGTAAAGTTCGTCATGCTGACGCGAGGATCGGCTTCGCTTAAATCAGCCGGGGAAGAATCGAAGCCCTTCTCGGCCCGCGTATTCGGTAACGACGTCGCATAGTCGTATGCTATGACCATGTTCGGCGACAGGTGCAGATCAGCGGAACCAAACGGCCGGAACGCATTTACATGCCCCAGAAACTGAACGGTCTGCAGTTCGCTGCCGAACTTTAACTCCAGCACATCGCCCACCGTCAAATCGTCGCCAGCGCTAAGCGCCAAGGCCTGCAGCGCCGCATTATGCAAGTAGGAATCGGAGGGTGCGAAGCGGCGCATGGTAATCGCCATCGACGGTCCCGAACCATCGGGTAATAGATGCGAATAATTAGCTCGCAGAACGACCGCAGGCAAGCCTTCGCCGTAGCCCACATTGCCTCTGAGTCCCACTCGATCCGCGGAGAAAATCGATCGTTCCACGGAGAAGCCCGTGCTCATGTCGGATCCGCTCCCGTAACCGCCGGCTTCCGAGCCGGCCAGGAATGAGAGGCTTGCCTTCACATCGTGACCCTGATGTTCCGCACTCGCGGCCGGATCATCAAACACGCGTAAAACTGGGCGATTCGCCACCGAGCGCAGTGTCCACTTCCAGTCGTCATCCTCGGCGGGACCGCGCAGCGGCGCCACCTTCATCGCATTCAGCAGCGTGCTCAATGTGATGTTGAGCCGAACATTCGTTCCGGGGTGCAGGCCAACTTTTTCTCTCAAGGCCGGCAAGAAGGAAGCGGCCGAGACTTTGACGGAATAAAATCCTGGCAGAAGATCGCTGGCCGAATAGAAACCGGCGCCATCGGTAAACACCGTCATCGACCGCGCCGCGGAGCCGATAATTTCCACCACCGCGCCCATCTGCGGCACACCCGAAGCGTCGCGCACGTATCCCGAGATCGCGCCCGGCCGTTCCGCGGCAAACGCGGGCAGCGCCAGAGTAACCATTACCGTCCAAAAACCGAGCCGGCGAAGTTTCACTCCAACCCCCGGAAGACTAAGCAAACCGCTACTCCACAGCGAACGTCGCTGAAGGATCAATCGTCTGCTTGGAGATGTTGTCGTTCACTCTGATGTTGATTTTGTAGACGCCTGGCGGCAGATTGGCGGAAGCAATCGATTTCTGCAACGTCACCTGCTCGCCCACGTTACCCATCTGTTCGGTGGATTCCGTTTTCTGAACCACCGGTTTGTTGGTCGCGATGTTGACGATGTCAAATTCGAACGTGGCCGAAGGCTTGTGCGTCTTATCGTCCACGCTCAGATTATAGACTTGCATCCAGAAATTTACCTTCTGATCTTTGTTGCGCTTGAACAGCGCTGGCTTACCGTCGGCTGGAGCCACGCGTGGCCGAACTTTGGTCAAGCCAATTACGAAATTGCCGGTGCTCACATCCTTGGTGGGCACCGCTTCCATCTGATCGGCCACGATCAGCGAAGATGTCGAAAGCTTGTCGTCGGAGTACTCAGGCACGACAATTCCACGGCTCCAGAGTCCCTTGCGGTCGCCGTTTACATCTTTTACCGCGATCTCCACCTTGTAACGTCCCGGCCGCAGCGGCAGCGCCTTCCAATACACTGACGAATTCTCCGCCGTCCGTGGCAGCAATTCTGCCGGCACATCGACCTGCGCTGTATCTTCGAAGGTCTGCACCACTTTACCGGTCAACGTGGTCACCCGGCCAAAGATGTTGACCGTGCCTCGTTGCACTCCGTCCTTATTGGAGAACGTAATATCGCGATATTTCATCTGGATGGTAATCGGCACCAGAACCGTATCCCCGGTCACCTTCACGAAATCAGAGCGTACGTCGAAAGGCATCAGGTTGGTGATCAGCTTGGTGTTAACGATTTCTTCCAGATCTTTGAATTTCACCGGCGGCGGTGCCTGCAACTTGGCAAATTGCTCCAGGCGGTCAAATTGCTTGGTCTGTTGCTGCGAACTATTCGGACCGGCTCCCAGTTGCTCCAAACCTCCGCCGCTGAAGCGGTCTGCCTTGCTCGACATGCCCATCTGCTCATACAGCGTCAGACCCGCATTCGGAGTGTATTTCAGAGCGTCTTTCTCCGAGCGATCAATCGTCATGTGGTAATCGCCGCACATGCAGCTATCTACAAATTCGATGATAACTTCCTGACCAATGCCTTCCAGGTAACGGTAGCGCCAGTCTTCGAAGGGGAACGTCGAGGTTTCACCGCCGCCCTCTTCCATAGGCCGCTCGTAGGTTCCTCCCGAAGGATGCGAATCTACTTCGTCGGCCGGACCATACATGATGTAAATGCGGCCGCGGTCGCTCTTCCATCCCGGAATGCCGGCAGCGAAGTGCTCATTGGCATAAGCGATGCGGCGATAGTGCTCTTCCTTATATTCGTTTTCTTCGGTGTCGGGCGTTGGATCGCGGCGTTGCCAGAAGGCTTCAATAAAGTTATCGCGCTCTTCGTCGTTCGAGAGCTGCTTAAATGCCGCTCTTTCCTCGTCGGTGATAATCCACACGACGTCCTCATTCAGCCATTTCTTGTAGGTCTTGCTCAGCTCGATTTTCAACGATTTTTTCTGCTGCTTTTTCTGTTTTTCGTTGGGCGAACGCTTGAGAGGATCAATCTCGTCCGTGGGCTGCGCTTGAGAGCCGGTGACGGGCGCGCCGGACTTTGACGCATCGGCAGCGGCCGGCTTGTCACTCTGAGCCTGAGCAGCGCCAGCCCAGGCACCGGTGACTACCAAACATGCGACAGATACTGACAAAAACGACAAGAAGTACCGTGATCCAACCCGGGACATAAGAGGAACTCCTGAGAACACCACCAGTTTCGTTTGCCTATTCTAGGCTCTCACCCGAACGAAAGCAAGGCTAAGTCTCGTCTAAAGAGCGGGATTCGGGGCTCAGAATCCCCACTATGGGAATCACAACTACCCCTGCCGAGTTGCCCACCCCTACCGAATTCCTTAAAAGTTAAGCCCCCCACCAAGCTATAATTTGAGGTTGTTCCATCCGCGTGCAACTGGCAATGGAGTCCGCCGAATCCTAGCCAGTCTGGGCCCTCCAAGGTCGAACTGAAGATCGATTGGAACTTTCCAGATAGCGGGACCGTATCCTGAGTGTGTGTCATGGACCGTCGGATGCTGCAGCAGGGCGATCTCGCCGGTAGACCTCGGTGGCACGGACTTATGACCTTCGCCGGCTTGTTTCGTCCAACGCAGAAGCCGGCCTGGCTTAGAAGAACGGGTTTCGAACTGGAATAAGAAACAAAGCTCTCGGAGTCGAAATTTAATCTCGGAGAACCTAGTGCTGCCGGAGCAGGAGAAAAGAATGGCAACCGCAGAAGTGATCAGCATCTCTCCCAACGCCGTTTCCGTACCGCCGCCTCAGTCCTGCATGATCGCGGCAGAAGATCTGTGGAAGACCTACGACATGGGTTCGGAGCAGCAAGTGCACGCGTTGCGCGGAGTCAACTTGCGCATCGAACGTGGAGAATACGTTGCCATCATGGGCCCCTCAGGCTCAGGCAAGTCGACGCTGATGAACCTGATCGGCTGTCTAGATACGCCCACGAAAGGGGAATACTGGCTGAATAGCCAACTGGTCAGTGAACTCGACGACGACGAACTCGCGCGCATTCGCAATAAAGAAATCGGCTTCGTCTTCCAGACTTTTAACCTGCTCGCCCGAGCCACCGCTCTGCACAACGTCGAGTTGCCTTTGATCTATGCCGGAGTCGCTACCGGCGAGCGCATCGAACGCGCCAAGGCGGCGCTAAAAGCGGTGGGCATGGAACAGCGCATGACCCACAAACCAAACGAACTTTCCGGCGGCCAGCGCCAGCGCGTCGCCGTCGCCCGCGCTTTGGTCAATCGGCCTTCGATCATCCTGGCCGACGAACCCACCGGCAACCTCGATTCTCAAACCGGAAACGAAATCATGGCTCTATTCGACCGTCTGCACGGCGAGGGAAATACCATCGTTCTGGTCACGCATGAACACGACATCGCCGAATACGCGCACCGCATAGTCAATATCAAAGACGGAGTTGTGGAGCGCGACGAGCGCAAAAAATAGTTCTTAGTCAGCTCGCCCGTGGAATGTCGGGCTGCAAGCTTCGGTTTTGTAACTTTTGTACCTTTCTTGGGATCGTCCGCTTTTGGCCGATCGGAACCCGTTAGTTAGCTCCAGCTCGCTTCCGATTTTTCTTCCCCGGCTGCGCCAGCCTCTTCTTGCATTCGCTCCGCCGCCACCGCCACCCGATCTCGACCTGCGCGCTTAGCTTCGTACAGCGCGGCATCCGCCGCCGCCATTAATTCTTTGGGCGACATACCATGCTGCGGAAACGATGCCACCCCAATCGAAATCGTGACCATCCCAAGCGACTTACCCTGGTACATGACATTCTGTTCTCTCATTTTCAAACGCAGTCGTTCGGCTCGAGCCCGCGATGCGTCCACATCCGCCGTCGGCAGGATGACCACAAATTCTTCCCCTCCAAACCGGCATACGAAGTCCTCTGCCCGAATGCCTTTGGAAAGAAACTGCCCGGTCTCGCGCAATACCGCATCGCCCGCATCGTGGCCGTAGGTATCGTTGAAGTTTTTGAAATGGTCCAGATCGACAATGAGGATTCCAAGCGACTGCGCCGCTCGCGCCGCCCGCCGCACTTCCCGCTCCAGAACTTCCTCCAGATATCGCCGATTGTAGAGCCCGGTCAATGCATCGCGCACCGATTGTGTGCGCAGCGCTTCCCGCAGTCGTATGTTGGCAATGGATAATCCGATTTGTCCGGCAAACGTGGTTTTGAGCGACAAGTCGCCAGATTCCAAATGGGGGGCTGCTTCCGTAGCCTGAAGATGAAGCACGCCAAGCGTTTCTCCCTGGGCCAGAATCGGGATGCACAAGTAAGTATTGTTAACTCCCTCCGCGTGAGCGCAACGTGCCGTGGTGTCGCCCGCTACCACCAGATGTGGATGCCCCGTGCGCAAAGCCCAGCAGGAGGATGGCTCGAAAACCATCGCCGCAAGCCGGCAATCACTCCACGAACCAATCACTTCCGCCACACTCCGCGAGGCGTCTAACAGTGCGAAGGCGCCGGGAGAAGAGGGAAATATTTTAGGTGCATAACCCAAAGCGGCGGCAAACACTTCGTCGCGGCTCATGCAGCTCTGCAGAAGTTCGCCCATCTTGGCCAGCACGGTAGCCCGTTGCGTCCGCTCCCGCAGTTCCCCCATCATTCTCTCGTTCTGCTGATCCAGTTCGTTCCTGGCAAAGTCCTTCTCGATCATTTCCTCCTGCAAACGCGTATTCACATCGGCCAGTTGCGTCGTGCGTTCCAGAATCTGCTCTTCCAGAATCTGCTGGCTGTGTTTCTGGTTCTCAATATCGGTGCATGTTCCGAACCATTTGACAATTTCCCCTGCGGGATTCCGGATAGGATTTGCCCGCACCAGGAACCAGCGGAATGTTCCAGTCTTGCTCCGCATGCGATACTCTGCCTCATAGGGCTCCAGGGTGCGCACCGCAGTTGCCCACTTTCCCAGGCAGTCGTCCATGTCATCGGGATGAACGGCAGTCGCCCAGCCCTTTCCCCGGGTTTGCTCACTCGTAAGTCCGCTGTAATCGAACCATTTCCGGTTTGTGAAGTCGATCTCCCCCTGAGGAGTGGCGGTCCAGATAACGTCATGGTTCCCCTCAGCCATCATCTGGAAGTAGAGCTCACGCTGCAATCGGTCGCTTATGTCGGCCAACTGCTCCGTTCGTTCCTCTACCTGTCCTTGCAGAACCTGTTGATTTTGTTTTTGACTCTCGATGTCAGTACACGTGCCGAACCACTTGATGATCTCTCCCTCCGCGTCTCGGATCGGCTTCGCCCGCCCTAGAAACCATCGGTAGCTTCCATCTTTCCCTCGCAACCTGTACTCCACATCGTACGGTTCTCCGGTCCGCAGCGCGGTTTCCCACTTTACGAGACAGTCTTGCGAGTCTTCGGGATGGATAATCTCTACCCACGCTGAGCCTCGCATCTGTTCGAAAGTTCTGCCGGTGTAGTCGTAGCATCTCTGGTTGAAGTAGTCGTCGTCTCCGTCTGGACCGGCCGTCCATATGATTTCCGGAATTGCTTCGGCCATCGTCTGGAAGTACAACTCACGTTCCCGGGCCAGATTGAGCTGGCCTCTCTGCAGTGCAATGAATCGCTCGAAGAACGACGAAGCAATCGCGCCACCCAGCACCAGAAAACTGCTTGCGCTCACCGCCAGTACTCCGATGGCGGAAATTGCGATTGCATGTGTCACGTCCGGAAGAACAGAAGTTGCGCGGAAGCTCGCAGCCCACATTCCCGTATAGTGCATCAGTGGAATCGCACTGCCCATGACTAGGGCGGTCAGGATTTTCCGCCGGTTCACACCTTGTTCATCTTTTGCCCGGAAAGCCAGAACTAGCGCGGCAAACGAGATCACAACAGCCAGCGCGATTGAGAGTGCTACGATTCGCCAGTCATATACGATCACTGCCGAACAGCGCATTGCGGCCATCCCGATGTAGTGCATGGCCGCGATTCCACTGCCCATGACCAGGCTGCCGATAACTTCCTGGCTTACCGTCATCCGCGCTCCGCCCGCCACAAAGAGCGCGACTCCGGATGCGCCGATTGCCGCCAGCAGCGAGAGCATCACCGTCGGCAGATGATAGTAAACCGGCATCGGCATTTTCAACGCCAGCATGCCGACGTAATGCATTGCCCAAATTCCCACTCCCATCGCCGTAGCGCCCGCGGTCAGCCAAATCGTTCTGGCGCGCCCGTGCGATGAAGTTATCCGTCCCGCAAGATCGAGTGCGGCATACGAGACGAGGATTGCCAGCGCGACGGAAAGGACCACCAATCCGTAGTCGTAGTTGCCGCGAATCATCGTAGCTGCATGCATTGCGGGGGGTCGCCAGCCACACTTCGGCCAAGGCGTTAACTCATCTATCGGCAGCATTCCCTCATTCTCGTGTTAGAAGAACCTAACACTCGGGATTGCCACATGATGCCCCGCGCCATAGGTGACGCCCAAAAGCAAAAAGCCTCTCGTGAAAGAGGCTTTCGCAAAAACCGATTTTTCAATTGGTTCCGGCTCGGATTACTGCGGCGCGCCAACCGGCCGCGATGCGGTAGTATCTGCTGCCTTCCCGGCGATAAAGAAGTTGTGGTCGTAAAGGTTCCGGTACATCACCCCGGCAATCTCGGCCGCCTTTGGACCAAACGTAGGCCTGCCGCCCTCCAGGAAAACAACCACAACCACGCGGCCTCTGTCGGTATTGGCATAAGAGGCAAACCAGCCGTAGCGTGTTCCCGCATGAGAGCAGGTCCCGGTCTTGCCCAGAATCTCTTCCTCGCTGAAGTTGAGCCCCAGCCGCCGCGCCGTGCCGTACTGCACCGCGCCGGCCATGCCCACCGAAATCTCCGGGATTAGCGGCGCGATATCCAGCTGCCGCTTGATGCGCGGCTGAAAATTCGCCACTTCTTCCGGCGTGGTCGGATGCTGCAAATAGTAAAGAGTTCCTCCGTTGGCAATTGCAGAAACCATGGCGCCCAATTGCAGCGGAGTCATCGAAATGCCTTCGCCGAAAGAACACATCTTGCCTACGCCACCCAGGCTCTGCGGAATCACTTCGTCGGGATAGATACCGGCTTGTTCCCCCGGAATATCGTAGCCAGCCAATTCGCCCAGGCCATATTGATGGGCGTAATACGCTACTTTCTCAAATCCTAACTTGCGCCCGACCGCTTCAAAATATGCGTTGTTCGAGTGCGCCAGAGCCTGTGTAAGATTCATCCGGCTGCGGCCACCCAGCGAGACTTCCGTCTCCTTCGAAATCAAGCCTTCATTCAACGCGGCCAGAGCCACAGAAAGCTTAATCGTCGAACAGGGCTGCGCGCCGCTCGATAACGCCAGCTTCTGATTCACCATCGCCAGCACGCGCCCGCTGGTCGGCTCAATCGCAACTACCGTGCCGTTCATGTTGCCCAAGGCGTCAATCGCCGCCTGCCGGACTACGAGATCTTCGCCGTCCGTAATGTCGCCCGCCGCAATTCCTTCGGCAAACGAACTCATGAAAAAGCGCTCGTGATATCGATGTCGCGCAGTCGTAACTCGGGCAGCGGTCGTCGATGCCCGCCTTACCGTCGCATGGTGAGTCGCTGTAGCGGATCGGCCGCGCGCCAAGTGCCGCATCCGGCGCCTGGTTCGCTGCGTCTCACTCACCTTCTTGGTGGATTTCGACTTGTTCGTGTTCAGCGCGTGCGGGTCGACGTGCGCCGCCCAAATTCCAGGCGCCCACAGCAGTCCTCCCACTATCACAACCAGACGAAGATAACGCGTTCCCTTCGACACTTTCGCCGTTCCCCCGACCCCGGATCTCTGATCGAGACTCCGATCAACCCGGCTCTTCCCATGTATTCAGTTGCACGAAGCTTGCCAGCTTCCGCGCCTAAGCACTAAATTAGACCAACTTCGCGATAGTACGGGACTTACGTCGTTCCAAGCAATAACAAAGTTTTTATTGGATAAAATTGAGTTTTTACTCTAACCCATTATGGAACAGGTACTTAAACGGGAATTACTTTCGTTCCAGCGCCCACAGTAACACTTACCCCGTTACTGAAAAGATACGTTACTGTGCTGCAAAACTTTTCTTCTTTGCCGCCGCCCGCTGTTGGAAACCCTTCCCTACATCGGAACGCTGTGTCCATTCTTCGTCACGCCGCTTCTCAATTCATTGACCTTCGACATCACCCTTCTGTGGCCTTCCTTACATAACCTCGCCGCGCTTACGCAGGAATGCCGGAACATCCAAATCCTCCTGCTCGAAGTTCGCCACCATCGCGTTGCGCATCGCGTCGAGCGAGATCACTTCGGCCGCAGCGACTGGCGCCGATTCCGCCATCCTCGGCTCCTCCATCATCAAGTTCGGCGTGGGCTGCGGAAACGATGCCGCCACCGGTTGCGATTGACCCACAGGCTCGGGAAAATCCATGGCGTCATCGTGCGACGAGGCAAAAGAGCTTCGCACTTCCGCTCCCCGCATCTGCCGCGCCCGGCTCGCTTCCCCAAATCCAGTTGCGATCACCGTGATCTTCACCGCATCCTTCATCTTCTCGTCCATCACCGCGCCAAAAATAATGTTGGCATCGTCATGCGCCGCGGTCTGGATAATCGTGCAAGCCTGCTGCACTTCGGCCAACTTCAGCGACGCCGATCCCGTGATGTTGATCAGAATTCCACGCGCCCCATCGATCGCTCCGGCCTCGAGCAGCGGAGAAGCAATCGCTCGTTGCGCCGCCTCCGCCGTGCGATTCTGCCCGCTGGCCGTCGCCGTGCCCATGACCGCATAACCCATGCGCGCCATGATCGTCTTTACGTCGGCAAAGTCGCGGTTGATGATGCCCGGGATCGTTATGATGTCTGATATTCCCTGCACGCCCTGCCGCAGAATATCGTCGGCCACTCGAAACGACTCGAAAAATCCCGCATTCTCCGCCACCGCCAGCAGTTTTTCATTCGGAATCACGATGGTCGTATCGACGGACTCCATCAACTCAGCGATTCCTTTCTCCGCCTGGGTCATGCGCCGCTTGCCCTCAAAGGAAAACGGCTTCGTGACCACAGCCACAGTTAGGGCCCCCATTTCGCTCGCTAGCGACGCAATAATCGGAGCCGCGCCCGTGCCCGTGCCGCCCCCCAGGCCCGTAGTCACGAACACCATGTCGGCACCCTCGAGCGCCTCTATAATTTTGTCGGAATCTTCCAGCGCCGCCTTGCGCCCCACTTCCGGATTCGCACCCGCGCCCAGCCCGTTCGTCAGCTTCACTCCCAGTTGGAGTTTCACCGGGGCGCGTGACAACCTCAGCGCCTGCAAATCCGTGTTCGCAACGATGAACTCAATACCTTCCACTCCCGCATCGATCATCCGGTTCACCGCGTTCCCGCCACCGCCGCCCACGCCGATCACCTTGATCTTGGCGTCGTTGAGAGGCTCCTCGTTAAAGCTGATGCGAATCTTCGAATCACTTTTCGCTGAATCATTTTTCATTGTGTCCACCCTTGATTTAGATTTCTCGTTCCGTTTCTCGTCCAACAAGTGGCCAGAGATCAGTGTTCAGTGGCCAGTAAAATCCAACCGATTTTTCTGACCACTAACCCCTGATCACTGCCCACTGCTTTACCCCACCAGCAACGCCTTCAATCTCAATCCCCAGCGATCTCCCTGAAACCCGCGCGCCACCCGCGCCCGATGTCCGTAATGCACCATTCCAATCACCGTGGCAAACTCAGGCTCCGCTAATGACACTGGCATCTTTGCCAGCGGCGTCGGCCACGAGAGCCGCACTGGACGCCGCAATACCGACTCCGCCACATCAAAAATTCCTGGCAGCCGCGATCCTCCGCCACTCAGAACCAGCCCCGCCAAACACGCGTCGAACATCCCCCCCTGTCGCAAAGTTTCCCGCAACATTTCAAACAGTTCTCTTCCTCGCGGCTCCAGAATCTCCGCCACCAGTCGCTGCGGCAGCAAGCGCGATGCTCGGTCGCCCACCGACGGCACCTCAACTTCGTTCCCCTCAGGAATCAGCGTGACGATCGCATTGCCGTATACTTTCTTGATTTTTTCCGCCTCCGCCAGCGGCGTACACATGCCAAGTGACAAGTCGCTGGTAAAGTGATCCCCACCCACCGGAACCACTCCTGTAAAAGCCACCGCTCCCTGCAGAAAAACGATCAGCTCTGTGGATCCCGCTCCGATGTCGGCCAGGCACACGCCCAACTCCCGCTCATCCGCCCGCAACACGGAATCCGCCGCCGCCAGCGGCTCAAACACGGTGTCATCCACGTGCACGCCCGCTCGATTCACAGCCGTGATCACGTTCTGCGCCGCGCTCGATGCGCCCGTTACCAGGTGAACCCTCACTTCCAGTCGCGCCGCCATCATGCCCAGCGGATCGTGCACCCCCGCCTGCCCATCCAAAATAAATTCTTGCGGCAGGAGATGAAGAACTTCGCGATCCGCCGGAAGCGGTATCGACCGCGCCTTCTCGACCGCTCCTTTTATTTCATCGCGGCCAATTTCCCGCGGCCGCGTGCCCACCGTGATCCCGCCATGACTGTTGACGCCGCGAATGTGCGCTCCACCAATTCCGACGATCGCATGCTCCACGGCCGCACCCGCCGCGTCCTCGGCCGCCTCCACTGCTTTCTGAATCGCAGCCACCGCCTTGTCCAGATCGACAATCACGCCCTTGCGCGAGCCGCGCGAATCCGCCACACCGTGTCCGCGATAGCGGAGGCCGCCGTCCGTCACCTCAACCATCAGCGCGCACGTCTTCGCGCTGCCTACGTCAATCGCGGTTAGAAAACTTCCCTGCTGATTCCCCATTTTTCAATTAGTCCCTGAAACGTTTTGGAACGGCTGTACCCGTTTGCGTTTTGTCTTCACATTTAAAACTTTGTCATCCCGACCGAAGCTTCGCACTCCCGAAGGGAGTGGGAAGCGCAGTGGAGAGCCTGCCCTGAGCGAAGTCGAAGGGGATCTGCTGTCCCGGCCCTCACTCACCGGCTCCAGGACTTGCCAGAGCTTTCGCCACTCCCGGGCTCGGCTTCTGCCCTCCGGAGAATTTTTTCGCGGTCGTTGGCTTCGCTTTTGCCGCAGCTTTCTTCACGCCAGCGGAAGCCCTCCACGGCTTAGCAGCTTTCTTTGCTCTCGCTCTCATCGCGGGCTTCTTCGCCGCACCAGTCGCCGCTTTCGGATCGAGCTTCTTCGCCGTCAATTCAAACGCTGGCTTCGGAATCGCACGCTGGTTCGGCCCAATCCGCGTCAGCAAGGCCGCCCGCTTCACTCCCGCGGCTGCCGCCGTTCGCGCCGCCGACGGAGTCAGTGCCGCGACCTTCGCCGTCCGCTCCATATCCGGATTCACAATGATCTGGTTGTCGTACCGCAGATCGACCGAATCCAGCCGCAGAAACTGCTGCCGCCATGCCTGCGCATGGGTCACATAAATCTTGTAGCGCCGCAAATAGTCCGACGACCCCAGATGTACCAGCACATCGCCCGCCGGATCATTCACTCGCACCTTCACATCTTCCAGATCGGCAAGATCCACTTCGCTCAAATCCTGCGAATAGCGCGCCCCGCCGCCGTCCAGTTCGCTCACCATTTCGCCATAAACTTTCATCCGCGGCGCGCGAGTCGAAAGCGGCTCGCCGGGATTCATTCCTAAAATCACCGGGAAAGAAAATTTATGCTTCGGCGACAATTCCATCAGCGTTCCGCCCGCATCAATTAGCGCCATCCGCGGACCTACCCGCGCAAACGCCACCGGAGTGCGCTCGTGAATCTCGACTTTCAATCGGTTGGGGACGAAGCGCATCACGCTCGCCGATTCCACCCATGGAATCTGCTCCAATTGCGCCTTCTGCTGCGCCAGCGGAATAAAAAAAATGTTCCGCCCAATGTCTGCGCCCATCACTTCCATGATTTGTGCTTTGGTCGCGTTCTGCATGCCCGTGACTTCAATGTTGTCGCTCGATTCCACGCGGAAGCGCCACGAGCGCTCGCCGTAGTGGTACATCGCGGCCACACCGAGTCCGGCGACACACAAAACCAGAGCGGCAACAACGGCCCACAGCAAACGGCTGGCAGTTTTTTTGGGGAGAGAACTGCGGCGGGCGGAGACGCGCTTTTGCCCGCGCAGAAACGGGGATTCCTCGTTCACATCCAGGTCGACCAGGCGCGCGTCGTCCATTTCCTCGCGCGCGCGTTCCGCGCCGGATGGGTACAACTCCTCCCGCAAGATGGTGGGCCCCGATTTCCGCGCCATCAGTAGGGTCAGTTGTCGCTTTTGAATCGCTGAGCCTTCAAACTATAACTTCATTTTGAGATTTGAGACAGAGAAAATATTGAAGTTTTGCACAGCAGGAATCGCGTTGAACACCAGAGATGAACCATGTGGCGGCGGGCGCCTTCGCCCGTCCCGGCCAGGGCGAAGCCCGGCCGGCCCAGAGGCAATGTTGTCGCAAAAAAATAAAAGGCGCGAATTTTTCATCGCGCCGGCACCCCGAGGAGAAAAATCTAAATCGGCTCGGGCCCCATCTCACCCACATTCACCTCTGGCACCGTCACATGCGCCGCCGGAATCCGCGGAATATTCACCTGCGGAATCCCAACCCGCACCCGCGGGCACCTCACCCGAATCTTCACCGCATCAAAATCGACCGGCGAAAACCCAACTCGCGCCACCTGCGCCTCAATCCTCACCCGATTCGCTTCCATTCGCGCCATCGCGGCCTCTTCACGCGCCGACATTGCTTCAAAACTCGCCATCCCGCTCTCAGCCCGCGCCATCTTCGCTTGCGCCCGCGCCATCGCAGTGGCCAAGCGGCAGGACGCAGTCCCATTCCGCGCCGCCAGCAAGTTGGCCTTCGCCAGGAACCAGTCGGCCCGCCCTGTAGCCAGAGCCAGCACACCCTCTGACCGGTCGGCGATCCGCGCGATTACTTGACCCACGTTCCGCTGGACCCAAGCCGCGCCGCCATCCTGATACGTTCCGTTCAATCCCAGGGCCAGGACCCCAGCGGTCAACCATCCCCATGCTTGTGTATTTTTCATGACGTTAACCCCTTATGGCTCATAGACGAAGGACCGTTCAATCCGTTAGCAATGAAAGATACGTGGCCAACGGCAAATTAGTTCCCACCCGGCGGCGAAAGAACCATGTAGAGGCAGCCGCCTCGGCTGTCCAGCCTGAGCGAAGCCCGACTGCATCAGGAAGCAAGACGCTATCGTAACGTGGACTTGTAGAATGTCTGGCAATGAGAAAAATCATTGCGTTCACAGTGGTTGGGGCTGCTGTTCTCTTATCGGTGTGGCTAATAAGCTCCAAGGTAGCGCAGTCGCGGCGGAACTCTTCTCTTATCGGGCGGCGGTTGCCCAGTTTCAGCGCGACCTACCTCTCGGAATGCCCAAAGAGGACGTTAGAAATCATCTCGACTCGCACAATATCCAATATTACGCGGCCAGACGAGGCGAAAGCCGGGTAGTAGCGTTCGAAATCAAAATTGGCGAAGATCCCGGTGGCTTTGCATGTGAACCCTGGATCGTTTCCGTTGCATTAGAGTTCAATTCGGCCGATGTCCTAAAGCAGATTCACATCACAAAAAGCGGAACCTGTCTGTAACCGCTTTATTCCAGCCGCTTCCGCGAGAGCATCGCAGCCGTATCCCACTGCGCCTCTAGTCTCGTGATGCGCCGGTCGTGGTCGCGAATCTCCTGAGTCAATTCTTTGAGAGCTTCGCTGCAGCGGCGGACATCGTCCGCCAGTCTCATGGCGTCCCGGATCGCCTCAAGCGTTTGCGAAAGAAGACTCACGCATGCCCCGCAGCCCTGCGACGCTCACGGTTCGACCTCAATTCTGCAATCAGCGCCTCGGCGTCCGCCAGACTGCTTCGCAGAGATGCCTGCGCCCTCCGCACTTCTTTCCGGAGCTGGGCGGCTAGTTTGGCCACCGCCTCCTCTTCTTCACGCGAAGCGCCCTCGCACCGTCTCCGCACCAGTTCTCCTACGCTCACCCCTGCATTTCTCGCTTCTCTCTGGAGCCAATCTCGAAAGTCTGGGGTCGTGAGAACCTGCACTCGAGCAGTTTTCATCGCCGCCTCCACGCCTGCATATGAGCATGCACATGCTCATATGCTATTTTATCACCCGCCCGGCGCGTCCCGCCTAAACCAACCCCGGAACCTTCAGCCCCGCTCCTCCCAGCTTTTCCAAAATCATCGGCCCCAACTGCGAGACACTGCCCGCCCCCAGCGTCAGGATCATATCCCCATCCTTTGCCCTCTCACCTGCCGCATTCACCGCTTCCGCAAAAGAACGCGCATACTGCGCATCTCTTCCACCCTTCTCCCGGATTGCCCTGGCCAGCGCTTCCCCGTTCACTCCCTCGATCGGCTTCTCGTTCGCCGCATAAATATCCAGCACAAACAGCGAGTCCGCATCCCCGAACGCAGTCGTGAATTCTTCGGTCAGATCGCGCGTCCGCGTGTACCGGTGCGGCTGAAAGACAACGTGAATCTTGCCAAAGCCGCACGACCTCGCCGCCGCCAGCGTGGCCTTAATCTCCGTGGGATGGTGCCCGTAATCGTCGATCACACTCACCCCCGCCGCCCGCCCCCGCAATTGAAATCGCCGGTCCACGCCGCGGAATTGATCGAGACTCGCGCGAATCGCTTCAATCTCAACATCTAACCCCACGCCCACCGCAATCGCCGCCGTCGCATTCAAAATGTTGTGAACTCCAGGCACATGCAGTGTGAACTCACCCAAATCTTTCTTGCCATAGTGAACGTGAAAACGACTCAGAGGGTGCCCCATTCCAGCCGCGTTTTTTGCGGCTGGAGTGGGGACTTTGATCCAGAAATCCGACCCTCGCTTCGTTCCATACGTCACCGTCCGCCGCTGCGCCTGCGGCAATAACCTACGCAGCATCGCATCGTCATTGCACACCACGACCATTCCATAGAACGGCACGCGATCCATGAATTCAAGAAACGTCTTTTTCACATCCCGCATGTTGCGGTAACAATCCATGTGCTCGCGGTCGATGTTCGTCACCACCGAGAGAATCGGCGACAGCTTCAGAAACGACCGGTCGCTCTCATCCGCCTCCGCCACCAGATACTGCGACTTCCCCAGCCGCGCATTCGATCCCAGCGCGTCGACACGCCCGCCGACTACCACTGTCGGATCCAGCCCGCCTCCGGCCAGCACCGCCGCCACCATCGAAGTCGTCGTCGTCTTGCCATGCATGCCGGCGATGGCGATGCCATACTTCAGCCGCATCAACTCCGCCAGCATCTCCGCCCGCTGAATCACCGGCACATGCAGCCGATGCGCCTCCACGACCTCAGGATTTTCTTCGGCAATTGCCGAACTAGTCACCACCACTTCTGCCCCGGCAATATTCTCCACGCGATGTCCTTCAAACACCGCTGCGCCCAGCCCAGCCAGCCGCTGCGTGGTCGACGAGCTTTTCAAATCCGATCCCGAAACCTTATACCCAAGATTCAGGAGCACCTCGGCAATCCCACTCATGCCGATCCCGCCAATCCCCACGAAATGAATCTGCTGAATTTTGGCAAACATAAACTGATTTAGTAATTGGGTAATTTAGTAATTTTGTAATCTAAAAACCGTTCGCGCTTCGAGAGAGCCATCGGCACCACAGGTTGCAAATTTCTCAATTACGAAATTACCCGATTACTCAATCCTTTCGATCCCCGCCACCCGCGCCGCCATCGCCGCAATATATCGCGCCGCATTCGGATGCGCCAGCCCTCGCGCCGCCTCGCTCATCCGCGCCAGCCGCGGTGCGTCCCCCAGCAACGCCGCAATCGTCTCTGCCAGCCACACACCCTCCAGCTTCGATTCTTCCACCACGACAGCCGCTCCCTCGCGCGCCAACGCTTCCGCATTCACCCTCTGATGATCGTCCGCCGCCCGCGGAAATGGAACAAAAATTGCCGGCTTCCCTGCCGCGGTAATTTCTGCCACCGTACTCGCGCCCGACCTGCACACTACCAGATCCGCCCGCGCAAACGCCTCCGGCATATCTTCAATAAATTTGAAAACTTCCGCGGACTCTCCCGCCGCGCTGGCAAAAGATTGATACGCTGCCAGCGCGTCATTATAGTCACGCTCGCCCGTCTGGTGAATAATGCGAATCCCCGGCGCCTGCCGCTTCAGTTCCGGCAAACAGCGAATCATCGCCTCATTGATCGCATGCGCCCCCTGGCTGCCGCCAAACACCAGCAGCGTGGGAATTCCGCCCCGCTTCTTACTCGTTAGAACCGGAATCTCAAAAAACGCCTGCCGCACCGGCACTCCGGTGACTTCC
>Ga0209422_1000140_pt1 | contig 17787 bp, 21 predicted proteins | sample BlaSpr_A8_OM2_M3_FD_187983 | JGI IMG/M metagenome (GOLD analysis project Ga0209422, IMG submission 187983) | Forest soil microbial communities from Thunder Bay, Ontario, Canada - Black Spruce, Ontario site 2_A8_OM2_M3 (SPAdes) (version 2) | ecosystem: Environmental > Terrestrial > Soil > Boreal... | reverse complement strand
AATGGCTGCTTCCGCAGCATAAAACCGATAGCCAAACCAACATCACCCGCCGCCACAGGCGACGCCTTCAAATAGGTTCACAGGCTCTCTTGCGGGGAGAGGGTTGGGGTGAGGGGCTCTCTCCGCGGATACCGAGATACGATTTTTGCGGTGACTCCCCCTCACCCGGATTCGCGCTCTTGCGCGAATCCGACCCTCTCCCGCAAGCGGGGCGAGGTAAGCGATCCGTTGCCATCGACTTCAAATCAAAATGAAAATCTACCTCGCCGGTCCCGACGTTTTCCTGCCCGATGCCATCGAGATCGGCCGGCGCAAGGTTGAGCTGTGCGCGCGCCACGGCTTGACCGGGCTCTATCCGCTCGACAATCCGGTCGACCTCGCAGCACCGGACGCCTCGCTGCGGATCTATCGCGGCAACGAAGCCATGATGGACGAGGCCTGCGCCATCATCGCCAATCTCACGCCGTTTCGCGCGCCCGGGGCGGACGCAGGTACCGTCTATGAGCTCGGCTTCATGGCCGGACGCGGAAAACTCTGTCTCGGCTATTCCAACGATCCCACCGCCTATGCCGATCGCGTGCGTGAATTCACCGATGTGGTCTCGCGCGACGGCCGCCTGGTGGATAGGATGGGACTGACGGTCGAGGATTTCGGCTTGAGCGATAATCTGATGATGATTCACGCGCTCGATCTCCATGGCTGCGCGCTGGTGACGCCACGGCAGGCGCCGGCCGACATCTGGCATGATCTGACTTGCTTCGAGACTTGCGTGCGCATGGCCGCCGAGCGGTTGGCGCAGCCGCGAGCATCGCGGTGACGCCCCCTCCCCGCAAACGCGCCGATGTTGTGCTGGTCGAGCGCGGCCTGTTCGAGAGCCGGGCGCGGGCGCGCGCCGCGATCGAAGCCGGCCTCGTCGTGGCCAACGGCAAACAGGTGGCAAAGCCATCCGAGACCATTGCCGCCGACGCCGAGCTGCAGGCGCAGCCGGCGCATCCCTATGTCTCGCGCGGCGGCGTCAAACTGGCGGGCGCGCTGGAGCAATATCCGATCGACATCGAGGGCCATGTCTGCCTCGACGTCGGCGCATCGACCGGCGGTTTCACCGAAGTGCTGCTCGCGAGCGGCGCCAGCGTGGTGTTTGCCGTCGACGTCGGCCACGGGCAACTGCATCCGTCGCTGCGCGAGCATCCCAAGGTGGTTTCGATGGAAGAGACCGACATCCGCGCCTTCGAAGGCAAGCGTCTGCCGGCGCGGCCCGATGTCGTCGTCATCGATGTCAGTTTTATTTCGCTGAAAGCCGTGCTGCCGGTGGCGCTCTCGCTGGCGGCGGCGCCGATGCATCTGCTGGCGCTGATAAAGCCGCAATTCGAGGCGCCGCGAAAGCATTCCAAGGGCGGCATCATCCGCGATGCGACGGTGCACCGGCAAGTCTGCGACGGCATCGCGGCCTTCGCGGCACAGCTCGGGTGCACCGGGATCAAGGTGTTTCCATGCTCGATCCCGGGCGGCGACGGGAACCTCGAATTCTTCCTCGGCGCGCGCCGTGGTTGAACGCCTCGTCATCGATCACGTCGGCCATTTCGGCGACGGCGTCGCCCTCCTCGACGGCGCCAGCGTCTACGTGCCGTACACGCTTGGCGGCGAGACGGTCGAGGTCGCGCCCGCGCCGGGCCGTCACCCCGACCGCCGCCGGCTGCTCGCGGTCGAGCGTACGAGCCCAGAACGCATCGCGCCGTTCTGCCAGCATTTCGGCGTCTGCGGCGGCTGCGCGATCCAGCACTGGGAGCCTGAGGCCTACCGTGCGTGGAAACGCGATCTCGTCGTCACCACGCTGGCGCAGGCGAAGCTCGATTGCGAAGTGGATGCGCTGATCGACGCCCACGGCCTCGGCCGGCGTCGGATCACGCTGCACGCCAGGATGGGCACGCACGAGGTGCTCAAGGTCGGCTTCGCCGCGGCCAATTCGCACGACATTATTCCGGTCGATCGCTGTCCGATCCTCGATCCGGCCTTAAGCGGCGCGCTCGATGCCGCCTGGGCGCTGGCCGAGCCGCTGACGCCAACCGCAAAACCGCTCGACATCCAGATCACGGCGACCGACAGCGGCCTCGACGTCGATGTGCGCGGCTCCGGCCCGCTGCCGGCAGCGATGATCGCGACCCTGTCGCGCGTGACGGAACAGCATCGTCTGGCGCGGCTGACGCGGCATGGCGAGCTGGTGCTGATGCGCAACGCCCCCGTGATCACGATCGGCGCGGCGCGGGTCACGTTGCCGCCGGGTTCGTTCCTGCAGGCCACCGTCGCCGGCGAGGAGACGCTGGCGGCGCTGGTCGCGGGACAATGCAAGCGCGCCAAACACATCGCCGACCTTTTCTGCGGGGTCGGACCGTTCGCGCTGCGGCTGGCGGCGAACGCACGGATTTCCGCCTTCGACAGCGATGCCGGCGCGGTGGCCGCGCTGCAGAAAGCCGCGATGGCGACCTCGGGCCTGAAGCCGGTCAAGGCCGAGGCGCGCGACCTGTTCCGCCGCCCGCTGATGCCGCAGGAACTGCGCGACTACGACGCGGTCGTGTTCGACCCGCCGCGGCAAGGCGCGCAGGCGCAAGCCGAGCGGCTCGCGGCCAGCAAGGTACCCATGGTGGTCGCGGTGTCCTGCAACGTCGCGACCTTCGCGCGCGACGCGCGCATCCTGGTCGATGGCGGCTACCGAATCGAAAGCGTGACGCCGGTCGATCAATTCCGCCATACCCCGCATGTCGAGCTGGTGGCGCGATTTAGCAGGTGAGCCCCACGTAGCCCGGATGAGCGTAGCGATATCCGGGAGCGGCGGTTAGGCAGTCAGCATCGTTCCCGGATTTCGCTTCGCTCATCCGGGCTACGGATCTTTACCGCCCCCACCTGTCCTGCCAGATCTTCTCTCCGATCAGGCACGACACCCGCGGCTCCTTCTCCGCGACCGGGACAACGCGGCGCTCGGGCGTCCGCCCTGCGACCTCGAGCAGCAGTTTGGCGCGGATCGCCTCCTTGAACTTTTCGCGATCCTTGATCGCGACCACGAAGGAGCCGGGGCCGCCGATCACGCAGTCCTCGTAGTACCAATCGAGGTTGTCGATATCCATGGTCGAGTAGGACGGCTCCTTGACCATGATCGGCAGGCCGTTGATGACGATGCCTTTCGACAGCGCCATTTCGCGCGCGCCGGTGACCGGGGCGCCATTGTTGTTGGGCCCGTCGCCGGAAATATCGATCACGCGCCGCGCGCCCTTGTACGGGTTCTCGTCGAACAGCGGCATCGCGAAATAGATCGCGCCCGAGATCGAGGTGCGCGACGCCCGGCGGATTGGCGTCTTCAGGATTTCCTCGGCGACGGCATCGGCGGTTTCCGGACCATCGATCAGCCGCCAGGGGATGATGATCTTCTGGTCGCTGGAGGCCGCCCATTCGAAATAGGTCACCGCGATCTTGCCGTTGGGCAGGCTCTTCAACGCCTGCAGAAACTCCTTCGACATGATGGCCTGCGCGTAGCCCTCGCGCTGGATCGCCAGTTCATCCATGTCCATGGAATAAGAGACATCGACCGCGAGGATCAGTTCGACGTCGACCGACGGCGCCCCCGGTTGGTCGGCCGATTGCGCCACCACCGGCGCTTTCGGATTTGGCGCGGCGAGGCCCGCGACATCGCCTCCGGCCATCGCGCCCGCGAAAAGCACCGCCGCCCCGATCGAGATATACCAGCGCATCAGCGGCCTCCCGTCGTCGAGCGACAATGGTGGCACGCAAACGCGGCTTCGAAAAGCGGGAACACGCGCTCGTCTTCACATTCAAGTTAGCGGGCCGCCATAATTTCGCCGATGCCGCTTCGGAGCCGCGGTTTTGAATCGAACAGATGCGCTCGACGCCGCCGACACTAAAGGCTTCCCGGCATCCGCCCGTCATGCGATACAGCGCCCGTCGAAGGGGGTGTCATGTATCGGATCGGTCTGGCGTGCTGCATATTGCTGTTGGCCACCGGCAGCAGCGCGATGGCTGAATCTCCCGCCGAGCGTGGTGGTTACCTCGTCAACACCATCATGGCCTGCGGCAATTGCCACACCCCGCGCGATGCCGACGGCAAGCCGATCGTGGGCCGCGAATTTTCCGGCGGGCTCAGCTTCGCGACGCCGGCCTTCATCGCCACCGCGCCGAACATCACGCCCGATGCCGAAACCGGGATCGGAGACTGGAGCGACGCCGAGATCAAGCGCGCGCTGGTCGAGGGGATGCGTCCGGATCACGGTCGCCTTGCCGGCGTGCCGCTGGCGGCGATCATGCCGGCCAATTTCTACCGGGCTTTGCTGCCCGAGGACCTCGACGCCATCGTCGCCTATCTCCGCACCGTCAAACCGGTCCATAGCGAAGTCCCCGCCCCCGCGTACAAGGCGCCGGTGCGCCGCGATCCGTATCCGGACGCCGAGGCCGGATTCGACAAAGCCGGTTTCGCCGATCCGATCCGGCGCGGCGCCTATCTCGTCACCATCGGCCATTGCATGGAATGCCATTCGGCATGGTCGCGCGGCGTCTCCGATTTCAGGAACGGACTGGGCCGCGGCGGCAGGGCGTTTCCGGCCCGCGAGGGGTCTCCCGCGGGGACACCGGACAGCGTCGCCGCCAACATATCCTCGCATCCCACCGCCGGCATCGGCGCCTGGAGCGACCCGGAGATCGGCCGCGCCATTACCGCCGGCATTGCGCGGGACGGGCGGACGCTCAAGCCGCCGATGGCTTACGGCTATTACGCCGGGCTAAAACAAGCCGACCTCGCCGATATCGTCGCCTATTTGCGCACGGTGCCGCCGCTGCAATGAAGCCATCGCAAAACAGCCGGTTCCACGGCTGGCCCGGAAATTGTATTATTCCCAGGGGCCACTGAAGGATGAGACAGGAGGTGCCGCCGCAATGATCGACGCCGTCACCAAGCCGAAAACCAGGGTCAAGACCAAGACCGAACGGCCGCGCCTGCACAAGGTGATCCTGGTCAACGACGACTACACGCCCCGCGAATTCGTCGTCACCGTCCTGAAAGCGGAATTTCGCATGACCGAGGATCAGGCCCACAAGGTCATGATCACCGCGCACCGGCGCGGCGTCTGCGTGGTCGCGGTCTTCACCAAGGACGTCGCCGAGACCAAGGCGACGCGCGCCACCGACGCCGGCCGCGCCAAGGGTTATCCGCTGCTGTTCACCACCGAGCCCGAGGAATAACGCATCATGAGAAATATCGCCGCCGCCGCGCTGCTGCTGGTCTCCACCTCGGCCATGGCCGGCAACAATGCCGGCTGAGATGGGCGGAAGATACGCCCGGTTCGATCCGGTCGTCAGCCAGTACAATCAGTCGGGCGAGCTGTTCCGGATCAAGGGCCACTGCCAGTCGTCCTGCACGCTGTTTCTCGGTATCCGGAATGTGTGCGTCGATCGAAACGCTACGCTGTTGTTTCATGCCGCGCACGACCGCGGTCAAAACGTCTCGCCGTCCCTGACCAGCCACATGCTCGGCGCCTACAATGCGAGCCTGCGCAACTACGTCACGGCGAACCACTACATGGAGACGCTGGCGTTTCATTCGATTTCCGGCCGCGACATGATCCAGAAATTCGGCTACCGGGAATGCCCGCGGAAGTGAGCGGCCGTTGATTTCAGCCAGCCGGCGTCTCATCCGCCGGGCCATAGACCCGCTCGGCCTTCGAAAAACCTGCGATCGGAAACTCGCCCAGGTCAGCCCAGTCGCCGCCGCAGATGGCGGCAAATCCTTCGGACGCCACGATGGTGCGATGCAGGCGGGCGGCGATCTTTTCCAGCCGCGCCGCCAGGTTGACGGCCGGACCGATGCAGGTGAAGTCGAGCCGGTTGCCGCCGCCGATATTGCCGTACAGGATTTTTCCGACGTGCAGCGCGACCGCGAAGCGGAAGCGCTCCCCTGTTTCTCCGACCGGGTAACGCAGCGCCTCGACGCTGGCACGGGATTCGCGCGCGGCTTCCAGCACCCGCGCGCAGACCGTTCGACTATCGCCGTCCGCTTCCGCGATCGGGAATACCGCGAGCAGCCCGTCGCCCATGAATTTCAGCACTTCCCCGCCATGGCTCCGGATCGCCGGCACCTGGCAGTCAAAATAGTGGTTGAGGATGTCCACCACGGTCTCGGCGGGCAGCCGGTCGGACAGTGCGGTAAAGCCGCGCAGGTCCGACAGCCAGATCGCGGCATGCATCGTCTCGGTGTGGCCGCGCCTGATCTGGCCGCCGAGAATGCGCTCGCCGGCGCGGTTGCCGACATAGGTGTCAAGCAGGACCGACGCCCTGCGGCGCTGGCTGGTGACCTCGACGAGGCGGGCCAGCGGCGGCATCAGCGACCTCAGGCCATCCAATTGTTCGTCGCTGAATCCACCGGGCTGTTTGGTGGTCCAGCTCGTGGCGTGAACCGAACCGTCGGTCGCGAACAGCGGCAGCGCGATATAGTCGGTGACGCCTTCGGCGCGCATGTCGTCGAGAAAGGGAAAGCGCTTGCTCTCGGGATCGTCGGTGCGATGCCTGACCTCACGGCCATCGCCGAACACGATCGCCAGCGGGCTGTTGCGGTATTCCCGCGAATCCAGGAGATCGAAATCCGCGGTACCGAAAGTGACCTCGGCGCCTGGCTTCCAGATGAAATTAACGCCGAGAATATCGGGATGCAGGGTGCGGACGAACAGGCCGAAACGCCATAACGGCAGTCCGGCGGCGACCAGCCGTTCGCAGATTTGCGTCACCATCAAAGGCGGGCTGACCGCCGACCTCGCGCCGTCGATCAGCCAATCCGCGATCTTCTTCAGGTCCTGTGGGTCCATGACAACAGCCCTTGTGGCGCAAGCTCCGGAACCGTCAAGTTAACACAAAGGCTTTGCGTTTCGGCGACGGCGGGGCAAAATCGGGATCGGCAAGGCTGCGGGCGCAAGGATGCTGGATTAGATGACATCGGGCGAGAACGCCGACCCACGGCGCGCGCTGGAGGCGGCTGATCCGGCGACGCTGTTGCTGGCGCTGGTGCAACTCACCGGCGAGCAGCAGTGGCTGGAGGCGGCAAAGCCCTTCATCAAGGGGCCGATGAATTACCAGGAATTCATGCCGGAGCCGCTGCGGGCGGCGGTCCGCGACCGGCTTGCCGGGGTGCTGGCGGAAATATCGCGCAGCGGAATGCCGCCGCCGCGCCAGACCGATGACGCGCTGCTGCGCGAGATGATGGCGGTCGCGACCGGCGCGGCGGTGCCCGACGATTATATCGCGATGATGCGCGAGGATTTGACCCACGACAGTCTGGCCTCGCGCAGCCTGAAATGGCGGACCCCGCCCGAGCCCGCCACGCTGCAGGCGACCCAAATCGTGATCATCGGGGCCGGCATGTCCGGCCTTTACGCCGGCATTCAATTGCAACAGGCCGGCATCCCCTTCGTGATTCTCGAGAAGAACGACGCCGTCGGCGGCACCTGGTACGAGAATATCTACCCCGGCTGCGGCGTCGATACGCCCAATCATTTCTACTCCTATGCGTTCGAGCCCAATCACGACTGGTCGCATTTCTTCGCCAAGCGCGAGGAGCTCTGGAATTATTTTGAGAAAGTCGCGGACAAATACGAACTGCGGAAGCACATCCGGCTCGGCACCGAAGTGGTCGATGCGCGGTATGACGAGACCGATGCGAGCTGGCGGATCGCGGCGCAAAGCGCCGACGGCGCGCGGCAGGAATTTTCGGCGCGCGTGCTGGTGTCCGCCGTCGGCGTGCTGAACCGGCCGAAACTGCCTGATATCGCCGGATTGAATTCGTTCGCCGGCGCTGCCTTCCACACCGCGCAATGGGACCTTGATTTCGACTGGCGCGGAAAACGCGTCGCCATGATCGGCACCGGCGCCTCCGGCCATCAGGTCGGCCCGAGCATCGCGCCCGACGTCGAACGGCTGATGATTTTCCAGCGCTCGCCGCACTGGGTGGTGCCGAATCCGAACTACCACGAGGGCGTCAACGAGGGAAAGAAATGGGCGCTCGCCAACATTCCATTTTATCTGCGCTGGTATCGCTTCCAGTTGTTCTGGGGTTTTGCCGACGGCCTGCATGAGGCGCTGACGGTCGATCCGGAGTGGCCTGACCAAAAACGCTCGCTCAATGCGCTGAACGAGAAGCATCGCCGCTTCATGGAGCGGCACATGCGCCGCGAACTCGCCGACCGGCCGGACCTGCTGGAAAAAGTCATTCCGGATTATCCGGCCTACGGCAAGCGCATCCTGATCGACAATTACTGGTTTCGGATGCTGAAACGCGAGAATGTCGATCTCGTCACCGACCCGATCGATCGCGTCGTGCCGGAGGGCATCAGGACCAGGGACGGCAAGCTCTGGCCCGCCGACGCGCTGGTGTTCGCCACCGGCTTCAAGGTCTCCAAGATGCTGCATCCGATGAAGATCTTCGGCCGCGACGGCCGCGAGCTGCACGAGGTCTGGGGGCCCGACGACGCAAGAGCTTATCTCGGCCTCACCGTCCCCGGCTTTCCGAACTTCTTCATGCTGACCGGTCCGAATACTGGCCTTGCGCATGGCGGCAACCAGATCTTCATGACCGAATGCGGCGTCCGCCACATGATGCTGGCCTTGCGCGAGCTTTTGGAGGGCGGACATCGCTCGATCGAATGCAAGCCGGAAATCTACGAGGCCTACAACCGCGAGGTCGACGCCATGCACGCGCGCATGGTGTGGACCCACAAGGGCATGACCAACTGGTACCGCAACCCCCACGGCCGCGTCTTCGCGATCACGCCGTGGCGGCTGGTGGAATACTGGAAGATGACGTCGGGGTTCGATGCGGCGGAGTATGAGATGGGATGATCGCGGCATCGGTGCGAGCGCAAGTGAAATAATCATGCAATGACGTCCGATGTGAGTCCGCGATCTCGCGGCGCGATGCGCCCGAGGTTTGCTCTTAAATTCCCGCCCTCTTCAAAATGAGGGCGCGGGGAATGCCGGGCGCCCGATGCGCCCGATAGCCGCGTGTGCAAAAGTGGTAGTAAAACGCACACGCGTTAGCAGGTCACACCGGAATCACCCGACATTCCCCACGCAATGGTTTACGGATTACTTCGTGCTCTCCCCGGTGTGCCGGGCTTTTTAGCCACCGTCGCCTGCGCTCCTTAGCGCAGACTTGACACCAGCGTCGGGGTGTCAGGACCACACGTCTTCTCCGTCCGCTTCAAGCGCCCTCGTCAGAAGCACCATCAGCGTCCACCGCATCCCGCCCCGCGTTGATGACGTTGCGCAACGCCCCTTTGGTGGGACGGGACGGCGGGAATATAGAGGTGATTTGCTAATTCTGAAAAGCCGAATCCATCAAAAATAGCTGGTCAGCCCTGCGACAAAACGACCCGACGGGCAAATCAGTTGGCTTATGCGGCTTCCGGACAGGGCTGAAATTGCGCGAAGCTGATGTATGGTATCGGCATCCCATATCACGGTGGCGATGATACGAATACTGGTTGATCTCGGCGACGCGCAGATTCAAGCGCTGGACGAATTGTCGAGAAAAGACAAGCGGTCGCGCGCGACCCTCATCGGTCAGGCGATCGACGACTATCTCGGGAAGCGACGTGGCAGCCAGCAAGGCGATGCGTTTGGCCTTTGGGGTAGACGCAAAGCGGACGGCTTGGCCTATCAGAAAAAAATGCGCGGCGAATGGTGAAGGCGCTGTTCGACACCAATATCCTGGTCGACTATCTCAATGCCGTGCCCCAGGCTCGCACTGAACTTCAACGCTACACGGAAAAGGCCATCAGCATCGTTACCTGGATGGAGGTGATGGTTGGCGCCACCGGCGAGGTAGCGGATGCGACACGCGGCTTCCTGAGCAGTTTCGATGTCATCGCGCTCGATGGAGAGATTGCAGAGCGTGCCGTCAATCTGCGTCCCACCCATCACATCAAGTTGCCCGACGCCATTATCTGGGCGACCGCGCAGGCACACGCGATGCTCCTGCAGGCACACGCGATGCTCCTGGTCACGCGAAACACGAAGGATTTCGCAGCGGGCGATCCCGGTGTCCGCATGCCCTACAGATTGTGAGCCGGAGTGCCGTTACCTGCGTGGCCAAGTTAGGTATTGTCCGTGCGCAGGGATCCCACCTGCCCGCGATGCCTGAGGAAATGATCCGCCAGCACGCAGGCCATCATGGCCTCGCCGACCGGCACGGCGCGGATGCCCACACACGGGTCATGCCGCCCCTTGGTCATGATGTCGGTGTCGGCGCCGGAGCGATCCACGGTGCGGCGCGGCGACAAAATCGACGAGGTCGGTTTTACCGCGAAGCGAGCCACCACCGGCTGGCCCGTCGAAATGCCGCCCAAAATGCCGCCGGCGTGGTTGGAGAGAAAGCTGACGCCCTGGTTGCCCATCCGCATCTCGTCGGCGTTCTCCTCGCCGGATAGTTCGGCCGCGCCAAAGCCGGCGCCGATTTCGACGCCCTTCACCGCGTTGATGCTCATCAGCGCCGCGGCCAGATCGGAATCGAGTTTGGCATAGATCGGCGCGCCGAGGCCGGCCGGCACGCCTTCGGCGATCACCTCGATCACGGCGCCGATCGACGAGCCCTTCTTGCGGATGCCGTCGAGATAGTCTTCGAAGAACGCGGCCTTGGCCTTGTCCGGGCAGAAGAACGGGTTGCGCGCGATCTCATCCCAGTTCCATTTGTCGCGGTCGATCTTGTGCGGGCCCATCTGCACCAGCGCGCCGCGCACGCTGACGCCCGGCAAAATCTTGCGCGCGATGGCGCCGGCCGCGACGCGCGTCGCGGTCTCGCGCGCGGAAGAACGGCCGCCGCCGCGATAATCGCGCAGGCCATACTTGGCCTCATAGGTGAAATCGGCGTGGCCGGGGCGAAACTTGTCCTTGATCTCGGAATAATCCTTCGAGCGCTGGTCGGTGTTCTCGATCAACAGCGCAATCGGCGTGCCTGTCGTCACCTGCACGCCGGTCTCCGGATGCGCCATCACCCCGGACAGGATTTTGACCGCGTCCGCCTCCTGGCGTTGCGTGGTGAAACGCGACTGGCCGGGACGGCGGCGATCGAGATCGTGCTGGATGTCCTCCGATGTCAGCGGCAGTAGCGGCGGGCATCCATCGACCACGCAGCCGATCGCGACCCCGTGGCTCTCGCCGAAGGTCGTGACCCGGAACATATGGCCAAAGGTGTTGAAGGACATTTTTTGAAGGCTCGGAAATGGATCGCGGAATGTGGTAACGCGCGCGGTTGGAGGGGTCAAACTCTCCGTTCGTCATGCCCGGCGTTGTGCCGGGCATCCACGTCTTTCTTCCTCTTTCTTCCTCGAAACAAAGCAAGACGTGGATGGCCGGGACGAGCCCGGCCATGACGGTGGATGGGAGTATTAACTATACTTCGTCAACCCATCCTCGCCAAAGACATAGACCGCGCCTTGCTCGATGGTCAGGTCAGCGGCGCTGTCCGGTGTTTCGATGCCGAGCGCCACCATCAATGCGCGGGCGGTGCCGCCATGGGCCACCGCGACGGTGTCGGCGGTGAGCTGGCGATACCAGTCGCTCACACGGGCCTGCAGCTCGGCATAGCTTTCGCCGCCCGGCGGCGACACCGTCCATTTGTCAGCCTGGCGCCTGGCGAACAGCTCGGGGTCTTTTTCCTGCATCTGCGGCAGGGTCGAGCCTTCCCACTGGCCGTAACCGATCTCGCGCAGGCGGTCGTCGATCGCATACTGATCGGAGGGCAGTTTCAGGCTGCCTCGCACCAGCTCCATCGTCGCGCGGGCGCGGACCAGCGGGCTGGTGACGAAGGCAAGCGAAGCCTCGCCGCGCCCGTCCCGCGCAAAGAGATCGGCAAGGATGACGCCCGACCTGATGGCCTGCCTGCGTCCGAGATCGTTGAGCGGAATATCCTGCGTGCCCTGCAGCCTGCCTTCGGCGTTCCAATCGGTCTCACCGTGGCGGATGTAGTAGATCACCGGGGCCGGCATCGGCTAATCCAGATCTCCAACCCCCAAGACCTTGCCACCGATAAAAAAAGTCTTATCAGCGGAAACTCTTTGCTTCTCTTTCAGCATCGCAATCGGCTGACCCAACATTTTGTGACAAAGCGCCTTTCCAAATCGGGCATTTTCGAGAAAAAAGAATTCGTTCATATCCTCCGAAAGCTTGATCGTCCAATCCAGGGCCGTGACAGCTTCAGCCCAACATTCCTTGTCCATGAGAAACTCCGACAAGGTATAAAGATTGGCCAGCCGAACGCGCCCTCGCCGTTCCACATCCCTCGCTCCCGAAGCGTCAACGGAAGCCGTCAAAAAACGCAACTCGTCGGCCGCCGATTTTCCAAGTTCCGGCCCGATCGCAGAAAGCGCCTCGTCTTCCCGGCCGTCGAACACCAGTTGCAGAACTGGTTCGATCGACCACTTCCCATCGTCCGGATTCATTTCAATCCTTCGCCAACGTGATGTCCGGCGCATCGGGGCGCTTCATGCCGACGACGTGGTAGCCGGAATCGACATGCATCACCTCGCCGGTGACGCCGCGCGACAGGTCCGACAGCAGATACATCGCGCTGTCGCCGACTTCCTCGATGGTGACGGTGCGGCGCATCGGCGAATTATATTCGTTCCACTTCAGGATATAGCGGAAGTCGCCGATGCCGCTGGCCGCGAGCGTCTTGATCGGCCCCGCCGAGATCGCGTTGACGCGGATGTTCTTCTCGCCGAGATCGGCGGCGAGATAGCGCACGCTCGCCTCCAGCGCTGCTTTCGCCACCCCCATCACGTTGTAATGCGGCATCCATTTCTCGGCGCCGTAATAGGTCAGGGTCAGGATCGCGCCGCCATCAGTGAGCAGCTTCTCGGCGCGCTGCGCGATCGCCGTCAGCGAGTAGCAGGAGATCAGCATGGTCCTGGAAAAGTTGTCGGCGGTGGTTTCCAGATAGCGGCCGTCGAGCTGGTCCTTGTCGGAGAACGCGATCGCGTGCACCACGAAGTCGATCTTGCCCCACTTCTCCCGCAGCACCTCGAACACCGCGTCGATGGTTGAGGGCTCGGTGACGTCGCAATGACCGAGCAGGATGCCGTCGAGCTCCTTGGCCAGCGGCTCGACCCGCTTCTTCAGCGCGTCGCCCTGCCAGGTCAGCGCGATTTCCGCGCCGGCGGCACGACAGGCCCTGGCGATGCCCCAGGCAATCGAACGGTTGTTGGCAACCCCGAGGATCACCCCGCGCTTGCCCTGCATCAGCCCTGAAGTTTGCGCCATTAATGTATCCAATCGAACTTATGAGGTTTGGGGGTACACCAGCCCTCCCAGCCGGTACAGCCCAAATCCACCCCGCCGGGACGGTTCCTTACAAGCGGAATAGCGGCAGCATTTCGGTGTTATGTTATACGAAGGCGTTCGCGTTACCGGTTTCGGACGCTGGCCTGACAAAGCCAAGGATCGGGGCGTCAATGAGCGCGTTTCGCCAGAGCGTCGAAGCCATGATTCCAGCGCTGCGCCGCTATGCGCGCGCGCTGGCGCGCGATGCGGATGTCGCCGACGACCTGGTGCAGGATACGCTGGTGCGCGCGTTGCGTTCGGAACGGCTGTTTCTCGGTGGCGACGTCAGGAGCTGGCTCTATACCATCCTGACCAACCTCAACAAGAACCGGCGGCGGTCGCTGGCGCGGCGGCCGCAATTCATGCCGCTGCTCGACAACAATCCCGACGCCAGCGGGACCGAGGCGGAGGCGCGCGACATCGCCCGCGCGCTGGCGACACTGGTGGAGGAGCAGCGCTCGGTGCTGCTGCTGGTGATGCTGGAAGGATTGAGCTACCGCGAGGTCGCCGACATCCAGGGGGTGCCGATCGGCACCGTGATGTCGCGCCTCGCCCGGGCCCGCGCCCATGTCAAGGCCTCGCTCGAGGGCGAGCGGGCGGCATTGCGGCGGGTCAAATGACGGTAGGTTAATGATGGCAAGCATTGTGCATGTTGATGATCTGATGAATGTGAAGGCGTTTGAGCGGAGCCGGTTTTCGCGGCCGGCCGACCAACCATTTTCGATTGAGCCTGGACAGAGACGACGACCATGACCGACCCACAGATTCCCGTCACCGAAGACGAACTGCACGCCTATGTCGACAATGAATTGCCGGCGGAGCGTTGCGGTGATGTCGAGGCGTGGCTGGTCGCGCATCCCGAAGATGCCGAACGGGTGCAATCATGGCGCGCGATGGCCGACGCGCTGCATGCGCGCTACGACGCCATCGCCGACGAGCCGGTGCCGAAGCGGCTCGAGATCGAGCGGCTGGTGCGGCATCCGCGCAAGTGGGTTTACGGCGCGATCGCGGCCACGCTGCTGGCGTTCGTGGCCGGCGGCGGCGTCGGCTGGCTGGCGCGCGGTGCGGCCACGGCGCCCTCGACGTTTCAGAATTTCACGGTGGATGCGCTCGACGCGCACCGGCTCTATGTGGTCGAGGTGCGCCATCCGGTCGAGGTGCCCGGCAGCGAACGCGTGCATCTGCAGCAATGGCTGACCAAGCGCTGCGGCTGGGACGTCCGCGCGCCCGAACTCGACGCCACCGGCCTGAAGCTGGTCGGCGGACGGCTGTTGCCCGGCCCCACCGGGCCGGCGTCGTTTCTGATGTATGAGAGCGCCTCGGGCGAGCGCTTCACGGTCTATACCGCGCGGGCCGAAACCGAGACCACGCAGATGCGCTATGCCAGGCAGGATAATGACGGCGCGCTGTTCTGGGCTGACAACGGCGTGGGCTATGTGGTCAGCGGCGGCAGCGACCGCGAGCGCCTGTCCCAGGTGGCGCGCCTCGTCTACGACCAGATCGAGAAGGGCGGCGGCTAGAATTTCACGTCATCGCCTCTGTCCCAATTCCGACATTAAGAATCTGGAATCAAGTCATCGACGCGTCTCATTATCGCACCAGGTGCTCACGAGAAGTTGTATCGCGTTCGATCCGCCGATCGACGCAGCGGCCTCGACTGGGGTTATGTACCGCGCTGGTCCCCTGGTTGAGGCCGCACCTTTTTGGGTTGCCGGTTTTGCGTGGAGCATGATCCGGAAAAGCGGGAACCGTTTTTCCCTCGCGACAAATGCGGCGCGTTTGCGTGGAGATCACGCCCGAAAGAAGGACAGCGACGATCAGGTCAGATCGCTGCGTGGATTATAAGGACGGCCGTCTCGCCATTTCTGCATCAACGCTTCGAGCTCGGCGTCGTTGCCGTCCGGCAGCACGATGCGGATGGTGACGAACAGATCGCCCGCGGTGCCCGTTGCCTTCGGCAGTCCCTTGCCCTTCAGGCGAAAGGTCCGGCCGCTCGAGGTGTTTTTCGGGACAGACAATTCCACCGCGCTGCCGAGCGTCGGCACGCGCACTTTGCCGCCGAGCACGGCTTCGTAAAGCGTGATCGGCAGTTCGACGCGCAGATCGCTGCCATCGACCTTGAAGAAGGGATGCGGCGCAATGTTGACGGTAATCAGGAGATCGCCGGGCGGATGACCCTGCGCGGTCTCGCCCTGCCCCTTCAGCCGGATTTGCTGGCCGGCGACAACGCCTGCGGGGATCTTGACATTGAGTTCCTTGCCCGTCGGCAGCCGGACGCGCTTCTCTGCGCCGTTGACCGACTCTTCCAGCGACACCGTCATGGCCACGGAAAGGTCGAGGTCGAGCGCGATCCCGCCGGTGTCGAATTCGAAGGTGGTGCCGCCACTGGGCCGCGCGCCGCGCGCGGCCGCGCCGCCGAACATGCTGTTGAGGATGTCCTCGAAACCGCCGCCGCCGCCAAAGCCGCCCGGACCACCGCCGGTGCGGAAGGTATGGGTCTCGAAGCCGCCCGGGCCCCCGCGCGTCCGCGGGTCGCCGCCGGGGAAACCCTGGAAACGCGGCTTGCCCTCGGCGTCGATCTCGCCGCGGTCGAACTGCTTGCGCTTGTCCTCGTCGCCGATGATCTCGTTGGCTGAATTGATCTCGGAAAAGCGCGCCGCTGACTTCGGATCGTTCTTGTTGGCGTCGGGATGATGCTTCTTGGCGAGCTTGCGATAGGCGCTCTTGATCGCCGCGGCGCTGGCGCCCCGCGGCACCCCCAAGACCTCATAGGGGTCGCGCATCCGTCACGTCTCCTTCAGGGAAAATCTGATGTTAAACTGAGGGCTGCCCGCCCACCACGGTTTCATTTGGGGTCCTCGTGGCATTTTTGCAACGGGGATGCGATCGCTTCAGCCCCGCCTCCACGGCTTCAAGGTATGAATTTCCCACCGGCCCTCGCGGCCGATCTGGCAGGCCGCGCCCTGCAGCCAGCTTTCGTTAGAGCCGTTGACATAGCTCGCCAGGAAATCCCGGCAGGTGCGGCCGTCCGAGGTATAGGCTTGGGCCAGCGGGGTCACCGAACCCCGCGCGCCGGTTTCGGGATTTTCCCAGGGCTGGCTGGCATCCTTGTCGCCCTTGGTCAGCACGTCGGAGGCGGCGTTGCGGGCAAAGGCAAGGTCGGTCTCGGTCGGCGCCGGGCCACCGCCCTGCGCCGGGCCAAGCGACCCCGTCGCCTCGTTATCGTCCATCCGGGCAAACGCGCCGTCGGTCCGGGACAGGCTGCAGCCGCCGGTGCCGGCGCCGATTAGAATCAGTGTCATCACGGCGCCCGCGGGCCCCATCGCCGATAGGCCAACGCGTCCCCATGTCTTATATAGGGCAAGCCTATATAGGGGCAGCAACGCGCACCTGACCGCGGGCGGACGCAACTCGGAACTCCCAGAATGACCGACACGACCTCCATCAAACACCCGGCAGCGTTAATATCCGGTGATTTCACTGCGGCCGAGGAGCCGTTTGCCCTGTTCGGCGACTGGTTCGCCGAGGCCGTGAAGGGCGAGCCCAGCGATCCCAACGCGATGTCGCTCGCCACCGTCGACGAGAGCGGCCTGCCCGACGTGCGGATGGTGCTGATGAAGGGCTTCGATGCCGACGGGTTTGTGTTCTACAGCCACATCGCCAGCCAGAAGGGCCGCGAACTCGCCGCAAATCCTAAGGCGGCGTTACTTTTTCACTGGAAGTCGCTGCGCCGGCAGGTCCGGATCCGCGGGCCCGTGACGGCGGTGACCGAGGCGGAAGCCGACGCCTATTTCGCCACCCGGCCGAAGCAGGCCCAGATCGGCGCCTGGGCCAGCAAGCAGTCGCAGCCCCTGGAGAGCCGCTTTGCCTTCGAGCAGGCGATCGCAAAAGTCGCCGCCAAACACCTGGTCGGCGAAGTGCCGCGGCCGCCCGGCTGGAGCGGCTGGCGCATCGCGCCCATGCAGTTCGAGTTCTGGCACGACCGCCCGTTCCGCCTGCACGACCGCATCGAATTCTGCCGCGACGCGCCGGATCAGCCCTGGTCCAAGACGCGGCTTTATCCCTAGGGTAAGTCGTCATGGCCGGGCTTGTCCCGGCCATCCACGTCTTCCCTGCAACGAACGAAGGAAGACGTGGATGCCCGGCACAAGGCCGGGCATGACGGAGAACGAGAGAACCGTTTATGCCGACTTCCGCCAACACCCCGCGGCGTACGCTGCTTCTGACCGGAGCCAGCCGCGGCATTGGCCACGCCACCGTGATCCGCTTTTCCTCGGCCGGCTGGCGCGTCATCACCTGCTCGCGGCACCCGTTCCCGGAAGATTGCCCATGGGACGCAGGTCCCGAGGATCACATTCAGGTCGACCTTGCCGACCATGCCGACACCACGCGCGCGATCGCGGAAATCCGCCAGCGGCTGGAAGG
>Ga0209422_1000139_pt1 | contig 17788 bp, 16 predicted proteins | sample BlaSpr_A8_OM2_M3_FD_187983 | JGI IMG/M metagenome (GOLD analysis project Ga0209422, IMG submission 187983) | Forest soil microbial communities from Thunder Bay, Ontario, Canada - Black Spruce, Ontario site 2_A8_OM2_M3 (SPAdes) (version 2) | ecosystem: Environmental > Terrestrial > Soil > Boreal... | reverse complement strand
GCGAGAATGACCGATCGCAACAAAGGCGCCGGTACTGTCGAAAGTCGCCGCGGGTTCATCATCCCAGCCTCCAAAGGCTGCATCGGAATCGGATTGCACAGCCAAGCATGCGGACGGCGCTGATTGTTCGGACAAGGTAATGGCCGCGCAATGGCGCAAACGGGCAGGTCGTGTGCTTTTCCCGGGAGTGTTGCCTGTGTGCAACGGCGGGCGGCAGGCCTGCGAACGCCCGCTCGATGGGCTACGATCACCACAAAGGGCGAGCACACACATGCGAGCCACCCTTCCTCCCAAGCAGACTGTCGTATATGAGAGATTTGCCGTCGGAACGTGCCGATAACCCCAGGAGCGAATTGGCGTGGATGGTGGCGGCCGTTAGATATTCCAAAATCGCGATCTGACACTTGATCGACTCAAGCGCGGAGAGGCATTTCGACCGGGGGTAGCATGGTGAATCGATTTACGACGGCGCAATCCACCGTGGCGATGCGGCGCTGGGGGCTTCCCGCCATTGTGACGCTCGCGGCGATGGCCGCACTGACGTCGCTGACCGCTGACGCCGCGGCGAGACAGACGCGCCCCGCGCCACCCACCGAGGCGACGGCGCCGCGCGATGCAGGCGAGCCGATCATGGCGATCGTGTCGATCAAGACCCAGCAGGTCACTTTCTACGACGCCGACGGCTGGATCCTGCGCGCGCCGGTGTCGACCGGCACCACGGGACGCGAGACGCCAGCCGGCGTCTTCGCCGTCCTTGAGAAGGACAAGGACCACCACTCGACCCTCTACGACGATGCCTGGATGCCGAACATGCAGCGCATCACCTGGAACGGCATCGCGCTGCACGGCGGGCCGCTGCCCGGATATGCGGCCTCGCACGGCTGCGTGCGGATGCCCTACGGCTTTGCGGAGAAGCTGTTCGACAAGACGTGGATCGGGATGCGGGTGATCATCTCGCCGAACGACGCGGCCCCGGTCGAATTCTCCCATCCGGCGCTGTTCGTGCCGAACGCGGAGGCCGTCGCGGCGGCTCCGGCGCGTGCCGAGACGCTCGCCCGCGAGGCCGCGGAGGCCGGCAAGACGGCCGACGAGGCGAAGAAAGCCGCCGCGACAGCGGTGCGCGAGACTGCATCGCTCACGGCGTCACTGCGCAAGCTGCAATGGCTCAAGACCCGCGCCGATGCCGAGCTCGTGTTCGCCGACAAGGCGCTCGCCGTCGCAAAGACGGAGCAAGCCACGGCGCGTGCCGAGGACCTAAAGCAGAAGGCCGCCCCCAAGGCCGCGGAACTGGGGACACAGCTCGAGGCCGCCAGGGCCGACGCGAAGTCGAAGCTCGACGCCGCCGCCGCCGCAAAGGACACCGCCAAGGCGGCCGCGACCAGGAAGGCCGACGCCGCCAAGGCGGCGCACGAGGCAAAGCTCGCGCTCGAGCCGGTCTCGGTCTACATCAGTCGCGCGACGCAGAAGCTTTACGTACGGCGCAACACGCATAAGCCGTGGGCGGACGGGGGCGAGGTGTTCGATGCGACCATTGAGGTTCCGGTCACGATCCGCAATCCCGACAAGCCGATCGGCACGCATGTGTTCACGGCGATGGCGCGCAACGACGCGGGCCTGCGCTGGACCGCGGTCACGATCGACAACGGGGACGACGCCAAGGACGCGCTCGACCGCATCACCATCCCGCAGGATGTGCTGGATCGCATCGCGCCGACTGCATTGCCGCGATCCTCGATCATCGTCTCGGACGAGCCGCTGAGCCGCGAGACCAACTATCGCACCGAGTTCGTCGCGGTGCTGAACAACCAGCCCCAGGGCGGCTTCGTGACGCGCCGGCCTACGGTCGATGTCCCCGTTGCGAGCGGCAACTCCTGGGGCGACGGCGGCTTCGGCTTCTTTTTCCAGCGCAATCCGGACTCCCAACCTGGCACTACGCGGCGGCGTGGCGGCCAGTACTATTATCAGGTGCAACGGGGCTGGTGGTAAGATGCGGCACGCCGCGCGCAGGCCGCATGTCCGCTCCGTGTCAATCGCGCCAATTCGACCGCTGGGCGGCGACTTCCGATCTTCCCCCGGGAACGGACATCGTCCCGGCCGGTCGGCATGTCTCAAACCTGCCAAAAATCGAACTTGCGGGAATGGCGACCTTTGGGCGGCGCAAAGGTGACATTCGCCGAACACAATCCGCCAATTAGGGTCATTCGGGGCAAGCCTTTGACTGATTGCGAGCGGAGCTGTGTTCGTGGATCAGTTCAGTGGGAATACGATGTGTTGGTTTGCTGTCACGGGGCGCCAACTGCGCGCCACCTCGTACTCGTCTGGGAACCGAATGAGGCTCGCGCATTGGTCCAAACCAATGAGCAGGTAGCCACGGATATTCGGCCGCTCATTGTAGTTGAGCCACGAACGTCTCTTCCGGAACCGCCTCCTGCGGATTGCGAGAGCGTTTCAGGTAATAAACCTGGTAACGTCTGAATTCCTGCAAGAGCAGGCGAAGCTCGGCGACGGTATCCGTGTGCATGTCGACCCGCAGATCTATCTCCGGGTAATCGTGTTGATCGACGACGCGCAGCCAGGCGGAACGTTCGGCCTTCGGGATTCCCGGTGCTGCCTGCCCGCCGGCCTTTCGCCCGCCTTCAAGGGCGAGCAGCAAGCGATCTTCAAGCGGGAGGTTGGGATCGGCAAGGAAGCCATCGACGAGGCCGTCGACCACGGCGGGTCCGGAAAGCCAGTTACCGAATGCCGCATAGCAGGGCCCGACCTTGTGTCCGGCCCATTTGCCGCATTTGGCACCGGTATGTGCGACGGCATTTCCCTCGCGGTCAATAATACCGGTCTGCCGAAATTCGAAATCGTCGTCATTCGCCTCCACCATGTTCATCACGGCGCGCGGCGTGTAGCCTGACGCGAGCAAGTTGAGGGCACGCGGATCATGCGCCCGAACATACATGGCTTGCGATTTGCTGATCCCGACATTGGGTCGGACGCTCTCGTTGCGCCGCCCGCAGGCGAGAGAGGTGGTCGTGGTTCCGATGCCGAGGCGGCCAGTGCGAGGACAGCGTGCAATAATGGAGTAAGTCATGGGGCTTCCTTCTTTCGATTGGCCGCCAGCATGCCGCGGAATTCCATCTGTGGTATCGCATCGCGGGGATTGCGGGAACGTTCGATGTAATACGCGGCGAAAAGCTTGAACTCCTCATGGGTCCGCCTGAGCTTGTCGATGGCATTCTCGTCCCTGTCGACCCGAAGATCCCAATCGGTATGGTCGTAGATGCCGTGGACGACCACCAACGCCGACCGCTCCGGCAGGCGGCCCGCACTGCCAACTTGGCCGCCGGCATCCCGGCCTGCTTCCAGCGCCGTCAACAAACGGTCTTCCAACTCGGCTGCGGGGTCGGCCGCGTAACTCTGGACCATCGCATCCAACACCATCTCTCCGGCCAGCATATCGCCGAATGCAACAAAGCCTTCGCCGATCCGGTGACCGGACCAGGGCGACGTCTTGGCACCCGTAAAGGCTGTTGTCTTGCCTTCGCGATCGACGACGCCGATCTGTCGGTAGTCAGAATGCGGATCATTGCCGATGAGTTCTTTCAAAACCTGAGAAGAGGTGAAGCCCTGCGCAAGCAACCGCATGGCCAGTGCGTTGTTGCCCGGAAGCGGGGCACCGAAGGTGAATGACGCGCCGGTATTGGCCCGCGTCGTATCACTGCAATAGAGTCCGACGGCGAGCGAGTAGCTGGCAATACCGAGCCCGAGCCGTCCACTGCGCGGGCAGCGTGCCATGAGACCGTAAGTCATAGAAGGTTTCCTGGTGAGCCCGAAGCAAGGGGCGATTTGAAGGAGGTGCAGATCTGTTGATTTGGCGCGGGTGTGGAATTTGAGTTCGTGCAACCTAGGTCCAACAAACCGTGTCCATCATTTCCACCTCCTCTCGATGTGCCGGCATAAACCCTTGCAGCTTCTTGTTATAGATCTGCACGATGTTCGGATTGACGTGGAAGATCATCGGACAATCATCCAGCGTCAAGTCGACGATCTGATGGTAGAGCGTCTCACGTTTGGCTGGATCGAATTCGGATCGCGCGCTGACCAGCAAATTGTCCATCTGCGGATTGTTGTATCCCCGCGAAGTTTTTCCGTTCAGGAAATTCCAGGACGTCGCGTCAGGGTCCGGGCCGTTCAGCGAGATGTCCTCCAGAAGCTGGTCGTATTTGGTGTTTAGCCATAAATTATTGAATCCACCCATGTCGAGATTTCGGATTTTGTATTTAATGCCGATTTGCGCCACCATATCGGCAACCAATTCGAGCTCTCTGCGCAGCCAATCCTTGTCGCTGGTGATCACTTCGACTTCGTAACCGCTCATCCCGGCTTGTGACATCAGTTGCTTCGCCTTGGCGAGATCGCCGTTCTTGGGATAGCGCAACAGACTCCCGCGGTAGCCCATGTAGCCTTCTGGTATTTGATTGTCGGTGACCGTCGCCTCGCCGTGATAGACCTCGTCTGCGATCGCCTCGCGGTCGATTGCGTACGAAATCGCCTGGCGAAGAAGTTTGTTGTCATAGGGCGCCGTCGGGTGGCGAGCGATATTGAACTGTTGATAGTCCCAGACCCAGCCGGCGGTCGAGCGATAGGTAAATGCGGAACTCGATTTGAGATCTTTTGCAGCCTCCGCATCCGGACGCGTGATGAAGTCGAACTCGTTCTTCAATAACGCCTGCAAGCGTGTGTTGGAATCCGGTACCGCGACGTAGACAAGCCGGTCGAGCTTGGGCAATCCCGGACGCCAGTATTGAGGATGACGGACCAGCACAATCTCGGAGCCGCGCGTCGATTCAATCATGAACGGGCCATTGCCGATCGGGGTGGCACTGTAAGCCTGATGACCGATCTCCTTGTGAGCCTTCGCCGAAACCATAAACCCGCCATAACCCATGCTGATGCCGGGAAAGGCGGCGTAGGGAATGCTGGTGGTCACTTCGGCGACGTATTTTTCAACCCGCCTGATGCCGGCGACCACAGACAGCGAGCTGCCCAATTGGAAGCTCTTCGAGTCGAGATGGAATTGCCAAGTGTAAACGAGATCTTCGGCAGTGACTTCGCCATATCCCTTGTGCCACATCATTCCTTCGCGAAGCTTGATCCGCCAGGTTAGCGGATCGACGTTGGTCCATGAGTCTGCGACGAAGGGGACGATACTGCGCGTTTTGTAGTCTATCTCTGTCAGCGCATCGAAAATGTTGTGCTGGATGAGGCCGCTTTGGATGTCGGCTCGGATAAGAGGACTGAGATTGCCGAAGTCGCCACCGAAGACCCCAATCCGCAAATCCCGGCGGGCTTGCGCAATCGACGGCGCCACACCTGTCCCGAAGAGAAACCCGCTTGTGGCAATTGCACCTTTGACGAGAGAGCGCCGACTTAGCCTGATTGAACCAGGTTTTCCTGGGTTGACGACTCCTGATGCAGTCTTGTTAGCCATCTCTCAGCTCCTTTGACGCTCGGGATTGTGGTGACAAGTTGCGCCCGAAGCGACCGCGACGCCGTTTTCGATTGGCTTAGAATGCGGGTCATGTGCAGCGAACTCGGGCATGGGTTCTATCTTCTCAGACGCGAAGACAGGCGGCGAAGTGACCGGGAGCGAGAAATTTGGCAGGCGGATCCTTTACAGCACACGCCTCGATGACCACTGGGCAGCGCGTGCGGAAGCGGCAACCCGAAGGTGGGTTCGCGGGACTGGGCAGGTCGCCACTGAGAATGATGCGCTCGCGGGCGCGCTCGAGATCGGGGTCGGGGATCGGTACGGCGGAGAGGAGCGCACGGCTGTAAGGGTGGGCTGCCGCGTCAAAAATGCGCTGCCGGCTCGCCGTCTCGACGATGCGGCCAAGATACATTACGGCGACCTCATCGCTGATATGACGGACAACCGACAGATCGTGGGAGATGAAGATGTAGGTGAGGCCGAGCTCCCGCTGCAGCTCTTGCAGGAGATTGACGATCTGGGCCTGGATCGAGAGGTCGAGCGCGGAGACCGCCTCATCACAGACGATCAGTTCGGGTTCGACCGCCAGCGCTCGGCAAATAGCGATACGCTGCGCTTGTCCGCCCGAAAGCTCGTGTGGAAACCGTTCGGCGAGATGAGAAGCGATGCCGACGAGGTCGAGCAGCTGGCGGATGCGTCGCCCGCGGCCTGCTCCGCGATGGAGACCCTGGATATCGAGAGCCTCGGTGATGAGGTCCCCGACCGGCATGCGCGGATTGAGTGATGCCGCAGAATCCTGAAAGATAATCTGCATGCGCCGGCGGAACGGCCGCAGCTTTTTTGCCGGCAACGCCGCGATGTCCGTTCCGTCGAAGACGACGCGGCCGGTGGTTGGGCGGATAAGTTGCAGAATGGCGTAGCCCGTCGTGGATTTCCCGCATCCAGATTCGCCAACGAGGCCGAGCGTGCTGCCCCGCTCCAGGGTAAAGCTCACACCATCCACCGCTCGAATTGGAGATGGTGCCGGGCCGAAAGCAGTTCGCGGCGAGGCGAAATGCACCGCAAGCCCTTCGACCGTGAGAAGTGGCTTGGCGAGGTCCATCACCTGAGCTCCGCGTGACGGGAGGTGAGGTCGGCAAGGCAATTGGCGAAGTGCCCGCGCGAAAAGCTGCGCAGCTCCGGCCGCACCCGATGACAGGCCGGTATGGCGACATTGCAGCGCGGCAGGAAGGGACAGAGGGGGGTGTCATCCATGAGATTGGGGGGCAGCCCATTAATCGGCTTCAATGGCGTGCCGACCCGATCAAGGCGCGGCGTACAGCCGATGAGACCGATCGTGTAGCCGTGGCTCGGGCGGTAGAACACCTCGCGCACCGGTCCCGTTTCGACGATGCGGCCCGCATACATCACGTTGACACGGTCGCAGAGCCCGGCGACAAGGCCGAGATCGTGCGAAATCCAGATCACCGCCGTACCGAGATTTTTGGTCAGGGTGCGAACCAACTCGACGATCTGCGCCTGGATGGTGACGTCCAGCGCCGTAGTTGCCTCGTCGGCGATCAATAGGCGGGGATTGCAAGAGAGCGCGATGGCAATCATCACGCGCTGGCGCATGCCGCCGGAGAATTGGTGCGGATAGGAGCCGAGATGTTTTTCGGCCATCGGGATCCCGACCATCTCCAGGAGCTCGATCGCGCGGCGCCGCGCGGCATTGCCATCCATGTTCATATGCCGCACGAGCGTCTCGGTCAGCTGACGCCCGATGGTTAGGACCGGGTTCAGGGAGCGCATCGGATCTTGGAAGATCATGGCGATGCCGGAGCCGCGGATGTCGCGCAGCGTCCGTGGTTCCGCACGCAGCAGGTCCGTGCCCTCGAAGTCGAGGAGTTCGGCCTGCACTTTCGCGGGTGGCTCGCGCACCAGACGCATGATCGAGAGCGCCGTCACGCTCTTTCCCGATCCGCTCTCGCCGACGAGGCCCAGCACCTCACCCGGCTCAAGCGTAAAGGACACGCCGTTAACCGCCCGGATTATGCCCTGATCGGTACTGAAGCTGGTGGTGAGGCCGCGAACCGTCAGGAGCGCCATGTTATCGCCCCTTTAACGATGTGGCGTGCGCACGGGTTCGCCACGAGCGCGGATCGAGGGCGTCGCGCAGCCCATCCCCGATGAAATTGATCGACAGCACCGCAAGCATGATCGTTGCGGTGGGGGAAAGGAAGAGCCACGGCGCGTCAGCCATATACCGCCGTGCGTCGGCGAGATCGCGGCCCCAGGATGGGGTGGGCGGCTGGGTGCCGAGGCCCAGGAAGGAGAGCGACGCCTCGGCAATGATCGCCGCCGAGAAGCCGATCGTGAGCTGCACCACAATCGGCGACAGGATATTTCGCAGGATATGCCGCGTGGCAATGCGGAGCGGCGAAGCGCCAAGGGCGCTGGCCGCTAATACATAGATTTCCTCACGCGCCGAAAGCGTGCAGGCCCGCACGATGCGCGCGAGCACAGGCACCTGGACGATGCCGATCGCGAGCATGACGTTACGCAGGTCGGGGCCCAGCAGGCCCACAATCGTCACGGCGAGCAGCAAGGGTGGAAACGTCAGAAACGCATCCATAAGACGCATTAGCCCATTCTCGACATGGCCACGCATGAAGCCGGCCACCATGCCGATCGGCACGCCGAAGCATGTCGAGAAGGCGACCACCAGGAGCCCGACGGAGAGTGATGCCCGTGACCCGTAGAGGAGCCGCGACAGCACGTCCCGACCGAAATGGTCGGTTCCGAGAAGATGCTCCCATGACGGCGGCTTCAGCTTCGCCGCGAGCTTGATCTGAACCGGGTCGAAGGGCGAAACCCAGGGTGCCGCAACCGCCGCCAGACACAGCAAGGCGAGGACAACCAGACCGCTCGTCGCCGCCGGGTTGCGAAGAAACTGGCGAGATGCCAACCGTGCGCCGCTTGCAAAGCGCACGGTCGGGAGTTCGTCAGGGGCGGTTTCCTCGCTGTCGTTCGCGAAATCGACGGCCATCTCAGTAGCGGATTCGCGGATCGAGAATGCCATAGAGAAGGTCCGCAACCATGTTGGCAAAGAGAAAAAAAGCGGCGATCACCAGCGTAAAGCCCTGCACGACGGGGAAGTCCCGGTTAATGACGCCGGACAGCACGGCTGATCCCACCCCCGGAATTGCGAAGATATATTCGATGGTCACCTGAATCCCGATCAAGTATCCGCACTGGATGGCGACCATCGTCACGAATGGGATCATCGCGTTCTTCAGCGCATGTACGAGAACCACGCTGGCCGGCGCCAGTCCTTTGGCGTGCGCCGTTCGCACATAGTCCTGCATCAGGATATCAATCATGCTTGAGCGAAGGAGGCGAGTCAGCACGGCAGTCTGTAGAGTGCCCAGCGCCAACGCCGGCAGGACATAGGGGCCGATCGCGCCGAAAATGGTCTTCGCCTCACCGGTGCCGATGCCGGTTATCGGGAACCAGCCGAGCTTGATCGAGAAGACGTAGATGAGAATCATCGCCAGTGCGAAATTCGGAATCGCGAACCCGGCGACCGTGTAGCCGGTGCAAAGATAGTCGATCCATGTGTTGCGATAGAGCGCCGCCAGGATGCCAAGCGGAATGGAGATGCAAAGCGCAACCAGCATGGCGCCCGCGGCGAGCCGGAGACTGACCGGGAAGCGCTCCGCGAGAAGTTGCGTGACTGGGGTGTTGAGACGGATCGAGCGTCCGAGATTGCCTTGGGCCAGATCGCCCAGCCAGAGCAGATATTGCACCGCGACCGGCCGATCGAGGCGGAATTCCTTTCGGATCGCCGCCACCGCGTCCGGTGACGTCTCCATCCCAAGCATGATCTGGACCGGGTCGCCCGGCGTGGAGCGTACAACAACGAAGATCGTCATCGTCACTACGATCAAGATAAACGGGATCTGTGCCAATCGAGAGGCGAAATAGCGCCACATGGCCTGCCTTTCTCGTTAGCCGGAAACCATCAGGTCCACGACGTATTGTCGTGAAGCTGTACGTATTCCTGATTGTTGGCCACGAAGCCGGTCAGCCTCTTGTCGTGAATGAGAAGGAAATTCAGGTTGCAATGATAGATAATGGGGCACTCTTCCAGGGTCTGATCGACGATCTTGTGATAGAGTTCCTCGCGCTTCGGCGGGTCTATCTCCCGGCGCGCATCGTCGAGGAGGGCATCCATCGCCGGGCTGTTGTAACCCGAGGTGGCACCCTTGCTATGAAGGAACCACCACGAGGTGGCGTCAGGATCCGGTGCCACGACGTTTACCTCGCCGAATTGCTGCTCGTATCCGCGATTGATCCAGACGTTATTGTATCCGCCGATGTCGGCATTTCTGATTTTGTAATTGATACCGATCTGACTGACCATCGCGGAAACCAGTTCGAGCTCTTTGCGGAGCCAGTCCTTGTCGTTAGTGATGACTTCAACATCATACCCACTGACTCCGGCCTGGGCCATAAGACCTTTGGCTTTCTTCAGATCGCCATTCTTGGGATAGCGCAGCCCCTTGCGGTAACCGAGAAAGCCGTCGGGGATCTGGTTATCGGTGACGGTACCCTCGCCGCAGTAAATCTCGTTGACGATGGCCTCGCGGTCGATCGCGTAGGAGATCGCCTGGCGCACTAGCTTGTTGTGGTAAGGCAGGTCGGGGCGCGCGTTCATGTTGAACTGCTGGTAGTCCCATGTCCAACCCGGCGTCGACCGAAAGGTGTAGTCCTTATTCTTGCGCGCTTCGCCGGAGTCTTTCGGATCGGGATGAGTGACGAAGTCGAGTTCCCCGCGCATGAGTGATTGCAGCCTTACGCTGGAATCCGGAATGGCACGATAGACCAGCCGGTCGAGCTTCGGAAAACCCGGACGCCAGTAATCAGGGTGGCGAACGAGCACCGCTTCATTGCCTCTAACGCTTTCGATCATGAACGGGCCCTGCCCGATGGTCTTCTGACCATATTCTTTCGGACCGATCTCCTTGTGCGCCTTCTCGGAGAGGATGAAGCCGGCATAGCCAATGGTGACGCCTGGAAATGGGCCGAAGGGTTGCTTGGTCTTCACCTCCAGCACGTACTTCCCGTCCGTCTTCATGGTGTCGATCGGGAACAGGGCCGTTCCCATTTGAAAGCTCTTGCTGTCGAGGTGGTACTGCCAGGTATAGAGAATATCGCTGGCGGTCATCTCGCCGTAGCCGAGGTGCCACTTGATGCCCTCGCGCAGCTTGATCCGCCAGGTCAGCGGGTCGGATTGCGACCAACCCTCCGCGAGCCAGGGCAGGATCTTTCGATTCTTGTAATCGATCCGCGCCAAGCCATCGAAGATGTTGCAGACGATGAGACCGCCCTGGGCGGCGTAACGCTGGACGGGACTGAAACTGCCGAAATCCCCGCCGAAGACGCCGATGCGCAAATCTCGCCTTGCGCTCTGGGCAAGAGCAGGCCCGCGGATGATGCCCGGTCCCGCCAGGAGCGCGCTCCCCGCGGCAACGGCTGTCTTCAGAATCCCGCGTCGGGAAACGCCGCCAATCAGCCTATCCGACATCATGCCCTCGCCGCTGTCCACTGCTGAAGCCTTGCAGCAATTAGGTCATCAACTGCGCCCTCATGAAAAGTGCATTTATAACGCAGCAGTGATGCAGGCACGGCATCAGCGAGCCGTCCTCAGAGAATACCTCTGGAGTTCCTGCCGGGCAGTGTTGATGAATTCTTCGGCAGCCAGCGGCAGCTTGCGCGCGGCCAGGGTGATGATGTCGAAGGTTCCGGAGTTGAGGACGGGATCCGAAATCTGCACGGCCGCGAGCAAACCGCTTTTGATCGATTGTATGCAAGGCAGGCGTGGCAGGAACGCAATCCCTTGTCCGGTGCGGGCGAAACGATGCTGCAACTCCACCGAATTCGTCACGAGAGCGGGCTCGATGGTTATGCCGGCAGCGGTGGCTGCTGCCTCGACGAGTTGGCGGATGCCGTTCCGGCGCATGCTGAGCGCGATCGGCCACCCGGCAAGTCGCGACAGCGACAGAGTGCGCGCAGTTGCCAGCGCATGTTTCGGAGACATTACGGCGAGGATAGGCTCGCGAACCTGGTAAACCACGTTGAACTCGGGCGAAGACCCAAGGCCTAAACCGAACCCCATCTCCGCCTCGCCGCTTCTCACCGCCTGCGCCACCCCGTTGCTACCCGACATCATGACCTCGAACGTTACGCCCGGATGAAGCGCGCGAAATTTGTCGATGGCGTCCGGCAGCAGCCCTGTAGTCAGCGATTCGACCGTGGCGATCCGCACGTTGCCTCGCCGCAGACCCTGCAAGGCGTCGATCTCGGAACGCAGGCGCTCCACGTGGAAGCTGGCTTCGCGCCAGTAGCGGTAAAGCAACTCGCCCGCCGGCGTCGGCGAAATGCCACGCGCCCGGCGCTCGATCAGCTGCACGTCAAGTTCCTGCTCGAGCGACTGCAATTGGCGGCTGACCGCCGATTGCGCGACGTGGAGCGCTTCGGCAGCCGCCCGGATCGAGCCGTGCTGCACGACGGCTCCGAAGTAACGCAAAGATGCCTTGATCATTTGCAGGTTGCCATTTGTCTGACCAGCGCGACGCTCGTTATTTGATGCCGAATAGGCATCGCTAAACGCCAACTATAGCACTTTTCGCGATAATCGCACATGTGCTTTTCTTGGGCCAGAGCCGCAACGATCCCTGACTCTGACCGAGGTCCTCTTATGAGAAAGCGCCAACCGACCATCTTCAACGAAGCCCGCATGCAGCGGCTGATGGAAAAGGAGGGCATCGATCTCCTGATTTTGCGCGGCAATGAGAATTCAAGTTATGTGAGCGAATTCTTCAACAACGGCGGTCAACTGGCCTATCGGCCCTTTACGGTCTTCTATTTCCGCGATCCGGCGATTGAATCCGCTTTCGTGGTGCCGGCTGTGGATCTGCATCTCGCCATGGATTCCACCTGGATTCCTGACGTGCGGGCCTATGCCATGGCCGAGTTCTTCACCGACCTCGACACGACCTTCTACCCGGACTTTTTCGAGGCGGCGAAGGCCGTGCTTGCCGACCGTAAGGTCAAGGGTCTGGTGATCGGCACGGAAGGTGAAGTCCTGCCTGCCGGATACAAGGCGAAGCTCGACCGTCTTCTGGAGGGCAATCGTATCGTCGATGCCAGCCCGCTCCTGGAACTCTGTCGCATGGTGAAGACCCAGGAGGAGATCCGGCGCCTGCGCCGGGCGACCGAGATCACCGTTAAGGCGCACGCATCCTTCCGCGACGCCATTAAGGTCGGCGGTACTGACCACGACCTCTTTGAGGCCGCGACCGGTCGGATGATCAGCGAGGGTGCGGATGGAATCCGTTTCATCAACATCGGATGCGGGCCGAAAAACTCTTTCGCGGCCCACGCGCCATTCCCAATGGGCACGGTTATGCAGCGCGGCGACTTCGTGAAGGTCGACATGGGAGCGATCTGTCTCGGCTACAACGCCGACTTTGTCCGCTCCTACTTCCTCGGCGAGACGAGTGCCAAACACCAGGAGATCTGGAAGCGTCTCAATGAAGCGCAGTTGGAACTGGGTATGGGACTCCGCCCCGGGATGACGGGCGGCGAGATGTTCGAACGCGGCTATAGCCTCATCTCCAAACACCTTCCGAAATTCCCGCGCGAGTTCGTCGGCCACGGCGTCGGCATCGGCTCGCATGAACAGCCGCGCATGAACGAGGTCAACCGAACGGTTTTGGAAGGACCGGCCGTGATCTGCATCGAATACAGCTACTACCATAACGGGTGCCGGCATCACACCGAGGACACGTTCCTCGTCACCGAAGCGGGGGTGGAGAATTGGACCGAAAGTTGCCCCCGCGAATTGATCGTCAAGGTTTGAATGACGCCCTGTCGGGCGCAACGTTGTGGGGGAACACATGATCGCGCGTTACGAATCGAACGGCCGCTTGAGCAAAGCCGTCGTCGCCAATGGTTTCGTTTTCCTCTCGGGCATCACCGCAGAGGATGTTTCGGGCGACATCGAAGCCCAGACAAAAAGCGTTCTCAAACAGATTGACGCCTATCTCGCCCGGGCAGGCACGTCGAAGACACGGCTAGTCAGCGCCAATATATGGTTGTCGACCATCGCCGACGCTAACGGTATGAACAAGGTTTGGGAATCCTGGATCGACCGTGCCAACGCGCCGGCGCGGGCCACGGTAGAATCCAAGCTCGCATCACCGGCGATTCTCGTCGAGATCATGGTTCAAGCAACGCTTTGAGCGATTTCATGAATCCGCCACCGCGACGCAAATCACATGCGGGTCTACGATTAAGATGTTACCGTCTGATAGCCGAACAATACGCGCGTGAAGGAGCTTTAGAGATGGGCTTGGCCGATCCCTGGGTATCATCGGGAGTCGCAGCGTGACCTACTGCATCATCGCGCGTTGTCCGCGAACCGGACGCCTCGGGCTCGGTGTCGCCAGCTACTCATTCTTGATCGGGATGTATTGCAGTGACGCGACGCGGGCCAACACCGGTGTCTCGATTACCTTGGGCGCCCCTAATCCCGGCAACAATGCGCTGGCGGTCCGCCTGCTCGCGCAGGGCTTTACCTCCAAACAGGTGCTGGCGAAGCTCATCGGAAACGATGTGAATTCGGACTATCGACAGATCGGCGTCATGGATCGCGAAGGCAACGTGGCCGCCCATACGGGCACCATGACGCGACCTTGGTGCGGTCATCTGGCAGGCAAAGACCATGTGGCCATGGGCGACATGCTGGCGGGGCAGCACGTGCTGGACGCGGTCGCCGAGGGCTATGCGGCAGACCCCGCGGCAGTTCTGGAAGAGCGATTACTCGTGGCGCTGGAAGCCGGCAGGGACGCCGGCGGACAGGTCGGCAAGGGAAGGCGACTACCCGAGCGCTCGGCGGCAATCGTTGTCGCCGGCATCTTCGATTACTCAGATTGGGACCTTCGCGTCGATGCGCATGACGAGGCCGTCAAAGAACTCAGGCGAGTGCACGCGGAATTCAAGCTCTACGCAGACTACTACGTCGAGCGCGCACGGAGTCCACGCAACGCGAAAACGCAGATGGAGTTCGCCGACATGGTCGCCGCCGATCAACCCAAGGAAATGCCGAGGGAGATGATATGACCTATTCAATCATCGCGCGCTGCCCTCGCACGGAGCGTTTGGGTATCGGCACCACGACCTTTTCTCTGGCTTGCGGTCGCCGCAACGAAAGTGTTCGGCCGAATGTCGGCATCAGCAAGTCGCAAGCCATGTACCTGCGCGCGCATGATCCGCGCGCGCTCAATCTGCTGGCACAAGGGTTCACGCCGCGCTCCGTGATGAGCGTGGTGGAGGCGAACGACGACGACTTCATGTATCGGCAAACCGGTATTATCGACCGGGAGGGAAATGTCGTGGCACATACCGGCGCCAAATGCGGGCAATGGGCCGGGCATACGATCGGTCCCTATTATGCGGCATTCGGCAATGGACTTGCCGGCCCGCAAACGGTGGCCGGTATCATAGAGGGCTTTCTGGCCGATTCCGATGGACCACTCGAAGATCGCCTGATGAGCGCGCTGGAGGGCGGACGCAAGGCTGGTGGACAGGCGACCAACGGCATCCACCGACCCGAGCGTTCCGCCTGGCTGCGCGTTCTAGACCGGCAGGATTATCCGGAGATCGATTTGCGGGTCGACCTGCATGCCGACACGGTCGCTGAGATGCGGCGTCTCCTGGAGCGGTTCAAGCTCTATCGGGACTATTACCGCGAACGCTGCCGGAATCCGCACGATGCCCTGCCGGAAGAGGATTTCGTACCCCAACCGGCGGTCGCGTGACCGAATCGGCGTCGCCAACCGGGCCGCAAGCGCCTTTTCCCTCGACTGAGATTTTCACCGCAGGAGTAAAACGCGATTACACGCTACGAATCGAATGGTCGTCTGGACAAGGTGGTGATTTTGCCGGTGAATGAGTCGCGACAACGGGATCCGAAGGCGCATCCTCGCCGACAATCCGGCGCGATTGTTCGGAGTCAAGTGAGCCAGCGTGGACGAAACGACGGGGATTCCCGATCCAAAACGCGGAATTGGATAGATTAACATCAGGGGGCAACGTGAACAGACGCAAATTCGTCACCGGCCTTATCGCATTTCCAGCCTTGGTTCGGCCGGCTTCCGCCGAAGTTTCAACCATCAGTCTCGGCAAGCAATATGGCCTGCCGTTCCTGCCGCTGATGGTGATGGAGGATCACAGACTGATCGAAGCGCACGCCTCGAGGCTCGGCGTCAACGGTCTGGGTGTCGTCTGGCGGACGATGGGCGGCCCAGGCGCGCTGAACGACGGGCTGCTGAGCGGAACGATTCAATTCGTCGACGTCGGGCCGCCTTCACTCGCCACACTGTGGGACAAAACCTTCGGCACGCCGCAGGAAGTGCGCGCGGTCTGTACCGTACAATCGATGCCTTACATACTGACCACGCGGAATCCTGCGGTGAAGACGATTGCCGATTTCAGCGCCCTGGATCGCATCGCGTTGCCGACCGCGAAGATTTCAGGCCAGGCCATAGCACTGCAAATGGCGGCCGCCAAACTGTGGGGTTTCGAGAAATACGACAAACTCGATGAGTTCACGGTGACCATGGGTCACCCGGAGGCCATGCAGTCGATGCTCTCTGGCCAGACCGTGAACAGCCATTTCAGCTCGCCGCCGTTCAATTACTACGAATTGCGGGTGCCCGGCATCCACCAGGTGCTCAACAGCTACGAGACCGACGGCAAGCACACCAACGGTATCCAGGTGACAACCAAGGCCTTCCACGATGCCAATCCGAAAATCTGCGATGCGGTGCGCGCTGCGCATGAGGAGGCCAACGCCTTCATCAAGCGCGAGCCGAAGGCCGCCGCGGAAGTCTATCTGAAGCTGACCAACGACAAAAAGAACTCCGCCGACGATCTGGTGGCGATGATCACCGATCCGGACATTGATTACACCACCGCGCCGACCAGTCTGATGAAGCTTGTCGAGTTCATGCACAAAGTCGGTCGCGTGAAGCGCGTCCCGCTGTCATGGAAAGAGATGTTCTTCGCCGAGGCGCACGACCTCAAGGGCAGTTGAGGAAGGCGCGGGCGCCGCGCCGTTAACGGGCGGAAATTGCGGAAGGCGCCCGAATAGAAAGGCTTGTCCTCCCGACATTTATTGTTTGATAGTCGCGTGCGCGTAACGAAGTCTCAAATAGGAAACAAACGATCCTGGGAAGATAAGACGGATGAGGAGCGGTGCAACACCTGCGTCGAAAACGGCTTCCGACACGGCGGGAATCGGGTCGGTCGCGCCTTCCGCGGCGCTTCACGGCCGCGCGGCGCCGGACGCCGAGGCCGGGCGGCCGTTGCTCGATGTCCGCGGCGTGACCATGCAGTACAAGACCCAAGCTCATCTGATCACCGCGACCTATCGCGTCAGCTTCCAAGTGCTGCAAGGCGATCGCTTCGTCGTGGTGGGCCCGTCGGGCTGCGGCAAGTCGACCTTGCTCAAGGCGGTCGGCGGCTATCTGACGCCGACCGAAGGCGAAATCAGATTGAAGGGCGAGCGCATTACCAGGCCAGGCCCCGACCGGATCATGGTGTTCCAGGAATTCGACCAGCTGCTGCCGTGGATGACCGTGTTCCAGAACGTTGCTTTCCCGCTCAAGACCACCGGCACGCTGCACGGCAAGGCCGCCGATGAGCGGGCGATGCACTATATCGAGAAGGTCAAGCTCACCGATTTTGCTCATAGCTACCCGCACACGCTGTCCGGAGGCATGAAGCAGCGCGTCGCGATCGCGCGCGGCATGGCGATGGAGCCGGATATTCTGCTGATGGACGAACCGTTCGCGGCGCTCGACGCGCTCACCCGCACGCGCATGCAGGATGAGCTGTTGTCGCTGTGGGACGAGACCCGTTTTACCGTGCTGTTCGTCACCCATTCGATTCCCGAAGCGATCAAGCTCGGCAGCCGCATTCTGCTGCTTTCACCGCATCCGGGCCAGGTCAAGGCCGAGATCAACAGCGTGCCGCGCGGCCAGGAAAACTCCAACGAAGCAGCTGCGCTCGGCCGCGAGATCCACGACATGCTGTTCGCCGATCAGATCGAGGAGGTCTCCCATGTTTCAGGCGGTTGAGCGTCCGAATATCTACTGCGAAACGCTGGGGCCCGATCAGTTCGGCATCATCGAGAAGCCGTTGACGCTGGCCGAACAAATCTACAACAAGGTCTGGCTGCGCAAGATTGCGATTCTC
>Ga0209422_1000138_pt1 | contig 17816 bp, 14 predicted proteins | sample BlaSpr_A8_OM2_M3_FD_187983 | JGI IMG/M metagenome (GOLD analysis project Ga0209422, IMG submission 187983) | Forest soil microbial communities from Thunder Bay, Ontario, Canada - Black Spruce, Ontario site 2_A8_OM2_M3 (SPAdes) (version 2) | ecosystem: Environmental > Terrestrial > Soil > Boreal... | reverse complement strand
TGATCGCCGGATTGCAAGCCATCCGCTCGTTGAGCGTACGTCAGTATCCACGCAGCGATATTGCCGTGGTGCAGGTCACAACGGTCTATGTCGGCGCCAGCGCCGATCTGGTTCGCGGCTTCGTCACTACGCCGATTGAGCGTGTTATCGCGAGCGCCGATGGCATCGACTATATGGAGTCGACGAGCGCCCAGGGTCTGAGCACGATCCAGGTGCATTTGAAAATTAACTATGACACGACTGCGGCACTCACGCAGATCCAGGCGAAAGTGGCCCAGGTCCGAAACGATCTTCCTCCGGATGCGCAAATTCCCGTCATCGATCTGGAAACCGCGGACACGCAGTTTGCGGCGGTTTACCTCGGGTTCGCTTCCGCCGATCTTGATCAGAACCAAATCACCGATTATATAACTCGTGTTGTTCAACCGAAGTTAAGCGCGATCAGCGGGGTCCAGCGCGCCGACATTCTGGGCAATCGGACCTTCGCCATGCGCTTGTGGCTGAAACCTCAAGAGATGGCGGCGCGCGGCGTTTCGCCCTCTGATGTACGGGACGCGCTGTCGAAGAACAATTATCTTTCGGCCCTCGGAGCCACCAAAGGTTCCATGGTTTCTGTGAACCTGATCGCAAACACCGACTTGCGCAATCCTGACGATTTTCGTCAGATGGTCATAAAACAGCAGAATGGCGTTGTTGTCCGCCTGGGCGAAATCGCCGACGTGCAACTGGGTGCGGAAAACTACGATCAGGACGTTCGCTTTAACGGAGAAGTCGCGACCTTTATGGGCATCTGGGTGCTCCCTACGGCGAATTCTCTGGAAGTAATTCGTAATGTGCGCAAGGAACTGCCTGCGATTCAACAACAGTTGCCCACGGGTATGAAGTTGGGTGTTCCGTATGACTCGACGGAGTACATCCAAGACGCCATTAACGAAGTTCTACACACTCTCGTCGAAACTCTACTGATCGTGGTCGTCGTCATTTTCCTGTTTCTGGGATCATTCCGCTCCGTTTTGATTCCCGTGATCGCGATTCCGATTTCGCTGATTGGCGCTGTTTTCCTGATGCTGCTGGCTGGCTTCACCATCAACCTTCTGACTCTGCTTGCGATTGTGCTTTCGGTCGGATTAGTCGTAGATGATGCCATCGTCATGGTGGAGAACGTCGAGCGACACCTTCATCTCGGCAAGACTCCATTTCAGGCCGCGAAGGATGCTGCGCGCGAGTTGGTCGGTCCGATCATCGCCATGACCATCACTCTGGCGGCCGTGTATGCCCCAATCGGAATTCAAGGAGGACTCACTGGGGCGTTATTCCGCGAATTCGCGTTCACTTTGGCTGGCGCTGTCGTTGTTTCAGGCGTCGTGGCGCTAACCTTATCCCCGATGATGGGTTCGAAGTTGCTACGCGCCGGCGATACGGAACGTGGCTTTGCCGGCGTCGTCAACCGGAGCTTCGAAAGCGTCCGCAATCTGTACGTCCGCATGCTGACCGGGACGTTGAACTACCGTCCGGTGGTGCTCACCGTTTGGATCGTCGTCGCCGTGCTAATGATTCCCCTCTACATGTTCTCCCAGAGGGAACTGGCTCCGGCCGAAGATCAGGGGGTTGTATTCGGCGTCATTCAATCCTCCGCGAATTCGACTCTTGACCAGACGAATCTGTTTACACAGCAGGTCTATGACGTCTACCATTCCTTCCCCGAGAGCGGAAGCATATTCCAGATCACGAACGCCGGGGGCGGATTCGGAGGCATGGTGACCAAGCCCTGGAGTCAGCGAACGAAGACTGCGCAACAACTGCTGGTGGAGTCGTCGGGTCCGTTGTCAAAAATCGCTGGCGTCCGCGTGATTCCCTTGACTCCGTCTCCGCTTCCGGGAGGCGGCAACTTCCCAGTGGACTTTGCGATTGTCTCCGCGGCTGAGCCGGAACAAGTCAGTCAACTTGCTGAGCAGATTGTGCAAAAGGCGATGGCCAGCGGCATGTTCATCTTCGCTGATACAGACGTGAAGTTCGATCAGCCGCAAACAGAAGTTGTTTTTGATCGCGACAAGCTTCGTTCTCAGGGAGTGGATTTAAGCCAGGCCGGAGCGGATCTTTCCACCATGCTGGGTGGAAATTATGTAAACCGTTTCAGCATTCAGGGTCGCAGCTATAAAGTTATTCCGCAAATAAGGCGAATGGATCGCCTGACGCCGGAGCAACTCTCGCAGATCTACGTCAAGGGCTCCGCAGACAAACTCGTCCCACTTTCGACGTTCGCGACGCTTAAAACCACGACTGAGCCGAGATCATTGAACAAATTCCAGCAACTGAATGCCGTGCGAATTCAAGGTGTGATCCCCCCGAATGTTCCGCTCGATAAGGCGCTGACTTTTCTGGAGGACCAGGCTAAACAGATCCTACCCCAGGGATTTACGGTCGACTATGCTGGCGAGTCTCGCCAGCTTCGCGTGGAGGGAAGTAAGTTCCTTGGCACCTTCATGCTCTCAGCCATTCTGATCTATCTCGTTCTTGCCGCGCAATTCGAGAGCTTCCGCGATCCCTTTATCGTTCTCGCCGGTTCTGTGCCCTTGGCCATCTCGGGTGCCCTGGTGTTTTCGTTTCTAAACTTCACAACCCTGAATATCTATAGCGAGGTCGGTCTGATCACCCTCGTTGGCCTGATTGCGAAGAACGGAATTCTGATCGTCGAGTTCGCGAACCATTTGCAGGAAACAGGTCTCAGCAAACTTCAGGCGATTATTGGTGCCGCGAACACGCGACTGCGTCCCATTCTCATGACGACGGCGGCCACAGTTTGCGGCCATTTCCCACTCGTTCTGGCCAAGGGCCCCGGCGCCGGAGCGCGAAACAGCATCGGCATCATGCTGGTCAGCGGCATGATCATCGGTACGATCTTCACGCTCTTTGTGGTGCCGTCCATTTACATGCTGGTCGCAAAAACCCATACCCGGCTGGAGAAAAGTGAGGAGATGGCGCTCGACGAGCCCGCAGAAGTTGCAGTCTAGCTGGGAAAGGAACGCGAGGTTTTACACTACTAGGCGAAAGTCAAGATTCAGCCGACTCACGGCGGGATTCGCGGTCGGGAATGTGCCTAGGGACGAACTCCTTGCTTGCGATTAATCTCGCGGGAAAATTCCGTAACAAAATTCAGCAGAGTGCCGTATCCCACCTGGCCCAACACGCCCCAACCGCCGTTGGCGAATGCATTCTTGGGGCTTGGCTTCCACGCGGTAGAAATCACTCCTCCGCCAAACGCCCCTCCATACAGCGCCCATTGCGGGCGCAAATGCTCCTCGCTGCGGTCATAGGTGAGCAGATTCCTGATGAATGCATGTTTGGTTCGAGGCCATAGTCCCTCGCATTTGCACTGGTCGTATCGAACCTCATAGCCGAGCTTCGCATTGCCCAATGCGGCCAGCGTATTCGCAGTAATGAACTGGCCCTCCCGCGACGCGAATCTTTCCGCATAGCCTCCCCAGCCATCGTCCCACTGTGACGGCACTCCGCGCGCCTGGTCGATTCCCGCCCCGAACATGCGCTTCATATACGCGCCCGGCGTGGTCAGCGTCTGCCGCAAATAAATCTGCTCGCGCTCTTTGCCGGTCGGCGTGACCCTCGGCTGGTCTGCAGGAATAAAAACTCCTTCAATCCACGTGGACTCCCAATTCCGCGCCCTGATCAGCTCGGATGTCGCCAAATGTTCCGTCTTCTCCGCAGCTTCTTTTGATCGGTCTTCTATCTGCTGCATCGGTCCGGAATCGTCTTTCTTGGTTTCTCCCGGTGCATTGGCCGGTGCGTTGGCCGGTACGTTGGGAAGACCGGCTGGCGCTTGGCTGGAATTCGGCGGCGGATTCTGCTTGGCCCCGGTTTCCTGTGCCCAGGCAAAACTCTGCCCCATCGTCAGCAGCAAACAACTGGTCGCAACGAGCGCACCCATTCGACCTGGCATTCCCCTCTTTGCATGTCGCATTCTCTGTCGCATCAGCTAAAGATACTCCCAAAAAATCTGTAACCGTGTTCGATAGGAACTTGTGTGCCCCTACCCTCTCTCAAACGCGTGCTTCTTCTCTACTTCTTCCGCCGCACTCCGCATCGCGCTTTCGAATCGTTCTGCCTGCCCCATCAACCCGGCAGTAGCCTCGGCCCAATCGCTTTCCATGCGAACCAGTCCATCTGCTGGCACTAACCTTCCCGCAATTTCCACCAGATGTCCTGGCGTAGTTTCCAAATATTGCGCATCGGTCGGATCCCCCACCCACGCTCGTTTCTCTCGCGTCAATTTTGCCTGCCAGTACACCTTGCGCTCAATAAACGTTGCGATCTCTTCGTCACTGGCTTTGCCGAAGACCCACTTCTGCCGTTTGAAATCATAATTGCGGCTGGAAAATGCCACCGGCTTCAGCTTCGCCGATTTCACGAATTCGATCTGCCTTCGGTCGACTTCCTTCCGTAGCGCGTTGATCACGGGAGCCTCCGCATCCTTCGGCTCCAGCGACGCCAGCACTTCCCGCACCGTCGCCGACAAATTCACCGCCACCGGAGCGTGCAGCCCATCAGAATTCTCCAACCGGATGTCCCCATGCAGCACCCAGAAATCCGCTCCCGAGGTCGACCGGTGAAACGGCCATTCTAGCGCAATCGTGACGGGCAGCCCCGTCAGCGTTACCCAAATCTTTTTCTGTTCATCCACCGGTGTCATTCGAATCCTTTTCAAGCGAATAGATCAAATTGTAACTTCCAATCTCTCAATTTTACTGAATCAAAAACGAACCGCACTGAACGGTGAAAGAAAGAAGGAAGGAAAAAACATCGAAACCACAATCTCGAAACCAGAAACGAGAAACTCGATGCCAGGTACTTTACTTCTTCTTCTTCCCTCTCACCTTTGTCCCCATCCGCAGCAATTTTCGCACGGTCCCGGTTGGCAGCTGCTTCATTTGATCGTGGAGCTCAGTCACTGCTTCAAAGAAGCCTGCCATCGCCGCCAGCCGCTCCCGCGTAAACTCCGCTCCCGCTTCCTTCGGATCCAGTTCCTCCAAACTTCGCCGCAACATCTCCCGCGTTGGATCGATCTCCCTCCGTTTTCTCTGCTCAATCACCAGGCGGAACATCTCCCAGACGTCCTTCATCGATTCGTAATGTTCCCGGCGGTCGCCGAGCACATGGACGGCGCGCACAATCCCCCAGGTCTCCAGCTCGCGAATCGACGTACTCACGTTCGACCGGGCCACACTCAAAGTCTGCGCGATCTCTTCCGCAGGCAGCGCTCGCGGCGAAAGATATAGCAGCGCATGAATCTGCGCCACCGTGCGGTTGATGCCCCACCGCGTGCCCATCTCACCCCAGTGCAGGATGTATTGCTTTTGAACTCCGGTGAGGTTTGGCATATTCGATACTTTCAGTGCAGACAGAATCTACAGAACGAAGCGTCCAGTGTCAACAGCGACCGGGGGGCGCCGTGACAAACATTTAACAATTGGGGCCGGTTCGCCCGTCCCGATTCACGGTAATATTGCTGCGCTTGGCAGTTTGTGCGTCCGATTCTGATCGACTGGCATCCCTTGGCTCCTGTTTCCGATGTGAGTGCTGGCGTTCTCACCGATAACCCTTACCCTCTCAGGAGAAATGATTTGTATGAAGAAGTTTGCGTTTTGCATGCTGATCCTGTCGACATTTACTTTTGCAGCATTCGCCGCAGATAAGGACGAACTCCCGGCGAATTTCCTATCCACAAAACATCCAATGCACACCAATCATGCCGGTGGACTTCACGGCAAGGGCAACATCCCCACGCCCCACGGATTTCCGGCGGGAGTGGACACGCTGATTAACTTTACTGGACATTTTGACCATGCGGGCGTTCTCCCCACCGCGTTTGACAATAACGGCATATCCGCCGTCACCCCAAATCATATCTGGGAATACAGCATGGTCGGCAATCCGCCGGAAAAAGGTGGAATTACCGCGATAAACGCGCCCATCATTCCGGTTACCATCGACATGCGAGATGCCAATGGCAATCCCCGCTTTGTGGTCAACCAGTTCCACCAAACCGTTCGCCTGATCTCCAAGCCGGATCCCTTCCTGCAGGACTTCTTGAACGGACCGGTGTATAGCAATGCGGACTTCAGCAGCAGCCCAGTACCCACCCAACTCAATGACGCGGAACAGCGCGCCACGTTCGGCAATAAAGCCCGTTCTGACTGGCACACATTATTGGTTCCGCAGGTCGTGACACCCCGAACTATGGTCCTAAACCAGGGAACCTACGAGTTCGCTCTGAATGACGACGGCACCTGTTGCCTTTTCGTGTTGGTCAGCGATCCAGTATTCTCCAACAAACTTGCTCCTCCTGCCGCTGCGGATAACACCACCGTACTCGGCGCGGCCGAACTGGCCGGCGATATCACGACCAAAGACATCGCCACCGCGTTCTTTCCCAATGTCTACCTGTTTGAAAATAATGATCCCAACCAATGCTGTGTGCTTGGCTTTCACAGCATCGATGGAGAAGCTGGGGACGCCACAAACGGCAACCTTACAAAATTCTTCGTCTTCAACTACGCCAGTTGGATCAGCCCGGGCCTCTTCAACGGCGGATTCGAAGATGTGACAGGGCACAGTCATGAAATGGCAGAAATCTTCAACGATCCGTTCGTGGCGTTCGACGGAATTCACAACATCACCCCGTTCTGGAACAGTGGAAGTCCTCAAGGACCTCAAGGCAACCAGTGCCAGGACTTTCTTGAAGTTGGCGACGTGGTGGAAGTCCTTCCTAATGCCACCTTCCCGATCGCGATTGGCAACTTCACCTACCACCCGCAAACTATCGCTTTATTGCCCTGGTTCGCGTTCGAGAAGAACTCCAGCGCCATCGACCACGCTTACAGCTATCCGGATGAGACCGTGCTCCCTTCGCTCTCACCCGAACTAACCGACATCCCGACCCTGGACGCTCTCGGCTGTTCTTAGTAACGACAGCCGAAAACCACGGATCAAAGCTAAGGGCATCGCAACAGCGGTGCCCTTTTTGCTGTCCAGATCTTTCCCATAGTTCCCGCGGCTCGGCCAATGCATCCAGCGCGCCTCCTTTTCGCCTCAATGCAAAATGTATTGCTTCCGAACTCCGGTCAGCCTTGCCATTCAATAATTTCAGTGTAGACAGAAGTTACAGAATCAATCATATGCGTCAATTGCTGTAGCGCATGCAACGCAATTGTCCAAAGGTGAAGATTGTTGCATAATCGCCGCCGAGTCCAGTAAATTCGCCCCTTTGCGCCGATTCTAATTTGTTGTAGTATGGGTGCGCACGAATCTGATCGACTGTCGTCGCCTCCCCCGAAACCGCTAATCGGACATGCTGGCGTTCTAACCAAAAACACTTACCCTCTCAGGAGAACAATTCCGTATGAAGAAGCTTGCGTTGTTACCATTTGTTGCTGTACTGGTTTGCCTCACGCTTTTTGGGCTTGCCGAAACATCCGCAGCCCAATCCGCGCCTCAGGTGATCGACGATTCGCAGCTGAAGGCGCTGTCGACGACAATCGGCGGAGCCACCGTGCTGCCCACGACACGCACCGTCCCGCATTGGTTTGGATCGACGCTCGACCCGAACAACGGAATCACCTATGGCTACAACATGGTCGGCGCCGACCCGAACAACTGCTCAGGCACGGCGTGCTCGGTGACGGTCGAAGCAGACATCACTCCGATCATCGTAAATATTGGCGGACATACGTTCAGCGGCAGCGACATCCTCGCCGCAACGCTGGCTTCCCCTGAGTTTGCGCTCAACGACTATGGCTCGACTCCCGCCGCAACCGCAGCTGGCGCGTTTCCAGTCGCCCCCGCCCTCATCATGGGTCCGGGTGGCGTCCTCTCCCAAGGTGACGCCGGCAACCAGCTCCAGCTCCAGGATGCGACGATGCGATCACAGTTCAACCAGACCGGAACCAGCAAATACCACTTGATCCTGCACCCAAATGTCTTGCCGGCCGTCACCATCAACGTGCCCAGCAACCAGGGCACGCGGCTCGTGAGTGGCCGCGGTGTAATTTTCGCGGATGTCGACATTGGTTGGTGGTCGTCACAAATCCAGAACCTGGAGACGCAGTCTGACCCCACCCACCTGCCAATCTTCTTGACGAACGACGTCCTGCTGTATGAGGGCAAAAACGTACTCAACTGCTGTGTGATCGGTTTCCACGGAACGCGGTCCGTTGGTAACGGCGGCGGCAGCGGAAACACCAACGGAAACGCCAAAGTACAGACGTTCGCGTGGGCTTCTTGGGTTCAGCCCGGCGTCTACGCGCGGCCGAACGGCGGCACGGACTGGGCGCTGCAAGATATTCACGCGCTGAGTCACGAGATTTCCGAATGGTCCGACGATCCTTTCGTGAACAACACTGTGGAACCGTGGCTCACGCCAACCGCGCCGCAGTACGGATGCAGCGGGATTCTCGAGACTGGCGACCCGGTGGTGGCGATCGGCTTCGCCATGGGCACCAACACCTTCGGACAGGGCGCTAATCCGAATGGCACCCAGAGTGCCGACGGATACTACCATCCTGAAGACGAGGTGCACTTCCCGTGGTTCCTGCGGCTCGCTCCGAACACCGCCTCGGAGCCAACGCAGAGCCCCTCGACGAACATAGGCCGCTACACTTTGATGGGTGACCTGAATCCGTTCCCGGGCTTCCGCGAGCCGGCAACGGGCTGCAACTAGGTTTAATCTGGTTTCAGCGAGGGGCCTGGCCTGCCGGGCCCCTTTTTTTATACTGATAACGAGAACGAACTAAATTAAGGACACCGCGGGCGCGATGTCCTTGTCGGTTGTTGGCATAGCAGGTCAAGAAGCGATAGCCGGTATGAAGGAGCGTTAAGCCTTCCCCTTATTCTCCGGTCCGTTGCCATCCAACTCTGCGCGCTTGCTCTCAGACTCTTCGCCACTTGCTTTGTTCTTCGCAGGCTTCCGCGCCGCTTCTTCCCGCTTGCGTTCCTGATATCGCAGATCATGAAACGCCTGGTCCGACCCTTGTTTTTTCATATCCCAAGCTTGCCACACCCGCCCAAACATAGCTAGCGCGACGGCTGACGCAGACGATGCACAGGTTGAGAGGAGCGGTCGTCCCATCTACAATCGACAATCCATGCGGCCCCCGCGTATCGCCGAACTACTCCGACGCTTTCTGGAAGATGCCAACAGCACACCATTCAGCGAGAGCGGTTCGTTGTACGAACGTATATCGACGTACATCGATATACTCGTTCGCTGGAACGCCCGCATCAACCTTACCGCGATCCGCGATCCCGAAGAAATTGTCACCCGCCACTTCGGCGAATCCCTGTTCGTAGCCCGCCACCTTTTTCCCAGTGTTTCCTCTGTGTCCCCTGTGCCCTCTGTGGTAAAGGGTTTTGTCCCCGCCACTGACCGCCTCACAAGCAGGACAAGAGTCGCCGATTTCGGTTCCGGTGCCGGCTTCCCCGGGCTTCCGATAAAACTCTGGGCTCCAGAAATCGTTCTCACTCTAATCGAATCCCACCAAAAGAAAGCCGTATTCCTTCGCGAGGTGACGCGTGCTCTAACATTGACGGATGTCAATATATATAACGGCCGGGCCGAGACACTTCCTCCTTCCACCTTCGATGTTGTCACCATGCGCGCTGTCGAGCGACTAAATCTTGCGCTTCCCATCGCTGCCGCCCTCCTGGCTCCGGCGGGCCGGCTTGCTCTTCTGATTTCCTCCCATCAACTCGACCAGGTTCGCCGAACCGTCCCAACGCTACAGTGGGACGACCCTATTCCTGTTCCAGACTCAGAGTCCAGGGTTCTGGCATTTACTCAATAGCGGCATTGTTCCTAATGTTCCCATCGGAACATTATTTCACGGTATTTCACGATCCCTGGCTTGGATCATGAACCACACTAGCAAACAGGTGGACTGAAAGCGGGGCTGTTGAGGAAAATATAGGGCGATTGCTGGCCTATTGAGCTGTAAAGTGGTAAACAACAGGTCCTTACGACCATCATGTGTGCCCGCATACCCCCGTCCTAAGTTGCTTACGCGTTTCCGCAGTATTTGACCAACAACTTATGAATTTGGTGGTTTCGAACGGCAGATTCCTCGACAGCAAGGAGAATCCCGAATGTTCCCATGGGAACACTTCCGTTTCAATCGATAGACAAGCAATGTTCCCACGGGAACATTGGACTCGTTTTGCACACAAATTCCTCTCGTGCACAGCGTTTCTTCATTGCATTTGAAATGCAAGCCGCATTATGCTGGCTGCACTCTGGCTCCTCGACAATTTATGGGACGCGTTATCGCTGTTGCCAATCAGAAGGGCGGCGTGGGCAAAACTACGACCGCCATCAACCTTGCTGCGTCCTTTGCGGCGGCCGAAGTCAACACTCTCATCATTGATTGCGATCCGCAGTCGAATGCCTCCAGCGGCTTGGGGCTGGTGAAAGATCCCGAGCGCGTGTCGACTTATCATTTACTCTTGGGCGAAGCCTTGGGCGAAGAGGCACTGGCCGCTACTGAACTCGAGCAGCTCTGGATTATTCCTGCCCACAAGAACTTGATCGGTGCCAATATTGAACTGGTCGAGGCGGATCGGCGCGAGTTTCGCTTGCGCGACGCACTCGCTCCCTTGCGTGATCGATTTTCCTACATTGTCCTGGACTGTCCGCCGGCGCTCGATCTCCTTACCCTGAACGCTCTGGTGGCGGCTGATTCGGTTTTGATTCCCATGCAGGCGGAATATTTTGCCCTCGAGGGAATCAGCGAGTTGCTCGATACCATAGAACGTATTCGCGCCGAATTGAACCCTGCCCTAGAAATTGAAGGCGTCGTTCTGACCATGCTCGACGACCGAACCAACCTCGCTCAACAGGTGATGGCGGAATTGAAGAAGTATTTTGGGGAAAAGCTGTGTGCTTCGTCCATACCGCGGAACATCCGGCTGGCCGAGGCGCCCAGCCACGGGAAAGCGGCGCTGGTGTACGATCCGCGATCCAAGGGCGCGGAAAGTTACATTCGCCTGGCGAAGGAACTCATGGGCCGGCACCTGGCCGCTGCCGCGGGGGCTTCGGCGGCGATCAGCGCTTAAGTGTATATCGACGTACGTCGATATACTATATTGATGCACATCGATGTATGGATGGCTTGCATCGCGAAACTACTCACTAAGGTTCACTGAGGAAAACGAATGACAGTCGCGGCGGAGAAGAAGGACGAGAAAGTCGAGAAGCGGCGGGCTTTAGGGCGGGGACTGGAGTCGTTGCTGCCGGGACCAAGAGTCGTGCGGCCAAGTGTCGATCCGCCGGCAACGAGCGGCGCCAAAGCTGAGCCCGCGCCTAGGCCTCATATTCCAGAAAGCGACCGAATCCACGGAGCGGAGACCAAGATCCCTCGCCTCACCCGTGATGACAAGGGAATTGCAGTCGCTGGCGACGAGCCGATTTCCGTTACACCTCAAACTACATCCGGCAATTTAGTCGTGCAGCTGGCGATTGAGTCGATCGATAAAAATCCTTATCAGACGCGGTACGTCTTCGATGAGGAGACTCTCGCTGAGCTCCGGGATTCGATCAAGGAACACGGAGTAGTGCAGCCGGTCGTAGTGCGTCCTGCCGAAGAAGAAGGGCGCTACACCCTGGTTCTTGGTGAGCGCCGTTTGCGCGCCTCGAAGATGGCCGGTAAAGAGACGATCCCGGCATTGGTTCGGCGCGTCTCACCGCAGCAAGCGGCCGAGATGACGGTGCTCGAGAACGTGGTTCGCGAAGACCTGAATCCGCTGGAGCAGGCGGAGGCGTTCCGGGTGCTGAGCAAGGAGTTTCAACTGACGCAGGCCCAGATTGCCGAACGCGTGGGAGTGTCGCGCGAAACAGTTTCAAATTACATGCGGCTCTTGCGGCTTCCGAAAAAAGTCATGGGATACATGCTGGAGGATAAGCTCAGCTTCAGCGATGCGCGCCTGATTCTTGCTCTGGAAAATCCGGATCACATCGAGTCCTTGGCGGATGAAGTGGTCGCCAAGCACCTGAAGTGGAGCGAGATCGAAGACCGGGTCATGCAGATCAACGGTGCGTTTTCGCCTTCGCCGGGTCAGCCGGGATCAGAGAAAAAAGACCGAGGCGCGCGCTGGATGGACCCCAATGTGCGAGCCGCGCAAACTGAGATGGAGCGCACCCTGGGCATGCGAGTGAGAATCAAAGACCGGAACGGCAAGGGGCGCATCGTAATCGAGTACGCAACCGTGGATGATTATGAGCGCGTGGTCGAGATGTTGAGGGGGAACGGTCAGGCCAGAGCTTAAGTTCTTGACTTTCTTGCCGCACGGAGTATCGTGGTGTCGTTCAGCCCGGCCTACCCCTGCACGGCCGATTGAAGTTCGAAGAAACTGGTGCCGTTCGGATTCCTGGGTGCGGCCGGTAGCGCGCAATCTCACGTCTAGCTCTGGAGGGCCCATCATGGCGGCAAACCCCATTCCAATCTCAGAATTGAATCTGGAAATTGTTAGAACTCCGGAAGAAATTGTGGTGCGTTGCAGCGGCAGGATCAGCTCTGGCACTTCGCCCCAACTGCAGTCCACCGTCCGCGAACTTATCCCGCAGACACAATGCGTCGTGCTCGACTTGACCAACGTGAGCTACATGGACAGCTCCGGTCTGGGCATGGTGGTCGGCCTGTTCCTGTCGGCCAAGAGGCAGCACTGCAGGCTCAAGCTTATCAACCTGAACCAACGGCTGCAGGATCTGTTCCGCATAACCAACCTCGCTGCGGTGTTCAAAGGCCACGAAGATTTTCTGGGAGCGACTCCGGATTAGGAATCCGGGACACGGGTAGATATCCCGGCCTCACTGCAGTTCCGCCTACCCCCGCTTTTAGCTTGCTTCGGCATGGAACGCCGCAGTCTGCAGTTTCGGCTCCGGCCTTCCCAGCCGATACCAATCCGAAAACGGCCAATCATGTTCTGTATGCTGCCTCCCTCCACTAGCAGTTTCGAAATCGTAAATCAATAACCCGGGAACCAGGAACGACAACAGAATTGAGATAGTAATTGGTGGAATGCCTCTGCAGTAGTTTGCGGATTGGCCGTCCCGTTCCCCGCGAATCTTGAAGGAAGTGGGACTTTGTTATGACTGAAGTGGAAAAGGCGCTGGGATCTGTTGCCGCGCAGTTGATGAATGGGGAGGAAGTGCTCCTGGAAGATCAGAAGATTCGAGTGAAACGCGTGGGAAGTGGCCGCTTGCGGATGGCGCAGTTCAAGTTCAATGGGCGGGTCTTTGAGGCAATCGAGCAGAACCGTGAGAAACCAAGCCGATGGGGGCAACTGGCGCGGGAGAAGCATCAGGTGGTGCAGTTTCGCGACGTTGAGACGCACAAATATGTTGCCGTCGCGGTTGATGGAGTAGTGCAGGAGTATGGGAAGAGATAGAAGAAGCCTCGAGAACCTGGCACCGAGTGTCTAGCTGTGTCTACATGAGCTTCGATCTGTCTAAGAATATTCTTTGAAAAGGTGACCTAGCTCACAGACCAGTGTTCGTCGCTGGGATACAGTTTCACGCATACTTCGATTCTTCCCTGAAGGTGCTGTGTATGCCTACTACTGTTGCTCCTACCAGCGAACGCGTGTTGAACCCGCAGCTGGCGCAAAAAATTATGGGCGCGGACGAAGCGGCTTCGCTCATCAAATCTGGCGACCAGATTGGCATGAGCGGGTTCACTGGATCTGGTTATCCCAAAGTCGTCCCAATTGAACTGGCGCACCGTATCGCGGAAGCGAACGTTCGCGGACAGAAATTTCAGGTGAGTGTATTCACGGGCGCATCGACCGGCCCCGAACTGGATGGCGCGCTCGCCATGGCAGGCGGAATTCATCTGCGGCTGCCCTATCAGTCCGACCCGGAGACGCGCAAGCGAATCAACGCGGGCGAGATGGATTACATGGACATTCATCTCAGCCACGTGGCGCAATTCGTCGAGTATGGTTTTCTGGGCAAACTGGATGTCGCGCTCATTGAAGTGAGCGCGGTTCTCAAAGATGGACGATTAGTGCCAAGTTCCTCCGTCGGCAACAACAAGACGTGGATCGATCAGGCCGAGCGCGTGATTCTTGAAGTGAATTCGTGGCAGCCCGAGGCGCTCGAGGGGATGCACGACATCTACTACGGCATGGATGCGCCTCCGAATCGGGGCCCGATTCCGCTGGTTCGTCCCGGACAAAGAATTGGAACGCCGTATTTTGAAATTCCTGAGGAGAAAGTTGTGGGAGTCGTGCTGACGGACGCTCCCGACCGGAATACTGGGTTCAAGGCGCCGGATGAAGCCTCGAAGTGCATCGCCGATCACATCCTGAAATTTCTAAGTTGGGAAGTACAGAAGGGACGCATGCCGACGAATCTGCTGCCCCTGCAATCCGGCGTTGGCAACATTGCCAATGCCGTGTTGTGCGGGCTCGAGGAAGGTCCGTTTGAAGGACTTACTTCTTACACGGAAGTGATCCAGGATGGCATGATGCGCCTGCTGCAATCGGGCAAGTTGAACTCGGTGTCGGCGACGGCATTCTCGCTGAGCCCCGAGATGATGACGGAAGTAAATGGCGACATGGCCAACTATCGGGAACGGATTGTGCTGCGGTCGCAGGAGATTTCGAACCATCCCGAGATTATTCGGCGGCTGGGCGTAATCGCGATGAACGGAATGATCGAAGCCGACATTTATGGCAATGTGAACTCGACCCACGTGATGGGATCGCGCATTCAGAACGGAATTGGCGGTTCGGGGGACTTTGCGCGCAACGGATATCTCTCGATTTTCATGGCGCCCTCAACGGCGCATCACGGCGATATCTCGACCATCGTGCCCATGGTCTCGCATGTGGATCACACCGAGCATGACGTGCAGGTGCTGGTCACCGAACACGGACTGGCCGATTTACGCGGGCTGTCGCCGCGGCAACGGGCGCGGCTGATCATTGAGAAATGCGCGAGTCCGGACTACAAAGGTTTGTTACTCGAATACCTGAACCGGGCCGAGCGGCTTTCGTTCGGAAAGCATACGCCGCACATGATGAGCGAGTGCCTGGGCTGGCATAGCCGTTATTTGCGCACTGGAAAGATGAGGCCGGAAGAGAACTGATTGCCGGATCTGATCTCCTGAATGCAGCCGGAAAGCGGCACAGTTCCGCAACCAAGCTAGTTCCTTTTATATCTCACTTGGCAAAGAAGTAGTCGAACGATTTTACCGCGGTGAATTCGTCTTCCTTAATATCGAACACTGTATAGAGTTTGGTGACGTTCAGGATATCGTGGACTTTTTTTGTCAGGCCGAAGAGTTTGAGGTCGCCGCCGGCATTGCGGACAGCAGTGAAGCTGCTAACCAGTTCGCCCACGCCAGAGGAATCGATGTAATCGACGCGCGCCAAATTCAGAACAATTTTTTTCTTGCCAGCGGCCACAAGCTGGCGGACTGCCTCTCGAAGATGCTCGGTTTCGTCCCCAAGCGTGATGCGGCCATCAAGGTCAACGATGGTGACGTGGCTGACTTCGCGGGTAGCGATATTCATCACAGGCGGCTTCCGGGTGAAATGTTAGAGGGGTGAGGAGCGCAAGTCAATGGTCGGAACGAAGCATCAGGACTAAACAGCGGTAGTGTCCCGGATTTCCTGGATGGGCGACGTAATAATCGGAGTGGCGTATTCCGGATGGCGAAATTCCAAATGCATGCCACGCCCAACGTACTGGAGCTTTAGCATCGAGCCCCCCCACGTCGAACCGGCGATCGCCACCTGAACCGGGTCAGGACAAAATTCAGGATGGCCGGACAGAAGAGCTTCGCTCCCGCCCAGCAGCACGGCCGTGTAGCAGTGATGCATGGTTTGAATGTAAAGCACGGTCGAGGGCGGAAGGTCATGGAGAAAAACTCCGCCTTCGACTTCCGACTGGATGATGGCGTGATTCACATCATCGGCGAGATTGGGGTGCGGGCTAAACATCGCCGGGCCTTAATTAGGGTAATGGGTTTCCAGTGAGTGGGCAAGCGTTGTTTCGGAGCTAGCAGGGAACGTAGGGAGCGGGCACTTTTGGGATCAACTGCCGGCTCTTCCACGGCCAACTACAGGGGAACTCCATTTGAACGGCATACTTCGACGGACTCACTGTAATCAGCTCTTACGATTCCAGACTGATCGGAACAAAAAGCTGGCTGGCGCGAATGCAGGGGTCGAGCAGTAACGTGATATACGGGATTCGGCGTTTGCGCACCCGGGGCGTGGCATCCGACGATCTCGAACGCATAGCCATTTTCAATACTACTCTTCGCCAGTAACTGCCGAACCTCGTCGCTCGGTAGCTCCGACAACTTACACGTATAACCGAGCGCTGGATGCTCCTTGGCGAACTGGGTCTCTGCCGCGTCCAAAACTCTCATTCGAAAGATTGCGGAATCGACATATCCGAGCATCACTAATCCCCACATCATTCTGAAGCCGAAATACCCAATTACGGCGAGGATCACGGCCACGGCAAGAAGTGCAATTTTCCTCGTAGGGGTGTGGCCTATGGCTGTTTTCGAAGTGGGGAGCGACATTCCGAAATCAATAATAGGTCGCCCTGCAGGACCTAACAAGTGAAATGGTGAGAGCAGGAGATTGGACTTATCGACGCTGTCGTGTGTACACCCGCGCGTCGCCGCCCCCAGCGTACGGTTCCGTGCCCGTGCCCTAGACTTAGACAGAAGGGACAGTCTCTACGGAGACGCTGTCTTGCCGGAATCCTATCTTCTTTACTGGCGCTGAGTGGCCGCGGTTTGCGCAGGAACTCCATTTACATCGGTGCCGATGGCGTCGCCGGAGAGGATCAATTCCACACGGCGGTTTTGCTGGCGGCCTTCCGCCGTATCGTTCGAGGCGATGGGCTCGTTCTTGCCATACCCACGGGCCTCCACAGCGCCCGAGTTAATGCCCTGCTGCACGAAGTAATCGCGAACGGCCTGGGCGCGATGCTCCGAAAGCTGCTGGTTGTAGTCGTCGGATCCAATGCTGTCGGTGTGGCCTTCGATGGCGACATGCAACGTTGGATAGGCGAGCACGATGCCGGAAACTTTCGCCAGGCGCTCGCGAGCTCCGGGAAGCAGCTCGAAGCTGCCGCTGCGGAATAGAACGTCAGACATGTTGGCGACCAGGCCGCGCGCGGAATCCCGCGTGGCCAGAATGCTGTTGAGTTGTTGCAGAAGGCGGGCGCGGAGCTCCTGCTTTTCGTACTCGGCCTGCTGCTTTTCTTTTTCGGCCTGCTGTTTTGCGGTTTCGGCTTGCTGGCGCAGAGAGTCGGATTGCGCGGCAGCCTGCCGAGCTTTGTCCGTTTCTGCTGCCAGCACCTGTTGCTGAGCGACGGCTTCAGCGGTAGCTTTCTCGGCGGCAGCCTTCTGACGCGAAGCTTCCTGCGCGGCGGCCTCCGCTTCCTGCTTCATCTTTAGGGCTTCGGCTTTGGCTTTTTCGGCGTCGGCGCGGGCGGCTTCCGCTTGAGCGCGGGCGTTTTCAGCATCGGCGCGGCGCTTGGCTTCAGCGTCGGCATCGGCCCGCGCTTTGGCTTCGCGCGCGGCGGCTGCGGCCTGAGCTTCGTCTTCGGCCTTCTGCTTCACCGCCATTAAGCGTGCTTCTTCTGCGGTTTCTGTGGCTTCTTTCGCGGCAGCTTCAATCGCCGCTTTATTTTGTTTCTGGCGATAAGCTTCCTCGGCATGCATCAGCTGCTGCCCAGCTTTACCAATGATCGACGATGCATACTTCTCACCCGCCGCAATGCGCGC
>Ga0209422_1000137_pt1 | contig 17866 bp, 15 predicted proteins | sample BlaSpr_A8_OM2_M3_FD_187983 | JGI IMG/M metagenome (GOLD analysis project Ga0209422, IMG submission 187983) | Forest soil microbial communities from Thunder Bay, Ontario, Canada - Black Spruce, Ontario site 2_A8_OM2_M3 (SPAdes) (version 2) | ecosystem: Environmental > Terrestrial > Soil > Boreal... | reverse complement strand
TTCACCGTGCAATACCATCCCGAGGCCGCGCCAGGGCCGCACGATTCGCATTATCTGTTCAAGGATTTCGTGAAAATGATGGAGGAGTGGAAAGGGTGAACCGCATCCCTCAGACACGGACGCTAAAGGTTGCCCTCTCATTTACATTATTTTTCGTCCTTGGCCGCTTGACTCTAACCGCTTGTTCGACTTCGATTAGTGGTCACCAAGAAGTATCCGATCACTTCGTTGTGAAGGTGGTTACGCTCGGCAAACCCGTCACAGGCCTGCACCTTGAGCTAAGAACAATTCCCAAAAACCCATCTAAACGGGGCCAGCTTGGGTCCAGTGGCATTACTGATGAAAACGGTTTGGCTGCGTTTGTTGTAGTCAGGGCCGGATATTACTCTGTGGACATTAAACACGACGAGTTTCCTTCATCCACCGACATCCTGGTTAGAAGCCATTTGCGGAAGAGCACGCATGAAACGATTACTGTTGAATGGCCGAACATCGAAATTTTGCATGTGCAGTCCATTGCAGGCCTCCTCAATGGTCAAATCAGAAGCGGAAATCCGTTGAGTGACCAGACGCACCCGGTCGTTGTTCCCCTCGGCGGGGCAAAGCTGACTCTGTTACAGGCTGTGTCGGAGGATATTGTGGATTCACAAACGGCCAGCGATTCCGGGGCTTTCAGCTTCCGTGCGGCCGGTTCCGGACTTTATCTGTTGCATGTCCAGGCGCCGGAGAATCTAGAGACACACCAAATCGGCTACGACGGTCATATCCCCATTGAAATTGATTCTTCAGCAAATGCTCCAAGCCTCAATCTCTCGATCTTTCCGCCCATGTGTGGCACGCTCATATACCGGAACGCGGAAGGAGTCGCGGCCCAATAAATGCCTAAACGCACTGACATCTCGAAAATCCTGATCCTCGGCTCTGGCCCCATCGTCATCGGCCAGTCTGCGGAGTTTGATTACTCCGGCACGCAGGCCTGCAAGGCGCTCAAGTCTGAGGGCTATGAAGTCGTGCTCGCCAACTCCAATCCGGCGACCATCATGACCGACCCGGAGATTGCCGACCGCACCTACATCGAGCCGCTTACGCTCGAATATCTGGAAGAGATTATTCGCATCGAGCGGGAAATGGCGCCGGGCGCTGGTTTCGCCGTGCTGCCCACTGTGGGTGGACAAACGGCCCTCAATCTAGCCATTGAACTTTCCGACGGCGGAGTTCTGGAAGAATACGACGCCATTCTCATCGGCGCGAACGTCGCGGCCATCAAAAAAGCCGAAGACCGGCTCTTCTTCAAAGATGCGATGCAGAGGATCGGCCTCGATGTTCCCAAGTCGGCGCTGGTGAACAGCAGCAAAGACGGCCTCGAGTTCGCCGGCAAAATTGGTTTCCCCGTCATTGTGCGCCCGTCTTTCACCTTGGGCGGCTCAGGCGGAGGCATCGCCTACAATCGCGAAGAGTTGGTCGAAGTTCTCACCCGCGGTTTGGATTTATCTCCCGTGCACGAAGCGCTGATTGAAGAATCGGTGCTGGGATGGAAAGAATTCGAGCTCGAGGTGATGCGCGACACCAAAGACAACGTCATCATCATCTGCTCCATCGAAAACTTCGATCCCATGGGCGTACACACCGGCGACTCGATCACCGTCGCTCCGGCGCAAACGCTCACCGACCGCGAGTATCAAGCCATGCGCGATGCCTCGATTGCGGTCATCCGCGAAATCGGCGTCGATACCGGCGGATCGAACATTCAGTTCGGCGTGAATCCCGAAACTGGCCGCATGGTCGTGATCGAGATGAACCCGCGCGTTTCGCGCTCCTCCGCGCTGGCGTCGAAAGCCACAGGATTTCCAATTGCGAAGATCGCGGCAAAACTGGCGGTCGGCTACACGCTGGACGAAATTCCCAACGACATCACGCGCAAGACTCCGGCCTGTTTCGAGCCCACGCTCGACTATGTGGTTGTAAAAATTCCCAAGTGGCAATTCGAGAAATTTCCCGGAGCCGATGAGAATCTCGGAGTGCAGATGAAGTCAGTCGGGGAAGTGATGGCGATCGGCCGCACCTTCAAAGAAGCTCTAATGAAGGGAGTTCGCTCGCTCGACACCGGAAAGCGCCTCGGCGGCGCAAAGATTGAGCCCAAAATTCTCACGCAGCGTCTCGTAACTCCGCACCCAGAGCGTCTCGCCTACATTCAGTATGCCCTGCGTCAGGGACACACGGTAAAGCAAATCGCAAAGATGACGTCGATGGATCCGTGGTTCCTGTATCAGCTCAAAGAAATAAATGATATGCAGCTTGAACTGGAGAAGCATCCCATCGAGTCAATCCCGACCGAGGTGCTGCGCGAAGCCAAGCGCATGGGCTTCTCCGATGGACGTCTGGCAAATGTTTGGCGGCTGGAGGGGCAAGAGAAGATTCGCCACCTCCGCAAGAAACACGGCGTCATGCCGGTCTACAAGCGCGTCGATACGTGCGCCGCGGAATTCGAAAGTTTCACGCCTTATCTTTATTCGACGTACGAAGACGAAGACGAAGCCGCTCCCACTGAGAAGAAGAAGATAATTATTTTAGGCAGCGGCCCCAACCGGATTGGGCAGGGAATTGAGTTCGATTATTGCTGCTGTCACGCCTCGTTCGCTCTGCACGAGGACGGTTACGAGACGATCATGATCAATTGCAATCCTGAAACCGTCTCCACCGATTACGACACCAGCGACCGCCTTTACTTTGAGCCGCTCACCTTCGAAGACGTGTGGGCCATCTATCAGCACGAAACCTCGAAGGACGCGCCCTGCGGCGTGATCGTGCAGTTTGGCGGCCAGACGCCGCTCAACCTCGCTCTGCCTTTGAAAGCGGCAGGCGTGAATATTATCGGCACATCGCCCGAGTCAATCGATCTCGCCGAAGATCGCAAGCATTTCAACAAACTGCTCGAAGAGCTGGAAATTCCCCAGGCCGCCGGCGTAATGGCAACTTCTCTGGAAGAAGCCATTGCGGGCGCGAATCAAGTTCAATATCCGGTGGTCGTGCGCCCTTCCTACGTGCTCGGCGGGCGCGCCATGGTGATCGCATACGACGAAGAATCCATCGTCCGCTATATGAAAGAGGCGGTGGAGTACTCGCATGATCGTCCAGTACTTATCGATCACTTCCTCGAAGATGCAATTGAAGTCGACGTAGACGCTCTCTCCGACGGCGAAGACGTGGTCATCGGCGGCATCATGCAACACATCGAAGAGGCCGGCATCCACTCCGGCGATTCGTCCTGCGTACTCCCGGCGGTGGACATTCCCCAGCCCTTGATGGATCGCATGCGCGAATACACTTTCAAGCTCGCGCGAGCGTTGAAAGTGGTTGGGTTGATGAATATTCAGTTCGCCATCCCGCGCAGTAGCGGGACCTCAGGCAACGGCGCGGAGGGCGGCACAGTCTATGTGCTAGAAGTAAACCCGCGAGCCTCGCGCACCGTGCCGTATGTTTCCAAAGCCACCGGCATTCCACTCGCGAAAATTGCCGCGCGCTTGATGACTGGACGCAAGCTGCGCGAATTCCTCCCGGAAAATATTGACCGCCGCACCGATCTCGATACCGGAAGCCATTACTACGTAAAGTCGCCCGTATTTCCCTGGAACAAGTTTCCCGGCGTGGATACCGTGTTGGGACCCGAAATGCGATCGACCGGTGAAGTGATGGGCGTGGGCGACAGCTTCGGCGAGGCTTTCGCCAAGGCGCAGTTGGCGGCTGGCCAAAAGTTGCCGACCCAAGGCACAGTATTTATTAGCGTCACCGATCACGACAAACGGTACGTCGCTGAAGTCGCCCGCAAGTTTGTGCACATGGGCTTCAAACTGGTTGCCACGTCGGGTACGGCCGATGTGATCGAATCCGCCGGGATGAAAGTTGAGCGCGTTTACAAAGTGAAAGAGGGCCGCCCCAACGTAGTCGATTTGATCAAGGGACAGCGCATCCATCTCATCGTCAATACGCCTTCTGGAATTGAACCTTGGTTCGACGAAAAAGCGATCCGCCGCGCCGCAGTGATGGCGCGCATCCCGACGATTACTACGCTCTCAGCAGCACGTGCGGCTGCTGAAGGAATCGCGGCCCTGCAGCGCGGCGAAGTGAACATACGGGCGCTGCAGCAGTTGCATGCGGAACGGAATGTCAAAGCTCTATAACGTAAGCGGAAAATCATCCCGCTGCTAACTCCGCCTGAAAAGTGATACGCTTTACCCGCTATGCTCCTTCATGGCATTTTCCCTCCGATTACCACGCCCTTCTATCCCGACGGCAACGTCTACTTCAAAAAGCTCGAGAGCAACGTCGAGCGATATTCGCGAACCCCTTGTGGCGGCATTGTGGTGCTGGGTTCGACGGGAGAGGCGATTCTTCTTTCCGATCAGGAGCGGCGCGATGTGCTGAAATCCGCGCGCGAGGCGGCGGCTCCAAATAAAGTGCTGATCGCAGGTACCGGGATCGAATCAGCCATCGAAACGCTTCGGCTCACCGAGTATGCCGCGGAACTCGGCTACGACATTGCCATGGTCCGCACCCCGCATTACTACAAGAAGCAGATGCAGGCGGCAAACATTCTGGCGTTTTACCGCACCGTCGCCGATCGCTCGCCGCTGCCAGTTATCATTTACAACTTTCCTCAGGCTACTGGTTATGACATTCCTGTCGAGTTGGTGACCGAACTGGCGGAGCATCCCAATCTGATTGGGATTAAGGAATCGAGCGGCGACGTCGAAAAAGTGCGAAAGATGGTGGAGGGCACTCGGCACATCCGCCGCAGCGCCACTGTGACTGAAACCTTTGACGCAGTCACGCCGCGCATGCTCGCGGCTGCAATCCCAAACGGCGGAGGCGAGTTGGTGCAAGTCGGCGCACTGTCCGGTTCTGAGACCTCCCATGCTTCATCCCAAGCCGGATCTAAAAGGTCGAGCCCAAAGTCCCCAGCGGCAACTCAGTCTTCGGCCACCGTCACCCTCATCGGTGATTTGAAAACGCGGCAGAAAGAAGTCGGGTTCCAGGTGCTCGTGGGGTCGGCACAGAGCCTGCATCCCTCTATGGATGCCGGAGCAGTGGGCGCAATCCTCGCTTTTGCCTGTGTAGCTCCAACCTCCTGTTATGAAATTTACGCGGCTTGGAAAGAGGGCGATACCGAATTGGCAAAGCTGAAACAGGAACGCATCGCCAAAGCCGCGGAAAAGGTCGTGAGCGCCTTCGGCATCCCTGGCGTGAAGTATGGCATGGATTTCAACGGCTACTTTGGTGGCCCCGCGCGCCTGCCCCTGCTGCCGCTCACTGGTGAAGTGAAGGTCGAGGTCGAAGGCTGGCTGGCGGACGTAAGAAACTAATGCGAGCGTGCACATGGATTTGTCGGGCGCCAGAAAATCAGGAAATGCACGGCCAAAGCTTGCAAAAGTCTCCGATGACATGAAAGCGTGGTCGGCTGCGCTGACGACCGAGTTTGAAGCTTGGCCGCAGGTGGAAGCGAGGCCGTTCTTTGGTTTCACCGCGCTCTATCGCCGAAAGCAGATCTTCGCCTTGCTGCCTCGCACTCGCGCAATGAAAACTCCAAACTCGCTGGCTTTTAAATTGGAAGCTCCGACACCCAGCACTCTTACAAAGCTGCGACGCGATCCACGGATTAGTGCAACGGAAATGCAAAGGTCACGCTGGTTTACGTTTGAGCTGACCACTGCTTCCGATCTTCGCGATACTCTACGTTGGCTGTGGCAGGCGCACGAGGAGGCCGGGAAAAAAGCGAAACGACAATGAATTCATGGGCTCACACCGCCTTGTGATCGGAATCACATTTCCCGTATACTGTGTTCGAACGAACGTTCGAATCACACTAGCCGCTCTTATGGCGAGCCCCTCCCCAGTAGTCCGAGTGTCACCCCGGCGGCATCGACGCCCAGCGCCGCCTGCCACGCGTTTTGATCAACGCCTGGCCGAAATCCTTACCCACGCCACCGACGTCTTTTGCAGAAAAGGATACGAGGGCGCCTCTATGCGCGATTTATCGCGGGCCAGCGGGATGTCGCTCGCTGGGCTTTATTACTACTTCGAATCCAAAGAGCGCCTGCTCTTTCTCATTCAAAAGCACACTTTCACGACCATCGTTCAACGGCTGAAAACCCGCATAGAAGGTGTGACGGACCCAGAACAGAAAATCCGCATCTTCATTCTCAATCACCTGGAATACTTTCTCGCCAATCCGGCCAGCATGAAAGTCCTGTCCCACGAAGCTGAGGCCCTGAAGAATGGGTTCGCCTCGGAAGTGGCGGCGATCAAGCGCGAATACTACCGCATTTGCGTGGGGTTGCTCGATGAATTGAAGCGCGATCGAGGCTTGCAGTTTTCCACCCGCATCGCGGTACTAAGCCTCTTCGGCATGATGAATTGGATTTACACCTGGCACAACCCGCGCGTGGACGCAGACGCCGATCACATCGCCGGCGAAATGGGTGACATTCTTCTGCGCGGAGTGATGAATGGCAGCCGAGCACGCAAGGATGAGCGCTGAGATGAGGTCTGTTTCCATTTCGACGAAAACCAAGGCTCTTCGCTTTGACCGGAATGACGGAGGAAGTAAGCAAGATCAATTTGATATTCGATGACATTGACGACATAAGGAGCTACAAATATGGCGACCACAACCCAGCCGGCGACCGGCGAAACCACCAAGCAGCTTGTTAACTACCGCAGAGATGGCGGCGTAGCCGTGATCGAAATGTGCGATCCGCCGGCCAATACTTATACGTACGAAATGAACCGGGAGCTTGATGAAGCCATCCTGCGCGCGCGCATGGAGAATGACGTCTACGTCATTCTGTTGACTGGCGCCGGAGACAAATTTTTCTCCGCCGGCGCCAATATCAAAATGCTGTCGAGCGTCGATCCCACTTTCAAATACTATTTTTGCTTGCACGCCAATGAAATGCTGCTGCGTCTGGAACACACTCCGAAGCTGGTGATCGCCGCTATCAACGGTCACTGCGTGGGCGGCGGCTTGGAGATCGCGATGGCCGCCGACATCCGCATTGCGCGCAAAGATTCTGGCAAAATCGGCCTGCCCGAAGTTAACCTCGGCGTGCTTCCCGGCACCGGCGGCACTCAGCGCCTCTCGCGCCTGGTAGGGAAGAGCAAGGCCATCGAGTTGATGGTCACCGGCAACACTTTCTCGTTTGAAGAAGCGCAAGAGCTGGGCATCATCAACGACATTTATGAACGCGACGGTTTCATGGAGAACATGATGGAGTACGCGAAACAATTCTGTCCTCCCAACAAGGCCGCCAAAGCCGTCGGGCGCATCAAACGTGCGGTGCAGACTGGGTGGGAGATTCCCATGGAGTCCGCGTTGGCCGTGGAGCGTGAAAACCAGCAAATACTTTTCCAGAGCGACGACGCTAAAGAAGGTCTGGCAGCGTATGTAGAGAAGCGGCCAGCGGTGTTCAAGGCAAAATAGATGCTTGCAGCCAAAGTGAAAGTCGAACCCGGGAAGTTGCTGATCGATGGGCAGTGGGTTGATGGTGCGAAACGATTCGACACCATCAATCCGGCCACCGGCGAAGTCTTGACCCAGATCGCGGAAGCATCGAGTGCGGACGTGGATCGCGCCGTCGAGGCTGCGCGCCGCTCTCTAGAAGACCGTAATGGCCCGTGGCGAAAAATGTCGGCCAGCGAACGCGGACGCCTGATCTGGCGGCTCGCCGATCTCCTGGAAGAAAACATCGACGAATTCGCGGAACTCGAAACTATTGATAACGGCAAGCCGATTTTCGAATCGCGGTACGTCGACATGCCGATGGTCATTGACGTTCTGCGTTACTACGCGGGCTTGGCCACAAAGATCCACGGCGAAACCGTGAACACGCTCGAAACCGCATTTACCTACACGCTTCGCGAGCCGGTGGGCGTGGTTGGCCTCATCGTTCCCTGGAATTTCCCCCTGTTGCTCGCGTCATGGAAAGTCGGCCCGGCGCTCGCATGCGGCAACACAATCGTATGGAAGCCAGCCAGCCAGACCTCGCTCACCACGTTGCGTTTCGGGAAGTTGGCGGTGGAAGCGGGCGTGCCCGCAGGCGTGATTAACATCATCACCGGGCCGGGTTCGGTGGGCAGGGCAATGGTGCAACATACAGGCATCGACAAGATCGCCTTTACTGGATCAACTGTCGTTGGCCAGGAAATCATGCGCAGCGCCGCCGATACCTTGAAGCGCATCACGCTCGAACTCGGCGGAAAATCGCCGAACATCGTGTTTGCCGATTCCGATATCGATAACGCAGTTAAAGGTGCGATCACCGGAATTTTCTACGGCAAAGGAGAGGTGTGCAACGCGGGCTCGCGCTTGTTTCTTGAGAGCAAGGTGAAAGACGAATTCACGGAAAAGCTGGCGGCGCGCGCGGCCAAGATGCGCCCCGCAGACCCGCTCGATCCCAAGGCGCGGCTAGGAGCCATTGTCAGCCAGGAACAGATGCAAACCGTACTCGGCTACATCGAAGCTGGGAAAAAAGAAGGAGCCAAGCTGATCGCGGGCGGCAATCGCGTCAACGTCGATGGTGGCAAAGGTTTCTTTATCGAGCCCACAATCTTCGGCGATGTAAAGAACAATATGAAGATCGCGCGCGAAGAAATTTTCGGGCCCGTACTCTCGGTTCTCACCTTCGATGACATCGACGAAGTCATCGAGCAGGCCAATAACAATCCCTACGGCCTCGCGGCGGCGGTGTGGACGCACGATATCAAGAAAGCCCACAGCGTCTCGCGTCGCCTGAAAGCGGGCACAGTCTGGATTAATACCTACGGATTGATGGATGCATCGCTCCCGTTCGGTGGCTACAAGAGCTCAGGCTTCGGCCGCGAGCTTGGAACGCATGCGATTGAGCATTACACCGAGTTGAAAACAGTTTGGCTGAATATGGCGTAGGAGTGGAATTATTATGCCGGGAAAAGTAGCAAAAATCGGAACCTTCAGTGACTGGATCGGAATGTTCAACGACTGGCGCAAAGATATCGGCGTCAATACGAAGGACATCGAGGATTTCCATTTCGACACGCTCTATGGCGCCATCGACACCGAGGAGATAGAGTTCGGCTCCTACAAAGGTCGCCGCAAGTGGGAAAACTTGCGGCAGATTCCCACGCAGCAGATGCGCGACGCGCTGATGAACATGATCGTCTACCAGGGCGACACTGAATTTGCCAGCGTCGAGCAGCAGCGCAATCTCCTCGAAAACGCGCCCACCGACTGGGATCGCCGCGCCATCACGCGCGTGATGATCGAAGAAATGCGTCATGGCTGGCAGATGTGCGCTCTGCTTGTCGATCACTTCGGTTATTCGGGCAAAGTGGAGGCCCAGAAAATGCTCGAGCGCCGCGCCTTCGAGAACAAGCGCTTGCTGGGCGCCTTCAACGTCGATGTCGATAACTGGATGGATTTCTTCACCTACACCGACTTTGTCGATCGCGACGGAAAATTCCAGTTGCAGATGCTGAAGTATTCCGCCTTCGCGCCTTTGGGCCGGTCGATGTCCTACATGCTGCGCGAAGAAGCGTTCCACATGGGCACGGGCAACGATGGCCTGCGCCGCATCGTGGAAGCGGGCGTTATTCCCGGCTGGCTGATTCAGAAATATCTCAACAAGTGGGTTTCCAGTTCCTACGATCTCTTCGGCACTGACCATTCTTCTTCCGCTCATTGGGCTTATGTGTGGGGCGTTAAGGGACGCTACGACGAGCCGAAGAATGATAAGGCTCCAGATCTCGATGACCTCAACGACTACAACCGCAATCTTTATCGCAACGAAGTCGCGGGCCTGATCGAGCGCTTCAATGGCTCGCTGAAGCCCGGTCAGCCCAAACTTTACGCGCCCGATATTAAATTCAATCGTGAGATCGGCCGCTGGAAGGGACAAAAGTTTCATGCCCAGACCGGCGAAGCGCTCGAAGATCGCGCTTACGAAGAGCACCTGAAGGACTACATGCCCGGCCCAGCTGATCGAAAGTTGTTGCTCGACATTATTGACACCGAGAAGAAGTGGATCGCCGAGAAGGCGGGCGCCCGCGATCCTCTGGCGAGCATCGGTGAAGTTCGCAAGTCGGCGATTAATTTGTAGTGGGAAGTTAAGAGAGTCACAATGGCGATTGCGGTGGAGTCCAAACTCATTAGGCTAAAGGTCGATACTGACTCGCCCGTGGCGCGAATCGTGCTGTGCCATGCGCCGCTGAACGTCATCGACATTCCGATGATGGAGGAGTTAGCCTACGTACTCGGAGACGTCGAAGCTCGTGCTGACATTTCTGTGATCGTGTTGAGCGGCGAAGGCAAGGCATTTTCCGCTGGCGTCGATGTGGCGGCCCACACTTCCGACAAAGTCGGAGAAATGCTGCACAAGTTTCACGCCGTGATTCGCTTGTTGGTTGCTAGCAAGAAGGTCACCATCGCTGCCGTTCACGGCCCTTGTCTCGGCGGTGGTGCCGAACTGGCCATGATGTGCGACATGGTTTACACCACCGCCTCCGCGCAATGGGGATTTCCCGAGATTAAACTGGCGTGTTATCCGCCGGTGGCGTGCACGGCGCTGGCCGCACTGGTGGGGCTGAAGCGCTCCGCTGAACTAATTCTCACAGGGCGCACCACCACCGGTAACGAGGCAGCGCAGATGGGCCTAGCCAATCACGCTGTGCCGGATGAAGATTTGGTGACCGCCGTTGAGAATACCGTGCAGGAGCTGTTCAGTCTGAGTCCGGCTGCATTGGCGGTAACCAAGAAGGCTGTCTACGCTTGGGACGCGATGCACTTCGACAAGGGCCTCGCGCGGGCGGAGAAGATTTATCTGGAAGAATTGATGAAGACCTCGGACGCTCAGGAAGGTATCCGCGCCTTCATAGAGAAACGTGACGCGAGATGGATGGGGAAGTAATGGCAGATGCCCCGGTCGGACTGAGGATAACGTGGCAAACAGCGTTCCTCCTGTCGGCGAGTGCGTGGTTCGCATTCAAGGTTCAGGCGCGGACAGCGCGATTTGCATTCGGTCTCCTTACCATCTCTTCCGGATCTCGGATCATCTTCGCGGTCGCGCATGCCTCCGCGCAAACGCAAATTCTGAACGCACAGATTATGAGGGTGGTCGATCTTGTTGTCATGACTGGCTTCTGCGTTTATGTCGTACATGAGTTCAAGCAGCGGATTAAGCGGGTCTAGTGTTTGTGGCGTAGGACAAAATCACTGCGGAAGTAAATAGATGGAATACGAGATCACGCCTGAAGAAGTGAAGACGAAGCTCGACCAAGGTGATGACTTCACTCTAATCGATGTCCGCGAGCCGTGGGAGTTCGAAACGGCGAGCATTGCGGCAGCGAAGTTGCTCCCGATGGGAGACATTCCGTCCAGGGCGCATCAGGAGTTGGATCCCGAAGACCACATTATCGTGATTTGCCATCACGGCGTGCGCTCGCTGAACGTTACCGCGTGGTTGCGCCAGCAGGGTTTCGAAAAAGCTCAGTCGATGCAAGGCGGTATCGATGCTTGGTCGCGCAGGGTAGATGGTAATGTGCCGCTGTATTGAAGCTTCTAGATGCTAGCTTCTAGCTAGATCGTTTCGGCAGTCGAGGTTTGCTAGTAGCTAGAGCTAGCAGCTGGTTTTCAATGAAAAAAGAACTCATCGAACTCCGCATCAACGGCCGCAGCCACGAGCTTGCCGTCGAACCGAGCGCTCTGTTGCTCGACGTGCTTCGGCAGGATCTCGAACTCACCGGCACGAAGCGCGGGTGCGACGAGTCTTCCTGCGGCGCGTGTACTGTGCTGGTGGAGGGCGTTGCCATGATGTCATGCACGTTGCTGGCGGCGAGCTGTGAAGGACAAGAAATAACTACGGTCGAAGGCGTCAGCGAGCACGGCAGTCTGGCAGCGATTCAAAAAGCCTACGGCGACTGGGGGGGCGCGCAGTGCGGCTTTTGCACGCCAGGATTCATCATGACTGTCAAGTCACTGCTGGCTGAGAATCCCGACCCGTCGGAAGCTGAAGTGCGCGCGGCCTTGAGCAGCAATCTTTGCCGCTGCACTGGTTACAGTCAGATGTATGAAGCGATCAAGTCGGTCATTGCGGCGGAGCAGCGAGGCACTTTTCTAAGTAGCGGCAGCGCAAAATAAATGAGCAACTTCAGCATCATCGGCAAGCCCACCGCCATGATTGACGCGGCGGAGAAGACTACAGGCAGCGGCAAATATACTGACGATCTCCGCGTGCCGGGTATGCTGGTTGGGAAAATTCTGCATTCTCCCTATCCGCACGCGCGCATCAAGTCCATCGATACCAAGCGCGCTGAAGCGCTCGACGGTGTCGTCGCCGTCGTGATCGGCAAAGACGCCCCCAATCCCTACGGAATTCTTCCTGTCGGCCACGATGAGCATGCGCTTGCGCTCGACAAGGTGCGCTACGTCGGCGATAACGTCGCCTGCGTCGCCGCAGCGTCGGAATCGATTGCCGAAAAAGCATTGGAACTCATCGACGTGCAGTATGAAGTTTTGCCCGCCTACTTCGATCCCGAAGAGTCGATGAAGGCGAAAACTGATTTCATTCATGACAACAAGCCCGGCAATTTGGAAAAGGATTATCACCACGCCTTCGGAGATCCCGATAAAGGCTTCTCCGAGGCAGAGCACGTCGCGGAAGCGCGATTCGTCGCAAACGAAGTGACGCATGCCGCGATGGAGCCGCATTCCACGCTGGCATCGTTCGAACTCGATCCTCACACCGGCAAGATGGGACGCCTCACGGTATGGTCTTCCACCCAGGTTCCGTACTACCTGCAGCACAAACTCTCGTTGGTGCTGGAAATGCCGATGTCGCAGATTCGCGTGATCAAGCCGCTGGTTGGTGGCGGATTCGGCGGCAAGAGTGAAGTCATCCCCCTAGAGATCATCGCCGCAGTCGCGGCACGCAAAGCGCAAGCGCCGGTGAAGATCACTTACACCCGCGAAGAAGTTTTCTGGGCGCATCGCGGCCGTCCGCGCACCATCATCGATTTGAAAACCGGCATCAAGAAGGACGGCCGCATCACCGCCGTGAAAGCCCGTGTGGTGCAGGATGGCGGAGCCTATTGCTCCTACGGAGTAGTCACGATTCTTTATTCCGGCGCGCTGCTGGGCGCCCTTTATGACATTCCGCACATTCAGTATGACGGCTACCGCGTACTCACCAACAAGCCCGCCTGTGGCGCCATGCGCGGCCACGGTACCGTCAACGTGCGCTTCGCTTTCGAGTCGCAACTCGACGAACTGGCCGCCAAAATCGGGATGGATCCGGCCGACATTCGGCAGCGCAATCTTTTGAAGCCGCCTTGTATTACCGTGAACGGCTTGCGGGTGCAAAGCTACGGGCTGCCCGAGTGCATTGAGAAAACAGTCGAACGTTCGGGATGGAAACAGCGCAAAGGAAAACTGCCCAAGGGACGCGGATTGGGCATCGCGTGCAGCCACTACGTAAGCGGCGCGGCTAATTCCATCATCCGCTCCGACATGCCGCACTCCACCGTAAACATCAAAATCGACCGCGACGGCGGCGTGGTCGTCTACACCGGCGCGTCGGAAATCGGCCAGGGCTCGGACACTATGACAGCGCAAGTCGCCGCCGAAGTGTTGGGATGCTCGCTTGGTCGCGTGCGCGTAATCGCCGCGGATACGGACTTGACTCCGATCGACATAGGATCGTATTCCAGTCGCGTCACCTTCATGGCCGGCAACGCGACCCTGCGTGCGGCCGAAGATGTAAGGAAAAGAATTGCAGCCGCGGCAGCACAAAAAATGAACTGTGGTGCGGAAGACGTTATCTTCCGGGATGATCTCGTCTACAAGAAGGGAAGTGCTGCCCCGTCCGCAAAAAAGGATCAAGCAGAAGAGCCAGAAGTGACGCAGGCTGGGGCTTCGGTCAGCGGCCGCGTCGAAGGCCAGATCCTCCGCGGATCATTGCAGCAGAAGCGTAAAGAAGAAGGTCCGAAAGAATGGATGACCTTTGAGGAAGCCGTAGTCGCAGCGATTGATTTTCACGGCGCGCTGACCGGCACCGGTTCCTACGCTCCGCCGCCCGAAGCGCGCGGTGGCAAACACAAGGGCGGAGGCGTTGGTCCCTCCCCCGCATATTCCTATTCAGCGCAGGTTGCCGAAGTCAGTGTCGATGAAGACACCGGCGAAGTAACCGTTCACAAAGTCTGGGCCGCGCACGATTGCGGCCGGGCTCTGAACCCGGTTTCCGTCGAAGGACAAATTATCGGCTCCGTCTGGATGGGCATGGGCCAGGCTCTCACCGAAGAAATGGTCTGGAAAGACGGAATGCTCATGAATGCCGGCATGCTCGAATACCGCAGCCCTTCCTCGGTGGAATCGCCCGAAGTTGAGCCCATCATCGTCGAGAGCATTGATCCTGAAGGCCCGTTTGGCGCGAAGGAATGCAGCGAGGGCTCGTTGGCGGCGACGATCCCGGCAATTTCAAATGCGATTTACGATGCCGTCGGTATCCGTTTGCATGAATCACCTTTTACGCCCGAGCGCGTGCTCGCGGCGCTGCGCGCAAAGAAAAATGCAAAGAGTCTGAATATGACTGGGAGCATCGATCCAACCGCGCCCGCTGGTTTCCGTGAGCACGGCGGCTCCTTATGCTTCAAGAACAAAGGACCGGAGCGGCATGCACTCGATCCAGCGCGACGCGAATCAGCAATTCCAGCAGGAGGTGCGGATTGAGCCTTTCGCCATTCCGGCTCCTGCGGCCGCGCTCCACGGAAGAAGCCATTGCGTTCCTCGCCGCGCACTCCGGCAATATTCGCGTGCTCGCAGGCGGCACGGACCTGATTCCCTCGATGCGGCAAAAACTATTTGAGCCAGAATATGTTCTGGACTTGCGCGGCATTACGCAAATACGCGGGATACGGCCACAATCTGACGGCGGAGTTGAAATTGGTGCGCTCACCAGCCTTAGTGCAATTGAAACATCCTTATACCTGCGCCAGCATTTTCCAGTTCTTACTGAAGCGGCGGTCACGGTTGCCTCTCCGATTCTGCGTAATATGGGCACGATCGGAGGAAATATCTGTCTCGACACGCGTTGTCTGTGGTACAACCAATCGCTGACTTGGCGCAAGGGCTGCGGCTTCTGCATCAAGAAAGATGGCGATCTCTGCCACGTTGCTCCGGGCGGAACAAAATGCTGGGCCGCATTCTCGGGAGATACGCCGCCAGCTTTGCTCTGTTTAAACGCTGCGATTGAAATCGCAGCTCCCAACGGCACGCGCCAGATTCCGCTAGACGAGTTCTATACCGGCGATGGCGAGAATTACCGCAGGCTGCTTCCGGGAGAACTGGTCACTCGTATACTGCTGCCCGCGGAATCGGCCGGTTTTCGTGGCGTGTATCGTAAACTTAGAGTTCGCGGTTCCATCGATTATCCTTTAGCAGGAGTTGCCGTGGCGCTCAAACGATCCAACGGCCATGTAGCGGATGCCCGCATTGCCATGACCGCCGTGAATCCCGCCCCTTTGCTGGTACAACGAGCTGGGGAGATGCTGATCGGAAAGGTAGTCGACGAGGCGCTGGCAGAAACTGTTGCCGACATGGCAGCGCGTACCGCCAAACCTTTGACCACCTCGGCGCTCACGCCGGAATACCGACGGGAGATGATTCGAGTCTTCACCAAACGCGCAGTGCTGGCGGCGGCCGCCAATTGAACGGCTCAGAATGATCACCGACTGCCACATTCACATCCAGCCCATGGAAATGTTCAAGCCCCACGCGCTGGAACTGATGAAAAAGAAGCGCGCGAACTTCGATGAAATCAACGAGTATTGCCGGTCTCCGAAAGCCTTTCTAAAATACCTCGACGCCTGCGGCATCGATCGCGCCGCGCTTATCAACTACATCGCCCCCGAAGTTATCGGTTTTACCGACGGCGTCAATCAATTCATTGCCGACTATGTGAAGGAAAATCCCAAGCGGTTGCTCTCGTGCGGCAGCCTGCATCCGCGCCATACCGCGAACGTTCTCGCCGACATGGAGCAGATTCTGCGGCTCGGAATCCGCATGATCAAAATCCATCCTCCCCATCAGCTCTTATTTCCTAACGATTACCTGAACGGCGTAAAGGAACTGGAAATTATTTATCGCGCCGCAGAGGCCAACGGGGTGCCTGTAATGTTCCATACGGGGACATCAATTTTTCCCGGAGCGAGAAATAAATATGGGGATCCGATGTACGTCGATGATGTAGCCGTCGACTTTCCCAAGCTAAACATTCTGCTGGCGCACGGCGGCCGCCCGCTCTGGATGCAAACCGCATTTTTCCTAATCCGCCGTCACCCAAACGTCTATCTCGACATCAGCGGCATTCCCCCCAAAACCCTCCTCGACTATTTTCCCCGCCTGAACGAAATCGCTCATAAGACTCTCTTTGGCACGGACTGGCCCGGCCCCGGCGTGCCAGATGTCAAAAAGAATCTGGATGAATTCCGCGCACTCCCTCTTTCAGAACAAACCCAAGAACAGATTCTGGGCAAGACCGCATTGAGCATCTGGCCGGCATAGTCCTGCGCTGTCGACTCCACCTACTGGTCAGACTGTATGGAATCTGCGCACTTTTTCGCGTATAAAAGAAAGTTGCATTCCTCGCGAACGTCCTCGCGCGGCTCCCGCAACCAATCCGTTTGAGCGAGAGACTATGTCCAGCATCACCAGCACCGCCGGCCCCAAAGGCATGGAAGGAATTGTCGCCACCAACTCCAGCATTTGCTATATCGATGGAGACCGTGGAGTTCTTGCCTATCGCGGCATCGATATTCATGAACTGGCCGATCATTCGAATTTTGAAGAGACCTGCTACCTGCTTTGGTTTGGCCGCCTGCCCAATCAAAGCGAGTTAGAGGATCTGAAGCAACGCCTGGCCCAGGAGCGCCATCTGGACCCGGCAATCATCGAATTTCTGCGCAGCGTTCCCAAAAATGCGCTCCCCATGAACGTGCTGCGCACTGCGGTTTCCGCCCTCGCGTTTTATGACGCCGATGAAAAGAACAACGATCACGAAGCCAACATTCGCAAAGCCATCCGCCTGACCTCGCAGATCGCGATGATCGTCGCTTCCTACGATCGGATTCGCAAAGGCAAGCCGGTAGTGGAGGCGGATCGTTCGATTTCACATTCCGCTGATTTTCTCTTGCAGCTGAACGGAACCAAGCCTTCTTCTACGGCCGAACGCGCGCTCGATATCGCCTTAATTCTGCATGCAGACCACGAATTAAACGCCTCTACATTTGCTGCTCGCGTCACCGCCGCGACTTTGTCGGATATGCACTCAGCCATCACCTCGGCCATCGGAGCGCTGAAAGGTCCGCTGCATGGCGGTGCGAATGAGGCCGTGTTCCGCATTTTGAATGCCATCGACCAGAAGAAGTCTGATCCTATTGAGCATGTTCGAAAAATGCTTGCGGACAAAAAGAAAGTTCCCGGCTTCGGCCATCGCGTGTATCACACTGAAGACCCGCGCGCCACGCACCTGCGCGTGATGTCGCGCGACCTCGGTCAATCCAGCGGACAGCCACAATGGTACGAAATGTCCGACAAAATCGAGAAGTTTGTGAAAGCGGAAAAGAAGCTGAACGCCAACGTGGATTTCTACTCCGCATCCACCTACCACGTCCTGGGCATCGACGAAGATATGTTCACGCCCGTGTTCGCCATCTCCCGCATCAGCGGGTGGGCTGCTCACGTCATCGAGCAGCTCGATGACAACCGCCTGATCCGTCCGCGCGCCGAATATCAAGGACCGGACTATCCAAACCATTACGTGCCGATGGGGAAACGCTGATCGTT
>Ga0209422_1000135_pt1 | contig 17869 bp, 18 predicted proteins | sample BlaSpr_A8_OM2_M3_FD_187983 | JGI IMG/M metagenome (GOLD analysis project Ga0209422, IMG submission 187983) | Forest soil microbial communities from Thunder Bay, Ontario, Canada - Black Spruce, Ontario site 2_A8_OM2_M3 (SPAdes) (version 2) | ecosystem: Environmental > Terrestrial > Soil > Boreal... | reverse complement strand
GGCGCCAAACACCGGCTTCGGCTTCATCGGCAGCAGGCCTTCGCGCTGCAGCTTCTTGCGGGCGAGCTTGCGCGCGCGGCGCACGGCTTCGGCCTTTTCACGGGCCTTCTTTTCGGAGGGCTTTTCATAATGGCCGCGGAGCTTCATCTCGCGGAAGATACCCTCGCGCTGCATCTTCTTCTTCAGCGCCTTGAGGGCTTGATCGACATTGTTATCGCGAACGAGAACCTGCACGCGGCATCCTCTTTCAATTGTTCGATTTGGATTCTGCTAAAGCAAAGGGCCGGCGAAAGGCCTGGCCCCCAACCTTGAGCGCGCGGATGTATCAGACAAAGCCACGAATGTCCACCTTCGCGAGATCATTTGTGCGGCATTGGCCAGGCCAAATCGGACGATTTGGCTGCCGATCAGGCGGTTTTTGGCGGCACGCCGACCTGCGTCACATGCCCCATCTTGCGCCCCGGCCGCGGCGCGCCCTTGCCGTAAAGATGGACGGTAGCACCCGGGACGGTCAGCCACTCCTCATAGCCGAGGATGTCGTCCCCGATCAGATTGGTCATGGTGACCGGACCGTGCCGCACCGGCTTGCCCAGCGGCCAGCCGGCGATGGCGCGGATATGTTGCTCGAATTGCGAGATCGATGCGCCGTCGAGCGTCCAGTGCCCGGAATTATGCACCCTTGGCGCGATTTCGTTGACCAGCACGTTCGGTCCGCCATTGGTCTGCACCACGAACATCTCGACCGCGAGCACGCCGACATAGTTCAGCGCGTTCGCAATGCTCTCCGCGATCGCGCGCGCGCGCGCCGCCAGCGCGTCGGAAATATCGGCCGGCGCGCGCGAGATCTTCAGAATATGGTCGCGATGCTCGTTTTCGGTGACGTCGAAGCATTCGACGTGACCGTCAGCCGAGCGCGCGGCGATCACCGAGATCTCTCGCTCGAACGGGATGAAGGCTTCGAGGATGGCGGATTTGGTGCCGAGATCGGCCCAGACCCGGTCCAGATTGTCGCCGTCGCGGATAATGGCCTGACCCTTGCCGTCGTAACCGAAGCGGCGGGTCTTCAGCACGGCCGGAAGCCCGATGCGCCCGACCGCCGCGTGCAAGGCGGCTGCCGACGACACATCGACGTAGTCGGCGGTGCCGATACCCAGCCGTTTGACAAAATCCTTCTCGGCGAGGCGATCCTGCGTCGTTTCCAGGATTTTGCGCTCGGGCAGCACCGGACGGCGGGCCCCCAGGATCATGGCCGCGGCCGCCGGCACGTTCTCGAATTCATAGGTGATGACGTCGACGTCGCCCGCGAACAGTTCCAGCGCCTCGACATCGGCATATTCCGCGCAGGTCGCGTGCAACACGACGTCGAACGCCGGCGAGTCCGGGTCCGGTGAAAACACCTGGCAGCGCAGGCCGAGCCGCGCCGCCGCCATGGCCAGCATCCGGCCCAATTGTCCGCCGCCGAGAATTCCGATGGCGTCGCCGGGCTTCAGCTTCACCTGATGCGAGGCGGTCACGCAGATCCCTCCGGGCGCTCGGCAACCGCCTCGGTCTGCGCCTTGCGCCAGGCGGCGAGCCTGCCTGCGAGCGCGGGATCGTTCAGCGCCAGCACGCTGGCAGCCAACAGCGCGGCATTGACGGCGCCGGGTTTGCCGATCGCCAGCGTCCCGACCGGCACGCCGGCGGGCATCTGGACGATGGAATAAAGCGAATCGACGCCGGACAACGCCTTGGATTCAATGGGAACGCCAAAGACCGGCAATTCGGTCAGCGAGGCCGTCATGCCGGGCAGATGCGCCGCGCCCCCGGCGCCTGCGATGATGATCTTGAATCCGGCCGCTCTGGCGCCTTTGGCAAAGGCGAACAGCCGGTCCGGGGTCCGATGCGCCGAAACGATGTGTTTCTGGCTTGCGATGCCCAGCGCGCCCAGGGTTTCGGCGGCATGGCGCATGGTTTCCCAGTCCGACTGGCTTCCCATGATGATAGCGACGGGGGCGGGCATACGGTTAATTCTTTCGGGAATCCAAAAACATAGGCCGGATTATAGGATCGGCCCAAGGTTCGGCAAGGCGTGGCAAGGGGTCCGGAATGGACTATCCTGTCTTGGTGAATTCCGGCAAGCCTTCTTAGCGATGACGAAGAAGAAGAAAATCAGGGCGACGCGGCCGCCAGCCGCGAAACGCCGCAAGAATCGTGTGGCACCGGGAAAGACCGCGCCGCGGCGCCCGGCGTCCACGGTCGCGCCCGATGACGCCAAGCCGGCGGTTCGCCGGCTCCGGGGGCGATTGGCGCAGGCGCTGCAGCGGATCGAGGAACTGCAGGCGCACGCCGATACCGATTTCCTGCTGGATATTCCGAACCGGCGCGGTTTCGAGCGCGAGCTGCTTCGCGCGATTTCCTACATCAAGCGCTATCGTGCGAGCGGCGCGCTGATCGTGCTCGACGTCGATCGGTTGAAGCCGATCAACGATGCCTTCGGGCACGCCGCGGGCGACCAGGTGCTCAAGGCGATCGTGGCGGAGCTGCTCCGCCATGTACGCGCTTCCGATGTGATCGGCCGGCTCGGCGGCGACGAATTCGCACTCTTGTTGTGGAACCTGACCGAGACCGATGCGCGAGCCAAGGCGGCATCGCTGGAAGCCGCCATTGACGAACTCACGTTCACCTTTCAGGGCAGCACGGTGACGGCGGGCGCCTCCGCTGGCGTTGCGATACTCGGGCCCCAGGCGGACGCCGGCAGGGCGCTGGAGGAAGCCGACAGCGCGATGTATGTGCGCAAGGCGCAGCGGCGGCATGAAGCGGGAGCAGGACCGTGACCATCAAACCCATCCCATTTACGCTTCGTATCGCCGACGCCGACATAACCGACCTTCGCGAGCGCCTTGCCCGCTCGCGTTTCCCGGACCAGGCGCCGGGCGAAGCCTGGGCCTATGGCACCGACGTCGGCTATCTGCGCGAGCTCGCCGAATACTGGCGCAAGGATTTCGACTGGCGGGCCGAGGAAGCCGCGCTCAACGCCTTTCCGCAATTCCGCGTCCCGCTCGACGGCATCGACCTGCATTATTTGCACGTGCCAGGCGTTGGCCCCGACCCGATGCCGCTGTTGCTGCTGCACGGCTGGCCGGGCTCGGTGTTCGAATTTCTCGAGATCATCCCGCGGCTCACCGATCCGGGGCGCTTCGGCGGCGACGCCCGCGACGCCTTTACGGTGGTGGCGCCGTCGCTGCCGGGATATGGCCTGTCGTTCCGGCCCGGCCAGAAGCGGTTTGGCGTTCCCGAAATGGCGGATTGTGTCGCAGCCCTCATGCATGACGTGCTCGGCTATCGCAAATTCGCCGCGCAAGGCGGCGACTGGGGAGCCGCGGTCACCAGCCGGCTCGGCTATGCGCATGCGGAACGGATGATCGGCATCCACATCAATCTGATGATGGCCGCGGGCCGCGATGCCTCCGCATTTCCCAATCCGACCGAGGAGGAGCAGCGCTATTTGAAGGAGCTTGCGCACTGGATGCGTGAAGAGACCGGTTATCAGTCGATCCAGGGCACGCGCCCGCAGACGCTGGCCTTCGCGCTGACGGATTCGCCGGTGGGCCTGGCGGCGTGGATCGTGGAGAAATTCCGCGCCTGGTCGGATTGCGACGGCGACGTCGAGCGCGCGATCGGCCGCGACCGCATGCTCGCCGACATATCGCTCTATTGGTTTACCGGCGCGATCGGCTCGTCGTTCTGGCCCTATTATGCGCGGCTGCACGGCTCGGCGATCCTGCCGGCCGGTGGTACGATTTCAGTGCCCACCGGTTACGCGCAATTCCCGCGCGAGATCCTCAAGCCGCCGCCCACCGCCGCGGCGCGCGTGTTCACCGACATTCGCCGCTGGAGCGTCATGCCCAAGGGCGGACACTTCGCGGCGCTCGAACAGCCGGAACTGCTTGCCGGCGAGGTGCGCGCTTTCTTCCGGGAATTGCGATAACGCCGTGACGGGCGCGCGTCCTACAGCCCGCTCAGATCGTCCGGCACGTTGCCGAATTTCCTGAGCAATTGGGCGTCGCCGAATTCGCCGATCATGGGATCGCCGGTGCGGCTGAAGGCGACGGCGCCAATGCTGCCGGGGACTCGCGACAGCACTTCCGCGCGCCGCAACGCGCCCGACGAACTCTGGCATTCTTCCGCCGCACCCGCCACCGGCGAGCCGGTGTCGTCCTGCAGGAATGGCATTGCGACGTAATAGGTGACATCGGCCATTTTCCTACCTCCGTGTTTTGGCTCCGGTTCGAGCATGATCCGGAAAAGTGGATGCCGGTTTTCCGAAAAGATCATGCTCAGTCAAAACAATGGAGCGGGATGACGATTCGAAGGAACGTCATCCCGCTCTAGGCGGCATCGCTGCTGGAAAATCCTGCCGGAACGCAGCCACTTTCAATCGCCGCCTGCAAGTCCTGCAATTCACCTTCCAGATATTCGTTGGCCATGATCAGCGCCTTGATGGTGCTGCGCAGGTTGCCATCGCACATCGCGATCGCCTGGTCGCAGGCCTGTTCGTAACGGCTGACGTCGGACAGTGAAGCAGCTTCGGACATGGCGAATTCCCTGAAATCTCTGGAAAGGGTGTCCCCAATGTTCCTATTTTGTTCTCATTAAGTCAAGAGGGTCGTTACCCAGTCGACCGATTGGCGCGGGCCAAAGCGGAAGGCCCGGCGAGAGCGGGAACGAAAGCAACATCCGGCGCTTATTGCCTATTCGCAGGGAGTAGGGCGGATGGGTCTTGTTGAGTCCGGAAGACCCGTGGTGCTGATCGTCGAGGACGAGTTCCTGCTCCGAATCGATGCGGTCCAAATGGTGGCCGCCGCCGGATTTGAGGTGGTCGAGGCTTCCAATGCCGATGAAGCCATCGAAATTCTGGAAGCTCGCCGCGACATCACCGTGGTCTTCACCGATATCCAGATGCCAGGTTCGATGGACGGGCTGAAGCTTGCTCGGGCGGTTCGCGGCCGCTGGCCGCCGATCAAGATTGTCGCGACCTCCGCCCTCGATGTCAGGGAGACCGAACTGCCTGAAGGCGGGCGGTTTTTGCCGAAGCCCTACAGTCCGTTTCAGGTGACCGGCGTGCTGCGCGAGTTGACGGGCGCGTGAATTTAGGACCGGTCATTCCGGGGCCAGAGCGAAGCGATCGAACTACGATGTGCAGTTGCACATCCGAGAATCTCGAGACTCCCCGATGTGCAATTGCGCATCTGAGGTTCGCTCATTTCATTCGCGCCCCGGAATGACGAGGTTAGTTACGCAATGATATCCGGCGTGATCTGGTCTTCGATGAAGGCGATGCGGTCGCGCAGTTGCAGCTTGCGCTTCTTCAATCGTTGCAGCCGCAGCAAATCCGGCGCCGGAGACTGATGCAAGGCATCGATCGCCGCGTCGAGATCGCGGTGCTCCTGGTGCAGCCGTGCGAGCTCGTTTTCGAGTTCGCGCTCATCTTCGTCGGTCATGGTGTACGTTAACTGAAAAACGCGGATGAGTTTGCGAAAGGTGGCGGAAGCCGCTTGCCGGAATATCGTCCTTGCCGGGCGCAGGCGCAAGCTGGCGCCGGTTCCATACTCACGATTCATTACAGATGAGGGTGGAAATATGAGGATGGCATTTTCGTTCCCCATCGACAGATTCCCGCAGTCGTGTAAACTCACTTGTCCGGATCGAATCTGAGGTCTCACCCAACCGAGGAGGTTTCGTATGGCAATTCAGGCGCATCTCGTTGAACTGGAACGGAAACACAAGGTTCTCGAAAACGAATTGCATGAAGCTCTCGTGCACCTTTCAACGGACGACCTGCAAATAGTCGAACTGAAGCGCCGGAAATTGATGGTCAAGGACGCAATCGAGCGGTTGAGGCATACCGCCGAGGATACGCTGCACTAGGCAGCGCTCGCACATAGCGCATTTTTCCCCGGGATGGGCGCGGCGGCGCTCTCCCGGTCGCTCGGCTTTTTATAGCCCTGCCAGCTCGCCGACATGGTCCGCGATCGCCAACGATGACGTCAGTCCCGGCGATTCGATCCCGAACAGATTGATCAGCCCATCGACGCCATGATCCGGCGGCCCCTGGATCAGGAAGTCCTGCGAGGCCACCTTCGGCGGCACGATCTTCGGGCGAATTCCGGAATAGCTCGGCATCAGCGCGCCGTCCGGCAGCGCCGGCCAATAGCGCCGGATTGCCGGATAAAACCGCTCCGCCCGCACCGGATCGACGGCGTAATCGATTCGATCGACCCATTCGACGTCGGGACCGAACCGGGCCTGTCCGGCCATGTCGAGCGTGAGGTGAACGCCGAGCCCGCCGGGCTCCGGCACCGGATAGATCAGGTGCGAAAACGGCGCCCGCGCGCTGCAGCTGAAATAGTTTCCCTTCGCCAGATAGGCCGGCGGTATCAGTTCGAGCGGCATGCCGTCGATGCCGCGTGCGACGGCGGGTGCGCTTAGCCCAGCGGCGTTGACGAGAAGCCGGCATTCGAGCGACATCGGCGCGCTGCCGCCGGCGTCGAGTTCGATACGGCCCTCCGCCGCCCTGGCGCGCAACAGCGGCGTATGAAACGCACAGGCAGCACCGGCATCTTCGGCGTCACCGCGCAGCGCCAGCATGAAGGCATGGCTGTCGATGATGCCGGTGGACGGCGACAATAAAGCGGCGTCGCAGTTCAGCGCCGGCTCCAGCGCACGGGCTTCAGTGCCGGAGAGGGTTTGCAGATCGTCGACGCCATTGGCTTCGGCGTGCGCCCGGATCGACTGCAGTTTTTCGGTTTCCTGCGGCGTGGTCGCGACGATCAGTTTGCCGCAATTGCGATGCGGGATGCCGTGTTCGCCGCAGTATCGGTAGAGCGCCCGCTTGCCGTCGACGCACATCCGCGCCATCAGGCTGCCCGCCTTGTAATAGATGCCGGCGTGGATCACCTCGCTGTTGCGCGAGGAGGTGACGGTGCCGATGCCCTCGGCCGCCTCCAGCACGATCACCTCGCGGCCGGCCTGCGCCAGCCGCCGCGCGACGGCAAGACCGATCACCCCCGCTCCGATAACGACGCACTCAACCTTGTCCATCCACGCCTTCAGATCGATTCGGGTTTGTGACGATGTCCCGCTTAGGTGGGCGCCCGGCCGGGGTCAATCGTGCGCCCGGAAGTTTGGCTCTCCGAGGCGCTGATTTTCCCGAAGAACCCGTTGAATTCGTTTCGGAACGCTTTCAGAACCCGGTGCGCGTTAGGAAAGCATTAATCACGTCAGGGCAATTGCCGTAATTTAAGACACATTTTTGGGTTGCACGGGTACGCGTTTACCTGATCCAAACCCGTCAAGCCAGACACTCCGCCCCGGAAATCCGCGGGTGACTGATGGCTGGCAAGAATTGGCAGGCAGGCTGCAAGAATCTGATTCCTGCGCAGGCCGTCGCGTGCCTGGTCGCCAGCGCTGTGCCGTTTCAGGCCGCCTGGGGCTTGCCGGACAATTTCGCGCCAGCGAGTTATGTCGGCTCCGCCGACCCCAACTTGCTCTGGGAATTGCTGATCGGCGGCATCGTCGTCTGCTCTTTCCTTGCGGCGATCGCGCTTTGGATCCACTCCGCCTTGCGCAAGGTCCGGCGCTCGCAGTTGCGCCGAAATGCGTTCGTCAGCTCCGCCCTGAACAACCTCAGCCACGGCGTTGTCATGACCGATGCCAGGCAGCGGATCGTGTACTGCAACGATCGCTATCTCGAGATCTACGGCCTGGTCCGTTCGGATATCCCCGAAGGCATGACCGGACCGGAAATCCTGAAATTGCGATCAGAGCGCGGCCTGCTCGACTGCAGTGTCGAGGATTTCTACCAACTGGCCGACCGGCCGGAAGGCCTCGTCACCGAACTGCCCAACGGGCGGTCGGTGCTGACCAAATTCTTCGCACTGCCGAACGGCGGTTCGGTGGCGACGCATGAGGATTGCACCGAGCAGCGCAAGCTTTCCAGGCAGCTTGCGTCGACCAAGCAGTTCCTGGAATCGGTGCTCGACAACGTGCCGGTCTGCGTGGCCGCCAAGAGCATCGAAAACGGCCGCTATATTTTCGCCAACCGCGCGTTCGAGCGCTTCTCTCGGTTTTCCCGCGACACCATCGTTGGCCAGCGCGCCGACGAGATCTTCCGGCCCGATACGGCAGCCAGCATCGAGGCGGCCGACCGCGCGGCGCTGGATTCGCCCGATGGCCACTTCCGCAACGAATTCGTGGTGGAGCGCGGCTCCCAGAAGCGCGTTCTCTCCAGCATGCGGGTGATCGCGCGCGACGAAAGAAACCAGCCGGAATTCCTGATCGCGCTGTTCGACGACATTACCGAACGCCGGTCGCTTTCCGAGGAACTCGAGAACACCAAGAAGTTCCTCGAGCTGATCGTCGACAACATACCGGTCTCGCTGATCGTCGAGCGCGTCAGCGACGGACGCTATCTGCTCGCCAACCGCAGCGCCGAGACCATCCTCAACCGGCGGCGCGAAGACGTCACGGGTCTGACTGCCACCGATATCTTCAATCCGAGAGAAGCCAGGCTGATCGTCGCGCGCGACGAGGCGGCGATCAAGAAGCGCGGGCTGCTCACCGAGGAACATCCGATCAGCACCAAGGACGGGCTGCGGCTGTTCCTGACGCGCCGCATGACCGTGCTGGATGACGCCGGCCAGCCGCAATATCTGATCAAGACCCACGAGGACGTCACCGATCGTCGCCAGACCGAATCGCGCATGGCCCACATGGCGTATCATGACGGCCTGACCGACCTGCCGAACCGCGCCGCCTTCCTGCAGGCGCTGGCGCAGATGATCGAGGCCTGCCAGGGCACCGATGAGGAATTCGCGGTGCTGTCGCTCGACCTCGACGGCTTGAAGGAAATCAACGACGTGTTCGGCCATGCCACCGGCGACAAGCTCCTGATCGAGGTGGCGCGCCGCCTGCAGGCCTCCTCGCGCGGCGGCGTCGTGGCGCGGCTCTCGGGCGACGAGTTCGGACTGATCATCGACGGCAAGCAGCCGGTGGCCGGAATGCTGCTGGCGGAAAAGCTCGCCGAAGCGATCTCGAACGAGTTCCTGATCGACGGCAAATCGGTTCGCACCGGCGTCACCGCCGGCATCTCGGTATTTCCGCACAACGGCGCCGACGCCGCCTCGCTGCTCGCCAATGCCGGCGCCGCCTTGTTCCGCGCCAAGGCGAAGTCGCGCGGCACCATCAGCATCTATGAGCCGGAGATGGACCAGCAGATCCGCGACCGCCGCGTGCTGCACCAGGATCTTTCGCTGGCGATCAAGAACGGCGAGCTGTCGCTGCATTATCAGCCGCAGGCGATGTCGCGCCAGACCGTTGCCGCCAGCGAAGTCGTCGGTTTCGAGGCGCTGGCGCGCTGGATGCACCCGGTGCGCGGCTTCGTTCCGCCGAGCGATTTCATCCCGATTGCGGAGGAGAGCGGCCTGATCGTCGCGATGGGTGAATGGATCCTGCGCGAAGCCTGCCGGGAGGCGGCCTCATGGCCGCTGCCGCTGCAGGTCGCGGTCAACCTGTCGCCGGCGCAGTTCATGCACGGCGATCTGGTCGGGCTGGTTCACTCGATCCTGCTCGAAACCGGCCTGTCGCCGGGCCGGCTCGAGCTCGAGATCACCGAAGGCGTGCTGATCGAGGATTTCGATCGCGGCCTGGCGCTGCTGCGCCGGCTCAAGGCGCTCGGCGTGCGCATCTCGATGGATGATTTCGGCTCAGGCTATTCCTCGCTGAGCTATCTGCAGGCGTTCCCGTTCGACAAGATCAAGATCGACCGCGCTTTTGTCATGAATCTCGGGCGCAACCCGCAATCGGCGGCGATCGTTCGCGCCGTGATCGGCCTTGGCCACGGCCTGGAAATGTCGATCGTGGCGGAGGGGGTGGAAACCCAGGAGCAACTCGGCTTTCTCTCCGAGGAGGGCTGCGACGCGGTGCAGGGCTATTTCATCGGCAAACCGCTGCCGATCGGGCAGTACGCGACGGTGGTCGGGCGCAGTGGCGGCAATACAGCAGCGCCCGCGCGCAAGACCGGCTAGCCATCGATCCGGTCGGGTTAAAGCAATCTTCCGCCTCATTCCTGTTGCGCCTGATCTTCCGGCAAACGCTCCGCGTCATCCCAAGGAAAAACCGGTTTCCTCTTTTCCGCTTCCTGCTCTAAGTCTCTGCGCATGGCGGACTACGATCTTGCGATCATCGGCGGCGGCTTGAACGGCGTCAGCGTTGCGCGCGACGCCGCGGGGCGCGGCCTGCGTGTGATCCTGCTGGAGCAGGGCGACCTCGGTTCGGCCGCATCCTCGGCCTCGCCGCGGCTGATCCATGGCGATCTCGGCCGCTTGGAGCGCCGGGCGTTGCTTCGCGTGCGCGCGGCGCTGGCCGAGCGCGACACCTGGCTGCGGATCGCGCCGCACCTGGTGCGCCCGATGCGCTTCGTGATCCCTGCCCATTCCGACGAGCGTCCGCCATGGCTGTTGCGATCGGGGCTGTTGCTCTACGACCGGCTTGCCCCCGGCAACGGCCTGTCGCCGTCGGTGACCGTCGATGTCACGCACCATCCGATTGGCAATGCGCTGAAGCGGCCGTTCGGCACCGCCTTCGAATATTCCGACTGTTTGGCCGACGATTCGCGGCTGGTGATCGCCAACGCGGTCGACGCCGCGGAGCGGGGTGCGGTGATCCGCACCGGCGCGCGCTGCGTTCGCGCCGACCGGCTCGATGTCTGGCGGCTCGCGGTGATCGACCGTGGTCATCGCCAGGTGATCACGGCCCGCGCGCTCGCCAACGCCTCCGGCGCCTGGACCGCCTCGGTCGCGGAAACCGTCCTGCGCATGCCGCCGCCGCGGGTGGGCGCGGTCCAGATCAGCCAGATCATCGTCCGCCGCCTGTTCGAAACCGACAACGTCTATGTCTTCCAGAACACCGACCGGCGGTTGATTTTCGCCAGTCCCTATGAGCGCGATTTCACGATGATCGGCACCGTCGGCCACGCCTTCAAGGGCGATCCCGCCGCGGTGTCGATGGCAGCTGCCGACGTCGCCTATCTCTGCGATGCCGCCAACCGGTATTTCCGCGAGCGGGTCGAACCCTCCGATGCCGTCAGAATGATTTGCGGCGTCAACATGAGCGTGGATCCTCACACCAGGCACGGCGCGCGCGATGGCGTCTTGACGTTCGAGGCGAGGCGCGGCAAGGCGCCGCTGCTGACGATCTTCGGCGGTGGCGTCACCACCTCGCGGCTGCGCGCGGAGCGGGCGGTCACTCGTCTGACGCCGTTCTATCCGATGTCGCCGCGCTGGACCGCGAAGACGCCGCTGCCCGGCGGCGATTTTTCGTGGACGCAGTTTGACGCGCAGGTCGATCGCGCGCGGGAGCGCTGGCGGTTCCTCGATGAGGCCCAGGCGCAGCGCCTGGTCGGAGCCTACGGCTCGCGCGTGGCTGCCGTGCTCGGCGACGCCAGAAAGCGGACCGATCTCGGTCCGGCCTTCGGCGAGGGGCTTTCGGGCGCCGAGGTGCGTTATCTCATGGCCAAGGAATGGGCGCGGTTCCCCGACGACATTTTGTGGCGGCGCACGAAACTCGGCCTCACCATGCCAGCCGCCGATCGCGAGGCGCTGGCGGCGTTCATGGCGACGCAAGCGCCGTGAACTCCGAGCCACGCGCGGCTTGCATGAACTTCGCTTCGATCAGGGGGCAATACCGAGGGCTTTAAGTTCGGCGTTGGCGCCGTCCCCGAGGTGCGATCCTTTGAGCAGCCGGTCGCTGCGAGCCGGAACAGGCGGGAGGCTTCTTCTTTCGAGCCCTGCTGCAGCGCAAGTTCCCCGATGAAAAAGTTGGCGTCACAAAGCCGGCGCTGCTTGACGTCGGCGTCGGAATCGTCGGCGCCGGCAAGTACGGCCGCGGAGGTCAGCTGGCCAAGATATAAACGGATCACCGGCGCTGGCCATTTGGTCATATCGATCTGCGTCATTGCCTGCGCGAGCTTGCTCGGCAGACTGCTGCGCTTGTTCACAATATCGACCCACAGCGCGTAATACGCATCTTTGGGATCAAGCTCGCTTGCCGGGTTGATATCGGCAAGGGCTCGGTCTTGCTTGCCGCCATAAAGATACATGAGGCCGCGGTTGAAGCAAAGGCAAGCAACCCTTTGGCTTTCTCTGCAACATTGCGGGATCCGGACCGATGCCGACTAAATTTATGACCGCGCGACGCCGAGACGGTTGAGCCGATGCCGTTCCGCCGCTAGCGTGCGGTGCTGATTGGGCTGGCGAGGGTCATGGCGGACGAATTACCGAAAGCAGAACCGCAGGCGGAGGCGGCCGACATGCCGCTACTGCGCATCGAAGCCGTGGTGAAGAAGTTCGGCGTGTTCCGGGCGGTGGACCGGTTGTCGCTCGACATCAGGGCCGGCGAGTTTTTCGCTCTGCTCGGGCCGAGCGGCTGCGGCAAGACCACGCTGCTGCGGATGCTCGCAGGCTTCGAGACGCCGGACGAAGGCCGCATCCTGCTCGCCGGCAGCGATATCGCGCAGGTCCTGCCGCACCAGCGCCCGGTCAACATGATGTTCCAGAACTACGCGCTGTTTCCGCACCTCACCGTGCGCGACAACATCGCCTTCGGCCTCAGGCGTGCCGGCATGCAGCGGCCCGAGATCGACGCCCGGGTGGCGGAGATGGTGGCGCTGGTCAAGCTCGAGGGCTTTGAGATGCGCAAGCCGGATCAGCTCTCCGGCGGCCAGAAGCAGCGCGTGGCGCTGGCGCGCTCGCTGGCGCGCCGCCCGCAGGTATTGCTGCTCGACGAGCCCCTGGCGGCGCTCGACAAGAAGCTGCGCGAAAGCACCCAGTTCGAATTGATGGAACTGCAGCGCCGGCTCGGCACGACCTTCATCATCGTCACCCACGATCAGGAAGAAGCGATGACGGTGGCCGACCGCATCGGCGTGATGGATGGCGGCCGTCTTGAACAGGTGGCAAGCCCGCGCGAGCTGTACGAGGCGCCAGGCTCACGCTGGATCGCCGAGTTCGTCGGCGACGTCAACATCTTCGAGGGGCAGCTCGCCTCGCAGGAAGCGGGCCGCCTGCTGGTGTCGACCAGGGACGCCGGCACGATTTCGGTCGCCGAGCCGCGCCAGCCGATCGGCAAGACGATCCTCTGCGTCGCGATCCGCCCCGAAAAGGTGAAACTGTCGCGCCGCGGCCCGGCATCGGACGGGGCAAGCGCCCATGCGATCAACCGGCTGGAAGGCATCGTCACCGACGTCAGCTATCTCGGCGGCGTCACCAGCTACAAGGTGAAGCTCGACAGCGGCGCGACCATCCGCTCGGCGATGGCCAACACGGCGCGGATCGATATCGACGCCTATAGCGCCAGCCAGCGCGTGGTGGCGTGGTTCACGCCCGACGATTGCGTGGTGCTGGAGCAATGAGTACGCGAAACATTTTCACCCGCCCGGCGCGGCTCGCCGCGATCGCGCCCTCACTGTGGATGCTGCTGTTCTTCCTGGTGCCGTTCGGTTTCGTGCTCAAGATCAGCCTGTCGCAGACCGCGATCGCGCAGCCGCCTTATTTGCCGGTATTCGACCTGTCGCAAGGCATCGACGCCATCAAGGCGGCTCTCGCGGCACTGTCGCCGGACAATTTCAAACTGTTGATCTCCGACGATCTCTATATCCTTTCCTATCTGCGCAGCCTGGTGGTTGCCGCGGTTTCGACCTCGATCCTGCTTCTGATCGGCTATCCCATCGCCTACGGCATGGCGCGGCTGCCGAAGCGCTGGCAGGCGATCGCGATGATGCTGGTGATCATTCCGTTCTGGACCTCGTTTCTGATCCGCATCTATGCCTGGATCAACATCCTGCAGCACGACGGCATGCTCAACAAAATCCTGCTGGCGCTGCATCTGGTCTCGGCGCCGGTGGTGTGGCTCTCCACCGACAGCGCGATGTATCTCGGCATCGTCTATTCCTATCTGCCGTTCATGATCCTGCCGCTGTATGCGACGCTGGCCAAGATGGAGCCGGCGCTGCTCGAGGCCGCAAGCGATCTCGGCTCATCGCCGGGGAGTGCGTTCTGGCTGGTGACGTTTCCGCTGTCGCTGCCCGGCGTCGCCGCCGGCGTGCTGTTGTGCTTCATCCCGATCGTCGGCGAGTTCGTGATTCCCGATCTGCTGGCGGGTTCCAACTCGCTGATGATCGGGCAGACGCTGTGGCTGGAGTTCTTCACCAACAAGGACTGGCCGGTGGCGTCCGCCGCCGCGGTGGTGTTGCTCTTGCTGCTGGTGGGGCCGCTGATCCTGTACGACAGGCTGCAGCGCCGCCAGCTGGAGCGCGCGTGATGGCATCTCGCGCGATCAACAGGTTCTCGCCCTTCAACGCCGTGTCGCTGGCGCTGGGTTTTGCCTTTCTCTATCTGCCGATCGTGATCCTGGTGATCTATTCGTTCAACGCCTCGCGGCTGGTGACGGTGTGGGGCGGCTGGTCGCTGCGCTGGTATGACGAATTCTTCCACGACGGCGCCATGATCGAGGCGGCGTGGATGAGTTTTCGGGTGGCGGCGACCTCGGCCACGATCGCGACCCTGCTCGGCACGCTCGCCGCCGTGGCGCTGTCGCGCGGCGAACGTTTTTTCGGCCGCACGCTGTTCTCCGGCATGCTCTATGCGCCGCTGGTGATGCCGGAAGTCATCACCGGGCTTTCGCTCTTGCTGCTGTTCGTCGCGCTCAACGCCGAGCGCGGCTTCTGGACCGTGACCATCGCCCATACCACGCTGACGATGTGCTTCGTCGCCGTAGTGGTGCAGTCGCGGCTCGCCTCGCTCGACCGCAGCCTCGAGGAGGCGGCGATGGACCTCGGCTGCAATCCGCGGCGCGCCTTCGTGGCGGTGACGCTGCCGCTGATTTTGCCCGCGATCGCAGCGGGGTGGATGCTGGCCTTCACGCTGTCGCTCGACGATCTCGTGATCGCCAGTTTCACCACCGGCCCCGGTTCGGCGACGCTGCCGATCCGGATCTATTCGGAGGTGCGGCTCGGGGTAAAACCGGAAATCAACGCGATCTGCACGCTGGTGGTCGCTTTGATCGCGGTGGTGATCGTGGTGGCCTCGCTGGTCTCGAAATTGTCGAACGGCCGCGGCGAGAGCGCGGCGCCGCTGTGAGCCGTCATACTCCCTGTCATGCTCCGCGAAAGCGGGGCATCCAGTACGCCGCGGCTTCACGGCTCTATCGCCGGTCTCTGGAATACTGGGTCGCCCGATCAAGTCGGGCGATGACAGCGGTGTTGATTTCGTCATCCCGTACGGCTTCGCTTACGACTTCACCGCGCCTGCCGTCAGCCCGCCGACCATGTAGCGCTTGAAGACGTAGTAGATCGCAGCCGGCGGCAGCGCGTAGATGAAGCCGGTGGTCATCAACAGTTCCCATGGCGAATCGTCGGCGGCGAGGAAATTGCCGAGCGCGACGGGGAGCGTGATGTCGGTGTCCCTGGACAAAAGCAGGAACGCGTAGAGATATTCGTTCCACGCCAGCAACAGCGCGTAGGTGCCGATCGCGACCAGCGAGGGCATCATCAGGGGCACGTAGACCAGGCGAAAGATCTGCAGCGTGGTGGCGCCGTCCATGATCGCCGCCTCGTCGAGCTCGACCGGCAGCTTGTCGGAGGCCTGCTTCAGCACCCAGATCGCGTAGGGCGAGGCGATCGTCACCATCGCGAGGATCAAGGCCCAGTGATTGTTGAGCAGGCCGTAATTGCCCATGGTGCGGTACATCGGCACGGCGAGGAACGCCGCCGGGATGAAGTAGGTGAACAGCGCCAGGTTCATGACCCAGCGGCCGCCGGGCACGCGCAGCCGCGAGATCGAAAATGCCGCGGCGGTGGCGACGAACAGCGTCAGCGCGCCGGTAGCGACCGCGATCACGGTCGAGTTCCACAGCTGCAGCCAGAAATGGCTGAGGAAATAATGCTGCTGGTAAAACACGATGTGGAAATTGTGCAGCGTCGGATGCGCGGGCCAGATTTTACCCGAGAACGCGTCTTCCTTGGGCGAGATCGCGAACAGGAACATGTGGTAGATCGGCACCATGGTCCAGATCAGCACGGGGATGCCGATCAGCAAGAGCCGCGCCTCGGTGCCGGCTTCGCGCAGGGTTGGCAGTCTGGGCGCCGGCAGCTTCATCGCGACAACCGTTTCATCATGAAATAGATCAGCGGCGACACAAAAGGCAGCGCGCAGACGATCGACGCCATCGCGAGGCTGAGCTGATCGAGCCGCAGGTAGCGGATGCCCAGCGTGGCGAGCACATGGGTGAGATCGGCGGGCCCGCCGCCGGTCAACAGATAGACGCTGTTGAAGTCGCCGAGCGTCCAGATCATCGACAGCAGGGTGCAGGTCAGGTACAGCGCCTGCATCGACGGCCAGGTGATGAAGCGGAATTTCTGCCACCAGCTGGCGCCGTCGACATCGGCGGCCTCGAACAGGTCGGCGGAGATCGCGAGCCGCCCGGTCATCAGGATCAGGGTCCAGAACGGCAGCGATTTCCAGATGTGGACGCCGATCGCCATCGACAGCGCTACCGTCGGATCGTTGAGCCAGTTTGGGCCGTCATCGCCGGTGAACCTGAAGATCAGCTGGTTGATCACGCCCCATTCCGGATTGAACATGAAGCGCACCGACAGGATGGTCGGGATCGACGGCACCGCCCAGGGCAGGATGAACAGCACCGACAGCCATTTGATCCAGCGCCGCTCCTGGATGAAGAAGCCGGACAGAAACAGCGCGATCAGCATTTTGATGTTGATGCCGATGACGAGGAAGATCAGCGTATTGACCGCCGCCCGCGCGAACACCGGATCGTTGTACAGCGTGACATAGCTCGCCGGATGCCGCGCCAGCCACAGCCCGTAGCCGACCGGATAGACCACGAAGGCGAGGAACACGAGGATGTAGGGCGCCAGCAGCACGATGCCCCAGACCTGCGGCACCGTCAGCCGCGCCGCCAGCGGCGCGGCGGGGAGGGCATGATCGGCGCTGGAGATCGTGATCGCCATGGTTTCCGTTACTCTACTCCCGGCCGCAGCTTTCCACTACATCGTCGTCTCTGCGAAAGCAGGGACCCATACGCCGCGGCCGTTGTGTTGAGAGACGCTGGTCGACGGCTTTCGTGCAACAACTCCGCCTTGTGGTTATGGGTCCCTGCTTTCGCAGGGACGACGGTGAGTTTTGGGCTGCCATCATTGCCATCTTAAACGCTCGCTTGAATTTCTAGACCTCTCCCCGCTCTTCGCGAGGAGAGGGGGAAGCACTTACCCCGCCACCTGCTTGATGCGCGCGATCAGCTCGTCGACGGCCTTGTCGACCGGCACCTTTTCGCTCACCACGCGGTTCATCGCCTTGGCCCAGACGTTCTCGTTGTTCAGGATCGTGAACTTGTAGTTCTTGGTGAAGTCGAACGGGATGGTGCCGCCGGTGAACTGGGCATAGACCGTCTTGCGATGCTTGTCGGCCTGCCAGAACGGGCTCTTCTGCCCGGCGATCGTGGCCGGGAACCAGCGGCCGAGGCCGCCTTCGACGTAAGGCTGCAGGTTTTCCTCCTGCAGCACGAATTTGACGAACTCTTTCGCCTTCTCCTTGTTCTTCGAGGCCGTGAAGATCACGCCGGTCTTGACGTCGGAGCGGTATTTCATCGGCGAGCCGTCCGGCTTGTTGGGGAAGCCCGCGGTGATGATGTCCTCCTCATAGGCCTTCTTGCCGGCGGCGCGCTGCTCGTCGGTCAGCGCCGGGTTGTTTTCGTCGTCAAGCCACTTCGCCGCGATGGAGATCGTGAAGTTGTGCGTCATCACGATGGTCTTGTTGTG
>Ga0209422_1000134_pt1 | contig 17883 bp, 18 predicted proteins | sample BlaSpr_A8_OM2_M3_FD_187983 | JGI IMG/M metagenome (GOLD analysis project Ga0209422, IMG submission 187983) | Forest soil microbial communities from Thunder Bay, Ontario, Canada - Black Spruce, Ontario site 2_A8_OM2_M3 (SPAdes) (version 2) | ecosystem: Environmental > Terrestrial > Soil > Boreal... | reverse complement strand
GAGCGCGCCGCTATGGGCTTTTCGAAGTGCTGCCCTGCGCTATGCCGATAAGTGACTAAATAAGCGCACTTTTTTTTGCGCGTTGAGACAGGGTAACCCCCCGACGGCGTCAAATGCGTTCCCGCAGGCGTGATTGCTGTTTCAAAAGCGGGCGCGATCGATCAGCGGCGTCAATCAGGTCGCGATGGGGCAGGCGCATTGCGCCCGCATGGGTGCAGAGCACGGAACCGCGCCACAGTAAAAATACGGGCATGCGGGAAACTCGCACACTGCAACCCGCGGAACAACATGCTCGCCAAAAGAAGAAGCCCGGCACCGCCGGGCTTCTTGACGAATTTCATTTCCTTCAGTTCATTTCGCCAGCTTGGCGATCTGATGCGCGAGCCGCGATACCTTTCGGCTCGCGTTGTTCTTGTGAATGATATTGCGCTGCGCTGCCTGCATCAATTCCGGTTCCGCGCGCGCCATCGCCTTCAGTGCTGCAGCGCGGTCGCCGCTTTTGATCGCCTCTTCGACGATACGGACCGCGCCGCGCATCTGGGTGCGGCGCGACTTGTTGATGATGGTGCGGCGGGCCATCTTGCGGGTCGCCTTCTTGGCGGAACTGGTATTGGCCATCTTCTCAAATATCCTTCGGCAGTGAGCGGTCGCTTCAATGGTCGGGCTTTGCGCCGGCCGTCCAAATGCGTAATCGACGCTATGGTGATTTCGGATGTCCCTGACAGCCCGGTCTCTGGAAGCATTTTTACCCAGACGACGGCGCCGCTCAAAGAACTGCGGCGGCGGGATTGCGCCCGCCGCCATTGGCGCCCTTATAGATGCCATGCGTAGCAGCGTCAACGGCTTGGCTCCCCCGAGCGAACCGCAACGGCCGGCCGGAACCGCTGATAAGGTGCTGATGAGGTTGAATTTCCCGGGGGTCCCCGCTAATGGCTGGGGTCGTTTCCGGGCGCAAGCGAAATAAGGTGACGCATGATCCGCGGTTTTTTCCGACTTGTGGGGCTGCTGCTTTTGGCCGGCGGATTCATCTTCATGGTCTATGACGGCGCGCGCTGGGTCGCCGACCAGACATTGCGCTTTACCCGGTTCGGTCAATTCTGGAACGATATTCACCAGTCCAGCCAGCAGGCGTTCCGGACCTGGGTGGAGGGCAATGCGCCCTGGCTCTGGAGCAGTGTCGTCAAGGTGATCCTGGACCAGCCGGTCTTTGCCGTCATGGGCGTGCTCGGCATTCTCTTGATGCTGCTGTTTCGACCCCGCAAGCCGCTGATCGGCTATTCGCGGAACTGACCGCCCTGCAAGGCGCTGCCGCTCTTGATTTGAGCCGCCCCCGCAGCAGGGCTGCCCTAATCTGCCTAAAGACGTATATTAAAGGCACTCATGTATCAGAGCCGGACTTGGCAAGTTCGAACCCATCCCCCTGGGAGGTGACCCATGCTGTTCATGCGCAAAACCACTGCATTGCCGAGCGCGTCCGAGGCGCTGCCGGGCCGTGCCAGCCCGATCCCCACCGCCAGGAGCCATTTCGTCAGCGGCCATCAGTTGAAGCCGCCTTATCCGCAAGGTCTCGAACAGGCAGTGTTCGGACTCGGCTGCTTCTGGGGCGCGGAGCGCAAATTCTGGGAGCTCGGCGGCGGTGTCTTTACTACCGCGGTGGGCTACGCCGGCGGTCATACCCAAAACCCCACCTATGAGGAGGTTTGCTCGGGCCGCACCGGTCACACCGAAGTGGTGCTGGTGGTGTTCGATCCGAACAAGGTCTCGTACGATCAACTGCTCAAGACGTTCTGGGAAAGTCATAACCCGACCCAGGGCATGCGCCAGGGCAATGACGTCGGCACCCAATATCGTTCCGCGATCTACACCTTCAGTGACGTGCAGCGCAAAGCCGCGGACGCCTCGAAGGCGGCCTATCAAAAGGCGCTGGCGGCCAAGGGCCTCGGCGCCATCACCACCGAGATCGCGCCCGCAGGCGAATTCTATTTCGCCGAGGATTACCATCAGCAATATCTGGCCAAGAATCCGGCTGGCTATTGCGGTCTCGGCGGCACCGGCGTGTCATGTCCGATCGGCGCCAGCATCAGCGCCTGATCGCTTCCTTTATTGCCTCTCCCCGCAAGAGCGCCGCAAGACCGGGGCGAGGGTGGCCCTCTCGCGCTGCCTTCGGCTCCCTCAAAAACGATTTGTTAACCATAACGGGTGCAAAACTTAGGCTGTCTCGCTACGAGGGATGGCCAAGGTGCGGGTCGCGCGCGCGTTTCGATTGCCAATCATTGCCGCCATGACCGCGCTCGCCTTGTCGGGCTGCATGCGCGCGACCGGTCCGGTCGCGGTGGCGCAGCCGCAAGGCGATCTCGATTCCATGGCCTACGGTCAGCCCTATGCCCCGGCACCCGCCGTCGCTTCCTCCGGATCCGGGGATGCCTATGGCGGCGGAGCCATCAGCGCGCTTCGCACCAGTTTTGCCTCAGCCCCGCGGCGTACCTACGCGCCGGCTGCCGAGGCCTACGCCGCCGCGCCGACGCCGGCGCCAATGGTCCATGACGCGGCGTATCGGCTCGATGCCGGCGACAAGTTGCGCGTCGTGGTCTACGGCCAGGAAGGTCTCACCAACACTTATGCGATCGACGCCGGCGGTTCCATCACCATGCCGTTGATCGGCTCGGTGCCGGCGCGCGGGCGAACGCCGGCGACGCTCGCCTCCGAAATTTCCGCCAAGCTGCGCAACGGCTATATCCGCGAGCCCTCGGTGGCGGTGGAAATCGAATCCTACCGGCCGTTCTTCATCCTCGGCGAAGTCCAGGCCCCCGGCCAATATCCTTACGTGCCCAATATGAGCGTCGAGAGCGCAGTGGCGATCGCCGGCGGCTTCTCGCCGCGCGCGCTGCGCGACCGCGTGACGCTGACCCATACCGGCAATTCCGGCTCAATGCGCATGGTGGTGCCGCTCGGCACCGCGATCAGCCCCGGCGATACCGTGCTGGTCGGCGAGCGCTGGTTCTGACGAAGTCCCTCGTCATTCCGGGGCGTGCGTCAGCACGAACCCGGAATCTCGAGATTCCGGGTCTGGTCCTTCGGACCATCCCGGAATGACGACAGGGTGTCGTCAGTTCTTCGAATGCTTGCCAAAAATCCCACGCGGCGCGGCGCGCCTGCCGTCCGCTATTGCCACATCCAATTGTGGCCCCAGTCGCCCTTCCAGCCGGTCAGTCTGCCGCTGCGGAATTGCAGGAACAGCCGGTCGCGGTGGTTGAACAACCGGCTGCCGCCGACGTAGTTGCGGATCGCCAGATAGATTTCGTCGCCCGGACCGCCGCTGACGTAATTGAGCGGTTCGCCCAGCGCGTGGGAGGCTTCGGCCGCGTCCATCCCGAAGGTCAGTGGAATATTGTTCGACAAGGTCGCGGTGAAGGGCGCGCGCGGCGCTACCGGCGCCAATTGCTGGGCGCCCGCGGCTGCAAGATGCGTGGCGGAAACCGCGATCGCCAGGACCGTTATGTACGCAAACATCTTCATGACTGCATCAGTCCTTCCTTAGGCGCGCTGCGTGGCAGGCCATCGAGGAACGGCAACACCGCGTCGATGAAGGCCTGTGGCTGGTCGATATTGACCGCGTGTCCGGCGGCCGGGATGACCACCTTCTTCGCACCCGGAATTTTCGCCGCCATGTAGTCGGAAGCGGCGAGAAACGGAGTGTCGTCGGCGCCGGCCACCACCAGCGACGGCACCTTGATGTCGGGCAGGGATTCGATCACCCGGGCATCGCGCTGGGTCAGCATGCCGCGCGCGGCGCGCGCCAGGCCCGATGCATCGCGATGGCTGACGCTGGAGCGTTCGCGGCTGGCCCCTTCGAGTACGGCGAGGCCTTCGCGCTCGAAGCGGTCGCCGGTGTCATGCGCGCGCTTGTTCCAGGCGTCGCGGGCGTCGTCTTTCTTGAAGCCGGGTCCGGTGTCGATGATCAACAGCGCGCGCACGCGGCCTGGATACGCGCGATAAAACGCCAGCGACATGTATCCGCCGAGCGAAAGCCCGCCGACAATGGCGCTCTCGGCGCCGACCTCGTCGAGCAGAGCGGCCATATCGCCAACCGTCAGCGCCTCGCTATAGGCGGCGGGATCTTCGGGGTAGTCGGACCGGCCGTGGCCGCGCATATCCCACAACACGAGTTTGTGATGTTGCGACAGCGCCGCGATCTGGCCCTGCCACATCGCCGAGGTCGAGGAAAAGCCATGGGTCAGCAACAGGGCAGGCCCATTGCCATGAATGTCGTAGTGAATTTTGACCCCATCCCGATCGATTTTTGGCATCGCGCCTTCCAGAAAGAGTTCTTTCGTAGATCATTCTAGCGCGATTTTTTCACCGAAGGGAATTGCCCAACTTCAAGACGGCAACCGTACTTTCGGTTTGGCTTGGGCATCAAAACCCATTGACAACTTTCTGACAAAATTATTCCCGCAACGCAAAACGTTTTTTCTCTCCGCTCAATTCCAAATTGCGTTGCCTCCAAAAAGGAACGCGATCATGCTTGCGCGCAAGGTCGGCATCGGCCCGGTGGATGTCAGACCATTCGACAAAGTGAAGCGCCGCCGTAAGCGGCATCATGCACCGGCGGGGAAGAAACCACGCCAAACCTCAACATCAATGGACGGAATATGTCCGTCGAGGCGGCGCCCGATACGCCGCTACTCTGGGCCATCCGCGAACAATTGCAGATGACCGGCACCAAATTCGGCTGCGGCGCCGGCCTGTGCGGCGCCTGCACGGTTCACGTCAACGGCGAAGCGGTGCGATCCTGCCAGACCGCGATCAGCGACGTCGCCGGCAAGAAGATTACCACCATCGAAGGCCTCAGCGCCAAGGGCGATCATCCCTTGCAGAAGGCCTGGATCGCCGAGCAGGTGCCGCAATGCGGTTACTGCCAGTCCGGCCAGATCATGCAGGCAGCGGCACTGCTTTCCAGGAACCCGAACCCGACCAGGGACGAAGTGGTGGCGCATATGGACGGCAATCTCTGCCGTTGCATGACCTATTCGCGCATTCAGAAGGCGATCATGCGGGCAGCGTCCGAAATGCGCACCGCGTCGGCCGCCGGAACCGAGCGGAGGGCAACATGAATACGCACGTGAAAATCACCAGGAGTGAACCCGCCGATCTCACGCGCCGTTCGTTCCTTGTCGGCACCGCCGCCACGGGTCTCGCGCTCGGCTATTCCGCCGTTCCCGGCCTGCTGGGCGCCGACCAGGCGTTCGCCGCGCCTTCCAATTACGATCCCAGCGTCTGGTACTCGATCGCGCCCGACGGGATCGTCACGGTCACCTGCGGCAAGGCCGATATGGGCCAGCACATCGCTTCCACCATGGCGCAGATCATCTGCGAGGAGTTGGGCGCCAACTGGAAGGACATGCGGGTTCAACTCGCCTCCAACGATCCGAAGTTCAACGACCCCGTGCTCGGCGCGCAGATTACCGGCGGCAGCTGGAGCACCATGATGAACTTCGATGCGATGAGCCGCGCGGGCGCCGCGGGGCGCATGGCCTTGAGCGAAGCCGCGGCCTCGGCAATGGGCGCACCGGTCGGCGAGCTGGTGGTGCGCGATTCCGTGATCTCGCATCCGAAATCGAAGAAGTCGATGACGTTCGCCGAAATCGTCAAGGGCGGCAAGGTAACCAAGACCTATACGCCCGACGAGCTCAAGGCGATCAAGCTCAAGACGCCCGACCAGTACACCATGATCGGCGTTTCGGTGCCGCAGCTCGATATCCCCTCCAAGACCAACGGGACGGCGAAATACGGCATCGACGTCATGCTGCCCGGCATGGTGTACGGCAAGGTCGTCACGCCGCCGGTGCGCTACGGCGCCATCGTCAAAGCGGTCGACGACAGCGAGGCCAAAAAGGTGCCGGGCTTCATCAAGGCCGTCACCCTCGACGACAAGACGGGAACCACGACCGGCTGGGTGGTGGCGGTGGCCAACACCTATGCCAACGCCCGCAAGGCGGCGGATGCGCTCAAGATCACCTATGACGGCGGGCCGAACGCCAAACTGTCCAGCGAATCGCTGCTCACTGAAGCCAAACGGCTGCAGGGACTGGACGATTCCGGGCAGTTCTTCGTCAAGGACGGCGATACGGCGGCGGCCTTCGGGACGGCGGCGAAGGTGTTGGAGGCGGAATACACCACCAGCATCAACATCCATGCTCCGCTCGAGCCGATGAACGCCACTGCGCAGCAGCAGGGCGATATCTGGCACATCTATTCCGGAAACCAGTTTGCGACGCGCTCCGGCGCGATCGCGGCCGGGGCTGCCGGGGTCGATCCCAAATTCGTCGTGATGCATCAGATGTGGCTGGGCGGCGGCTTCGGCCGGCGGCTCGACGCTGACATGATGGTGCCGGCGGTGCAGGCGGCCAAGGCCGTCGGCAAGCCGGTCAAGGTCATCTACTCCCGCGAAAACGACATGACCATGGACTTCTCGCGTCCGCTGACGTTCCAGAAGGTCAAGGCCGGTCTCGACGGCGACGGCCGACTGGTCGCGCTCAATCATGACGTGGTCAGCGCCTGGCCGACCCAGCGCTGGGGCATCCCGGATTTCCTGTCGCCCTCGGTCGACAAGAAAGGGCCGCTCGATGCGTTCACCGTGAACGGCGCGGACTTCTTCTACACCGTGCCCAATCACTACGTCCGCGCCATCCGTAACGAGATGGCGCACAACGCCACCCCGTCGGGTCAGTTGCGGTCGGTAGCACCCGGCTGGACCTTCTGGGCGGTCGAAAGCATGGTGGATGAAATCGCGCATGCGGTCGGCAAGGACCCGGCGCAGTACCGCATCGATATGCTCGACGGCAAGGGCGCCAATGCCGGTGGGGCGCAGCGCCTGCGCAACACGTTGCTTGCCGCGATGGGCATGGCCGGTTACGGCACCAAGCAGCTGGCCAAGGGCGAGGGCATGGGGGTTGCCTGCGTCTCGTCGCAGGAGCGGGCCACCGCCAGCTGGACCGCCTGCGTGGCCCATGTCGCGGTCGCGCCGAGCGGCGAGGTCAAGGTCAAGAAACTGACCGTGGCCACCGACGTCGGCACCCAAGTGCATCCCGACAACATCCGCGCCCAGGTCGAGGGCGCGGCGTTGTGGGGGCTGTCGCTGGCGATGTACGAGAAGGCGACGCTGAAGGACGGCGGCATCGAGCAGACCAACTTCGACACCTACACGCCGCTCAGGATGAGCCAGGTGCCGGAAGTCGCGGTCAGCGTCATTGCCAACGGCGAAAAGGCCACCGGCGTCGGCGAGCCGGCGGTGACGGTGATCGCGCCCGCGCTCGGCAACGCGATCTACAACGCCTGCGGCGCCCGCATCCGCTCGCTGCCGATCACCGCAGAGGCGGTGAAGGGGGCGATGAAGGGTTAAAGCGCGACCGCGCCTCGCGCGACAACAGCCATCCGCCGGAGGTTTTGCCTCCGGCGGATTTTTTCATCCACGTCGTCATGCCCCGCGAAAGCGGGCATCCAGTACGTCGCGGCCATGCGTTTTTCCCCCGGCGGCGCGGAGTGCTGGATCATCCGCTTTCGCGGAGGATGACGGCGGTGAGGAAATCGCGAGCTCGGAACGCCGAAAAAATTCATTCAAATTGTATCTTGTGCGCCCAGTGCTTGTTTACCATGCGCATTAAGCCGCCGAGAACGCATCATCGGTTAGCCTTCCCCGAGGGTCGTCACTGCCAGCTTCCCGGGGGTTCATGACAGCGTTAGCCACCAAGACTCCGCCAAAACGCCGGTTGCTGCTGGCGTCGGATCGAAGCGATCAAAGCAGCGAACTCGCCAGCATTTTGAGCTCGGTAGGCCAGGTCGACACCATCTCGACCGCGGAAATTCCGGACGCGCCTTCGCGCGACCTTTCGGGCATCGTGGTCGACATCAATCTGCGTTCGGCCGAGAGCGTGCAGCTCGTGCGCAACAAGCTGCGCGCCGAGGCCTACCGCGAGATGCCGCGGCTGTTCGTGCTGGCGGACGCGCTGCATCACGGCTCGATGCAGGCCTGGGCGCTCGGCGCCACCGACACCATCTCGCGGCCGTTCGACGCGCAGGGCATTTTGCAGCGCATCCACGCCGCATTTCCCGACACCGATGGATTTGACGAAACCGATCGCGGCAAGGCGCTGAACCGCGGCGTTGAGGCCGCGCACGCGGTGATGGTCAAGATCTTCGAGAAACTGCCGGCGGGCATTCCGCTGCAATTTTCCGACATCGTCGCCGCCGAGAACAGGATCCTCAAGGCCATCAAGCACTCTTCGTTGCGCGAATGGCTGACCACCGTCGGCTGCCATCACGCCGACACCTATCGTCACTGTCTGTTCGTCACCGGATTTGCGGTGGCGTTCGCCCAGCATCTCGGCATGCGCGAGGACGACCAGCGCCGGCTGACGCGGGCCGCCCTGCTGCACGACGTCGGCAAGGCCTTCATCCCGGTGGCGATCCTGGACAAGCAGGAGCCGCTCACGCTGGAGGAGATGAGCGAGATGCGCGAGCATCCGCGCCGCGGCTTTGACGCGCTCGCCAAACAAGGCGGCTTCCCGCCGGAGATGCTGGACGTGGTGCTGCACCATCACGAATTCCTCGACGGTACCGGATATCCCGACGGCCTCAGCGCCAAGGAGATCAGCGACATCGTGCGCCTGACCACGATCGTGGACATCTACGCCGCGCTGGTGGAGAAGCGCGCCTACCGGCTGCAGTTCACCCACGTCCGCGCGTATTCGGTGATGGAAGAGATGGGCGACAAGCTCGACCAGCAATTGCTGCAGGCATTCCGCCCGCTCGCGTTCGGGTATTATTGATTACCCGTCATTCCGGGGCTATGCCAACGGGTCCGCGCAAAGCGCGGCCCGATGACAGGCTCCGCATAGAACTTCGATGTGCAATTGCACATCGGAGAATCTCGAGATTCGCCGTCATTGCGAGGAGCGCAGCGACGAAGCAATCCAGGCCCCGTCATTCCGGGTCCGATGCTTCGCATCGTACCGGAATGACGCTCGAGGAAGCGCGTCACCCCAGCATCTTGCGCAATTCCGCTTTCGCCACCTTCTCCAGCGTCGAGCGCGGCATCTCGTCGACGAAACGAATCTCCCGCGGCACCTTGAAGTCCGCCAGCGCGCTGCGGCAGGCAGCCATGACGTTGTCGTGCAAATCGGCTGGCGCGCGTTCGACGCCGTCCTGCGGGATGATGAACACCACCGGCACCTCGTCCAGCATCGGATGCTTCTTCGCCACCACCGCGGCCTCGCGCACCCCGGGCACCACCGCGATCACCTGTTCGATCTCGGAAGCCGCAACATTCTCGCCGCCGACCTTCAGCATATCCTTGGCGCGGTCGCCGAACCTTATAAAGCCGTTGTCCAGCAGCGTGACGCGGTCGCCGGTGATGAAATAGCCGTGCTCGTCAAAACTCTCCTGTGTCGCCTTTGCGTTGTGCAGGTACTCCTTGAACAGCGACAGGCCCGGAATTCCCTTGATCAGGAGATTGCCGGTGCCGCCGACCGGCGTCGGCGCGCCGTCATCACCGGTGATGCGGATCGCATATTCCGCGGCCGCCCGCCCGATCGACATCGGCGTGTTGGGCTGGTCGACCTCGCCGATGATGCCGTGGGTGATGGTTTCGGTCATGCCCCACCAGCCGATGATCTTGATGCCGAACACGGCAAAGGCCGGCGGGTCGTTCACCGCGGTGCCCCACAGCCGGAATTCGTGCTGCTTCGGAATCTCGTGCTCCAGCAGCGCCTTCATGCAGAACGGGATCGTCGAGGTCCAGGTGCAGCCGTGTTGCAGCGCGACGCTCCAGAACCGGCTGGCGGAAAACCGGGGCTGGATCACGCAGCTGCCGCCGACCCACAGGCTCGCCAGCATCGAATAGGCCAGCGCATTGGTGTGAAACAGCGGCAGATAAGTCTGGTGCACGTCGCTTGCGTGCAAATCCTGATGCGCCGCGTTGACTTTGGCGCCCCACAGCGCATTGGCGTGCGTCCACAGCACCGCCTTGGGCCGCGACGTGGTGCCGGAAGTATATTGCACGCTGCAGGGCGCCTGCGGATCGGTCGAGCGGCGCGGCCGGTCGGTGCTGTCGGCGAACAGCGCCTCAAAACTGTCGGCTTGCTGCGGCTTGCGGCCTTGCGCGGGCGCCTCGCCCGCGTCGTGCGAGATCGCCGCCATCCAGCGCAGCCCCTTGCAATGTGCCGCAATCATTTCGGCATAGGCCGGCTGCGTGATCGCGGCCACCGCGCCGCAGTGGCCGGCGAAATATTCCATCTCCGCCGGCGCCGAGCGGGTGTTGGTGGTCACCGCGATGGCGCCGAGTTCGACGCAGGCGAACCAGGCCAGCATCGCCTCGATGCAATTATCGAGATGGATCAGGACGAACTCGCCCGGTTTGACGCCGCGCGCCACCAGGCCCGCGGCCAGCCCGCCGGCGCGGTCGTGGAATTCGCCGTAGCTCCAGCTCCGCGCCGGCGCATCGAACGGCGCCCAGATCAGAAATGGATGTTCGCGGCGGGTCTCTGCGTGCATCCGCAACAACCACGGCACGTCCATCCCGGCAAACGGTCCGACGACGCCCGGCGCCTGCGATTCCAGCATGAAAATTCCTCCCGCGCAGCCTTATTGGCCGCTTCTTATTTTGAGCGTTCCCCGGATGCAGCGCAGCGTGACCGGACGATGCTTCGCATCGCCGGGAGAACGCGGCGCCGCGTCCGGGACACGGGTACCATTAAGCCACATCTCCCTCATACGACGAAATCTCGATCAGGCTGCCGTCGGGATCCCGGCAATAGACCGAGCGCAGCACCCCGCGCGCGCCTTGCCGCTTGTCCGGGCCTTGCTCGATCGCGACGCCGCAGGCCCCAAGATGCGCGACCACCTCGTCGGGCGTGCTCGCGGTGAGAAAGCACAGATCGTCACTGCCTGCCGCTTCATGGTCGGCGGTGAACCACTCGACCTTGTCGGCATGAAGCGGCCGCACGTTGATCTTCTGGTTGCCGAACATCAGCGAGGTCCGGGGCGTCTTGCCCGGGCCGGGATCGAACACCCTGATCTCCATGCCGAGGACTTTTTGATACCACTGCGCGGCGCGCGCCACGTCGGCAACATTGATCACGATATGATCGATCGCATCGACTTTCACTGCCATGGGTCATCCTTTGGTCGCGCCTGGGGGCACGCTTGCGCTATTGGCCGCATCCTACTTTGTTTGTTACAAGGCGGCCCGTTCGTCAATTCAACAACAAAGCGCCGGACTTCAAAAACCGGCGCAAGGGAGAAACTAAATGACTTCACGTCGCGCCGCGATCGCTCTGGCCGCAACCGGCCTTGCGGCCCTCATTTTGCCTGCCGGCGGCGCCCTGGCGCTGGACTACCCGACGCGGCCGATCCGCTTCGTGGTCGGATATCCTGCCGGCGGCGCGACCGATATCCTCGCGCGGCTGATCGGCCAGCGGCTGTCCGAAAAGCTCGGCCAGAATTTCGTGATCGAGAACAAGCCCGGCGCCGGCAACAACATCGGCACCGAGACGGTCGTCAAGGCCGAGCCGGACGGCTACACCGTGCTGCTGGTCAATCCCGCGAACTACATCAATGCCTCGCTTTACAGCGACCTGAAATTCAACTTCATTCGCGACATCGCGCCGGTGGCGTCGTTTACCCGCGTGCCGAATGTGATGACGGTCGCCCCCGACGTGCCGGCGAAGACGGTCGCCGAGTTCATCGCCTATGTGAAGGCCAATCCGGGCAAGGTGAACATGGCCTCGTCGGGCAACGGCACCTCGGTGCATCTGTCCGGCGAATTGTTCATGGCGATGTCGGGCGTGAAGATGGAGCACATCCCCTACAAGGGCGCCGCGCCCGCGATCACAGACATGCTGGGCAACCGCGTCCAGGTGATCTTCGACAACATGCCCTCCATCATCGGGCATCTCGCCCCCGGGGCCTTGCGCGCGCTCGCGGTGACGACGGCGACCCGGTCGCCGGAACTGCCTGATGTGCCGACCGTCGCGGAGACCGTGCCGGGTTACGAGGCGAGCGCGCTGTTCGGCATGGGCGCGCCGAAGAAGACCCCGCCGGAGATCGTCGAGAAGCTGAACAAGGAGATCAACCTGGTGCTGGCGGAACCCGCGATCCGGCAGCGCCTGATCGAACTCGGCGGCGAGCCGCTGATCGGTCCGCCGGAGGCGTTCGGCGCGATGATTTCGGCCGAAACCGAAAAATGGGAGAAGGTGGTCAAATTCTCCGGCGCCAAGGTGGAATGAGGGCCTGCGTTCCGGATTGACAGGGGGCGCGCCGCGGCAGCATCCTGCGGCACGCGCCTCGCCTCTGTTTCGGATCGGGAGTGACGCATGCCGGAATATTCGGCAGGGAAAGTGACCGACTACGCCGAGGGCGATCGCAAGGTCGTCGACTGCGGCGAACAGGAGGTCGGCATTTTCAGGATCGATGGCGAATTTTTTGCGTGGCACAATCGCTGCGCCCACCGCGCCGGCCCGGTTTGCCAGGGCAGGATCATGAAGCGGGTGATCGAGCCGCTCGCGGCCGATCGGAGCATCCGCACCCAGGAATACGATCCGTCCGAGACCAACATCATCTGCCCGTGGCACGGCTACGAATTCAACATCAAGACCGGTTGTCATCAGGGCAACAGCCGGATTCGGCTACGCAAGGCGGACATGACCATCAGGGATGGCGAAATCTATGTTCGGCTCTGACAGCGACCGCAAGAACGATCGCTACGGCTGGATCGATGCCGCCGCGCCTGAACTCTTGCGGGCGTCGCGGGAGTTGGTCGAGAACAACGAAGCGTCCCGCGTATCCGACGAAGCCGTGGCGCAGATCCTGACTGCCGCGATCCGGCTCTACGTCGCCAAATCCGACGGCGAGGAGCGGACCTTTTCGCCGATCGCCGGCCAGCGCGACAGCGAAATGACACCGACCGAGCTGTTGTCGGCGGTATCCGAGATGCTGCGCGCGCTGCATCTCGGCCCGATGGAACTGGCGCTGTGGTACCGGCGCCGCCCCGACGAGGACAGCTCTTCGCCCAACGAAACTTCCAGGGAAACGTCATGAACATTCAGGGCAAGATCGGGCCGCAATATTCGCCCGTGCAGCAGATCGACGTTCATACCGACACCCGCGACATCCTCGCCCATGCCAGGCGCAATGCCATCCGGCGCGGCCTGCAGGACTGGTTCGTCTGCGACATCGACGCCCATCACGTCGAAACCGTCTCATGGAAGGAAATCGTCACCTATATCGAGGATCCCGTGGTCCGCGACAACGCGATGCGGTTTCAGGCCGAGCGGCTGGGGGCGCCGCCTTACGGGCTGAACGGCGACCTCGGGCTGCGCTACCAGTCGGTCGGCGGGCGGATACCGCATCAGGACGGCCAGCGCGAAATCGTCGAGGAGACCGATGTCCATCGCGACGTCACCTTGACGCGGCGGGCGATGGATTCGCTCGGCATCGACAACATGGTGGTGTTCCCGACCCCGATGCTGTTTCTCGGCATGCACCCGCAGCCGGAAATGGAAGTGTGGCTCGGCAATGCCTATAATCGCTGGCTGATCGACCGGATTCTGTCCGGCGACGACCGCATCAAGTCGCTGATCTATCTGCCGTTCAATACGCCGCAGGAAGCCGAGCGGACGGTCGAGCAGCTCGGCGACAAGAAGGGCGTGATCGGCTTCTGCGTCACCAGCACCCGCTACAAGCCGGTGCATCACAACGACTATATGCGGCTTTATTCGATGATCGAGGAGCGCGGCAAGCCGTTGGCGTTCCATGCCGGCTATCACTGGCAGGATCCCTCGCTGGCGACCGTCAACCGTTTTATCGGCATGCATGCGCTCGGCTTCGTCTGGAGCAACATGATCCATATGACGAACTGGGTGCTGAACGGTATTCCCGAGCGGTTTCCCAAGCTCAGGTCGCTATGGGTGGAAAGTGGCCTCGCCTGGGTGCCGTTCCTGATGCAGCGGCTCGACGACCAGTATCTCATGCGCCCGTCCGAGGCGCCGCAGCTCAAGCGCATGCCCAGCGAATACATGAACCACAATTGCTTCTATACCACCCAGCCGATGGAGACGACGCATCCGAAGGCGCTGGAAAACACCCTCGAGATGATCAGGGCCGAGACCCAATTGATGTTCGCATCCGACTGGCCGCATTACGATTTCGACTTGCCGCAGGAAATCTGCGACCTCCCGTTTTTGAGCGAGCAGGCGAAACGCAACATTCTCGGCCTCAACGCGGCGGGGATCTTCAATCTCGATCCGACGCCGGTGAAGAAATTGATTCCGGCGTGATGTCGGTCAATTTTCCGCTGCGATCGTCGAATAGCCTCTCGCCGGAACATTCTTGACGCCGCATGGTTTGATTGCGAGGCGGCGCCATCCAGCGAAGGAGGATAGCCATGCGCAATACGAAATTGGCCATGTTGGTGTTGCTGGCGGCCGGGGGTGCCGCGATCGCCGGCCCGACGCCCGCGGCCGCCATTGATTATCCCTATTGCATCCAGGGCGGTGGCTGGGGCGTTCCCGGCGATTGCGCCTACCGGTCCTATGCCGAATGCCAGGCCTCCCTTTCCGGCCGATACGGCTATTGCAACATCAATCCGCGCGTCGCCTTTGCCCGGCAGAAACATCGGCAAACCCATCGGGATTACGACCGTCTCTATTAATTGATCGCGGCCGGCGGCGCGGGCCGGCGAAAGCGGCTTGACGCGCCTTGGTTTGCGCCTGTACTAAACTACATGGTTAAGTATAACGATCAGGCGCTGGACCGCACCTTTGCCGCGCTCGCCGACCCGACGCGGCGGGCGCTGTTGTCCCGGCTCGGCCGGCGCGACGGCGTCTCGGTGAGCGAACTGGCAAAGCCGTTTGCGATGTCGCTACCCGCGGTGATGAAGCATCTCGACGTTCTGTCGGACGCCGGCCTGATCGCGCGCGAAAAAACCGGTCGCGTCGTGGCGTGCCGGCTGACCGCCGACCCGATGGAGCAGGCGATGGACTGGCTCAATCGCTACCAGCGCTTCTGGTCGGACAATCTCGACCGCCTTGCCGCCTTTGTGGAGGAAGAAAAATGGCCGTCAAATCCAGCGCCGCCGCCGACCCCGGCTTCAGCACGAGGCCGAGCCTCACCCTCAAGCGCCGCCTCAACGCCCCGCCCGAGAAGGTCTTTTCGGCGTGGACCGACCCGGAAAAAATAGCTCGCTGGTTCGAACCCGCGCAGGCCAGGGCCGGCACCGGGCAGGCCACGATCGATCCCCGGGTCGGCGGGCGCTTCCGCGTCAGCTTCACCATGCAAGGCGGCGAATATTCCGAAGTCGGCGGCGTCTACCGCGAACTGGTGCCGAACCAGCTTCTGGTGTTCAGCTGGGCATGGCATTCGACCCCGGAACGCGAGTCGTTGGTGACGGTCTCGCTGAAGCCCGATGGCGACGGCACGCTGCTGACGCTGCATCATGAGCAGTTCTTCGATCAGGCCGCCTGCGACGGCCATCAGCGTGGCTGGACCGCGGCGCTCGACAAACTGGAACTCTATCTTGCCTGAAACCACGCAGGAGGCCGTCATGCAACCGCACAAGATCGTCTCGCGAGAAGAATGGACCGCCGCGCGCAAGGCCCATCTCGCCCATGAGAAGGAATTCACCCGCGCCCGCGACCGGCTCAGCGCAGAGCGGCGCGCGCTGCCCTGGGTCAAGGTCGACAACAGCTATGTGTTCGACGGGCCGAAGGGAAAAGAGACCCTGGCCGAGCTGTTCGCCGGCCGCAGCACGCTGGTGGTGCAGCATTTCATGTTCGCGCCCGACTGGAGCGAAGGCTGCAAGAGCTGCTCGTTCTGGGCCGACGGTTTCGAGCGCATGATCCCGCATCTCGCCGCGCGCGACACCACGCTGGTGGCGATCTCGCGCGCGCCGCTGTCGAAACTCGAGGCGTTCAAGGCGCGGATGGGCTGGACCTTCGACTGGTTCTCTTCGGCCTCCAACGATTTTAATCGCGACTATGCCGTCTCGTTCACGCCGGACGAGCTCAAGTCGGGCGCCAGGATCTACAATTTCGGCACCTCAGGCTTCGGCGTCGAGGAAGCGCCCGGCATCAGCGTGTTCTACCGTGACGAGGCGGGCAACATCTTCCACACCTATTCCTGCTTCGCCCGCGGCCTCGACATGATGAACGCCGCCTATCACTATCTCGACCTGACCCCGCTCGGCCGTCACGAAGAGGGCTTGCCCTATCCGATGGACTGGGTGCGCCTGCGCGACCGGTACGAGTTGGCGGCGGGAGAAGCCGCGGGCTGACCCGGACTACGCCGCCCTGCCGATTGCATCGGCGTGCAGCAGTTCGTCGAATTGCGGATAGGTCTCGGAAAGTTGGTCGAGCACACGGCCGCCGATGCGATGGACGCCCTGCGGGCTCGCGGCCGGCGCCGTTCTCCAATGCGCGCCAAATGGCGTGTGTCCCAAGTGTTGCACTGTCGCGAAGCATCGGCAATGCTTGGGAGGTGTTCCCCGGCGCCAATATTGCAATGCAGAACGAGGGAACGCCGTGCCGGAAAATCGGAGGAGCCCGATGGCCTTTGAAGATCGATACGGCTTGCCGCTTTCGACTTCGAGCGAGGCGGCCGCCGAGGCTTACCGTGGCGGTCTCGACCTGATGCTGTCGGCCTGGTCCGGCGCCGCATCCGCGATGGATCGGGCGATCGAGGCCGACGGCGACTTCGCACTCGCTTACGCGGCCCGCGCGCGCAACCATCTGATCTATGCCGAAATCGAGCAGGCCCGCGAAAAGGCGGCGACGGCGCGGAAACTCGTGGCGCGGAACGGCACCGCGCGCGAGCAAAGCCATGTCGAAGTCCTGGCGCTGACCACCGAAGGCCAGCCGGTCAAGGCCCTGCAGATGACGCTGGAGCATCTCGAAGACTGGCCGCGCGATGCCCTGATCCTGTCGCTGCCGCTCGGCGCCTTCGGCCTGTTCGCGTTTTCCGGAATGGCGGATCATGACCAGGCGCGCGTCGATCTCTGCGAAAAGCACCGGCGCCATTACGGCGACGACTGGTGGTTTCTTACCTATCTCGGCTGGTCGCACACCGAAAACGGCAGCGCCGATCAAGGGCGCCGCATCACCCAGCGTGGTTTCGAGCTGAGGCGCGAGAACGCCAATGCCGTGCATGCTTTGGCGCACGCGATGTTCGAAGACGGCTCGACGCAGGATGCCGAGGATCTGATCGCGGGCTGGCTGCCGCTTTATAATCGCTCCGGATTGTTGTATGGCCATGTCACCTGGCATCGGGCGCTGCTGGCGCTGGAGAACGGCGACACCGACCGCGCGGGCGCGATCTATGCCGACGCCATCCAGCCGGACATCAATCCGGCCCCGCCGCTCAACGTCATGACCGACGGCGTCTCGCTGTTGTGGCGGCTGCACGCGTGCGGCCATCCGGTTGCGAAGGACACCTGGCTCGACCTCGCCGGCCACGCCGCGCGCTGGTTTCCCAAAGCCGGCAATTCGTTCGTCGATGTCCATATGGGCCTGCTGGCGGCGATGGCGGGTGACTGGTGCGCGCTGGAACGTCGCGTCGCCGAACTCGAGGCGCGGCGTGAGCAAGGCAAGCTTCCGGCGGGTCCGGTGGTGCCGGAACTCTGCCGCGCGGCGCGGGCGTTCGCCGAGGAGAATTATCGGACATGCGCTGATTTGCTGGCGCCGGTGTCCAGCGAGGTGGTGCGCATCGGCGGCAGCCACGCCCAGCGCGAAATGATCGAGGACATGCTGCTGCTGGCGCTGATGAAGGGCGGCGAGGCGGCAAAAGCGCGCGACCTGCTCGATCGGCGCCTGCATCGCCGCCCCTCGGCGCGCG
>Ga0209422_1000133_pt1 | contig 17917 bp, 14 predicted proteins | sample BlaSpr_A8_OM2_M3_FD_187983 | JGI IMG/M metagenome (GOLD analysis project Ga0209422, IMG submission 187983) | Forest soil microbial communities from Thunder Bay, Ontario, Canada - Black Spruce, Ontario site 2_A8_OM2_M3 (SPAdes) (version 2) | ecosystem: Environmental > Terrestrial > Soil > Boreal... | reverse complement strand
CTTGAACTAACTTTACAATTCGCTGCCACGCGATTGAGAAAGCGGACTGTATAATCGCGGGTTTGATCTTTTCCCAGGAGCGTTCGCATGAAGAAATTTGTCCGGCAGGCCTGCCTCTTTTTACTTTTTGTGTCGTCGGTTGCGCCGTTGTGGTCGCAGGAAAAAGTTGATCTGGAAACGATGAGCCGGATTCGCTATGAGGGGTTTCGCGATTCCAAGGTGATGGAATTAGCCTCTGGGCTGATGGATTCGATCGGCGAGCGGCTTACCGGCTCACCGAATATGAAGCGCGCCAATGAGTGGACGCGCGACCAACTTACGGCGATGGGCCTGGTCAATTCCCATCTCGAGGCCTGGGGGCCGTTCGGGCGCGGGTGGGCCAATCAGTATGTGAACGTTCGCATGACGTCGCCCGATGTGGTGACGCTGCTTGCCTATCCGAAGGCGTGGACTCCGGGGACTGGCGGGGTGATTCAAGGGAAGTGCGTTCGCGCGACTATCGATGACAAGAAAGATTTCGACAAATACAAAGGCAAGCTGGCCGGAATGATTGTAATTCTCGGGGCCGATGCCGAGGTGAAACCGATCGCCGAAGCGCCCTACAAACGTCACACTGACGACGACCTGGCGAAGCTGGCCGAGTACCAGATGCCGCCGGAGCATCCGCCCTTCAACTTTGCGATGTTTGTGAAGCGCCAGCAGTTCGTCAAAGATCTGAACCAGTTCTTCGCCGACGAAAAAGTGCTGGCTGTCATCGATCACAGCCGCGGCACATCGGGCGGAGGCACCGTCTTCGTGCAGTCGGGCGGATCGTACAAGACCGGCGAAACCACTACGGTCGCGCAGCTCACCATGGCTTCAGAACACTGGACGCGCATCGCTCGGCTACTGCAGCAGAAAAAAGATGTGACGCTGGAACTCAACGTCAACAATACTTTTTACGATGACGATCCCATGCAGTACGACACGATTGCGGAAATTCCCGGAGGCGACAGGAAAGATGAAGTGGTGATGCTGGGCGCGCATCTGGATTCATGGCATGCGGGCACTGGAGCAACCGACAACGGCGCGGGAACCATCGTGATGATGGAAGCGGTGCGCATCCTGAAGGCGTTGGACATCAAACCGCGGCGCACGATCCGCATCGGCCTGTGGAGTGGCGAAGAAGAGGGGCTGCTGGGCTCGCAAGGATATGTGGAGCACCACTTCGGTTCGCGCCCGCGCATGGACGATCCAGGAATGAAAGATATGCCGACTCTGCTGCGGCGTGAAGCGGGAGACGTTACGGTGAAACCCGATCAGGCGAGGGTTTCCGCATATTTTAATGTAGATAACGGGACGGGAAAAATCCGCGGAGTTTTTCTGCAGGAAAATGAAGCTGTGGCTCCTATCTTTGAAGCGTGGATGAAGCCATTTAAAGATCTTGGCATGACCGCGCTGACGATGCGCAATACCGGAGGCACTGATCACTTATCGTTCGATGCGGTCGGTATTCCGGGATTTCAGTTCATTCAGGATCCCATCGAGTATGAAACCAGAACTCATCACTCGAACATGGACGTTTATGACCGCTTACAGCCGGATGATCTGAAGCAGATGGCGGTCATCGTCGCGGGCTTTGTTTATGACGCCGCTATGCGCGATCAGATGCTCCCGCGCAAACCAATCGAGAAGGCGCTGCCGAGGGAACCGGAGAAGAAAGAGGAGTAGCGTTCAACTACAGAGAAGCGAATTAGCGAGACCCTGCACTGGTGGCGGCAGACTTGGGGGTAGCTGGGTGTTCTGTATTGTTTCCTAGACAGGATGCGATGGTTTCGACGACTTGAAGATCGTATTTGGTGAAGGCATCCGCGCGGGCGCTGTAGAGGGCTAATACGGTTCCCATTCCCGAAGTGCCGTCCAGCGGAACGGCGAGTGCGGAACGGAGTGTGCTGTAGCGCGTGGGGTCGTTGAGATATCCAGGCTCGACTGACGGATTTCCGTTCAAGATGGGTTTGTGATTCTCGGCGACCCAGCCTGACAAACCTTCTCCCAGAGGAATCTGCAAAGAAGAAAATAGTTGATGATTTTCGCCGCTTACGAACACCGGCGCCAGCACATTATTCTTGCAGAGGTAGACGGCCATGGAATCGTGTGGCACCAACGACTTCAGGCGCAGTGCAAGCAGCGAGAGGATGTCCTCAAGGCTGAGCGGGGCACCGGACAGACTGCGAAGGCCGGAAAGCGCATCGCTCTGCTCACGGGCCGCGGCGAGCCGATCGGCGAAGTGCACGCTCGCAGAAGACGTTGCCGGTGCCTCCTCGGTGTTGGCAAAACCGGCGTCGGGTGCCAGGCCGCGCGCGACTTTAACATCCGTCGAAAGTTTCGGAGGAGCCCGCAGGGGTTGCGAGCGAGCCAGTTGCTCCCACTCTACATAGTTGCGCTGCAGGATGTCGACGACCTGAGGATCGAAGGCAGCGCCGGCTTCGGACGCCACCTTGGCCATGGCTTCATCCAGCGGCAAAGCTTTGCGGTATTGGCGGTCAGAGGCCAGGGCATCGAGGCAATCTACGGCGGAAAGGATGCGGGCGCCAATGGGAATCGCTTCACCTGCGAGTCCGCTGGGATACCCGCTACCATCCCATTTCTCGTGATGGGCGCGCACGATGGGAACGACGGGATAGGGGAAATCAACCTGCTCCAGAATTTCGGCTCCCACGATGGGATGGATCTTCATCTTCTCGAATTCTTCGGGCGTAAGCTTGCCGGGCTTAGAAATAATGTGCTCGGGAACTGCCAGTTTGCCAATGTCGTGCAAAACCGAAGCCGCGCGCAGGGCCTCGGTCTCGTCCTCGTTCAAGCGCAGTTGCTTGGCCAGTTCCATCGCGTAGACCCGCACTCGCTGCAGATGCTCGCCGGTAGTCTGATCTTTGGCCTCGATGGCGAGCGCCAGAGCTTCGATGGTTCTTAGGTGAAGGCTCGACATCTGCTCGGCGTGCTTTTTTTCCGTCTCGAGCTTCCCCATGTAGATGCGGTACGAGCGATAAATCAGATACACCGGCGGCAGAACCAGCAGCGACGATTGCCAGCCGATGATCCGGTTGAGGAAGCTGACCAATCCCGCGATTGCGGCTCCGACCATGTAATAAGGAAACGGCCAGAGAAAGGAGTCGGTCCAAACCTTCAGCAGCCGCTTATTCTCCGTCAAGCCAATGACGGTGGAGGTAGCCAGCGTGTTCACCGTGAAGAGCGTGATCACGGCTCCGACCAAAGCAAGCGGGCCTCGGCCATGCAGAACGTAGATTGAAATAAGCTGGTAAGCGCCGTAGGCAATAGCGGCGGAGACCGTCACTTGCGAAAGATTAAATATGAGTTGCACGGCCTGCACGCGGCGCGTTGGCTTCCAATAAAACTGACCCAGAGTGCTGACCAGGCCGATCAGCAGTACCTCCGGTAAGCTCAGTTCCTGAATGCTCAGCAATGTGAACAGGAAGTTCACAGAAAGCGTTCCACCTGGCAGGCTCACTTTCAGCGGCGACGCAAGCAGCGCGGCTGCCATGTAGCAGATAAACTTCACCTGGTCGCCAGAGTGCCCGCGGCTGAACGACAAGGCGAAGCAGCCGGCCGCCGCGATTGCCATTCCGGCAATAAAATGGCTGCCAAATTTAGGTTTGTCTGGCATGACGTAGATTTCTAGATTCTTTCGTGATTTAGGGGGAATGTCCGCGCCAAAGTTGGTTCTGTGGTTACCATCGTGTTCTGTAATGCCATCAAGGGCTTGGCGGGGGGACTTTGGCGATCTGGAGAGCCGATCTTCGATAAGCTAAGCCACGTCAAGAGCGGGCCAAGGGCTGGGTCGCGCCATTCTGTCCTCTGCCGTACGTACTGCGACAAACTGTCCCAAACCGATAAAAGCGACCATCGGCTAAGTCTTTAAGGCTCAACCACACAGCGGTGTTGGTTTGGTACCGCACCTGCACGTTGATAGTCCAGAGAAGTGCTGTCCTCGGCCCGCAGCTTTGCGTGCCTCCACAGGGGGATTATGAAAAAGTTGTTGATTTTGGTGTTGATCGCCACACTGACGGTAGCGACGGCAACGACTGCCCGTGCCGACAACTCGAAGATCTCGCCCGATTTACAAAACCTGCCCGCAAACCAGCAAGCTCAGGTCATTGTGCAATACGCTCCGGGAACCCAGGTGAATTGCAGTGGACTGCTTGGCCTGCTGGGTTGTCTGGTAAACGACATCTTGCAACTGGGAGGCGAGATCCTGGGAAGCCTGCCGCTGATCAACGGCTTGGTCGCGGTGCTGGACGGCAACGGCATTGTCAGCCTCTCGAACCAGTCGAACGTCGTATACATCAGCTTGGATCGCAGTAACAGCGGGGCCCTGAGCAATGCAGCGCCGGCGGTAAACGCTTTCGCGGCGTGGCAAGCGGGGTACACCGGCAGTGGCATTGGCGTTGCTTTGATCGACAGTGGAGTGGACAGCCATCCCGATCTGAATGGCGGATACATGGGACAATCCCGCGTCGTGTGGAACCAGAGTTTTATTCCCGGCAATGTGAGTTACTTCGATCAGTATGGACATGGCACGCACATCGCGGGGCTAATCGCCGGCGATGGCGCGAGTTCAACTGGGCCAAACTATACGCGCACGTTTGAAGGTATTGCGCCGGGGGCCAATCTGGTGAACCTGCGAGTGCTCGACCAGAACGGAGAAGGCAACGACAGCACGGTGATCGCGGCGATCAGCACAGCGATCGCGCTGAAGTCGAAATACAACATTCGCGTCATGAACCTTTCGCTTGGCCGCGAGGTCTACGAGAGCTACAAGCTCGATCCTCTTTGCCAGGCGGTGGAGCGGGCCTGGAAGAGCGGCATCGTCGTTGTGGTATCGGCCGGAAATAATGGCCGCGCTCAGGCTACGGACGGCTATGGAACGATCACATCTCCGGGAAACGATCCTTATGTGATCACCGTGGGCGCGATGAAGCCGATGGGAACGCCAACCCGGCTGGACGATGTAATGGCCAGCTACAGCTCGAAGGGACCAACCGCAGGCGACGCCATCGTGAAGCCCGATGTTGTGGCGCCGGGAAATCTGCTGGTCTCGCTGGAAGCTCCGAATTCCACTTTGTATACCGAGTTACCTGTTAACCAGGTGCCTTATAGTTATTACGTGAATGGGGGAAGCAGCGCATCGTCTTCCAGCTATTTCACTCTGAGTGGAACGAGCATGGCCGCGGGGGTGGTGAGCGGAGCAGTTGCCGATCTGCTGCAGAAGACTCCGACTCTGACGCCGGATCAGGTGAAAGCCCGGATTATGAAGACAGCATGGAAGTCGCTGCCTTTGTTTAGCAGCTATACAGATCCGGTTTCAGGAATCACTTATACCGATCAGGACGATGTGTTCACCGTGGGGGCCGGTTATATCGATGTTGAAGCAGCTTTGGTCAACACCGATCTCGCGAAGGGAACTGCGATGTCGCCGGTCGCGACGTTCAATTCGACTAACAATACTGTGACTCTTAAGGACGATCGATCGTCCACGTGGAACACTTCGGCGACGTGGTCGAATGCGGCTGTCTGGGGATCTTTGCAATTCGTAGTGGCACCTGCGGCTACGACGACGGGAACAACCTCTACGGTTTCTGGATCGAATGTGCTCTGGGGCGGCAATGCAATATGGGGTGGTAACGTGTTATGGGGCGGCAATGCGCTCTGGGGCGGCAACGTTTTGTGGGGCGGTAACGTGCTTTGGGGAGGCAGTGTAGGAGCCGGCGAAAACTAAAAAGGATGAACGCATCTGAGCGGACGGTTGCGAAGGCAGCCGTCCGCACCCCTTTTTGTACCGCCAGTCTCGATCCGCGCTACTTTACGAACGTCAGCCCGTGCGGCACAGCGTACTTGAAAACGTAAGCGTAGAGCATCACGATAATCCCGACGATGGAACACAGCGCCACCGAGTGCCACGCCACATAGCGGAAAATAATTCCTTCGTTGCCCACTTGCTCGGTGGCTGCGGTGGCGATTGTGATTGATTGCGCATCGACCATCTTGCCCATCACTCCGCCGCAACTGTTAGCGGCGCACATGAGAATTGGGTCGATTCCGAGTTGCTGCGAAGTGATCCTTTGCAGGCTGCCGAAGAGCGCATTGGCTGAGGTATCACTGCCAGTGAGCGCCACGCCCAGCCACCCCAGAAATGTTCCGAAGAACGGATACAGCCACCCGGTGCGGGTGAAGGCCAGGCCGAGCACCGCATCCAGTCCCGAATATCGCGTCACGTAGCCCAAGCCCAACATGAAAGAAATCGCGATCATGGCCAGCCGCATTCGCACCAGGGTTCGCCAGAAGATTTTCATCAACTGCACTGGGCCCTGGCCGAGAAACAATCCGGAAACGATCGCAGCAAGAAAACATCCTGTTCCCGTTGCAGAGAGCCAGTTGAAATCGTATCGCGCTGCTTCGGGCGTGGGTTTCGCAACCACCGGCGTTGATCGAGAAATGGCATTGTGCAGATAAGGCACATCCCATCCCGGCGGCCCGGGGCGAACTTTGCCGTTGGGAAGCATGACTCTGAACGCCGGGGTGGTGGCCTGATTCATTGCCAGCTTTATCTTGGGCAAGCCCCAAAGCAACACAAACAGCGAAAGAATCGCGAACGGCATCCACGCTTTCAAGACTTGTGCGGCGGTGTAAGAGCGCGGCTGCACAATTCCATCGAACTGTTTCGCGGACCATTCCCCGCCTACGTCGTCGCTAATCTTCCCGGTGGCAGCGACCATCGCGGTCGGCTTGTCATCGTAGTCGAATCGCCAGATTTTCTTGGGCTTCCAGAAGCGCAAGAAGGCGAGAGCCGCGACGAGCGAGACGACTCCTCCCATGATGTCAACCAGGTTGCTGTCTACGTAATTCGCCCAGAAAAATTGCGTGAGCGCGAAGGAAACTCCAATCACCGCGATGGCGGGAAATACTTCGAAGGTTTCCCTCCAACTGACCATTGCTTTCACCAGCCAGAACGGGACGATGATGGCGGTGAAAGGAAGGATGCGGCCGATCATGGCGTTGAGATCGGATTCCGGCAAAGCCGTGACTGCGGCCAGCGTGTGCACAGGCGTGCCGATCGCTCCCCAGGCGACTGGCGCGGTGTTGGCGATCAGATTCAAGGCCGCGGCGTGAAATGGCCTGAAGCCGAGTCCGATCATGAATGCGCCAGCGATGGCCACGGGCGCGCCAAATCCCGCCGCGCCCTCGATGAATGCGCCAAAACAAAATGCCACCAGCAGCACCTGCAGGCGCCGGTCAGCCGTGATGCCGGCGATCGACTCTTTCATGATTTCAAATTGTCCGGTCTCCACGGAAATATCGTAGAGATAAACGGCGGCGAGGACGATCCAGGCAATTTTCAAAATACCGAAGGCCACGCCGTAGGTGAAGCTGAGCGCGGCCAGCGTGGGAGGCATTTTGAAAAAAATAATCGCGACCAAGACGGCGGTCGCCGCCCCGGCAATCGCGCACCAATGCGGCTTTACTTTGAGGCCGGCAAGCAACGAAAAAAGAACAATGATGGGAAGAGCCGCAACCAGCGTGGAGAGCCACCAATGACCAAGTGGATCGTAGATCTGGGTCCACTGCATCAAAACCTCCTCGTTGTCACATCCTTATCGAATTGTCTCTATCTACAAGGCTGCACTCAGTTCACTTCCCAACTCTTCGGAACATTCACATACGATCGATCCAACTCCGCCACCGACGGACACCCGAGCAAACGTAGAGTCCGTTCCAGGTCAACCCGCAGAATATCAATCGCACGGTCGACGCCAGCTTCACCCGCTGCCGCCAACCCATAAGCGTAGGCCCGACCGCACAGCACGGCGCGCGCCCCCATGCAGAGAGCCTTGGCAACATCGGTGCCGCGGCGCACGCCGCCATCCATGAGCACTTCGATTTGTCCCTTCACCGCTTCCACTACTTCCGGCAGCGCACGCAAGGAAGCGGGAACTCCATCCAGTTGGCGTCCGCCATGATTGGAAACCGAAATCGCCGCTGCGCCTTCGTCAATTGACCGCCGCGCATCTTCCGCGGTCAGCACACCTTTGACGACAATCGGCCCTTTCCAAATTTCTCTGATCCATTTCAGGTCGGCCCACGTAACCGCAGATTCAGCCAAGGCAGCGGCGACATCAATGAGCGGTAACGGACCTTTCCCCGGCACAATCACATTCGGCAATCCAGGGAGACCGCCGTCGAGAAAATAACTGACGAGCCAGCCCGGGCGCGAGAGAATTTGGGGGAGAAACGGAATCTTTTCGAACGGCCCGCCGCTGATGAGTTCCTTCATGCCGTTGCGATAATCGCGCTCGCGGATTCCAGACACCGGTGTATCAATCGTGACCACGAGCGCATTAAATCCGGCGACGCGCGCTCGTTCAATCGCAGCTTCAGCCGCGCCGCGGCCGCCCATTAGATAGAGCTGATAGAAAACTGGTCCCTTCGAACCGGCCCGAACATCCTCCAATTTGTGCCCGGAAATGGTGGAGAGAATGTAGCCGATGCCGGCGTTGCCTGCCGAGCGGGCCGCCGCCACTTCCCCACCGGGATGCATCAGTCGGCTGTATCCTACGGGCGCCAGCATAATAGGAAGCGAAAGATTGAAACCAAGAACGGTCGTACACATGCTGCAGTCGGCGAGCGCCACTGCGTGCCGCGGTCGAAAGGTAACGTCGTTAAATATTCTGCAATTCTCTCGAAGCGTAACCTCGCCTTCGGCGCCCCCGTCGAGATAATCGAATACAGATTTCGGAATGCGCCGGCGGGCGATGGGGCGGAAGTCTTCGATGCTCACAACGCGCGGCGACGCTACGGATCGTGCAGCTCTCGTCATCTGCAATTCCAAGGCCTCTAGAAGCAGCCCGCTATCCTACCATCAGTCGAAACGCGGCGAAACGTAAATTTTATTGCTATTACTCCGCGACTACCGCAGGGGTGCTGGTTGCAACTCGACGCCGACGCCATACCCACAAATATGCCACCGGCCCGGAGGCCAGATTGAGCAGACCCCATTTTCTGGTCGGCACATCGCTGTAGATCATTGCCCACACGAACAGCAAAATTGGAGCGAGAACGATCAGCAACGCGCCCAAGGCGCCACCCGCTACACGAAAAGTGCGCGGCGCGTCCGGATATTTTCGCCGCAGTTGCCAGAATGAAAGCACGGTCTCGATGGAGGTTGCCATACGAGTCCACGCGTACACGCCGATAAGCTGCGGAACTGTAAAAAACGCCAGCACGGCGCAGAAGGCGGTTGAGAGCACAATTGATCGCACTGGCGTGCCAAAACGCGCGCTCACTTTCGCCAGCGCGGGATGAAGATATCCATCTTCTGCCATGGTAAGCGGGACGCGCGTGATAGATAGCAGCGTGCTGTCCAGCAACACAAAGTTGCAAATCACCGCCGCCACAAAAATCGACGTGCCCAACATGTTGCCTCCGAGCAGGCGACCGGCCGTGACCAGGTATCCAGTTTCCCACTCGCGCCAGTTGCCCAGCGCAGTCAATCCCGCTGCCAGAGTTATGACATAAATCCCTATCGCAAGCGGCACCACAATGGCGAGTCCGATCGGGAAATTCCGCTCCGGATTTTCCACCTCCTCAATCACCGTGGAGAGTTGCTCATATCCGGCATACGACCACAGAGCAATGGCGAGTCCCACGCCGAACGCTCCCTGCCACGGCGTGCCGGTGGGCAGAAACGGGCGAAATGGATTGAAGTGCGCGTGATGAAATCCGAGCAGAATGAAGATCACCAGCGGAATCGCCATAGCCAACAGCAGTATGAGCGTAAGGTTACCCACCAGATGAATGCCACGCACATTTAGATACGCGACGATCAGAAGAAAAACGAAGGCCACGCCCCAGTGCTCGGCGCGGGAGTGCACGGGCATCCAATCTTCCAGATAGTCGGCCATGGCCACGCCGTAGGCGGCGCTCATTAAAAACGTTCCGGTCCAGTTCCACCAGCCGCACTGAAAGCCCCAGAAGTCGCCGAGAGCGGCGCGGCTCCAGCGGTAGAAGCCGCCCTCGACGGGCATGAGGGTGGTCATTTCCGCCGTAGCCAAGGCGATGGGGACCGAGAACAACAGTGGAACCACCAGAAGGAAAGTCAGGCCCAGTCCAGGCCCTGAGGTGGAGACCATCGATTCGAGCGAGAATGGCCCGCCGGCGCAGTACGCGAACAACAAGGCGACAAACGGAGCCAAACCAATTCGCCGCAGATTTTTGGTCGGGGCATAGAGAGAGGTCGGGGCAGAGGTGGAGCTCATGGGAATATTTTCCGTTCGCGAACAAACATCTGGGTTGGGTGTCCTTTATAAGTCGCGAGCTGCGATTTCCGATACCCACACTTCTCGGCGACGTGAATGGATGCAAGATTATCAGGCGCGATAATGCAGGCAGTCTTTGCGCAATCGAAGTGCGCATCGCCCCATTGAGTGGCCGCGCGAACCGCTTCGGTGGCATAGCCTTTGCCGTGTGCCGCCGACGCAAGCACCCAGCCGATTTCCGGTTCGCCCTTTAGCGACGGTTCGAGTTCGCGCTTATAGTCCGCGAATCCGATTTCTCCAACAAAGTTTCCCGAGGACTTTTCTTGCACGGCCCAGTAACCGAATCCCAGCAAAGACCAATGACCTGCGTAACGGAGAAACTTCGTCCATGACTCTTCTTCGTTGAGGGGCTTGCCTCCGATAAATCGAGTGACTGAAGAGTCCGCCCACATGGCTGCGCAATCGCTGAAATCGTCGAGTTGATGCCCGCGTAATACGAGGCGCTGGGTTTCGAGAACAGGCACCTCTATGACCGAAGCAGGAGATTGCGACATGGCAGAAGTTTACAGCGTCGCCGAGATTGGAATCATCGAGCAGCGTTTTTGCGGGCTTGCCGGATTCCGGCGCGCATACCTTCCTTCAATATGTTTTTATATCCAGCGCGATCGAGCGAGGCCATCACCGCCGCCGCAGTGCCCCCGGGCGTGGCAGCCTCTTGCAATAATTCCTGCAGCGGCACATTCCCTTTGCGCCAGGCATCGATCCCGTCGGCCAGCGCGTGAGTTGCTGCCATTCGCGCCGTTCTTGAGTCGAGCCCGATAGTCTCTGCGGCGGCAATTACGGTTGCGAGCGCATGGTAGCCGTGGCTACTGGAGAAGGTCACGGTGAAGGCGTCGAATTGTTTCTCGGGTATTTCGATGACCCCGCCGACCAGGGCAAATAATTTTCTGACTTCGGCGCGCGCCGCTGCGGGAACCGGGCCATCGAATGCGAGAGCCGTTAACCCACGGCCGCTGCGGCACACCGGGCTCGGCATGGCGCGAACCCAGCGTACTCGCGAGCCCGCGGCCTCGCGCAGCTTCGCCAACGGAACTCCCGCAACCAGACTGACCGCCGTCAAACGCTGTTGAATGTGTGGCACAATTTCTTTTAATAACTCACGAACCGAATCCGGGCGCACCGCGAGTATCAGCAATCCAGCCGACTCGACCGCCCGCTGCAGATTCGCTTCGCCGATTACCCTGTACTGACGCCTGAGTTGTTGCAGTTTTTTCGCATGCCGGTCATGCACGACAATAGGTCGGCCGAACTTGGCGAGCCGCAATCCCGCAATCAGGGCGCTGGTGATACGGCCACCACCGAGAAAGACAACCGGCTTCACGAGATTCCTGCACAGGCTTGATCGGCCGCTTTGATAAAAGCTTCCACATCGGCCTCTGTGTGAGCGGTGGAGATGATCCAGTGCAGGCCGTTGGAAGGCGTCATGTAAATTCCGCGCTCCAGCAATTGGTGGATAAAGCGCGAATATGTTTTTGTGTCGACGTAAGTACAGTAGTCGCGGTAATCGTGAATGGCGTCGCGTTCAGTAAAGTAAATCTGAAACATGGGTCCGAAGCCCTGGACGATGGCTTTCACCTGCCGCCGGCGAAACACTTCTCGCAGCCCAGCTATCGCTGCATTCCCCACCGCGTGGAGCTTGCGATACGTATCTTTCGCACATAGCAAATCCAAATTCTGCGCAATTACTTTCATAGTCAGACGGTGCCCGTTGAAAGTGCCGTAATGCAGCACCATTTTTTCACTCCAGCGCATCCGCTCAAGAATGGAACGCGGCCCCGCGACCGCACCCACGGGGAATCCCGCGCCCAGAGCCTTGCCGAAGGTGCTGATATCAGGCTTTACGCCGTAGTATTCCTGACAACCGCCTGGCGCATAGCGGAATCCCGTGACGACTTCATCAAGAATGAGGAGCGCACCGCACTCACTCGTGAGTTCGCGGAGACGCTGCAGATATCCATCTCGCGGAAGAATGCACCCCATATTGGCCATGATCGGCTCGGTGATGACGGCCGCCAATTCGTGCCCGTGCTTGCGCATTATTTTCTCAAGTGTCGCAACGTCATTCCAGGGTGCCAGTAACACGTCGTCGAAAGTCGAGAGCGGAATGCCTTCGGAATCCGGTATGCGCGCCGGATTCTCCACTGATCCCAACTGCTCGGGCGGATGACTGTGCGCGTTCAAGAGATAGGGATCGTACCAGCCGTGATAGTGGCCTTCGAACTTGAGAAATTTGTTTCGTCCAGTGTGGGCGCGGGCCAGGCGAAGAGCCAACATCGTCGCCTCACTGCCAGTATTAGCGAAGCGCACCACTTCGGCCGACGGCACCATGCGGCAGAAACGCTCGGCGGCTTCCACCTCAGCCGAAGTCGCGGCTGCGAAATGTGAACCTTCCGCCATGGCCTCCGAAACAGTTTTTACCACTGCGGGGTGAGCATGCCCCTGGATGAGCGCGCCGAACGACATCATGAAGTCGATATATTCATTGCCGTCGATATCCCACACGCGGGATCCGTGGCCACGCTCCAGTAGGATCGGGCCGTCGTCATATACAGCCGTGCCCCGCGATGGCGAGTTCACTCCTTCCACCAGCGATTGCTGGGCGCGTTTAAACCATTGTTGGGATTGAGTGCGGTTTCGTGTTTCGCTCGTGTATGCCATAAGAGTTTTGAAAGGGCGCGGCTTTTCAGCCGCGCCGTCCCGATTTCAGTCGGCCAGTCCGCCTCCATCCACCACCAGCGCCGCGCCTGTCATAAAAGACGAATCATCCGAAGCCAGAAACAATGCCGCTTTGGCAATTTCGTCTGTTGTCCCAAGCGCACCCCGCGAGATATTCCTCCCATTTCAAGCCGCGCATTTTCGCATCTTCGGGAAGCATTGGCGTGTCAACGTCACCCGGGCAGATGCAATTCACACGAATGCCCTGCCGTCCGTGGTCGATCGCCATCGCTTTGGTCAACAGCACCACGCCGCCCTTCGACGCGCAATAGGCAACCGCCGAATCCCCGCCAGCGATGCCCCATCCGGAACTATTATTGATAATGACTCCCCCACCTTGCTTAATCATTCCGGGCAAGGCCGCCTTCGACATCAGAAACGTTCCCTTCAGATTAATATCCATCTGCAGGTCCCACTCTTCTTCGGTGCAGTCGAGGACAGTGTGGGGAAAGAAAACGCCAGCGTTGTTGAAGAGAATATCGAGACCGCCAAAGGCCTGCTGGGCTACCTGTAAGGCATGACGGCATTCCTCTGCCCGGCGCACGTCGGTGCGCACGAAGATCGCCTTGCTTCCTTCCTGGGCAATTTTCTTGGCAACCGCGCAGCCGCGATCCTCGTTGCGCCCTGTGATCACGACTTTGGCGCCTTCCCGGGCAAATAGTATCGCCGTGGCTTCGCCGATGCCGGAAGTTCCTCCTGTGATCAAAGCGATCTTGTTTTCCAGCCGCATAATTTAGCCGGACGCGGCGAGACCTCCGCCATCGACTACCAGCGACGTTCCCGTCACAAAAGATGCTGCATCGCTGGCCAAATATAATGCAGCCTGCGCAATTTCTTCGGGCTTGCCCATGCGTCCGAGTGGCCGGTTTGCCGATTCGGAAAGGAATCGCTCTTCAGGCTCGCCCAATTGCCGCGCCTCGTGGCGCAGCATCGCGGTATCGGTGTCGCCAGGGCAGATACAATTTACGCGAATGTTTTGCCGGCCATGATCAATGGCCATGGCTTTGGTCATTAATACGACAGCACCTTTCGATGCGCAGTAGGCGGCGGCGCGCGGGCCCCCCGCCAATCCCCATCCCGAGGCGGTATTGATAATCGAACCTCTGCCGGCTTTGGCCATGATGGGAATCACTTCGCGGCACATAAGGAAGATGGATTTTACATTGATCGCCATCACGGCGTCCCAGTCGTCTTCGCTGATCTCGACCACTGAGGCTCTGCGGATAATTCCAGCATTGTTGAACAATACGTGAATGCCACCGAACTCGCGCATGGTACGCTCGACCACGCGCTTGCAGTCGGCAGCTCGAGTGAGATTGGCGCATTCGAAAATTGCGCGCCCGCCGGCGCTTGATATTTCGCGAACCACCTGCAGACCGGCGCCTTTGTCGAGGTCGGCAATACTTACGGCCGCGCCTTCACGCGCAAACAACAATGCCGCGGCGCGTCCGATGCCGCCCGCGCCTCCGGTGATGAGAGCGACCTTGCCCTGAAGTTGGCTGCCAGCCAATTGCTTCCCCCCGCATTCAAATATACCTAATGATTGCTCCTATATTTTCACTTCGATCTTCTGACATTTTCTTTTAGCTGGTATTCTTTTTCATTCCAAGGAGCACTCATGTCTTCTGACTTGCAGGGCCGTAACGCCGTGGTTTTCGGAGTTGCCAACAAGCGCTCAATCGCTTGGTCGATCGCGCAGGGACTGCACGCCGCGGGGATGAAACTGGCCGTCACTTACCAGAACGAGCGGCTGGAGCAAGAGGCAAAGGACCTTATTCTGTCGCTGCCCGGGGCCGAAGGATTCATGTGCGATGTTTCGAAGGACGAAGAGATCGAGCGCCTGTTTGCTACGCTCAAAGAGCGTTACGGCAAGCTGCACACGGTGGTGCACTCGGTAGCCTACGCTCCCGCCGATGAATTGAAGGGAGAATTTCTGAACACGACGCGCGAAGGGTTTCGCGTAGCGATGGATGTGAGCGTGTATTCGCTGGTGGCGGTTGCGCGCGCGGCCGCGCCGCTGATGGAAGACGGCGGCTCGATTCTTACCATGACTTACTACGCATCGCAAAAAGTCGTGCCCCGCTATAACGTCATGGCAGTTGCCAAGGCTGGGCTGGAGTGTTCGGTGCGGTATCTCGCTTATGAATTGGGTAGGAAGAAAATTCGCGTGAATGCCATTTCCGCCGGGCCGATCAAAACCCTTGCTGCGCGCGGCATTGCCGGCTTCGGCGACATGCTTAAGGGCCACGAAGAACGCGCACCACTGGGCCGTCGCGTGGAAGTGGAAGAAGTGGGTTCGACTGGAGTCTTTCTCGCCTCCGACGCCAGCAGCGGCATCACCGGCGAAGTGATTTACGTGGATTGCGGGTATAACATTATGGGGTTTTGAGGGCAGTTCTCAGTTCTCGGCTCTCAATTCTCGGTTTTCGGTTTTCCTGTTCTCGGGCCTACTATGATAACGAGATGGGAAATAAGCGGCTTGTTTTTGCGTTCTTTTCTTTCGCCATCCTGCTCTCGATGGTGCGGGAGTGGAATGCTCCGGTAGCTTGCGCGCGTGGCACTCTCGTGCCCGGTGTGGTTACAGAGGCACGGCGCTAGCTGACAATCCTGATTCGGCGCCCATTCTCGCCGTTCCGCTCCAGCGAAATCTCTACATCCCGCTCGCGCTGCAGGCGGGGAAATTTCTCTCCCCATTCGATCAACAGAATGCTGTTCTCGGAGCGCAGATCATCGAGGGCGAGAGTTTCAAGCTCCCGAGGGGTATCGATACGATAGAGATCGATATGGAATAGATTGGCACGCGGCCCGCGATACTCGTGCACCAGGGTGAAGGTGGGGCTGGTAACGTCTTCTTCCTGGGCGGCCTCGAACCCGGCAGCGATTCCTTTGACCAGCGTGGTTTTGCCAGCCCCGAGATCGCCACGCAATAAAACTAATTTCGGGGGCGCCAGCAGTTCGGCGAGCGTGCGTCCGAAAGCGATAGTCTCCTCTGCCGAGTGAGTCGTGATCTCCCGCGTCATCCCGAACAGTATAGCGAGAGTGCTTTAACCGTCGCCTAGATGGTGCGCGGAATTCTTAAGATAGACGACTTCAGGCCAAGCAGATGACTGTCGGAAACGTGATCGAGCGAGGTTCGCAAGCGGCGGTGGTCGTCATCCTCAAGCGCGACGAAGCGGAAAGGCTGCAGCACGCCGTCGTTTGTTTTGCGCATGGGGCTGAGAATCTCCGCCATGCCGTGGACCGGGCCCGATTGGGTTTGAAAGGCAACTTCGACAAATTCACCTTGCGTGAGCGAACGCGAGATTTGCAACAGGCCGCCAGTGATCGATATGGATTGCAGTTTTGCTTTTGCGTGCCGGCCATCTTCTAAACGAATCGCAGCTTGAACAACATCGCCAAGCTGGACCCGGGCCGCGCGCCGCGAGGGGTGCGGTTGGGGAAAGTGGGTCATAAGCTGGTTGCACTATGCCACTCTCGCAGGAAGCGTAACAGGTTACGGAAGCAGATGGCCGGATTCCAGCGCTGGACGCGGGTTTCAGACTGCTAAAACCTATAGAGCGCAGTCAGTTAGGCACGTATTAACTATTGAGATAATGTCCTCGAGGACGGAGGTTAAACTATTTTATACGAGCCGGGGAATGGCCGTTTTCCAATCTCTCTGTAATATTTATCTTGAGTATTTATCCTACCCTCGCTGGCCGAATGCTGATCCTCTCTGAGGAGGGACTATGTGTCGTTATTTTGCTCTCGCCTGCGTAATTTCCCTTTCCTGCGCATCCTCACTTGGCCAAGTTCAAGCGCCCCACGGCGAAACCAGCGGACCTTTGCGCATCGCTGTGGTTGGCTTGGTTCACGGGCATGTCGAGGGCTTCTTCCAGCAATCGCTTCATAATCCAGAAATTGAGATTGTAGGAATTGTTGAACCAGACGGGCAACTGGCTTCCCGTTACGCAGCCAAGTATGGCTTCGACCGGCGGCTGCTTTTTCCAGATTTGGAGGAGACGCTCAAACGAGTTCGCCCGCAGGCTGTACTGGTTTACACGAACACGTATGACCATCGCCGTGTAGTCGAAATCTGCGCCCGGTACGGAGTTCACGTGATGATGGAAAAGCCGTTGGCGGTCAGCTTCGAGGACGGCCTGGCGATCGAGAGAGCGGCACATGCAGGCAAGATTCAGGTACTGGTCAACTACGAGACCACGTGGTATCCCAGCAACCGGGCGGCTTATGACATGGTGCAAGACAAGTCTTTGGGCGAGGTGCGCAAGGTCGTGGTGCATGACGGACACACGGGACCCAAAGAAATCGGCGTAGGACCTGAATTTCTGAGTTGGCTGACTGATCCCAAACTGAATGGCGGGGGAGCGCTATTCGATTTTGGATGCTACGGGGCCGACCTCATGACCTGGCTTATGGACGGCCAACGGCCGGAAACAGTCACAGCCGTCACGCAGCAGATCAAACCGGATGTTTATCCACGAGTGGATGATGAGGCAACGATCGTTCTGACCTACCCCAAAGCGCAAGCCATCGTGCAGGCCTCATGGAACTGGCCCTTCGACCGCAAAGATATGGAGGTCTATGGACAAAAGCGATACGTGATCACCGTACGGAAGAATGACATCCGCATTCGATACGCCGGAGGCGGCGGACAAGACCGCGGGGAAGAACAAATCGCGGCCAAACCATTGCCGGCCCCTTACGATAACTCGTTATCTTATTTTAGAGCAGTCGTTGTGAATGGAATGAAACCCGACGGGCCGTCATCGCTCGAAATCAATCTCACGGTAACCGAAATTCTAGATGCTGCGCGGCGTTCCGCAGCTTCGGGAAAA
>Ga0209422_1000131_pt1 | contig 18011 bp, 27 predicted proteins | sample BlaSpr_A8_OM2_M3_FD_187983 | JGI IMG/M metagenome (GOLD analysis project Ga0209422, IMG submission 187983) | Forest soil microbial communities from Thunder Bay, Ontario, Canada - Black Spruce, Ontario site 2_A8_OM2_M3 (SPAdes) (version 2) | ecosystem: Environmental > Terrestrial > Soil > Boreal... | reverse complement strand
GCTCAAGCAGGTCGCCTCGGTGAGCACCCCCGACCCGCGCACCTTGCAGATTTCGGCCTTCGACCGCACCACGGTCGGCGCGATCAAGAAAGCGATCGAGACAAGCGATCTCGGCCTGACGCCCAACGTCGACGGCCAGCACGTCCGGCTCTCGATCCCGCCGCTCACCGAGGAGCGTCGCAAAGACCTGGTCAAGGTCGTTCACAAGAAAGCGGAAGAAGGCAAGATCGCGATTCGCAACGTTCGCCACAAGGGCATCGACGAGATCAAGACCTTGCACAAGGACCACAGAGTGACCGACGATGAGAACAAACGCGCCGGCGAGCACGTGCAGAAAATCACCGACAAGTACATCAAAGAAGTCGACAATCTGACCGCCCACAAAGAAAAAGAGATCATGGAGGTCTAGACCATGACGATCAAGAGCCTTGCTGCCGCCGCCGCGGTGGCGCTCCTGCTCTTAGCCGTCGCGCTATTCGCCGTCCGTTCCGCGCCGAGCACCGCCGCCGCGAAGATGGCGAACTTTCAACACGTCATCGTGATCGTTCAGGAGAACCGCACGCCCGACAATCTGTTCCAGGGCTTGTGCGCCGCGCCGTTTGGCTCGGCGAGTCGTTGCAGTACGAAACCGGGGCCCGGGCAGTACGACATTCAGCAGAGCAATTGGTTGGACAAAACCTCACCGGGTGGCACCATCCAGCCCGGGCTCATCGCGCTCAACAACAGGTACGACCTGAGCCATGCGCATTCGGGCTGGTTCGCCCAGTGCGACCCCGACGGCAGCGGAGCTTGCCGGATGGACGGCGCCGCGGGCGTGAGGTGCGGCCCGCCGGCGAACTGCGCGCCGCATCCGCAATTCAAGATCGTCGACAATTCGGCCGGCCTGGTAAGTCCGTACCTGCAACTCGCGACGCAATACGGTTGGGCGAACGAGATGTTCCAAACCAACCAGGGACCGAGTTACCCCGCCCATCAATTCTTGTTTGGGGGGACGTCGGCGCCGAGCGCGGCCGACGACGCGAACGGTATCTTCGCGTCGGAGAACATGTCGGGCAAGTCGATCGGCGGCCTCGCCAAAACCGCGGGTTGCACGGCGCGGCCAAGAACCCGCGTCAAGCTGATCGATCCCAGCGGACAGGAGACGCGCAGCGTCTATCCGTGCTTCGAGCACCAGACGATGGGCGATCTCTTCAGCGGCGCCGTAACGTGGAGGTATTACAGCCCCAAGCCCGGCTCGATCTGGACGGCTCCCAATTCGATCAAGCACATCTGCCAGTCCACCGGTCCGGGCGGGAAGTGTATCGGACCGGTGTGGACGCAGCACTTGGATTTCGGGCCGAGCGACGTGCTGAACGACATCGGTTCGTGTAATCTCCGGTCGGTCAGCTGGGTGATCCCGACTGGCGCGAACTCCGATCACGCGAACGTGAATGACGGGAACGGACCTTCTTGGGTCGCGTCGATCGTGAATGCCGTCGGCAACAGCAAGAAGTGCGACAAGGGCCAAGGCTACTGGGAGAATACGGCGATCATCATCACGTGGGATGATTGGGGCGGCTGGTACGATCACGTGCCTCCGCCGATTCTGTCCCAGCCGCAGGGCGACTACCAATACGGTTTCCGAGTTCCGCTGATCGTCGTCTCCGCCTACACGCCGAAGAACTACGTCAACAACCTCCGCCACGACTTCGGAAGCATCCTGAGGTTCGTCGAGCACAATTTCGGGATCGGAGAAGGCGCGCTCAACTTCTCCGACGCGCGCTCGAAGTCGAACCTTGCCGGGTTCTTCAACCTCGCTGCGCCGCCACGCAAGTTCCAAGACGTCGGCGCTCCCAAGAATGCCGACTACTTCCTGAACGACAAGCGGCGGGCGAGCGACCCCGACGACCAGTAGCGGGCCGACGTTGCCGGCGCGAAGGGTTTTAGATATCGATCGGTAAGCGGAGCGCATGGAGGATGCACAAAAAGCGGCTCGTCCAACGACGGCAACGCTGACCCCGGGCGCAGCTGATGCCCTCGACTCAATCAACCTTATTTTGAGGGAAATAGGGTATCGCGTCAAAACGGCAGCCCTCGTCGAAGCGGCGCTTGTTGAACTCAATGATCTGATGTCGCAGCCTGACAAGGCCGTTGAGATCGTTCGGCGCCGCGTCCCGCCACACTCGGTCGTGTTTCCGCCCTGACGAGGTCCGGGCCGCCGGCTTCTTAACTTGGCGCGTTTGCGGCTAGCTCGGCAAGCGTGTCAGCACATGCCAGAAAGATTACGATGCGCGGGTATTTGCGCATCATATAATCTTTCAAGATGGTTGCGTCGCGCCGCCCATTCTCTTCCATCACGCCGCTCGCTTCCTTTTGAAACTCATCAAGCAACGGCAACAGCTTGCGCGCGATCTCGCCAAGACGTGTGTCACTCATCCTCAGCCTCCAATTAGTAACCGGGGAAATATGCACTCTCGCGAGCCGGCGGCCCTTCGTGCGAGGACGGCCCCAACCGGAAAGCGTAGGTTATTTCGGCGGCGGACGACTGCGCCGGTAGGAAATTTTTGTGAGACGCCTTAGCGATGAGGAGATCATCGGGCTTTATGTCCCGCGCGGACTGAGCCTTCCCATTGCCGAGGGCGAACAGATTCACTGCGCTCGCTTGCATTGCGCTCGCGTCGATCGTACGCCGGGAGCCCGGGCTTACCGGTGGGCGCCGCGGCAGGCGCAACGCACGGTCATCGAACTTTGCCCGCGCTGTCATAAGGAACTTGCGACGATCATCACGGGCGGTTAAGAAGCACGACCGCCGCGCTCGTGGCCGACGTAGACGTCAGTGTGCGGCGGTCGTTTTGACCGAGAGAAGGGCGATGAGGAACGACAAAATGGCGATGACCGCCAAGGGAAGACGTGCCCCGGCCCATTCCTTTCGTATGCCGCAGAGGAACGTGGCGAGGCATGCAAAGGCAAAAAGAAACGTGAAAAGCGTGGCGATCATACGACGTACTCCCGCTGCATGGAGATCGGGAACGCGGGCGGCTTACATCTGGTGGAACTACACCGCAAAGAGAGTTTGCCCTGGGCCGGGTCCGCTTGCCAGGCTTATCGAGAAGGCATGTGGTACACGGGTAAGCGCATGGATCATACGAAGGCTCGAGCCATCGCAGACCCGATCGCAGCGGCACAAAGTCATGTCGACAGCGCCAAGGCGTACTCCGCGGGCGCGGACGGGATCCTCACGTCGGAAGGGTTGCGGCAAGCGTGCGGCCACGTCTGGCGTGACTCGAACTCGATCATTATGCTCGGGGCCGACATCCTGAACTCGGAGCCCGTATCGTACGACGATAAACAGGCTCTCGTGGCATTGAGACGGCACATCGCAGCAGTGGGGCTGCGCGCGTTCGTGGAAGACGTTCTCCCTAAGCTCGGGTTTGGACCCAGTCGCGACTGAGCGGTTCCGGTGGAAAAACAGATGATAGAGCAGCAAGAGCAAGACGTGGACCTCAACGACAAAGTCACCTGCACCAAATGCGGCAAAGAGGCCGTTCCGTTGCACCGAGGTTGCAGGCTTTGCGAAGACTGCTGCGACTGCCGGCCGTTGGGTACCTAGACTCGGGGTCTAGCAGGCTGCTGAAAAACCCCACGTGCCAGTCGCCGCCGGTCTTTTCCGCCGGCTCTTCGTCGCGAACTCGGTCACAATGCTACGGCATTGCTCCCTCGTCCGCTCCTCGATCCGACGAAAAATCCTCGTCGGCTTTGTGGCACGGGGGTTCTTCAGCAGCCTGCACGTCAGCCGAAGCGCAGCAGCGAGTTGATTTCCAGGTATCCGCCGTTGTCGGCAAGATCGAAATGCGCCATGGCGCCGTTCTCCGACGAACCGTCGGCGCCTATTCGAAAATCACAAGCGCCCCAGCGGAGACCCTGATCGCAGAGGGCCGTCACGATCTCCCTGCGCAGGTTTAAGAACCCACGAGCCGGATTGCGCGTTCGCGCGGGAGTGAGGCTTGGGTTACCGATGACCATGGGAATCCGGACTTGCTCGAAGTCGCGCAATATCCGCAGATACTGCGCGCGGGAACTCTTTGACCAATCTGGGTGACTCGTTTGGAAATCTTGAGAGCTGAGCAATCCCTCGATTTGTGCGAGAGCATGATCGATGCTGAGGCGTTCCCCTTCCGGAATTATCGCCAGCAACTCCTCATCTGAGACTTCATCCGGATTTTCGATCGCCGCGCGGGATATGTTCGTCGGCTGAGAATTGACGGCGAAGCTCAAATAGCTCACCAGAGCATCCGAGACTGCCTTGAACCGGGTCCATACGGACTGCGTCGACTCGTTTAGCTGACGCCCGCTCACGTCGGCCGCCGCGGCGGGCGGCGTCATAAATTGCATCGCTCGGTCGTAGACGGCGAGGGCGCGATTGCGCATAGCGACGAGGTCGACGTCGCCGGGTTGGCCGCCCGCCACGAGTCCGTTGCGCGTTACGATATATGGGTTGGCGGCCATGTTGAGGTCTATGGCGGCGCCTGCGGAGTGGTGGCCGGCATTCGGCCGCCAGCAGTCATGAGGTCCCGTGATTGCGCTCCACTGCGAAAATGATGCGTCCCCGCGCCCGGTGGAGGGGTCGAGTCGCTGATCGGGCGCAAGCGCGTTGAAAATAGTTTGGATGGTGTTGTCGGCTGCTAACAGCCGCAATTGCATCTCAGGATTTACGCCATGCGTGGAACCGAATCCACACGGTTGACCGAGGAAGGTCGTGGCGATGAAAAACGAAGGCATATGATTACTCCCGCACGGCGACCACATTTGCGAATTGAGTCCGGCGAGCCTCTCCACAGAGCCGTGTACGGACTTGGCAACAAGGCTGGTTTAAGGTAGACTTTCTTTGCGGCGTAGTCCCTTCGGAGGCTCAGTTGTCGCGTTTCAAAACTCCTAAAGATTGTTGCGATGCAAGCTGAACAAAAACCGTCCCTGTATGAGCGATTAGGCGGCGCCTGGAAGATTGCGATCTTCATCGATGACTTTATCGATCGGATCATGGTCGATCCGAGATTAGAAGCCAATCCGCGCGTCAAAGAGGCGAGTCAGCGTATTTCGAAGGCTGGTTTCAAGTATCTTGTAACCGAGATGACATGCTGGGCGACCGGTGGACCACAGACGTATACCGGTCGTTCGATGGGCGACTCGCACAAGCACCTCATGATTACCGAAGATGAATGGCGATCATTCATGGATGACTTCCAGCAAACGCTGGATAAGTGCAATGTGCGTAAACCGGAGCAGCAAGAGTTGATCGCGCTTCTCGAAGGCTCGAAGGAAGCGATCGTCGTCTCGCAAGGCTAGCGGTGCGTTGTCGCCCTGCCCGTTATCCCTTCCCGCACCGCGCGTAGTGCTCTAGCGCCTTGCCTATGAGCTCCCAGTCGGCCGAATTCAAGTCCACAGCTCGTTCGATTGAAGCAGGCTTCTCGGACATCAGCGCATCCGCGTATCCGGGAGATTTGTCGGCCGGCGGTCTATCGGCCTCATCTTCTTTGGAAGGATCGATGAGACTGGCCTTGATCCGCTGGGCGAGCTCCGCCGCAGAATTGCGATTACTCGTTGGCGTCACAGTGCTACCTCCTGCTCGGTTGAACGGCGTGCCGTACACCTACTGTTCTCGCTTGGCGACCGATTGAAACGTGGACGCCTGCTCGCGCCCAAGAAGCCGCACGGCGCGCCTGAACCCGCAGGAACGACTTCCTAAAGTTGGCGATTTGGACCCAACGAGAAGGGGAGGCTCACCCTTCCAGGGCGTATCTCACGGTAGATTCGAAGAGCTTTGCTTGCGGCCAGTTCTTACTTTTAAGGAGGCGTATGGGTAGCCGGGGGCAGTCGATAGGGCTTACAGCTGTGATTGGTGGCGCGGTCGGCGCCGGCGTCGGATACTTCCTCGGTAACGTGGTAGTCGGCCTGATCTACGGCGTGCTGGTCGGTCTCGCGGTCGGAGCCATACTCGATCGGCGAATTCGGCCGAGACCACCCGTCGGTTAAGGGCCCACCTCGATCCTGCGGAACCAAGACGGAACCGGGCGGGATTAGGTTTGTCGGGTGGTGCCGGGCATCATTTTGGTTGCGGTCATGACGCGCGAGCGGAGGGATAGACGCCGTTGTCTCAGAGCCCGAGCGTAGTTCGTTTCAAGGGGCTCGGGCCCGGCTTCTGGCCGGTGACCGCCGTGTTGGCCTTGCTCAGCATCGCCAACGCGTGGTACTTCCTCTACGGGAATATCGATTGGATCATGCCGGGCTCGTCGGTTCCCGTGACCGACCGCGCCTCCGACATCGACGGACTCTTCAAGTTCATGGCGGTGTTCGGAAACGGGATCATGATTTTTGTTGCGGGGTACGTAATCTATTTCGCGATCGTCTTCCGCGCTCGCTCGACCGACTCACCGGATACGGTCGGCGTCCAAATTCACGACGCGCCGAAGCTCGAGCTGTGGTGGACGGTGCTCCCGACGCTGCTGCTGATTCTCCTTACGGCGCTCAGCATCAATGTCTGGTACAAGATCTATTTCGGTACCAAAGCCCCCGCCCTGACGATGGAAGTCGTCGGCCATCAGTTCTATTTCGAATTCCGCTACCCGGGGCTGAAAACGTCGGTGTTTTCGAAGACCGAGCCGATGCATCTGCCGGTCGGGGTGCCGGTGCGGCTCCTGATCACGTCGACCGACGTGATCCACCAGTTCTGGGTGCCGGAGATTCGACTCAAAGCGGCCGCCGTGCCGGGGCTCGTGCAGAATCTCAACTTCACCCCGCTGAGGGCCGGAACGTACGATATCGCCTGCTCCGAGTTTTGCGGCCCCGACCATAGCCTGATGCGCGGCAAGCTCGTGATCGAGCCCGTCGCCGCGTTCAACAAATGGCTCGACACTGAGAATAAAGCCGCAGCAGCCGGCGGCGGCGCGCTCAACCTAGCGGGCGGGAGCGCGGCAGCGGGCAAAGCGCTGTTTGCGCAAAAGTGCGCCGCGTGCCACAACAATCCGCCGACGCCGTTCGACCAAAAGCTCGTCGGCCCCGGGCTGCTTCATATCACCGACGATCCGGCGCATCCGACCCTGGTTACCGGCAAGACGCCGACGCCCGAGCACATCGCCGAGATCCTGCAGAACGGCTTCACCGGACCGATTGGTCAGATGCCCAACCGTCAAGCCAACGGACTCTCGGACAAAGACATCGCCAACGCCGTCGCTTACCTCATCAGCCTCAAATAGTCTCAACGCCCACCTGAGAGAGATCGCAGCATGCACACCGGAACGAGTACGACGCACGACACCCACGACGCTCACGATCACATCCATCCGCCGCCGGAAGGATTCGTTCGAAAGTACGTCTTTTCGCTCGACCACAAGGTGATCGGGTTCCAATACTTCTTCACCGGTTTGCTCATCATGTTCATCGCGGGATCGTTCGCGGAACTCGTGCGCCTCCAGTTGACCGACCCCAACGGCGCGATCATGAGTCACACGGCCTACAACGAGATGTTCACGATGCACGGCACGGCGATGGTTTGGCTCGTGCTGATTCCGCTCGTGACCGGCGCGCTCGGCAACTTCGTGATGCCGCTGCAGATCGGCGCGCGCGACGTCGCCTTTCCCTGGCTCAACATGGCGAGTTTTTGGATCCTGCCGCTCGCAGCCTTGATACTCTTCAGTTCAATGCTGTGGGGCGGGCCGCATGCCGGCTGGACTGAGTATCCGCCGATCTCATTGGCGGATGGAACGGCCGGCGCACTCTGGTGCCTGGCGATCTTCACGATTGGGATCAGCTCCACGATGACCGGGCTCAATTTCATGGTCACGATCATGAAGATGCGCGCGCCCGGGATGACCTGGACCCGCATGCCGCTGTTCATCTGGGCGACGTTCGCGACCGCGCTGATGAACATGGTTGCGACCGTCGCACTTTCGGTGGCTGTCGGCGCGCTCTTCCTCGAGCACGTCTTCAACGTGCCGTTCTACGATGCGGCCCGAGGGGGCAGCGCGGTCCTGTACCAGCACATGTTCTGGTTTTACTCGCACCCGGCGGTCTACATCTTCATCATACCGGCGTTCGGCGTCGTGTCGGAAGTGCTCCCGACCTTCGCGCGCAAACCGATCTTCGGCTACAAGATGATCGCGTTTTCGTCGATGGCGATCTCGATCTTGGCGTTTACGGTCTGGATGCACCACATGTTCCCGAGCGGAATCGCCCCCTGGTTGCAGTTGCCGTTCATGATTTTGACGTACGCGATCGGCATCCCGACGGGGATCAAGATCTTCTCATGGATGGCGACGATCTGGGGCGGCCGGATCCACTTCACGAGTTCCATGCTCTACGCGCTCGGCTTCCTAATCACGTTCACCTTTGGAGGGATCACCGGCGTCTTCTTGGCCTCCGTCCCGGTCGATCTCCACATGCACGGCACCGTTTTCGTCGTCGGACACTTCCACTACGTGGTGGCCGGCGGCGCGGTGATGGGCTTCCTCGCCGCCATCCCCTACTGGTACCCGAAGGCCACCGGCCGGATGCTGAACGAGCGCCTCGCGCAGCTCGGCTTCTGGTTGTTCTTCATCGGCCTCAACGGGACGTTCTTGCCGATGCACTGGCTTGGACTCGAAGGCATGCCGCGTCGTACTGCGACCTATGCGGGCTTCGCCAAAGCCTTTCCGGATGCGGTGTTCTGGAATCAATTCGAGACAGCGTTCTCATTCCTGATGGCTGCTTCGATCGGGCTGCTGGCGATCAACGTGATTTGGAGCCTGCGCCACGGGACGCTCGCCGGGATCAACCCCTGGGGTGCCCGCACGCTCGAGTGGACGATCAGCTCGCCGCCGCCGTACTACAACTTCAAAAAGATTCCGCAGGTGTTCGGGCGTCCGTACGACTTCGATCAACCCTTACCGTATCGCAATACCGACAACGAACTCGACGAGTTCCCCGAGTTCGGCAGGGTCCTCATGCCGATCCCACAGCCCGTCGGCGCCGGAGCGTAGCGGATGGCGGCAGCGGTCCAACATCTCAGCGGGCACGAGGCGATTGCTGCCCGTTACCACGACGTCGACCCCGTCTACGGCGAAACGCGCGACCTACGGCTGCTGGGGTTCGTGTTCTTCTTGCTCAGCGACTGCATCCTATTCTCGTCGTTCATCTTCGCGTACGTGTACCTGCGCATCTCCGCCCCGGCCTGGCCGCCCTTCCTCAACGGCCACCAGCTCCCGTGGTTCGACACGAGCTTCGCGGCGATGAACTCGATCGTGCTGTTCGGTTCAGGAGTGACGATGCATTTCGCCCTCGAGAACTGGAAGCACCTCAACAAGGCAAAGTTCAACGGTTGGTTGATTGCAACGATCGTGCTCGGCATCGGCTTCCTACTCGGTCAGGCGCACGAATACTCGGTCGTCGGCATCAGCTGGACGGGCACCACGATGGGGGCGTCGTTCTTCACGTTAACGGGGATGCACGGATTTCACGTCTTCGTCGGCGTCCTGTACCTGACCATACTGGGCCTCCAGGCGAATCGGGGCGTGTATACCGGCTCCAAGTATTTCGGGTTGACGGCGGGGACGCTCTATTGGCACTTCGTCGACGTGATCTGGGTCTTTCTATTTTTCCTCTTCTACATATGGTGAGCGATGAGCGAAGTATTCATTGAGAGGGGCATCGCGCTCGTTGGCGCGATCCTCGTCGGGGTCACAGCGATCGTTCAGCTGAAGAACGATTGGGCCGCGCGCGGGATCGACGCCGGCCTCACCAAAGTCTTACTCGGGCTGATGGCGCTCGGCTGCGTGCTGGCGTTGCTGGCCGCGGCCAACGTCTTGGGAGTACGTACATGAGTCACGACGCGCACACCGCGGCCAACGGTCAGCCACCGCTTCTCCCGGCGACGACCGAAATCTCGGCGGGCGTCAAGTTGTTGGTGCTCTTGGGGGTCCTGGCCTCGATCATGCAGGGCTCGTTCGTGGTTTCGGCCTCGGCCTTCGGGCGCGTTTGGCCCGCGGCCGACTCGGCGAAGGTTCATCTGCCCCCCGCCACGCTCAAGTAGTCTAGGACTAGCGGCGGGGCGAGGCGCGGCGCTCCTCGTCGGATGCGATGCCGACGCCGAAGGGAGCGATCTCGGCGGGGAGGACGCCGGTCGGACGGCCGTCGATTTTGTGCACGCCGCCGTACCGGCTGAACTCGACCAGCACGGGCCACACTTCGCGTTTCCCAATCGACCTCGGCCACTCGCGCAGCGGCCATTCTCCGAGCGACTGCCGGTCGGCCCCCAGCACGGCGACGTAATATTCCGGCTGTCCCGTCTTTGAAATACGGTAGCGAATGTAGCCGTCGACGGTGTAGATCGGCGCGAACGTCTCCAGCACCGCGCGCGCGGACGGCAAGATCAACGCGATAGCGTATGCCAAGAAAGCGATCGCGGCGAACGCGAAGATCGGCGCGAGCAGCAGCGCGATCTCCTGTCGTCGCAACAGCAGGCCGATCGGCAAGAGCGCGAAGAACACCGCGACGATCAGCGGCTCGATCGTGATCGTCAAGCGTCCCAGGAATCCGCGCAGCACGACCCGGCGCTCGGCGCGGGTCCACGGCCTCCGGGGGACGTCCAAGCCGTGCCAGACCTGCTTGCTGCGCATGTCCCGTACCGCTTCCAATCCTCCTGGGAACGCTCCTCTCCTTCGTAGCTCGCGGCGGTAGTTCGAAGCGCGACCGCGAAACCTCAGGCTAATGAACCGGCGCTTGACTCGACTCATGTTGTGCGGCTTACTCGTGGTGGCGACACTTCGGTTCGGAGTCGCTTCGGCTCATCCGCAGCGCGTCAACGGCGTGGTGCTCACGGTCCTGGCCGAGCGTCGCGAGGCCGTCGTGCGCCGCGATGCCTCCGGTTCGAAGCCGGCGTTGACGATGCTGTTCCGGCTCTCGCCGAAGATCGACGCCGCTTCGTTGCACGCGGGCGACCGCATCGTCGCGGGCGTCGAACAGGGGCCCGACGGCTTGCTCCTCGACGACGTTCACGTCGTCCCCGCGACCCCGCCGCGGAGCGTCTTGCGGACCGTCCGCGAGCTACAGGTCGGCGACCAAATGCCGACGACCCGCTTCATCGACCAGTTCGGGCGCGGGTTCGACTTCGCCGACTTCCGCGGCAAGTCGGTCGTCCTCGCCTTCATCTACACTCGTTGCCGCGATCCTAAAGAGTGCCCGCTCATCTCGAGCAACTTCCGTGAGCTGCAGGCCCGCTTTACGAACAGTCCCTACCATCTCGTCGAGATGACGCTCGATCCGAGCTACGACCGGCCGGCCGTCCTCGCTCGCTACGGTGCGCTTTTCGATGCCGATGCCAAGCACTGGACGCTCGGCACCGGCGATCCCGGTACCGTGCTCGACTTCGCCCTGCGGTTCGGCCTCGATCCGTTTGCCGATCCGCGCCTCGGTCTGATCCACACCGAACGCACGGTGCTGATCAATTCCGACGGGAAGATCGTCGATTTCATGGATCAAGCCGGCTGGAATGCCGCCGACATCATCGCGCGATTGCAAGCGATCGACTCGCAGCCCTCCAACCCAATCGCGCGCCTGGATTTCGAACTCTCGAAAGTCGCCGTCGCCGTTTGCGGCGATGGGGTCGCGGGGTTCTCAGGCTTTGAAGATCTCGCGATCGTCCTGGTCATCTTTGGCCTCGGTGGTTGGTTCTTGCAACGCGTCGCGCGCAAGATCTTCGCCGAACAGATTTGAGCGGTCGGCGTGGGCGTGCCGGAGAGCGGCAATCCTTCGCCGAAGACTCAGCCTTCCGGGAAATGCCGGTTCAGCGATTACACCAGATGCTCGGGAGACATGCATGAACGACGACAAGACCATTTCTCGCGGCGAAATGATCCAAAAGCTGGCCATCGCGCCGATCGCGATCGGCGCTCTTGCGGCGCTCCGGGCGGAGGCTGACGCGGCCGCGACGTTCGATCAGAAGACCGCCAGCTACGTGACCCACCCCAACGGCGGCAAACAGTGCTCGGGTTGCACGCTCTTCATTCCGGCGAAGAGCAATCCGATGAAGTCTGCGGGGGCTTGCAAGCTCGTCAAGGGGAAGATTCAGCCCAACGGCTACTGCAAGTTCTTTTCGGCCAAGCCCCACCACTGACCGGGAACCGCGCCGCCAGCAGGGACGGCCCTCCCAACGCCTAGGCGAGCCCGAACCGGCCTCGGGAATCCCGAAGCACTCCCCCCAAAAAAGCCCGCTCCTCGGCCCCGGAACGGGTTTCTCCAACAGGCGAAACCAGGCTCCGGACCGGGTGTTATTTGCGAGTGTCTTTTGGGCTGGCCGGCGCCTCTTTTGCGGCTTTGTTGATCGCAAGCTCATCGGCCGACGGATAGGTGGACCATCCGCCACGGTTCCAACGACCGTCGGTAAAATAGCTGCCCGCAGTCTTCCCGTTGGCAGGCTGGGTGAAGACGTCCTGACCGGAGCTGGGTTTGTCGGAAGGCACGGCGTGACTCCTATCGTGGGGGCGATATGGTGGGGTGCCGGAGTACAGCGGCTCGATGTCACCATTATACACGCGGTGCGGCGACCCTACCTCGCCCGCCCTGAGTTCCTACCTTCGTCGAACAAGCGTTCGTTGTAGCGGGGTCGGCGGCAAACGCGCGCCGAATAGTCGCGCATGGCCAGTCAGGACGAGGTGCGCGAAGCGCTCCGCGAGGTTCAGGACCCGGAACTCATGATGAGTATGGTCGATCTCGGGCTCATCTACCGCATCGACGTCGCCGGCGAACACGACGAGGACGTGGCCGTTACGATGACCTTCACCTCGCCGATGTGTCCGGTCGGCCCTCAGTTCAAGAAGTCGGTCGAAGATAAGGTCATGTCGATCGAAGGCGTCAAGTCGGTGAAGGTGGAGATCACCTTCGTCCCGCCGTGGGACCCTCGAATCATGGCCAGCGAAGACGCGAAATTCGACCTCGGGATCTGGTTCTAGCGGGCCCGCAACAATTCTACGATCGCGTCGGCACCGATGTCGTGTGCGGAGGCGAAACCCAAGACGAGACGGCCGCTCGCGGGCTCGAGCGAAATCGCTTGAAAATCAGGCAACGCCCGTAAGGTGCGCACGGTCGCGCCCTGACGAGACTCGAGCGCCGACCAGATGGCGTCGGCTCGCGCGGATCCGGGGGCGTTTGTCTGCGCCGTTACGCCGATGGTGAAGCGAACTCGCGCGTATGCGTCGGGCTGCCCGGCCTCGTCGTCGACCAAGAGTAACGAGGCGGGCCGACGCGAGAAGAGGTTGGCGGTGTGCGCTGCAAGCCGGCTTACCACTATGCCGAAAGCGCCGTCCACCGGCGCGAACGGTACGTAGCTTACCGACGGAATCCCGCTCTGATCAACGGTGCCGAGTGCGAGCCACCGTCGCGCCGAAATAAGGCGACCCGCCTCCCGTCGTCGGTCATCGGCGTCCATTACAGTTTAACCGCTTGAAATCTTCCCGATGCATCCGGCCGGAAAATGGGCGGCCCGGTAAAGATTAAACGGCGCGTCCAGAGTACTTTATACCAAAAAGTAGGGTCGAAGATCGGTGCTCGAGACTCGTCCGCCGTCGACACCATCGCATAAAGTTCGTACGTCGCGTTCGGCTTTAGGATCAGTTGCACGCCGGTGTACCCACCGCTGGACGGGCCGACGCGCGCCTCCTCGATCTCGGAGTGACGAATACGCAAGATGACATCGTTGCCGGGCTCGAGCGACAGTTCGATTCCGACAGCCGGAATCTCCCCCATCTGCCGGGCAAAATCATCGGTGACGTAACCGATCAACGATTGTACCGAATTCATGACCTCTTCGCCCTCTTACGCTTCCAAATCACGAGCATGGGATCGCTAACCAGCCCATTACGGGCAGCATGGTGCGTACTCGCCCCCACCGAAAGAGACGGTATGTTCGGAAAGGAACCGATCGAGTTGCCGGCGTTGTCCGCGCAACGCAGAGGACCGAGCGCGGCTGTGTGCGTGAGTGGTCACGTTTTATCGTGGCTCGTCGACCCAGCCGTCGTGGAGAAATTCTGTGCGAAGTGCGGCGATCCCATCCTCATCGCATGTCCGACTTGTGACGCCACACTTCCCGCCGATGAAGGGATGCTCCAGTGGGTGCCGTTTTATGGAAATTGCATGTCCTGCGGACGAGCCTATCCTTGGAAAGCGGCTGAAATCGAGCGGGCGAAGCGGGCGCTCGCGGAGCAGGCAGAAACCGAGAGCTGGAGCGACGCGGTGAAAGCCCGAGCGGACGAATTAGTCGACGATATCGCCGCCGACCGGGCGACCGCATCGGGTGTCGCCGCCGCCCTCAAGTGGCTGGCTCAGCGCGGTGGCGAAGGTGCGACCGCGACTATCCTCGACGCCATTGAGCGGCTTGCCGGTGCAACTCTCAAACAAGCTCTGCGTCCGACGTTTCCGGGACTCTTCTAGCCCGAATACTCCTCGCCGTTGGCACGGAAGATGTCCGCAATCAAGACCGGCGCTTTGGGAAACATCGACGTCGTAACGATCAGCATCACGGCGTCGCTGTTCACGCCATGTTCGGTATTGAATGCTTCAACGGCCTTTTGGGCCGCGCCGTAATCGGTACCGTAGTCCCAATCGGTAGCGGAGAATCCAGGTTCATACGCTTTGACGAAAGCTGGGTAAAAATGACGTTCTCCATCCGCATCGGGTCTCGTCAAGTTCTCCGTGATAAGGAGGCAAGCCGGCTTGCCGTCGATCAGGTACACGTACGCGAGTTAGTGCAACTGCACGATGGGTGGCGGTTCCGCCTTGCCCGCGAAGGCATCTGCTAAGATCGTCTTCAGCTCACCGCTCTTAGCCATTGGTTCGAGGATGTCGGTGTCGCCGTAAAATTTGCCGCTGATAAAAACCTTCGGCAAGGTCGCCCAGTTCGTGACCTGCGACAGTTCTTCGCGCTTGGGTACATTGTCGAGGACGTCGATGACTTCAAACGGGTAACCAAAACGGTTGAAGAACTCGATCGTTTCTAGCGTGAAGCCGCAAAGCGGCATGTCCTTCGTCCCCTTACCATATACGAGGATCGTATTGGCGGCGACTTCGCGCTCGATTTCCTGACGAATGGCGTCGTTTCGCATTGCGGTCCCCTCAAAGTTTTCGTGCACGTGTCAGCTTACCATGGAAAAGACGATGAATCGAATTTTCCGCTTGACGTTCAGCAACGCGTCCAATGCATCAGAGGCTTGCGAGAATTCGCCAAGCGCCTCGAAGGCTTGGGCTTGGCCTCTCCACGCCTGGGCGAGGATGATCTGCTGTTGAAGCGCCTCAAGGCTGTCGAGTTCTTCAGTTCGCCGCACCGCCTCCTTCAATCTCGCTACCGCTCCATCGTAGTTGTGCATCTTGCAGAGAAGGAGTCCGTGTTTGAGAAATGCATCGATTGCATCTGGCGTCGTCATTTGCGCGGATGCGACGATTTCCAGCGCCTCGGTCCGGATGAATTCCGCCTCTGCCAATCCGTCCGTGCTCTCGAGTACTCCGGCGTACAGAGAGAGCAGCCGAAGAAGCGTCGCTGAAGTCGCAGGTAGCGAGGAGCGCGCGAGGTTTACTTTGCGGCGGAGCAAGTCGACGGCCGCTTTGCCTTCGCCGAGCGCGACCAGCGCATCGCAACGGCGATAAGCTTCTTCGTCGTATGCGTTCGGGTCCCCGCGATCGAGCGCGCCCTCGTCCATGTAAAGTGCCGCCGACTAGGAGTCTGGCAGGCTCCTAGCCCCCGATTTCGGAGAAGGCGCGCATGCGGCTCGATTGCTCGCCCAGGCGCAGGTGATGGCGCTCGGGCTTTATGAGCATACTGCCGTGAAAGATCTCCATGAGGTCAGCGCGTGATGCGCCTGCTCGCACCGGCGTGCGCAGGTCGATGTGCTGATCGCCGAAGAGACAGAGGCGCAGGCGACCGTCGGCGGAAAGGCGCACGCGATTGCAGCGCTCGCAGTAGTCGTGCGAGAGTGGGCTGATGACCCCAACTGCCCCACGCGCGCCGCGGAACGCGAAGTATCGCGCCGGGCCATTCCCTTTTGGGCCGTCCACCGGGGCGAGTTCGCCGATCTCACTTATGCGCGCGAGCATCTCGTCGGCGGAGACGTAGGCGTCGCGCTGCAGCTCGAGGTTGTCTTCGACCGGCATGAGTTCGATGAAGCGGACGAAGATTGCGCGTTCGCGTGTCAGGGCCGCCAGCTCGGCCAGCTCGTCATCGTTGCGGCCGCGCATCACCACGCAGTTGATTTTCACCGGCTCGAGACCCGCCTGGAGCGCCGCATCGATTCCGGCGAGAACGCGGTCCAGACCGGGTCGACGTGCGATGGCGAAGAAGCGGTCTTCGCGCAGGGTATCGAGTGAAATGTTGACGCGGCGTAAGCCCGCGTCGACCAGAGCGTCGATCTGGTCGGCGAGCATCATCCCGTTGGTGGACAACGCGATATCGGTGATCCCGGGAATCGCATTCAGCATCCGCACCAACTTCGGTAGGTCGCGCCGGATGAGCGGCTCGCCCCCCGTCAGCCGGATGCTGCGCACGCCGATCGCGGCGCCGGCTTCGACGATTCGTTCGATCTCTTCAAAGGTCAGGATCTCAGCCTTTTGAATCCACGGCAGACCCTCTTCGGGCATGCAATAGACGCAGCGCAGGTTGCACCGGTCGGTGACCGAGATCCGCAAATAGGTGATCGGCCGCCGGAATTGATCGGTCAAGGGAGCGAGCGTCCCCGGTACGGCCCCGATGAGATCGATCGTGTCTACAGCCATGCCGAGCTACCCTTCGTGGACGACGCCATACCGTCCCTCACCCAACTCCGGGTCACAGACGGTCAGACCGTCATGCCGTGCGCGTGCGGTAGACAAAGCCGAGCGCCGCACCCGTAAAGAGGAAGCCGCCGGCGAAGTTTCCGAGGGTTGCCGGGAGTTCGTTTCCCAGCCAGAAGTCGCCCATCGTGATCGGAGCGCCGAAGAACATCGCGGCCGGAATGATGAACATGTTGACCACCATGTGCTCGTATCCCATGGCAAAGAACATGAAGATCGGGACGTAGGTTGCGACAATCTTACCGATCGCTGCCCGCGACGCCATCGGCAAGACGACGCCCAAAGTCACCATCCAGTTGCACAGCATCGCCTTGACGAAGATTGCGGCGAATCCCACTCCGCCGAACTGTTCGTAGTGGAGGGTCTTGAACGTTGCGATCCTCTTCACCACGTTGGCCTCGGCGAGGCCGATGGGATCCGGCGCCATCAGAGCCTGGGCCGGGGTCAGGACCGGCGGCGGCGGCGCCGGGGGTTTGCGCCTCGGTCGGCGACGAAGCCAGCCACACCCAGGCGGCAACGGCGAGCACCGCCGCCAGGCAGCGCAGCCCATGATTTGAACGCGCGGTCACCCTGTCAGCCGACGCGGTGCGCGCTGAGGCGACGAGCCAGCCCTTCATCATGATCCCCCCCTCGATTGAGACGGTTGCGAAACCCGGCGGGCCAGTTTCACCCGATCGCGCATGCTTTGCCAAGTCCGGCGCATTGCGCGGCACCCCAAGAAGCGCCGAATGCGAGCGGGGTTTCTTTCCATGGGAGAACTCGATATTCCGGAATGTCGGAACATTTTGCCGGAGGGCGACATGAAGATCGGCTCCGTGGTCCTTGTACTGCTAGCGCTTCTTCTGCCATCGGCCGCCTCCGCGCAATCGCCATGCTCGCGGGTGGGGCAGGTGATTTGCGACAGCAAGAGCGGAATGGAGATGCGGTGCGAGCAGACGGCAAGCCAGATCACCCCGATCATCACCGGAAAACGCTGCCCGCCGGTCAGAGCCGAAAAGAGTTGCGCGGAGACAGCGCGGGAGTTTGAAGCGCGCGTGGCGCGCTTCAATGGCAGATGCACCGGCGTGGGCTCGGTGTCTCAAGCCGCCTTGTACAGGCAGTGCGCGGACGAAAAGGCAGCTCTCGCCGCCGAGCAGGCCCGAATTTGCGCTCGCTGTCCCGGCTGCAAGTGAGGGCCGGGTGCCGGTCGT
>Ga0209422_1000130_pt1 | contig 18027 bp, 16 predicted proteins | sample BlaSpr_A8_OM2_M3_FD_187983 | JGI IMG/M metagenome (GOLD analysis project Ga0209422, IMG submission 187983) | Forest soil microbial communities from Thunder Bay, Ontario, Canada - Black Spruce, Ontario site 2_A8_OM2_M3 (SPAdes) (version 2) | ecosystem: Environmental > Terrestrial > Soil > Boreal... | reverse complement strand
CATTGGCAAGCTCATTCGCAAGGGATTCAAGGTGGCTATTTGCGAGCAAATGGAAGATGCGCGCCTGGCCAAGAAACTGGTGCGGCGCGAGGTGACGCGCGTGGTCACGCCCGGGACAGTGGCAGATTCGTCGCTGGGATCAGAAGAGAATAATTTTCTAGCCGCGCTGGCTGAAGTGGGTGATCGGGTCGGCTTTGCGGCCCTGGATCTCTCTACCGGGGAGTTTCGCGCTACAGAGTTTTCTGGGGACGGGGCGCTGCGCCGGGTTCAAGATGAGTTGGAACAATTGCGGCCGAAAGAATTACTGTACGGGTCGACGGCCCCGTTGTTTGACGCAACAGGGTTCGATTCAAGAAACAGCCGACGCCAGACGCCGCAAACGCGCGGACCCGGGATCGCCTGCACGGACACTCCGCTCGAGGATTGGATTTTTGCGCCTGATCATGCCATTCCGTTGCTGGAGAATCATTTCGGTGTGCTCTCGCTTGAAGGTTTTGGTCTGGCCGGGCGCACGGCGGCTGCGGCTGCGGCGGGAGCGATTCTTTACTACGTGCGCTCGACCCAGCGTGGATCGCTCGACCACGTCGACCGCATCGGCTGGTACGAGCGGCAGAGCTGCCTGGTGCTGGATGCGGTTACAGTCAGAAACCTGGAGTTGATCGAGCCTATGTTCGCCGGAACCGATGCGGGCGTAACTTTATTTCGCTCCATCGATGCCGCCGTCACTGCCATGGGCAAGCGGCTGTTGCGGGCATGGTTGCTGCGTCCGTCGCTCGATCTCACCGAAATCAATGCCCGCCTGGACGCAGTTGAGTCGTTGGTGAGAGACACGATAGCGCACGAGGAACTGCGCCACGCTTTCGACGGAGTGCTCGATCTGGAGCGGCTTTTGAGCCGCGTTACGCTCGAGGCTGCGAACCCGCGGGACGTGCTGGCGCTGGCCGCATCACTGGGAAAGATTCCCGCTATCAAAACCGCAGTGGTTAAATCACCGGCGCTGCGTTTGCAGACTCTTTACCGATCGCTCGACGAACTCAGCGATTTGCGAGGCCGCATTGAAAACACAATCGTGGCTGAGCCGCCGCTGACCTTTTCCGATGGTGGAGTCATCGCAACGGGAGTAGATCGTGATCTCGACGAACTGCGCGAACTCTCGCGCAACAGCAAACAAGTGCTGGCGCAAATCGAGCAGCGCGAGCGTGAGCGAACCGGCATTGGATCGCTGAAGGTAAAGTTCAACTCTATTTTTGGCTACTACCTTGAAGTTTCAAAGGCAAACCTGCATCTGGTTCCGCAGGATTACGAACGCAAACAAACGCTGGTAGGTGCGGAGCGTTTTACCACACCTGAGTTGAAGGAGTATGAGGTTAAGATTCTCGACGCGCAGGAAAAGATTGTCGAGATTGAGCGCCGCCTATTCACCGTCTTGCGCACTGCGATTGCGGCGGAAGCGAAAAGAATCCGCCAGACGGCTTTAGCATTGGCCGAAGTTGACGTGCTGGCGTCGCTGGCGCACGTCGCCGCCCTGCGAAATTATTGCCGGCCACAATTCATCGCACCGGCTGAACATGAAGCCGGAGAACTTGAGATTGTAGAAGGCCGGCATCCGGTGATCGAGCAGCAGGAAATGGCGGGCGGCAGCGAGCGTTATGTCCCGAATGACCTTTACTTGAATGCGTCCACACACACGATTCTGCTGGTGACCGGTCCTAACATGGGCGGCAAATCTACGTATCTGCGGCAAACGGCGTTGATCGTCATTCTGGCGCAGATGGGATCGTTCGTACCGGCGCGCTCAGCGCGGCTGAACGTGGTCGACCGGGTTTTCACGCGCATCGGGGCCAGCGACAACCTGGCGCGCGGACGCTCGACGTTCATGGTCGAGATGACAGAAACGGCAGCCATTCTGCATACGGCTACAGCACGTTCGCTCATTCTGCTCGATGAGGTGGGCCGGGGCACTTCAACTTACGATGGCTTGGCAATCGCGTGGGCTGCGGTGGAGTATCTGCACGCGCGCGTAAGAGCCAAAACTTTGTTTGCTACGCATTATTTCGAACTGACGGAATTGGCTGAGCAACTTTCTGGAGTAAAGAATTATCACGTCTCGGTCAAGGAAACCGGCGGCGGAATAGTTTTTTTACGCAAGGTTGAGCCGGGGGCGGCCGATCGCAGTTACGGCATAGAAGTCGCGAAACTGGCGGGTCTGCCGAATGAAGTAATCGCGCGCGCGCGCGAGGTGCTCAGCGAGCATGAATCGGCAGAACGCCAGTTGACAGAGCAACTCTCACCGGGGTCCGCGCCACCAGCGACGCAGTTAACCATCTTCACTCCGTTGTCGCAGCCGGTGCTGGAGAAGTTGCGTGAAGTAGACTTAAACAGGCTGACGCCATTGGAAGCTCTGAATCTGCTCGCGGAGTTGAAGAAAGAAATCTAGCCGGCAAGGAACTAAGTTAGAGTCGCACTGCATGCTCGTTCGCAAAACCACTCCCACCCGCGATATAGGCCAGCTATTCATCGTCGGCTTCGACGGCACCAAGATGACGCCGAAACTTACTTCTTTGCTGACGCGTCTGCAGCCCGCAGGAGTAATCCTCTTCGCGCGGAATATAAAGAGTGCCGAGCAGACGCATCGGCTGCTGAACGATTGTCAGAAATGCGTGTCCACGCCTTTGTTTGCTTGCGTTGATCTGGAAGGTGGCACGGTCGACCGCCTGCGCGATGTGCTGGGACCAGCGCCTTCCGCGGCAGATGTGTTCGCAACGGGCGATCGCAAACTGTTCCGCAAGCATGGACAGCTGAATGGCGAGAATTGTCGCGCCTTGGGATTCACCGTTGACTTCGCGCCTGTGGTCGATCTGGCGTTTGAGGCCTCACGCAGTGTGATGAGTTCGCGGTCGGTTTCGGAGAATCCGCGCGAAACCGCCGCCTATGCTCGCGAATTTTTAGCGGGGCTTCGGTCTGCGGGCGTCCTCGGCTGCGGCAAACATTTTCCCGGACTTGGCGCGGGCACCCTCGACAGTCATCACGCATTGCCGGTGATCGAGAAGTCGATGAGAGAACTCTGGAAGGAAGATATTGTTCCTTATCGACTGCTGCGCACGCAGATGCCGATGGTGATGATTTCGCATGCGGCGTATCCGGCGGTCACGGGTGATCGAGTGCCCGCTTCCCTTTCGAAGTTGTGGATCACACAAATCCTCCGCAAGCAGATCGGCTACCAAAATATGATCGTATCTGACGATTTAGAGATGGGCGGAGTCTTGTCGGCGGCGCCAGTGGGAAAGGCTGCTGTGGAATTTATTCGAGCAGGAGGAGATTTGTGCCTCATCTGCCACCGCGAAGATCGGATCATCGAAGCCTACGACGAATTAAGTGAAGAGGCGGCACAAGACTCGAAGTTTGCAAAACGGGTTACGGAATCGGTGCGACGGGTGCTGGCATTCAAGAAAAAGTCGGTAAAAACGTTGCGCCCAGCAAAGCTGACTTCCGCAGCAGCGCTCGAAAAACTTTCACGAAAACTTTGGGAATTCGGCGAGCAAGTGAGCCTGGAGGCTCTGGTCCGGGCCGAACAAAGGGGCAATGGGAAAGTCCGGCGGCAGCGATCATGAAAACGAACGGCATGATTGTAGCCGGGGTGATGAGTGGAACCTCCGCCGATGGCATCAACGTAGCGCTGGTGCGCTTGCCAGAGACACAGTTTGCGCCTTCCCTGCCGGCTTCTGCTTCATCAGGACAAAGGAACCGCATCCCGACGAGGCCGGCGTCGTTTGAGTTCGAATTAATTGGACACGGCGAATACCCTTATCCACAAAAGGTGCGCGCTGCGGTACTGGCTGCCATGAATGCTGCGCAAGCAGGCGTGGCGGACTTGGCAAGGCTCAATTTCCTTTTGGGCGAACTTTATGCTGACGCAGTGATTTCGACAGAACGACAATTCCGAGTGAAGGCGCAATTGGTCGGGTGCCACGGGCAAACGCTTTACCACCAGAGTGAGCCGCGGACTTTTCTCGGACGGAAAATTGCCGCTACCTGGCAGACAGGAGAAGCGGCGATCGTAGCTGCCAAGGTCGGAGTGCCGGTGGTCTCGGATTTTCGTCCCGCGGATATGGTTGCTGGAGGCAAAGGGGCACCGCTGGTTCCGTTCCTCGACTATCTTCTCTTCCGAGATCCGAAGGTTGGAAGGATCGTGCAAAACATCGGCGGCATCGCGAACCTGACGGCCATTTCTCCAGGCGCGAGCGCAAGCGAACTGATCGCTTTCGACACGGGGCCAGGAAACATGGTGATCGACGCTGTTACCGAAAAGTTGTTCGCCCGCCCTTTTGATCGCGACGGTAAGATAGCGGGGTCGGGGAAAGTTTTGAATAAGGTCATCGACCGAATACTCTCTCAGAGCTTTTTCCGCACGCAGCCCCCTAAGACCGCCGGGCGGGAGGAATTCGGTCGTGAGTTTGTGCTGGCGTTTCTGCGAAGTTGTGGAGCTTCCAAGAAGCAGGATGCAGTCGCAACCGCGACGGCTCTGACGGCTCGGTCGATCGCAGATGCAGTCCGACGATGTGCAGGGGCAAAAGCAGGCGTCCGCAAGCAGTTGTTTCAGGAAATGATTCTCTCCGGCGGCGGAGCGAACAATTCCACTCTGGTCTCGATGTTAGCCGGCGAACTCGCGCCACTGGGAATACGGCTGCGACTCACCGACGAGTTTGGACTTCCGTCGGCCGCGAAAGAAGCTGCGGCATTCGCGATTATGGCCCACGAAACCTGGCACCGGCGGCCATCGAATGTGCCCTCAGCTACAGGCGCAAAGAGGGCTGCGGTACTGGGCAAAATTTCATTTCCGTAGTTTATTTGACGTGGTTTATTTAGCGTAGTTTATTTGACAGGGTCATCTTAGCCATGCCGATCTACATCTCCATGCTTCGTGGTATTAATGTGGGCGCGCACAAAAGAATTAAGATGGAACAGCTTCGGACTTCATTCGAAGGGCTGGGGTTCGAGGAGGTAAAAACCTACATACAAAGTGGCAATGTGATTTTCAAAACCGCTAAAGTTTCTGAACCGGTGTTGACCCGTCGAATTGAGAAGAAGCTTCTCGAAGACTTCGGTTTTCCTGTCTCTGTGATTTCAAGAACAGCCAACGAAATGGCCAAAGCCGTTCAGAACAACCCATTTTTGAAGGGTAGTGGAATCGACGCCGAAAAACTTCACGTCGCATTTCTTTCCGATGTTCCTGCGCCCTCCGCTCTGCAAAAATGTGAAACTCTGACCATCGCACCTGATCAGGCCTATTGTTGCGGCACAGAACTTTATCTTTACCTGCCCAGCGGAGTGTCCGGGAGCAGCTTGATGAAAAGTTCGCTTGATCGTGCACTTGGGGTCATTACCACCATGCGCAACTGGAGAACCGTAAATGCAATCCATCAAATGTGCGTGGAATGCCGCTGATGGTTCGGACAGTGTTTAGCGCACTGGCTGCCGTTTCGTTGATCTTCTCTCTGCTTTCGTGCTCGAATAAAGCTGATCCCGATACGCTGGTGATGTTGATTGAATCGAGTCCCACAAATCTGGATCCGCGCATCGGGGTAGACGCACAGTCGGAACGTATCGATAACTTGATCTTCGATGACTTGCTCTCGCGGGGCGATAACCTCGACGTAGCTCCGGGCTTGGCCGAGCGCTGGGAAGTTCCCGATCCGCTCACTTACATCTTTCATTTGCGCCACGGAGTGAAGTTTCATGACGGCCATCCCCTTACTTCCCGCGATGTAAAGTGGACGTTCGATTCTCTGCTGCAGGGTAAAGTGCGCAGCCCAAAGGCGGCGGTTTACCGCTTCGTCGACCGCATCGAAGCGCCCGATGACTTCACGGTGATTCTTCACATGAAGGAGCCATCGGCAACGCTGCTGTGGAATCTTTCGGACGGTGCGATCGGAGTTGTGCCTTACGGCAGCGGAAGCGAGATGACGACACATCCTGTTGGTTCCGGACCGTTCAAGTTTGTCAGCGCTGAGACGGACAAAGAAGTCTTGGTAGAGCGCAACGAAGATTACTGGAGCGAGAAACCGAAGTTAAAAGGCGTACGTTTCGCGGTGGTGCCCGATGCTACTACGCGCGCGCTCGAATTGCGCAAGGGGAGCGCAGATGCCGCCATCAACGCGCTCACTCCCGATACCGTGCTGGTGCTGCGCCGTGAGCCGTCGTTAGCTGTCGAACGAGCCCCCGGGACAGTGCTCGCTTATCTTGGATTTAATCTTCGTGATCCAATTCTGAAGGATGTGAGAGTACGCCACGCGATTGCCTACGCGCTGGATCGCGAGCCGATGATCGAATATCTGTGGGGCGGCGCGGCACAGCCGGCGCGCAGTATTCTTCCCCCCCAAAGTTGGGCATACAACGGAAACGTGCGGGCTTACGACCACGATCCCGAGAAAGCGCGGCAGTTACTTGACGCGGCGGGCTATCCGGCGGTGAGCGGAATTCGCTTTCACATCACCATGAAGACTTCTACCGACGAAAACACGCGGTTGATGGTAGCGGTGATACAACAGCAGTTGCGTGAAGTGGGAATCGCATTGGACATTCGCAGCTTCGAGTTCGCAACATTTTTCGCCGACGTCACTCACGGAGCGTTTCAACTGTATGGACTCCGATGGATTGGCGGTAACGAAGATCCCGACATTTTTGAATACGCATATCACTCGGCGAAGTTTCCGCCCAATGGGGCCAATCGGGGTTTTTATTCGAATCCCTCTGTGGATTCTTTAATTGACAGGGCCCGCCGCGAAGTTGATCCCAAGGTGCGGAAACCTCTCTACGCTGAAGTGCAGCGCATCCTGGCCGAAGAACTCCCCTCTATCAATTTGTGGTATCTGGATAATGTACTGGTGCACAACCGGCGTGTGCGCAATCTGCAGTTGAACCCGGCGGGAAACTACGATTTTCTGCGAACGGCGGAGCTGGGGGCGGATAAGAATTAGTCGGACGCTGGCAAGGCTCGCGGTAACGGGCCTGCGTGTGCCGGTGGCCAGGAGAGCGAGTCGAGCGTTGCTCGACCTGAACGGGCAAGAGTGCCCGTTCCCACACAAGCAGGAATGGCAGGCTGCGGTCATTGCTGACCGCAGCTTCGGCTTAACTCTTAACTCCTCTCAGGGCTGGCGTGAATGGTTCGAGGGCGGAGGTGTGACCAATGCCCAGGACCACGCGGCCGTTGACTTTCCCCTGCTTCAGGCGGGCGAGGACGTCATTGATCGAATTGAGGGGCAGGGTCTCGATGGTGGCTTTTACTTTGCCTTCGGCTGCGAAGGCGAGGGCCTCCTCCAGGTCAAGCCGGGTGCCCACGATCGAGCCGCGCACGGTGTAGCCGTTCAAAACCACATCAAAGATGGAGACGGGAAACTCTCCCGGAGGAAGGCCGTTCAGCACGCAGGTGCCCCCGCGACGCAACATGCCAATCGCTTGCTTAAATGCGATAGTCGAGACGGCAGTCACCAAAACTCCGTGAGCTCCGCCAATCTGCTTCTGAATTTCAGTGGGCGGATCTTGAATCTTGGCATCGATGGTGATGTCGGCGCCCAGCCTGCGGGCCAGCGCCATCTTTTCCGGACCGAGGTCGACGGCGGCAACGTGCAGGCCCATGGCCTTGGCATATTGAATGGCGACGTGACCGAGTCCACCAGCGCCAGAGATGACCACCCACTCTCCGGGACGGGCATTCGTTTCTTTTAATCCCTTGTAGGTGGTGACCCCGGCGCAAAGGATGGGAGCAGCATCTACGAAAGAAAGATTTTTGGGGATTCGTCCGAGATAGTCGGCTTGGCCGATTGCATATTGGGCGAAGGTTCCGTTGACGGAGTATCCGGAATTCTGTTGCTGGTGGCAGAGTGTTTCCCAGCCTGACAGGCAAAATTCGCAATGTCCGCAGGCGCTGTGCAGCCAGGCGATTCCTACGCGGTCACCTACTTTGAGATGTGTGACTCCCGCACCGAGCGCGGCTACGATGCCGGCGCCTTCATGGCCAGGGATAAATGGTGGTGTCGGTTTGACGGGCCAGTCGCCGTCTGCGGCGTGCAGATCGGTATGGCAGACGCCAGTGGCGATAATTTCGACTAGGGCCTGTCCTGGGCCGGGAGTGGGGACTGGAACTTCTTGCACGACGAGGGGCTTGCCGAACTGCTCAACCACTGCTGCTTGCATGGTTTTAGGGATGGCCATGATTTGTCCTCCTGTTGGACTAGGCTTACTTTATTTGGTCGCGGTTGGGTGGGCTGTGATATTGATCACAGCGGCTGGTGGAGTGGGTCACAAGGCGACGGAGTGAGAGTGCTGCGTTTGCGGTGCAGGAGTGGGCGAAGGTAAACTTGATGTTTGCTATGTGTGGATGGTGTTGAGGAAAGCAAGTCGAGCTTTGCTCGACCTGAACGGGCAAGAGTGCCCGTTCCCACACAGTTTTTGCCCATGCGATCAATGAGGAGAACTACATGTTAGTGGTCATGAAGGCGCACGCGACTGAAGAGCAGGTCCGCGGCGTTTGCGAAAAAATCGAGAAACTTGGTTATCGCCCACATGCAATGCCGGGCGCGCAGCGTACCGCCATTGGCATCACCGGGAACAAGGGCGAAGTGGAACAGGGCACGCTGGAAGAAATGCCGGGCGTGCAGGAAGTGATCAAGGTTTCGAAGCCCTACAAGCTAGTGAGCCGCGATCTCAAAGAAGACAACACTGTGATTCGGTTTGCCGGGACCGAGGCGACGATTGGCGGTGAGGGGTTGGCGATTGTGGCGGGGCCGTGCGCCATTGAAAGCCGCGAGCAGGCGTTTGCGGTGGCAGAACGCGTACATCGCGCGGGGGCGCAGTTCTTTCGCGGCGGAGCGTATAAGCCGCGGACTTCTCCTTATTCTTTTCAGGGATTGGGCGAAGAAGGGCTGCGGATTATGGCAGAAATCCGGCAGCAGTATGGGATGAAGATTATTACGGAAGCAATTGATAACGAATCACTTGATCTAGTGGAAGAGTATGCGGACATGATCCAGATCGGGGCGCGGAACATGCAAAACTTCTCATTGTTGAAGCGCGCCGGACGGGCAAAGAAACCGGTGCTGCTGAAGCGCGGTATGTCTGCGACGCTGGAAGAATTTCTGATGGCGGCGGAATATATTTTGAGCGAGGGCAATTACAACGTAGCGTTGTGCGAGCGCGGGGTGCGCACGTTCGCCGACCACACGCGAAACACGCTGGACTTGAGTTTGATACCGGCGGTGCAGCGGTTGAGCCATCTGCCGATTTTTGTGGATCCCAGCCACGGCACGGGCAAACGGAATAAAGTCACGCCGCTATCGCGAGCTGCCGTGGCCGTGGGTGCAGATGGGCTGATGGTTGAGGTGCATAACAAGCCGGATGAGGCGATGTCGGATGGTCCGCAGTCGTTGTTCCCCGATCAGTTTGACGAGTTAATGAAGCAGGTGCGGCAGATTGCAAGCGTGGTGGGCAGGACTGTGCCGGGGATTGGGGTGCGGGAGACGGTGGGGGTTAGCAAGTAGGTTTATGGCCGACATGACCCGAGTCTGGAGGGTTCTATGAGGAACTTCAAGAGAGCTTTTGCCAACGGCGTTGTGCTCACCATGCTCATCAGTTCCGAGGCTTTCCTGTTCGGCAGGGTCGTGCCTGCGCAGGATCAGCCCGACAAGACCTCCGACGCAGTGTACGAAGCGGGAAGCGGCGTGATCCCCCCAAGGCCGTGCACACACCCAACCACTCATTTTCCGAGTCCGCACGTGGAAAGAAAGTCCACGGTGTGGTGGCGCTATCGATGATCGTCACGGCAGAGGGCAGGGTGCGCGACGTCAAGGTCACCAAGAGCCTAGACGAAGATCTCGACAAACAGGCGGTATCGGCCGTAAGCGCATGGAGATTTAAACCTGGGACCAAGGATGGAAGACCTGTGGCGGTGCGCCTGCGCGCTCAAGTTGAATTCAATTTGTACTAGTAAAGGATTTAACCCATCCTGCGCAGAACTCGAAGGTTTGTGAAGTTTTTTGAGAGACCTGAGCCAAGCTGGTCTTTCCGCCAAGCTCGGTGCGATGATCCGATTATGCGAAACATCCAGTGATTGTGTATAATCTGATAATCTGATTTTATGAAAACGACCCCGATTTCGGTGACAGCTGCCGCGCGCAATTTTGCCGACTGCGTGAATCGCGTTCGTTATCAGAACGTGACCTACGTCCTGCTGAAGAATGGCGCGCCTGTGGCCCGTCTGGTTCCAGATAATAAGAAGGTCTGTACCGGCCCGGAGTTGGCAGAGGCGCTCAAACGGGTAAACCTGTCGGAAGCAGAGGCTAGAGCGTGGCATCGGGAGCTGAAGGCCGCGCGCAAAATCCTGAAGCCTCCCAAAGATCGATGGCGATAATCCTCGATGCCGATGTGATCATTAAAGGCGAAAAGGGCCGCTTTGACCTCATCGGATGGCTGGCCGCTCAAACCGGTGAGGAGTTGGAGGTAGCCGCCATCACGGTAGCGGAGCTGTGGCACGGAATCGAACGAGCCATGCTCGCGCACCGGCCGGAGCGCGAGCGTTATGTGCGCACGATTGTGGAGAAGCTTGAGGTGATCCCCTACACCGACGCGACAGCACTGGTGCATGCCCAGATTTGGGCGGCCCTGGAATCTTCGGGCGAAATGATCGGCTCACACGACCTGATTTTGGCGGCCACGGCTTTAGAGCACGGAAGCGCGGTCGCGACCTTCAACGAGCGTCACTTTACGCATGTGCCGGGGCTGAAAGTGATCAGGCCCGCATAGAGCTCCGCCGAGCTTTCCACGTCTAATCCTTCTTCTTTGTAAATAATCTTCCTCTTTCAACCAAACACGGCCTTGCGACATTCCTCTTCCTTAAGATCCCACGCTATGCAAAGAACTGTAAAGTGTGTGGATTTTTCTTCGGACATGCGCCAAGCTGGATTCTCGCCTTTCGCGCGGAAGGCGAGATCAGCGCGTGTGGCCTTGCGTTGTGCCTGAAAGCAGACCATGGATACGAATCTACGATTAGAATCTGCCACGGTCTACTTTTGATTACGCGAATCTGACTTATGTCACGCAACCACAAGAACAACTTGGCTGTGCAGGCACTTGTTCTGGGAGCGCTGCTGCTGGCCTGTCCGTGCGGAATGCTTGCCCAGCGCGGGGCGGGCGGACATGTCGGGGGCGGCATGGCCGGCGGAGGCGGGTTGAGCGGAGGGGGCAAGGCGACCGGCCTTGACGTGAAAGACGACTTAAAAGGTTTTCATGCAGCCCTGGCCATGCAAGCCACCAGCCAACAGATCATTGACTACAACTTGATGGTGAAGAGCACCGAGGTGGCGCGCACGGAATTGCAATCCCTTCTAGCAGCGGCCGCCAAGGAAAATAACTCTGCTGAACTTGCCGCTCGCGATAAGAGTTTTGGCCAGGCGCTCGAAGCCACGCGAAATCGCAACAATAAATTTCTGGAGGGACTTTCCGACCAGCAAAAGTCTGGCCTGAAGGAGCTGGTCAAGCGGCTGACTAAGACCGATTCGGAATTAGGGCAACAGGCCAAGGCGCTTGACGATAAATTTGAGGAGACGAAGACGCCCGGCCCGCAGATCGCGGATAGTGGAAAACCTCTCGAGGCTACGCTCATCAGCTTTCAGACTCAGCAAATCGATCTCGGAAAAGAGGTGAGCGTTGGGACTGCGAGGGATAGCCAAAATGCTGCGATCAGAATTCCGCCGGTAAAAAACTCGATGAACTTAGCAAACCAGCCGGTCGCCGTTACGACGTCGGGAACAATTGCGAAAGGGGCGAAAGAAGAGGGCGAGAATACATTCAAATTTGAACTAACCACGGACATGTCAGATTTGCAGCAAAACATCACGGAGGTTTTGCGTGGACAACTCGACAAGTCGGACCCGTGCGGCGAGCAGATCGCCGTTCAATCCGCAGTGCTTACTCCATCGGAGCCGGCAATCCTGGCTGTGGTGAACTTGCATTATGAGCGTTGGGCCTGCTTCGGGAGAAACTCGCCCAATGAAATGGCCGAAGGGAATGGCACCGTCGAGGTGAAGCTCACTCTGGCGGTTGAGAAGGACGGCGGGCTGCGACTGGATCCGAAAATCGATCAAGTTGAGGCCGAAGGATTGATGGGCGAATTGCTGCGCTCGGGTTCTTTAGGAGAGACAGTACAAGATAAAATCGCGGAGGCGATTTTTTCTACAGTGCTGCGAGGTTCAGATTACAAGACCATCCTCCCTTTCGCCGCCCAAGGCGAGGTAACGCTCCGGCGAGTAGAGTTCGAGGGTAGTGGTCCCGGACAGCTCAGCGCCGTTTTAGATGGAGAGCTTCAACTTTCCGCTAACTCAGCGGCAGCCTTGAACAGTGCGTTTAAGAGCGGCGAATTAAAAGCGACCGACACGAAAGCGCAATCCTCGGCGCAACCATCTTCAATACCACCATCCTCGGCGCATTAGCCGCGTGTGTTGCGAATTCTCTCTGATAATCTTATTGCTTCCTGAAAGCCACCATTAATGCGAAAAGTCCTCTTCATCATTGTTCTGATCCCTCTACTGTGCGGGCTGGGGTGGTGGTATTTCCGCGAGCAGGCGCTCCCGGACTACGGACCGGCTTACCGCGAATATGCTTACGTCACCAATGGCAAGAGCAACACCGTCAGCGTGATCGATTTGCGTACGTTTGAGCCGGCAAAGACGATTCCGGTGGGTATTGAGCCGACCGGAGTTGTGGCCAATGGAAAGAAGAATGAAATTTACGTGGTCAATACTGGCTCGAACAATGTGAGCGTAATCGATGCGGAGAGAAATGCTGTCGTGGCTACCATTGGAGTACACGGCAAACCTTACTTCATTGATGTTTCCGCAGATGGCAAGCGCGCTTACGTGGCGAATTCTGGGTCGGCCAATGTTTCGGTGCTCGACCTGGAAAAGAGGGTAGTTCTAGGCAATGTGCGGGTGGGCTCTGGGCCGGGACTGGCGCGGGTTTCGCCGGACGGCGCGACCGTGGTGGTCTCGAACCGTGGAGACAATACGGTCTCGCTGATTGATGCAAAGTCGCTGCGGGTGCGGGTCACGTTGCCGGTGTGTCTGCAACCGGAAGACATTGCGATCATGCCAGATTCCAGCAAGGCGTTCGTGGCCTGCTCGGGATCGTCCCAGGTAGCATCCATCGCGCTGGAAAACGCGAAGAAGCCCGGCGACGCGAATGGCGATCATGTGCTGGCGTTGCTGGATGTGGGGCGGACGCCGGTGAACCTGGCGCTGAAGCCGGATGGCGGCGAATTGATCGTGTGCGATTTCGATTCGGACAGCATTTCGATTATTGAGACGGCCAGTGACGAGGTGAGTAGCAGCGCACTGATTGGACAACATCCGACCCGCGGCGTGGTAACGCTCGATAACACACGGCTCTATGCCAGCAACTTTGGATCGGACAGCGTTGCGGTCTACGACATCGACTTAGGCAGACGAATCGCCACAGTGGCGGTGGGTAGCCATCCCGATGGGCTGGCGCTTTCGCATGACCAGAATTACTTGCTGGTGCTGGATACGCAGGCGGGCGATGTAACGGTCATCCAAAAGCGCACGCCGCGAAAGCTCGAACCGACGGAGTATTCGCTATTGACCATGATTCCGGTGGGCATGCAGCCGAATGGCATCGTGGTGAAGGCGTTTCGGATGGGCGGAGTGGCGAAAAAGTAGACGTCTATGCAGCGGGCCAGGAAAGGGGCCGTTCCTGATTTCCGAGTCGATAAGAAAACGCAGCCAGCCGAGTCTCTACGACGCTACCGGCCGCGCGCAAAATTTGTCGAGTGCTGCTTTGAGTTCGGCGGCGATGGCGGGAGCTTCGCGGGATTCGATATCGCGGCGCGGCATCATGTAGACCAGTTTGCCGTCGCGCAGAATGGCGATCGAGGGCGAGGATGGCGGCTGTCCCTTGAAATATCCACGGGCGCGCTCGGTGGCCTCGAGGTCCTGTCCGGCAAATACAGCGAACGCTTTGTCGGGATGGGTGGCTTTCTCTAGCGCCATACGAACCGCTGGACGCATGCGTCCGGCGGCGCATCCGCAGATGGAATTTACGATTACCATCGCTGTACCCGGCCCTGTCAATGCTTGGTCAACGGCTTCAGGCGTGCGCAATTCTTCGATGCCCAGCCGAGTTAATTCTTCGCGCATAGGGATAACCATAATTTCCGGATACATTCGTGTGGACTCCTCGTCGGTAGACGTGACTACATCAATTCTATCTTAGAATCGGCCGAAGAATTCAGCGAGACACCTGGGATTGCAGTTCGAAGAGCAACTATGGGTGCTCGCTCGGCAACTAATTCGACGTTCCGGGGTTCATGAGAATTGAGATTCGGAGTCGAATTGCAAAGGAGCCATACTGACTTATGAAGATCAGGGCGCATTTTCTGAGTTCATGCGTGCTGGCCGCCGCACTGGTAGCTTCGGTTTTCGGGACGGCTTGTTCCGAACATCGTCATTATCGAGTCTACGACCCGTACTACAGCGATTATCACGAGTGGAACCATGTAGAGGTTGACTACTATCATCAGTGGGCAAGAGAGAATCATCGCGACGAACACAGAGACTTCCGCAGCTTGCGTCCCGAAGAGCAGAAGGAATACTGGACATGGCGCCACAGTCACGGCGATCACGACCGACACTAGTTCTTTCGCGTATTCGATCGCTCGCGGATATACCACGGCGCATTCACGATGAAGATATGTTCATTGCCGCGCGCCAGAAGCACCCACTCCAACAACCGGGCGCGCTGATTGTGGAGAAAGTATTCGTACCATTTGTCCTCGACCAATTCTGGTATGACTACTGCGATGTGCCGCGAGGGATGAGTTTTCGATAGCTCCAGAAGGAATTGAACGATGGGGACGGCGATAAAGCGATAAGGGGAAGGCAGGATGCGAAGTTGCGGCGGCTCCTTTCCGGCCTCGCGAAACGATTTGCCCACGTAATGTTCCCACTCATCGTGGAGCAGGACCGAAGGCCCGTCCGTCTCGACGTGCACTGCAATTACTTCTGGAGAAAGACGGGAAGCAAATTCAATTCCCTGGCGAGTAACGCTGTTCCAGCGGTCGATGGCAATCACCGCGATGGGAGGCTGGGCGAGGCCCCGAACGTCAACTGGGTCCTTGCATAGGGTTTGCACCTTCACCCAATGATAATGCCGCCGAACAGAAACTAATAAGGCGATCACCGAAGGAATAAAAAGCAGCGTAATCCAGGCGCCCTCGACAAATTTCGCCAGCAGCACTACAGCCGTCGTGGTACCGGTGACCAGCGCCCCCAGGCCGTTCACGAAAGCGCTCTTCAGCCAATGCGCGCCCCGCTTCTTCCACCAATGCATGACCATGCCCGATTGCGAAAGCGTGAACGCGAGAAAAGCGCCGACGGCATAAAGCGGAATGAGCCGGTCGGTGACGCCATCGAAGAGGATGAGAACTCCGCCACAAAGGAAAGCCAGGACAACGATGCCGTAGGTGTAGACCAGACGCCTTCCCCGGTAAGCGAATGTGTGTGGGAGATAGTTGTTGAGCGCAATGGCGCGGCACAGGCGTGGAAAATCGGCAAAGGCGGTGTTCGCAGATAGAGAGAGCACAACCAGGATTGAGCCCATGGTCAAGTAGTAAAAGAAGCCCTTGCCGAACACCGCCGCAGTTAACATGGAGAGAACGCTTTGATAACCGGGCTTGCCCGGATCCGTGGCGGTGATTCCGTAGGCCTTCACGAGATAGGAAATTCCCGCCAGCAGCAGGGCCAATAGAAAAATGATCACCGTCAAGGTTCGCTGGGCATTTTTTACTGTCGGTTCTCGAAACGCCTTCACACCATTGCTGACGGCCTCCACGCCCGTAAGTGCGGTGCAGCCACTGGCGAAGACTTTGAGCAACAGCCAATAACTAACGACTGCCGTAACGGCTGGCGGAGCTGGGATGGGAAAGACCGGCTCGGGATGGCCTCCGCTAAGGACAACGCGAAGAATTCCTCCGGCGATGGTTATCAGAAGCGTACCCACAAATAAATAAGTGGGGATTGCGAAAGCGCTACCAGCTTCGCGCACACCTCGCAGATTCAAGATGGTGATGACGATGAGAATTCCGAGGCAGAGCGATAAGGTATGAGGCAGCATTTGTGGAACCGCCGAGACCAGTGCGCCGACACCCGCGGAGATGCCGACAGCTGCAGTAAGAATGTAATCGGCCAAAAGCGCCGCTGCGGCCAGCAAGCCGGTACGGGCGCCGATATTGAATCGCGCCACAGTGTAGGAACCGCCGCCTGAAGGATAGGCTGCGATGGTTTGGCAATAAGAGAAGTAAACGATTACGAGCAGAGTAATGATTGCTGCGCTGATCGGAATTATGTAGCGCACTCCCATAAGGCCAAGCGGCACTAGCAGGCTTAGCGCAGCTTCCGGACCATAAGCAGCCGAACTGAGGGCATCCAGGCCGAAGATAGGAATGCCTTGCGCGGGACCGACCTGCTCAGCCCGCTCGTCAGTGGTGGCGATGGGCTTGCCGACAATCAGATCGAGGATGTTCATGGGAAATGGCCGGCACAGGATCAGTTACACAATATTAAGAGCGGGATACACTGGCGGCTAGGAATAGATGCGTTCAGAGGCCTTGTCCTTTCCCACTCAGCGTAGAAACACATGCGCCGCATCTTTTACGCGAATCGTCGATTTGCGCCGTGTTTGCGTCACAACGTTATACGCCACCAGGGCGTGCCCTTCCACCATTAAGATCTCCTTGTCGCTGATCCAGCCTACCAGTGTGGCGTGCGGCAGAGAGATGATGCGGCGTGGAGAAAGCTCGCCGGTCTGTTCGTCGATGCTCTTCACCTCAACCACCGGAAGATCGAGGAGCGCTTTTCGGATGCGTTGTGATTCTTCTGGGTTGGCTTGGCCTTGCTCGGAGAGTTGGATGGGCTTGTTCGACTGAGCAGTAGCAATGATGGTGAGCGCTACGGCTGAGAGATCTGGAGACAACTTGCCGTTCTCGGTGTAGAAGCTGACATCGTAGTCAGAATTTTTGTAGGCGAGCTGCTCGTCGAATATCGTCATTATCTTTCCGCGAATACGCAGAAGAGTTTGATCATCGCTCTGATTGTCCTAGCCGCAGTAGGCGGTATCCGGAATCGCTTCCAGAATCGCAGCTGAACTGGGCGCGTCTAACATGCGGTGCAGCGGAGGATCGAGCTTCGTTGCCTGCCATTTGCCGTTTTGCTCCTCGTAAACTGAAGTCGCCTTGTAGACAGGCTGAGTTTTTCCGGCGATGAATTGCGTCAGCAGAAAGAACTTTCCAATCCCTTCGTCGGGAGCCGAGACGTCTCCGTAGGGGCAGGTCTCTTCGCAGCTTCCGGTCGGGCAGGGGCAGTCTGGCAAGGTCATCGAAGCCAGGTCTTGCCGCCCGGCACCCGTGAGATCAGTTTGCCAGGCCTGCCATGTGGTCTTGGTGGAAAGATCGACGCCTTCGCGTTGCAAGCGGCGAGCCTGATTGGCAAACCAGAACAGATGGGTTCCATCGGCAGAAAGATATGGCACCGGCGCGGATTCAGTAATGGCTACGTTTGATCCCGTCGAGGACGTGGTGCGGGAGATGCAGCGCGTGAGCACGGTTGCGGAACTGGCATTCCAGAACCAGACTTTCTCGTCCGCTGCCAAGTCATCTTCCTCGAGCGGCAGCGACACCGCCGGGGCGAACAGCAGTTGTCCGAGATGATTGACGGATAGACGCTGGGGCGAAGTTACGGCTTCTGGCGGAACCTTCACCGTCTGTTTGGCGGAGAAGGTCGCGGGATCGTACTCGGTTATTTCTCCGGGCGCGCGAAGAGCCCAAAGGCGCTTGCTTTGCGCAGCAAGCGGCGCGGCTAGTGTAAGGGCGATGTATATACTTGCGACTATATTTTGAGGGATTAAGGGCATGAATAGACCAGCGGCGAAAGGATTTAACCACAAAGGGCGCGAAGTAACACTAAG
>Ga0209422_1000129_pt1 | contig 18097 bp, 13 predicted proteins | sample BlaSpr_A8_OM2_M3_FD_187983 | JGI IMG/M metagenome (GOLD analysis project Ga0209422, IMG submission 187983) | Forest soil microbial communities from Thunder Bay, Ontario, Canada - Black Spruce, Ontario site 2_A8_OM2_M3 (SPAdes) (version 2) | ecosystem: Environmental > Terrestrial > Soil > Boreal... | reverse complement strand
CGGCTTGACCGGGGTGGTCGGGCCGAACGGCTGCGGCAAATCCAATCTGGTCGAGGCGCTGCGCTGGGCGATGGGTGAGACCTCGCACAAATCGCTGCGCGCCGCCGACATGGATGCGGTCATTTTCGCCGGTTCCGGCAACCGTCCCTCGCGCAACCACGCCGAAGTGGTGATGACGATCGACAATTCCGACCGCTCCGCGCCGGCCGCCGTCAACGACCGGGAGATCCTCGAAATCTCGCGCCGGATCGAGCGCGATGCGGGCTCGGTCTACCGGATCAACGGCCGCGACGTGCGCGCGCGTGACGTGCAGATCCTGTTCGCGGATGCCGCCACCGGCGCGCGCTCGCCGGCGTTGGTGCACCAGGGCAAGATCGGCGAGATCATTCAGGCCAAACCCGAGCAGCGCCGCCGGGTGCTGGAGGACGCCGCCGGCGTCGCAGGTCTTCATGCCCGCCGCCACGAGGCCGAATTGAGGCTGAAAGCGGCCGAGACCAACCTGACCCGCGTCGAGGACGTGATCGGGCAATTGGCCGGGCAGATCGACGGCTTGAAGAAGCAGGCGCGGCAGGCGATCCGCTACCGCGAGGTCGCCGCGAAAGTGCGCAAGGCCGAGGCGCTGCTGTTTCACCTGCGCTGGATCGGGGCCAATGCCGGCGTGGCCGAAGCCGCCACCACCCATGACCGCAGCGTCCGCGAAATGGCCGAGCGTACCCGCGAACAGGCGGAAGCCGCGCGCATCCAGGCGGTGCGCGCGTCCGAGCTACCGGCGCTGCGCGAGGCCGAGGCGCGCGCCGCGGCCGGACTGCAGCGGCTGACCAGCGCACGCGAAATGCTCGACCGTGAAGAGGAACGCGCCAGGGAGCGCGTCGCCGAGCTCGACCGCCGGCTGACGCAATTTTCCGCCGATATCGCGCGCGAGCAGCAGCAGGCCTCCGACGCCGAAGTGGCGCTGCAGCGGCTCGATGCCGAAGACACCGAATTGAAGGACGAGATCAGGACCCGCGTCGAAAAGCGCAGCGGCGTCGAAGAACGCGTCTCGGAGGCCGAAACGACGCTCGCCGCCGCCGAGCGCCTGTTCGCCGAGCTGACCACCGCGCTCGCCGACCTCACCGCCAAACGCCATCAGCTTGAGAGCAATGTGCGCACCCACCGCGACCGGTTGGCGCGGCTCGATCAGGACATCGCCAATGTTCTGGCCGAGGAGCAGAAGCTCGCGCAGGAGACCAGCGGTCTCGGTGACCTCGCGAGCCTCGCCGCCGGCATGGAAACCGCGCAACAGAGTCTGGCGCAGTCCGAGACTTCAGCGCAGACCGCCGAAGCCAACCATGTCGCGGCGCGCTCAAGGCTGGAAGCTGCCCGCGCGCCGCTGGCCGAAGCCGACAAGCGCGTGCAGCGGCTGGAGACCGAAGCGCGCACTATTTCAAAGCTGGTCAACCGCGAGACCAAGAACCTGTGGCCGCCGATCATCGACGGTGTCACCGTCGCCAAGGGTTTTGAGAAGGCGCTCGGCGCCGCCCTCGGCGACGACCTCGATGCTCCGGTCGATCCGTCGGCGCCGATGCGCTGGACCCAGGCCGGGGTGAGCGAGGGCGACCCGGCGCTGCCCGAGGGCGTGGAAGCACTCGCGGCCCGTGTGCAAGCACCCATTGAACTGGCGCGGCGGCTGGCGCAGATCGGCGTCGTGGCGAAAGAGCGCGGCGCGGAGCTGGTGTCGCAATTGAAGACCGGCCAGCGGCTGGTGTCGCCGGAGGGCGATGTCTGGCGCTGGGACGGGTTTGTCGCGGCCGCCCACGCGCCGACCGGCGCGGCGCGGCGGCTCGCCGAGCGGGCGCGGCTGGTCGATATCGAAAACGAACTCGAACAGGCGCGCATCGATGCGGCCGCCAAGCGACAGGCACAGGACACCGCCGAAGCTGAAGTCAAGGCCGCTTCGTCAACGGAAACTTCCGCGCGCGACGGCTGGCGCACCGCCCAGCGCGAGGCCGACGCCGCGCGCGAGCGCCATGCCGCAACCGAGCGCGAGATCAACCGCCACGCCGCGCGCAAATCGGCGCTCACCGAGGCGCACAGCCGCCTCAACGCCGATCTCACCGAAGCCTATGGCGCGCATGTCAGCGCGACCGCAGCGTTAACCGAATTGCCTCCGAGCCTCGAGACCGAGACCAAGCTTGCGGAGGTGCGCAGCGATATCGAAGGCCATCGCCGGCTCGCGGCGCAGGTGCGCGCCGAAGCGCAGGCGCTGGCGCGCGAAGCCGAACTCGCCGACCGCCGGCTGCAGGCGATCCTGGCCGAGCGCTCCGAATGGCAGAACCGAAGGCAAAGCGCGGCCTCGCAGATCGAAACCATCGAGGCCCGTGTCGCCGAGGTCAAGGCCGAACGCGCCGAACTCGACAATGCGCCGGCGATCTTCGCCGAGAAGCGCCGCGCGCTGATTGGCGAAATCGAAGCGGCCGAAAATGCCCGACGCCTCGCCGCGGATGCGTTGGCGACGGCCGAGAACGTGATGGCGGAAACCGATCGCGCCGCAAAGATCTCGCTCGAGGCGTTATCGAGCGCGCGCGAGGCCACCGCCCGCGCCGAAGAGCGCATGGACGGCGCCCGGCGCCGCTTGACCGACATCGAGCGCGAAATCCACGACATGCTGGAAATCGAGCCGCAGGCGGTCGCCGGCCTCGCCGAGATCAAGCCCGGCGCGGAGCTGCCGCCGCTGACCGAGATCGAGGAGAACCTCGAAAAGCTGCGTCGCGACCGCGAGCGGCTGGGCGCGGTCAACCTGCGCGCCGAAGAAGAGCTGCGCGAGGTCGAAGCCCAGCACACCTCGCTCACCACCGAGCGCGACGACCTGGTCGAAGCCATCAAGCGGCTGCGCCAGGGCATCCAGAGCCTCAACCGCGAGGCGCGCGAGCGGCTGCTGGCCTCGTTCGAGACCGTCAACGGCCATTTCAAGCGGCTGTTCGTGGAGCTGTTCGGCGGCGGCGAGGCCGCGCTGCACCTGATCGAGAGCGACGATCCGCTGGAAGCGGGGCTCGAGATCATCGCCAAGCCGCCCGGCAAGAAGCCGCAGACGCTGTCGCTGTTGTCGGGCGGCGAGCAGGCCTTGACGGCGCTGGCGCTGATCTTCGCGGTGTTCCTCACCAACCCGTCGCCGATCTGCGTGCTGGACGAAGTCGACGCGCCGCTCGACGATCATAACGTGGAGCGGTTCTGCAACCTGCTGCACGAGATGACCGCCTCGACCGAAACGCGGTTCATCATCATCACCCACAACCCGATCACGATGGCGCGGATGAACCGGCTGTTCGGCGTCACCATGGCCGAGCGCGGCGTGTCGCAACTGGTCTCGGTCGATCTCGAAGACGCGGTGAAAATCCTCGACCAGGACGTGGCGTGAGATAACGACACTGCCGCCACAATTAATCTCGTTACCATCCGCGAAAGCGGATGATCCAGTACGCCGTGCCGTCTATATGAATCACGACCGTCTCGGAATACTGGATGCCCCGCTTTCGCGGGGCATGACAAAGAAGCGATGACCGCTCCCGATCTCCCCGCCGAACTGAAAGCCGCGCTGGACGCGAAGCTCGAGGGCGTCTCCCGCAGCGACGCCGCCACCCGCGCCGCGCTGATCTCAAAGACCTATCGCGACGGCGGCGGCTCCGGCGCGATCGTATCGCAGGCCGATGCGCTGGCTTACGCGCTGGCGCGGATGCCCGCGACCTATGCCGCGGTGACCGCCAGCCTGAATGCGCTCTGCGAAATCACACCCCATTTCGCGCCCAAAAGCCTGCTCGATGTCGGCGCCGGCCCGGGCACGGCGACCTGGGCCGCCGCGGAGGGGTTTTCGTCACTACAAGACTTCGCGCTGCTCGATACCAACGGCGCGTTGCGCGCGCTGGCGCTGGATCTCGCCGCCGGCAGCGCGCGCCTGCGCGATATCCGATACCGCCAGAGCGAAGCCCGCGCCGCGCTGGCCGATACCGAGCTGGCTGACCTGGTGGTGGCGAGCTATCTGATCGGCGAATTGAGCGAGGCGGAACGAACGACGCTGGCCGATCTGATGTGGGCAAAGACCCGCGATACGCTGCTGATCGTCGAGCCCGGCACGCCGGCGGGCTATGCCCGGATCATCGCGCTGCGGCAGCAACTGATCGGCTCTGGCGCGCATGTCGCGGCCCCCTGCCCGCACGACGGCAAATGTCCGCTATCCGCGCCCGACTGGTGCCACTTCACGCAGCGGCTGCCGCGCTTGCGCGCGCACAAGCAGGTCAAGGAGGCCGAGCTTCCATTCGAGGACGAGAAATTCTCATATGTTGCGCTGACGCGCACACCTGCGCAACAGCATCCCGCGCGCGTACTGGCGCAGCCCGTTGTCGGCAAGGTCGAGGTGACGGCCAAACTCTGCACGCCCAATGGTCTTGCCATCGCAAAAATACCCCGCCGCGCCAAGGCGGACTACGCCCGCGCCCGGCGCTGGCGCTGGGGCGATGCGGTGATGGAGGAAGGTTAATTGAGACGGTCCCGTGCCCCGGACGCTGCGCAGCGCGCTCTCGGCGATGCGAAGCATCGTCCGGACGGTGCGCTGCTGATCCGGGGCCCATAGGTGCACAAGGTAAGTGTGGGTCCCGGCTCTATGGTGCATCGTGAAGCACGCTGCACCGCGTCCGGGACACGCGGCCAGCTCAACTTGTTTCCCCCTGAACTTAACCCGCCTTGCGACAGACCAAGGGCATACCCACCTCGTGGCGGCTGCCGCCCGAGGCTTTTTTCGTCTAGGCTTGCCCTCTTTGTCCCACCAGGAGTTGTTGTCATGTCGACCGGCTGGATTGTTCTCGGCATCCTCGTCGTTCTCGTTATCTTCGTGTTCGGCGCCTATAATCGGCTGGTCGCGCTCAGCCAGCGTGTCAACCAGGCCTTTGCCGACATCGACGTCCAGCTGAAGCAGCGACACGACCTCGTTCCGAATCTGGTCGAGACCGTGAAGGGCTATGCCTCGCACGAGCGCGGCACCCTGGACGACGTGATCAAGGCCCGCGGCGCCGCGATGTCGGCGCAGGGACCGGCCCAGGTATCGGCGGCGGAAAACCAGCTCTCCGGCGCGCTCGGCCGGCTGATCGCGCTGTCGGAGGCCTATCCGGACCTCAAGGCCAACGCCAACTTCCAGCAACTGGCGAGCGAATTGTCCGACCTCGAGAACAAGATCGCCGCCAGCCGTCGCTTCTTCAACAACGCGGTCCAGGAATACAACACCGGCATCCAGCAAATGCCGGCCGGGCTGTTTGCCGGCATGCTGGGCTTTACCCGCAAGGATTTCTTCGACCTCGGCGCCTCCAGGACCGAAGTCGAGACCGCGCCGCAGGTGAAGTTCTGATTGACGATTATCTATTGCAGTCATTCCGGGATGGTCCAAGGGACCAGACCCGGAATCTCGAGATTCCCGGATGTGCAATTGCACATCCGGGTTCGCGCCGCTGGCGCGCCCCGGAATGACAGCATCTAACGGAAGCCCATCATGGCGGCGTACGGTCTTTACACGCACATCCAATCGAACAGGGTTCGTTCGATGCTGCTGCTCGCCGGCCTGTTCGCGCTGGTCTATGTCATGGTCTATGCCGGCGCGTTGATCGCCGAAGTCGTGCTCAACAGCGGCGGACCTGTCGACTATTACCTGGCGGCGGCGGCGCGCGACCTGGTTTCGGCCTTTCCCTATGCCACCGGCGGCACCGTGCTGTGGATCGTGATCGCCTATTTCTTCCACCAATCGATCATCGACGCCGTCACCGGCGGCGAGGACGTGACGCGGCAACAGCAGCCGCGGCTCTATAATCTGCTGGAAAATCTCTGCATCTCACGCGGCATCCCGATGCCGAAGCTGAAGATCATCGAAAGCGATGCGCTGAACGCGTTCGCGACCGGGCTGAATCAGCGGCAATATGCCGTCACCGTCACCACCGGCCTCTTGAACGCGCTCAACGACCAGGAGATCGAGGCGGTGCTGGGCCACGAACTCACCCACATCCGCAATGGCGACGTTCAGATGATGGTGATCGCGGTGATCATCGCCGGCGTGGTCGGCTTCGTCGCCGAGCTGTTCTTCCGCAGTTTCACCAATTTCGGCTACTACGGCGGTGGCTACGGCGGCTCGTGGTCGTCTTCATCGTCCTCATCCTCATCGTCGGATTCGTCGTCCTCCAGCAGCGACCGCAAGAGCTCCGGCGGCGGCGCCATCCTCGTCATCATCATCGCGGCGGTGCTGATCGCGCTGGCCTGGCTGTTGTCGCAGCTGGTGCGACTGGCGCTGTCGCGGTCGCGCGAACTGCTCGCCGACGCCGGCTCGGTCGAGCTGACCAAAAACCCCGATGCCATGATCTCGGCGCTGCGCAAGATCGAGAACCGTGGCGAGCTTCCGGGCGCGACCTCCGCGGTGATGGAATTATGCGTCGACAACCCGCGCGAGGGTTTTTCCGACCTGTTTGCGACCCATCCTTCGGTCGACGCCCGGGTCGAGGCGCTGGTGAAATACGCCGGCGGGCACGATCCCGGACCGATCGCTTTGCCATCGGAGGTCACCGATGTGCCGGACGGTCAGCCGGGAGCGCCGGCCAACGATCCGAACCCGCCGCCCTTGCCGCGGGGCCCGGGGAGCGACACCAAAGACCCCGCGGGCGCGTCACAGGGGCCTTGGGGCAGTCCGCCCGCCGGCCCTTGGGGCCGCCATTAGAGGTTGCCCGACCCCTCGGCCTGTTAACGAAGCCGGCACGATTAACCCTAACGGCCCGTCTAATGAATTGAATTCTCCCTTGTTTCTGCCATGTTCGCGCCCAAAGCAGGCTTGGGGACGGTCAGGCGGCCTGGTTTGATCTAGGATCAGCTCTGATCGGAAAATCGGCGCGCAAGGGAAGTTCATGGCCAAACCAGTGGTGATTGTGGTGGGCGCCGATAAGGGCGGGGTCGGCAAGACCACCGTCTCGCGGACCCTGCTGGATTATTTCAGCGCCAATAACGTGCCGACCCGCGCCTTCGACACCGAATCCCCGCGCGGCACGCTGAAGCGCTTCCATCCCGAGGCGACCGAGATCGTCGATATGACGGCGACCGCGGACCAGATGAAGATCTTCGACACGCTGAACGCGGCAAGCCCCTCGGTCACCGTGATCGACGTCCGCGCCGGACTGCTTTCGCCATCGCTCGCCGCGCTGCGTGACATCGGCTTTCTCGACGCCGCCAAGTCCGGCCAGATCACCTTTGCCGTGTTCCATATCCTGGGCCCGTCGATCGCCTCGCTCGACGAAATCGCCGAGACCGCGAATTTCATGGTCGGCGCGAAGTATTTCCTGGTGAAGAATTTCATCAACAACACCAGCTTCTTCGAATGGGACCAGGCGACCTACAATTCCTATTTCCACCGCATCAAGGACGCCACCGAGATCACCATTCCAAAACTCAACGAAATGGCGTTCGAGCAGGTCGAGGTCGCCTCGGTGCCGTTCCTCAAATTCGTCGCCAACAAGGGCACCCATGACGAGGCCGCGAACTATTCGTTCGTGCTGCGCGGCTATGTCCGCCACTGGCTGGCCAATGTCTGGAGCGAATTCGACCGCATCAAGCTGACCGACCTGGTCGGCTCTGGCAAAGGCGGCGCGCGCGGCGGCGAAAAATAAATTCGGCTTCGAATGCTATTGGGCTGGATTGGAAATCGATTTCGCCTGATATAGCGCGTGATGCGTATCACGCCCGTCTACATCATCTGCTCGCCCCGTCCGCTGGTCGGCAGGACGCTGATCGCGCGGCAGCTCAGTGAATTCCTGCTCTTGAAGAACGGGACCGTGGTGGCGTTCGACATCAATCTGAAAGAGCCGTCGCTGCTGGAATACCTGCCCAACATCACCGAGACCGCCGAGGTCGATGATACCTTCGGCAAGATGGCGCTGATGGACCGCATCATCATCAACGACACCGTCGCCAAGGTCCTCGATCTCGGCTTTCACGCCTTCGACGAGTTCTTCAAGATGGCCGACGAAATCGGCTTCATGAAGGAGGCGGCGCGGCGCGGCGTCGCGCCGGTGATCCTGTTCGTCGCCGACACCGACCGCGTCTCGGTGCGCGGCTATGACATGCTGCGTGAGCTGATCCCGAAGACCGCGCTCATCACCATCGATAACGAACACGTGGTGCGCGGCGAACTGCCCGCCGCCATGGCCGAGGGCCGGGTTCTCCGCATCGCCGCCCTGCCGGCGTTCCTGAAGACCTATGTCGACCGGCTGAACTTCTCGTTCACCGGCTATTTGCGCGGCGAGAAGGATTCATCGACCGAACTGCATCAATGGATCCGCCGGAATTATCTCAGTTTCCGCGAGCTGGAATTGAGTTTGATCTTGCAAAGGTCGTAGCTGTCGTCCCTGCGAAAGCAGGGACCCATACGCCGCGGCTTCACGATTTGAAACATGCCGTTCGACGGCTTTCGCGCAATATCGAAGGCTTGTGGTTATGGGTCCCTGCTTCCGCAGGGACGACATCGGGATAGTTTCGCGCTTGGGCCCTCAATGCCCCTCGAACGTCATCAGCGTGCGCACCGGCACGTCCATCGCACGCAGTTTCGCGGCACCGCCAAGATCCGGCAGGTCGATGATGAAGCAGGCCGCCACCACATTGGCGCCGATCTGGCGCAGCAATTTTACGGCGCCCTCCGCGGTGCCGCCGGTGGCGATCAGATCGTCGACCAGGATCACGCGTTCGCCGGGATGAATGGCGTCGGCGTGCATTTCCATCTCATCGAGGCCGTATTCCAGCGAGTAGGCGATCCGCACGGTGGTGTGCGGCAGCTTGCCCTTCTTGCGGATCGGCACGAAGCCGGCCGAGACCTGGTGCGCCACCGCGCCGCCGAGGATGAAGCCGCGCGCCTCGATGCCGGCGACCTTGTCGATCTTGTTGCCCGCCCAGGGCTGCACCAGTTCGTCGACCGCGCGGCGGAAGGCGCGCGCGTCCGCCAGCAGCGTGGTGATGTCGCGAAACAGGATGCCGGGCTTGGGATAGTCCGGAATGGTGCGGATGGCCGCCTTCAGGTCGTTATCGAAATTCATCGGTGTCTCTTTCAGATCCTGTTCGCAATCTCTAGTAATTGACGGGAATGCCAAGCCGGAATGCGTTCTCGACGATGCGCAGGCCGACCTCGCCGCCGAGCGACATCAGCGATTCCGGGTGAAACTGCACGCCGCCGACCGGCAGGGTCTTGTGCTCGATCGCCATGGCGACGCCGTCCTCGGTGCTCGCGGTCACGCGGAGCACCTCGGGCATGCTGTCGCGCTCGACATAGAGCGAATGATAACGGCCGATCACGATCTCCTCGGGCAGGTTCTGCATCAGCCGCCCGCCCCGTACCTGGACCTGCGACGGACGGCCATGCGCCGGCTGCCCCAATTGCCCGAGCTGGCCGCCAAAATATTCGCCGATCGCCTGCACCCCGAGACAGACGCCGAAGATCGGCAATTTCTTGCCAAGCGCGGCATCGATGGTCTTTGAAATCGCAAAATCTTCCGGCCGGCCCGGGCCCGGCGACAGCACCAGAAGGTCCCAGTTCTTCTGCTTCAGCATATCAAGCGCGTGAACGTGCCGGACGACGGTGACGCTGGCGCCGACCTGACGGAAATAATCCGCCAGCATATGAACAAAGCTGTCGTCGTGATCGATCAGCAGCACCTGCTTGCCCGAACCGGTGGCATCCGGCGCGAACGCCGACAGCGGTTTCGGCGGATCGCCGCGCAGCGCCTGAAACAGCGCCGCCGCCTTGACCTGGCATTCCCGGTCCTCGGCGGCGGGGTCTGAATCAAACAGGCAGGTGGCGCCGACCCGCACCTCGGCAAGCCCGTCCTTCATCCGGATGGTGCGGATGGTCAGCCCGGTGTTGATGCTGCCGTCGAAATTCACAGCTCCAATGGCGCCGGCATACCAGCGCCGCGACGAGCGTTCGTGGTCCTCCACGAACTGCATCGCCCATAATTTCGGCGCACCGGTCACCGTCACCGCCCAGGCATGGGTCAGGAACGCATCGAGCGAATCGAAACCCGGCCGCAGCATTCCTTCGACATGATCGACGGTGTGAAACAGCTTTGAATAGGTCTCGATCTGCCGCCGCGCCAGAACCTTGATCGTTCCGGGCACGCAGACCCGCGCCTTGTCGTTGCGGTCGACATCGGTACACATGTTGAGTTCGAATTCGTCTTTCTCGGAATTCAACAGCTGCCGGATCTGCTCGGCATCGCCGATCGCATCGACGCCGCGCGCAATGGTGCCGGAGATCGGACAGGTCTCGACCCGCCGGCCGTCGGAGCGCACGAACATCTCCGGCGAGGCCGACACCAGGAACTCGCCGTCGCCGAGATTCATCAGCGCGCCATAGGGCGACGGATTGATCCGGCACAGCCTTTGAAACACTTCGGCAGGTGTCCGCTCGCAGGGTTCGGCGAACAGTTGTCCCGGCACCGCCTCGAACAGGTCGCCGCGGGCGAACGCGGCGCGCGCGGTCTCGACGGTGGCCTGATATTCGCCGGGGGCGTGATCGGAAAATCCCTGCCGCGGCGTTTTGGCGTAAACGCTTTCGGAAGTATCGCGCGAGAAACCTTCGGTCGACTTGCCGTTCCAGGCAAAATCGTAGCTCAGCACCACGCCGCGCCCGGTGGCGCGGTCATAGGCGAGCAGGCGATCGGGCACAAAGAGCACGATATCGCGCTGGTCTTGCTCGCGCGGGCGCCTCTCGACGAGGTCCTCGATCTGGAACACCAAATCATAGGCGAAGGCGCCGAACAGGCCGAGCAGCGGATCGTCGCTGGCGCCGAACGCCGCCACCAGGTCGCGCACCAGCGACATCACGCTGGCGCGGCGGGTGCGCTGGTCTTCGTCGACCGGCGCCGCGCCGCGCACGATGTGACCTTTGAGGCCGGAGGCGCTTTTCCCGGTGATGACGACGCAGGGCTCGCGCAAGGCGTCACCGATGAAGGCGATCAGCACCTCGCCGCGCGGGTTCAGCGCTTGCAACGAGAAGTCGGAACCCCTGGTTTCGAGCTGCAGCGGCGGGTCGGAGAAGCCGAGGTCAAAACTCTCGTAGCGGCCCGGCACGGTGGTGCCCGACGACAGCACCACGCCGCGGCGGCGGTCGAGCAGGTCGATCAGGTCGTCGAGCCGGTTGGCGCCGCCGGAGAACTGCTCCACCGAGCGCGTCACCGCAAGCCCGCCATGGGTGCGGTATTCGCTTCTCGCCGGCAGTGAAAAACCCGTCCTGTTCATGTGATCCTCTTACGAAACTTGCCGAGGAAACGCCACACAGGACAAACGAAAAGGCCGTCGCGCTGCGATGACGGCCTCGGACGATCGGAGAAATGAAATCGCACCGGCCACCTCTCAGGAGGTGCGCCACCAGTGTTGCGCTGGACGGACGGCGGTGCTCATGGGCCATGGTAAACACCATGGGATGCGGGGACGTCAAGGGCGCATCGGCACAGCCGGAAGGACGGCCCCTCCCCCCGCCTCCCCCCTCGCGCGACCTCAAAAACAGGCTTAGTATTCAGCCCAAGACATCAAGAAACGGGAGAGGCGCGATGGCGGTACAGGCTCTGGGATATGCCGGCTTCGGATCCGCGGCGCTGGAGGATTGGCGGCAGTTCGGCACCGGGCTGGTCGGCCTGCAGGCGGTAGAGCGCGGCAATTCGCTGCTGGCGTTCCGGATGGACGACCGCAAGCAGCGCATCGTCATCGACCGCTCGCTGCCGGAGGGCGCGCGCTTCTTCGGCTGGGAGGTGGCGGATGCGGCCGCGCTGGACGCGCTTGCGGCCCGGCTCGAAGCGGCGAAGGTCGAGGTCGCGGCCGAGCCGCAGGCGCTTGCCGACGCGCGCCGGGTTCGCAGCCTGATTTCGTTTCACGATCCCGCCGGCAATCGGCTGGAGGCGTTTTACGGCGCCGAGATCGACAACACGCCGTTCAGCCCCGGCCGTTCGATCTCCGGATTCCGCACCGGGCCGCTCGGCCTTGGACATGCCGTGCTGACGGTCGAAAACATCGGCACGGTGATGCCGTTCTACGTCGACCTGCTCGGCTTCGGGCTCTCTGATTACATCGAAAAGCCGTTTCGCGCCTATTTCTTCCATGTCAACGCGCGGCATCATTCGCTCGCGCTGATCGAGACCGGCAAGAACGGCATGCATCATCTGATGGTGGAGTTGTTCTCGCTCGACGATGTTGGCCAGTGCTACGACATCGCGCTGAAGGAGCCGGATCGCATCGGCGTCACGCTCGGACGTCACACCAACGACTTCATGACCTCGTTCTACGCCAGGTCGCCGTCATCCTTCATGATCGAATGTGGCTGGGGCGGCCGCGAAATCGAGCCTCAGACATGGCAGCCGGTCGAGATGCATGATGGCCCGAGCCTCTGGGGCCACGACCGCGTCTGGCTGTCGCCGGCCGATCGCGAAGTGGCGCGCGAAATGCGGATGCGCGCGGCAGCATCCGGCCTGCGCGCGCCGGTGCAGGTGATGGAAGGGAATTACAGACTGATGTCCGGCACCTGCGCGTGGTGGGATGGGATAAGCGGGAAGAGCTGACGGCCAAGCCAACATGCATGTGTCGTCCCTGCGCAAGCAGGGACCCATAACCACAGGACCTCGTTGTCTAGCAAAGCCGTCTACCAGATTACTTGATCACTACGGCCACGGCGTATGGGTCCCTGCTTGCGCAGGGACGACGGCGCATCTCACCCCAGATGCTTCCTGAAAAACTCCGTCGCGCGGCCCCAGGCCAGCTCCGCGGCCTTGCGGTCGTGCACCGACATGCGCTGCTCGTTGGTGAAGCCATGCTCGGCTTCATAGCGATAAAGCTCGAGCGACTTGCCGGCGGCCTTCATGCCCTTCTCGAAGCCATCGACCAATTGCGGCGTGCACCAGTCGTCCTTGGTGGCGAAATGGGCTTGCAGCGGAATTTTGACATCCGCGGGCTTTGCCGCCTGTTCCGGCGGAATGCCGTAGAACACTACGCCGGCGGCAAGCTCCGGGATTTTCGTGGCGCCAATAATGGTGACCGCGCCGCCGAGGCAGAAGCCGGTCAATCCGACCTTGGCGCCGTTCTTGGCCAGATATTGCACGGCGCCCCGCACGGTCTGCGTGGTGGCGTCCATGAAATCCAGCGAGTTCATCTCTTTGCCGGCAGCGTCGGTGTCGTGATAGGGCACCACCTTGCCCTTGTAGAGATCGGGCGCCAGCGCATCGAAGCCGGCCCGCGCGAAGCGGTCGCAGATCCCCTTGATCTGCTCCTGCAGACCCCACCATTCCTGGATCACCACCACGCCCGGCGCATCGCCGCGCTTGGCGTTGGCGAGATAGCCGGCGGCGTCCTTGCCGTCCGGGCGCTTGAACGAAATGCTGGTACCCATGGGTTCCTCCGCTGATTTTCTTGGGGGGCCGATTGGCGGCCATTTTGTCCGGTGTGCGGTCAGGAAGCAATCGGGGCATGCGACATCGCGAGCCCAAACCAAACGACATTGTCATGGCCGGGCTTGACCCGGCCATCCATCCAACTTCGAAAAAGCTTTGATGATTTGATGGATACGCGGCTCACCCGTCTACGCCAAAGCTTCGCCGGGTCTTCGATATTGGTCCACCGAAGCTTTAGCGAAGGCGGAAGCCCGCCTATGACAGTGTGCTCGGGTCGCGGGCTCAGTGCACGTCGGCCCAGACCTTCTTCTTGGTGAAATACATCAGTCCCGCGAAGATGATCAGGAACACGAACACCTGCATTCCCAGCCGCTTGCGGTCTTCCATATGCGGCTCGGCGGCCCACATCAGGAAGGTGGTCACGTCCTTGGCGTATTGCGCCACCGTGGCCGGCGAGCCGTCGTCGAACGTGACCTGACCGTCGGAGAGCGGCTTCGGCATCTTGATGGCGTGGCCGGGGAAATATTTGTTGTAGTAGGAGCCATCGGGGATGGTCACGCCGGCCGGTGGCTTGTCCTCGAAACCCTGCAGGATGCTGACGACGTAGTTCGGGCCCTGCTCCTGGAACTGGGTGAAGAAGTCGAAGATGAACCAGGGGAAGCCGCGCTCATAGGAACGCGCCTTGGTGATCAGGGACAGGTCGGGAGGCAGTCCGCCGCCATTGGCCGCGCGTGCGGCCTGCTCGTTGGGAAATGGCGCCGGGAAGTAATCGGCCGGCCGGCCGGGCCGGTCGAACATTTCGCCCTGATCGTTGGGGCCGTCCTTGACCTTGTATTCGGCCGCCAGCGCCGCCGCCTGTGCCGGCGAATAGCCGGGACCGCCGGGATCGGCGAGATTGCGGAAGGCGATATAGTTGAGCGAGTGACAGGCCGAGCAGACTTCCTTGTAGACCTTCAAGCCCCGCTGCATGGCGCCGCGATCGAACTTGCCGAACGGACCTGAAAACGACCATTTTTGCGAGGGCGGGGCTACCTCCTCCTCGGCCCGGGCGCTCTGGACGCTGCCGGCGAGCAGCGCGCCCGCGACCACGATCGCGACCATAGCGGACGCCATCGTCGCCGCCTTGCTCCCATGCTTGGCCAGCACGTCGTCGGCGATCGAATTCGGCACCGGCTTCGGCTTCTCGATCCGGCTCAATAGCGGCAGCAGGATCAGGAAATAGGCGAAGTAGCAGAAGGTCAGGATGCGGCCCGCGATCACATAGATGCCTTCCGGCGGCTGTGCGCCGAGATAGCCGAGCAGTACGCAGACGACGACGAAGATCCAGAAGAACTGCTTGGCCAACGGGCGGTACTTCGACGATTTGGTTTTCGCAGTATCGAGCCAGGGCAGGAATGCAAGTATCAGGATCGCCGAGAACATCACGACCACGCCCGCCAGCTTGTTCGGGATGCTGCGCAGCATCGCGTAGAACGGCAGATAATACCACTCCGGCACGATGTGCGCAGGCGTCACGCCGGGATTCGCAACGATATAATTGTCGGCTTCCATGAGGTAGTTCGGTATGTAGAAGATAAACCAGGCGAAGAAGATCAAGAAGCAGCTGGTGCCGAACAGATCCTTGATGGTCGCGTACGGCGTGAACGGAACGGTGTCCTTTTCCGTCTTCGCCTCGACGCCGGCCGGATTGTTCTGGCCCGCGACATGCAGCGCCCAGATGTGCAGCACCACCACGCCGGCGATCACGAAGGGCAATAGATAGTGCAGCGAGAAGAAGCGGTTCAAGGTCGGATTGCCGACCGCAAAGCCGCCCCACAGCAGCGTCACGATGCTCTCGCCGAAATAGGGAATCGCGGAGAACAGATTGGTGATGACGGTGGCGCCCCAGAAACTCATCTGGCCCCACGGCAGCGCGTAGCCCAAGAAGCCGGTCGCCATCATCAAGAGGTAGATGATGACACCGAGAATCCAGAGGATTTCGCGCGGCTCCTTGTACGACCCGTAGTAGATGCCGCGGTACATGTGGATATAGACGGCAAGGAAAAACATCGACGCGCCGCTGGCGTGCATATAGCGCATCAGCCAGCCGTAATTCACGTCACGCATGATCTGCTCTACCGACTTGAAGGCCAGATCGGCATTCGGGATGTAATGCATCGCCAGAATGACACCCGTGAGTATCTGCAACCCGAGCATGAATGAAAGAATGGCGCCGAAGGTCCACCAGTAGTTCAGGTTGCGCGGCGTCGGATAGGCCACGAACGAGGAATGCATGAGACCCAAAATCGGCAGACGCCGTTCAATCCACTGCAAGACGGGATTGGTCGGCTGGTAGTCGGATGGTCCGCTCATGGTGCGATCCTGAGGAAGAAGTAAGACGACGCGACGGGCTCAAACGCTCGGAACTCAATCCGAGGCTCAACCAATCTGGATTTTGCTGTCGGAAACGAATTGATAGGGCGGCACCGGAAGGTTGGCGGGCGCGGGTCCCTGGCGAATGCGGCCCGAGGAGTCGTATTGCGAGCCGTGGCAGGGGCAGAAAAAGCCGTCGTAATTGCCCTCATGCGCGATCGGGATACAGCCGAGATGGGTACAGATGCCGATCACCACCAGCCACTGGTCGTGACCCTCCTTGACCCGGGATTGGTCGGTCGCCGGATCGGGCAGGCTCGCGACCGGAACACTGCGGGCCTCGTCAACCTGCTTCTTGGTGCGATTCATGATGTAGATCGGTTTTCCCCGCCAGAACACCTTGATGTCCTGGCCCGAGGCAATCGGCGTCAGATCGACCTCGATCGGCGCGCCGGCCGCAATGGTCGAGGCGTCCGGGTTCATCTGGGAAACAAACGGCCAGAGCGACAACGCACCGCCGACCGCGGCGGCAGCTCCGGTTGCAACAAAGAGGAAATCACGGCGTGCTGGATGATCCGCCGAAGACGCTGTCGTCACGATTCCAAACCCTTTCCCAAGCTGCAGCCGGCGGAACCGCCCCAGGCAACGCATACACGAACCCAGGAGGCTGCCGGCGCCCGCGACCCCCGCGGCGGCAGAAAGACCGCCCTTCCACCCCCCAAATCCGGTGGAACAAGCAGTCCAGAATCGTTCTATTGGCACCCTTGCCGGACGAGCGCAAGCCCGCTATCGGCACACATGCGTGCAATGCACTAATTCAGCTCAGAGCGACGATTTTTTCAGACATTTCAGGGGGACCGGAAGCGGCCGTCACCAAATGCAGATTGCGCTTTTTCAGCCCGACATCCCCCAGAACACCGGTACGATCCTTCGGCTGTGCGCCTGCCTTGGCGTGACCGCCCATATCATCGAACCGGCCGGTTTTCCGGTGTCCGACCGCCACTTCCGCCGTGCCGGCATGGACTATCTCGACCAGGTCAGCATCACGCGTCATGATTCCTGGTCAAAATTCGCGCAATGGCGCAACGATGGCGGCTACCGGATGATCCTGTTCACGACCAAGGGGAACGGCTCCTATCTGGATTATCGTTACGGCGCGACCGACATCTTGCTGTTCGGGCGCGAATCCGCTGGCGTCCCCGACGACGTCGCCAGCGCTGCCGACGCGCGGCTGGTGATCCCGATCAAGCCCGGCCTGCGCTCGCTGAATGTGGCGATGGCGGCGGCGATGGCGCTGGGCGAGGCGCTACGGCAAACTGGTTCCGTGACCGGCGGAGAAGGTTAGGCACCGCAGATGGACATTTCCGTGATCGAGACCCGCAAAGCGCGGGCACGAGCCTGGTTCGAGCGCCTGCGCGACGACATCTGCCGGGCCTTCGAGAGGCTCGAAGACGACGCGCCGGCTTCGCTTTATCCGGATCCGGCGGGGCGTTTCGTGCGCACCCCATGGGACCGCACCGACCATACCGGCCGGCCCGGCGGCGGCGGCGTGATGAGCGTGATGCGCGGCCGGCTGTTCGAAAAGGTGGGCGTGCACTGCTCCACCGTGCACGGTGAATTCGCGCCCGAATTCCGCGCGCAGATTCCCGGCGCGGCCGACGATCCGCGGTTCTGGGCCTCGGGCATTTCGCTGATCGCGCATCTGCGCAATCCCAACATCCCCGCCGTGCACATGAACACCCGCTTCGTCGTTACCACCAAGGCCTGGTTCGGCGGCGGTTCCGATCTGACGCCGGTGCTGGAGCGGCGGCGGACCCCGGAGGATCCCGATACGATTGACTTTCATGCCGCGATGCGGGCCGCCTGCGGCGGGCACAACGCGGTGGCCGACTACGACAGGTACAAGAAATGGTGCGACGAATATTTTTATCTGCCGCACCGCAAGGAGCCGCGCGGCATCGGCGGCATTTTCTACGACTGGCACGATTCCGGCGACTGGGATGCCGACCTCGCCTTCACCCAGGAAGTCGGCCGCGCCTTCCTGAAAATCTATCCCGAGCTGGTCCGGCGCAATTTTGACGCGCCGTGGACCGCAGAGGACCGCGAAGAGCAGCTGATCCGGCGCGGGCGTTACGTCGAGTTCAACCTGCTTTATGACCGCGGTACCATCTTCGGGCTGAAAACCGGTGGCAACGTGGATTCGATCCTGTCGTCGATGCCGCCGGAAGTGAAGTGGCCGTAAAACCATGACGCAACTGCCCCGCGCGATGCTGATCGATATGGACGACACCATCCTGTCGTCCTATGGCCGCCCCGATATCGCCTGG
>Ga0209422_1000128_pt1 | contig 18113 bp, 15 predicted proteins | sample BlaSpr_A8_OM2_M3_FD_187983 | JGI IMG/M metagenome (GOLD analysis project Ga0209422, IMG submission 187983) | Forest soil microbial communities from Thunder Bay, Ontario, Canada - Black Spruce, Ontario site 2_A8_OM2_M3 (SPAdes) (version 2) | ecosystem: Environmental > Terrestrial > Soil > Boreal... | reverse complement strand
CGGCAGCATTTGAGAAGGCCGGGCACGCGGTAGAAAAAGCCCTGGGTCGAAAGGCCTTGGAATCGGCCCTGAACAAAGGCGGCTTCGACCTGGTGGTGTTGGGGCCGACGCTAAGCAGGAATGACCGTCACCATTTGCCTTATGCGGTGAAGAAGGTGCAGGCCGAGATCAGCGTCCTGGTAATGCATGCGGATGGAAGCCGGCATCCCTATGTGGATGCCTGCACAGATACCGGAGCCAGCATGGAGAATGTGCTGGCGAGGATCGAAGGGATGAAGATTGCGGGCATGATGCCGATGGCAGCCGGAGCTGCAGCCGGACGCTAGACAAATATCAGTTGCGGGTACCGAGTTATGAGAGGCGGCCTTGCGGCCGCCTTTATTTTTTCTTGGACTCAGGGGCAAAGAACCTGGCTCATGCTCTGAAGTGCTCAAGCGAATCCGAGTTGAAACGAATCTACCGAGTTAACTGGTGGGACTCCTGGCAGTTCGCCGCACTTTTCTCAGCCCTCGATTCGATGAAGCAGTTCAAGGCTGCAAGTGGAATTTCTCCTCACGGTGCACAGATTACCCGGGAGCGAAACCGCCTAGTAATAGTGGAATTTTCGCGCGCTGTTCGGCTTGCTTTGTTCGTTGAAACGGCCACGGCTGGCGGCTGAGTGGGCGCAATCGGTAAAAACCGCACCCACTTTGGCCACAATTGAAGGCGGCGTACGCTCGGGACTGGGGCTCGCGCGTCCCTCAGCCCTGACTTCAGAAGAACTCAGCCATTTGACCTGCGCCCCCGCACGACCCCGGAAAACTGCTCAATCCCAGTCCCTGTAGTAACAGGCGGCAAACGCTCTGGTGTTGATACAGCGTTGTTGACCGGTAGCCTCTCTTGGCCATCGGACTGACCACCACTGCAGCAACATGTCCGCCCCCGTGCTGCGTATCACTGTCGAGTGATTCATCGAACACGATGACTAGCAGACCGTTCTGTTGGAAGGTCGAGCTCGCGATCAGCGGTGCAATGTGGCTCTTAAGCCAATTGTCAGCCTGGCTCAGGGTTCCATCGTGCGCATCATCCAGCATGTTGGGAACGATGTATGAATACTGCGGCAGCACGTGATTCGCTAGGTCACTGGCAAACTCCGTGAACGGTACCAGATTGCGCACCTGATTCGTGCTGTTCACCACGTCGGTCAGATACGCAAATGGGTTATGGTGTTTCGCATAAGGATAAACGTCGCCACCTTTGTAACCTACTGACGGTAGATTCTCCGCATAAGATTTCCAGGTCTTGCCGGCACTTATCAGGTGCCGCACCACGTTGTCCACGCTAACCGTTCCGGAGAACGCATCGTTATTAGTGATGATCTGGCCAGTGGTCAACTCGAAATAATTTCCGATCGAAGGATGAGTATTGCCGAAGTATTCGGTGGCCAGCCCATACCCTTTGGCCAGACTGTTCAAATAAGGCAGCGACGAACTTCCAATCACACTCGAATAACTGTGATTCTCTTCCATCACCAGAAAGACGTGTCCGAACTCGGCAGTAGTCGCGGCGAGCGCCACCGTGACGCTGGCTGACGCTTCCACCGAGCCGCCTGCTCCCTGCACCGTTGCCGTGTAGGTAGTGCTGGCGGTTGGAGTAACGCTGGTCGATCCGTTCGCCGCGAACACTCCCACCCCGGCAATGCTCACTGATGACGCATTGCTTGTTGTCCAGCTGAGAACGGCCGATGCTCCTGCGGCAACATTGCCGGGTTGCACGCTGAACGTTACAGTGGGCGCCGCATTCTGACCGGAAGTTGTTCCAGAACCGTTCACGGTTACCACCGTTGAGGATTTACTCGTTCCTCCCGGTCCGGTTGCGGTCAAGGTGTAATTGGTCGTGCTCGTGGGAGTGACGCTCTGAGAACCGCTGGCCGCCACCGCCCCCACGCCGCTGATACTGACCGAGGTTGCATTGCTCGCGTTCCAACTGAGCACGGTCGACGTCCCACTCGAAACTGTTGCCGGCTGGGCGGCAAACGTGATGCTGGGAGCCTTCTGCTGGGTAGCGGGCTGGGCGCTGTTTTGTGCGCCCACCGATGTTCCTCCGCCGCCGCAGCCTACCGCTGCGACCAGGATTGCAAACAAAAACAGCAACGCCAATATGCGCGGGGGAAACATAAAAATTCTCCTTCTCGATGGAATTGAGGCAGGCGAAGTAACTTAGGCCAGAACAGGGATTGGCTAAATTCTAGGCAGCTGTTCCAGCGCCCGCAAGCAGCGAAGCCCAAATAAATACTCGGAAGTACATGCGGATACCGCTTCGGGAACGCCCCCGAAACCTCAATTCGGGGCGCGACATCCGCACTTGACGATTCAGCCCGCTAGCGCAGCGCAACTTTCATATTCAGATTGTGAGCTACGAAGGCCCAGGTATCGGCAGCTTCGTCGATCTGTTGCGTAATGGATTTTCCCGCGCCATGGCCCGCTTTCGTCTCGATGCGGATCAAAACGGGAGCCGTACCCGCCTGATCAGCTTGCATGGTTGCGGCGAACTTGAAGCTGTGGCCGGGAACCACGCGGTCATCATGATCGGAAGTCGCGATCAGCGTAGGCGGATATTTTGTTCCCGGCTTCAGGTTATGCAGCGGCGAGTATGCGTAGATCGCCTTGAATTCCGCGGGATCGTCAGACGAACCGTAATCCGAGGTCCAAGCCCACCCAATGGTGAACCTGTGGAAGCGAAGCATGTCCATCACCCCGACTTCAGGAAGAGCAACTCCGAACAGCTCTGGACGCTGGGTGAGGCAGGCGCCGATGAGCAGCCCGCCATTGCTGATGCCTCGTATCGCCAGTTGCGGGGTTGAGGTGTATTTGTTGTCGATCAGCCATTCCGCGGCAGCAATGAAATCATCGAACACGTTCTGTTTTTTTAACTTCATTCCCGCCTGATGCCACTCTTCGCCGTATTCGCCTCCTCCACGCAGATTGGGCTGGGCGTATACGCCTCCCATCTCTAACCACACAACATCCGGAACGGAAAACCGCGGCGTAAGAGAAATATCGAATCCCCCGTAAGCGTAGAGCAAGGTCGGATTCTGCCCGTCGAGCTTGAGTCCCTTCTTATAAGTCAAAAACATGGGGACGCGAGTGCCGTCTTTGCTGTGATAGAAAACCTGCTTGGTTTCGTAACGGCTCGCGTCAAAGTCAACTTTCGGCCGCCGAAAGACTTCGCTCTTTCCGGCTTGCGGATCATAACGGTAAATCGTGGTCGGCGAAATGAAGCTGGTGAATGCGTAAAAAGTTTCCTTGTCCTTGCGCTTGCCCGTGAAACCCACCGCCGTGCCGATCCCAGGCAGATCAACATTACGCAGAAACGTGCCGCTGAGTTCATGTACACGAACTTCAGTGCGCGCATCTTTCAGATATCCCACCAGGAACGTATTGTTGACCACGCTCGCGAACTCAAGCTTGTCGGCGCTCTGGGGGATAATAGTCTTCCAGTTGGCTTTCTCCGGATGGCGTGTGTCGATGCCCAGCAACCGTCCCCGCGGAGCGTCAAGATCGGTCTGCACCCAGAAAACGGGACCGTCATTATCGATAAATACATACTGCGCATCGAAATCGTCTAGTAGCTTAACCACTTGCGAATCAGGCTGGGTGAGGTCTTTGTAATAGAGGCGATTCTTCGGAGAAGTTCCCTGCCACACTTGAATAATCAGATAATGACCGTCGTCGCTCACGGTGCCGGCGAAGCCCATCTCTTTGTTGTCCGGTCGTTCGTAAATAAGTTTGTCTTCCGATTGCGCCCTGCCCACGCGGTGATAATAGAGTTTTTGAGAATAATTGGTGTCGCGCATGGTTGCGCCCGTGGGCTCGTCGTAACGGCTGTAGTAAAAGCCCTTGCCGTCTTTCGACCACGAAGCGCTCGAGAACTTCACCCATTTGATAACGTCCGGAAGATCTTTGCCCGTATCCACATCCCGCACGTGCCACTCGTTCCAGTCAGAGCCGGAGGTGGCGATGCCGTAAGCCATCCGCTTGCCATCGTCCGAGACGGCGGTATCGGATACCGAGACCGTGCCGTCGGCAGAGAGCAAGTTGGGATCTAGCAATAAACGTGGCTCTGCCTTGAGCGACTCTGCGACCAGCAGCACATTCTGATTTTGCAGGCCATCATTGTGATCAAAAAAATAGCGGCCACCCTCCTGCTGCGGAACGGTGTAGCGCTCATAGTTCCAAAGTTTAGTGAGACGGTCACGGATCGCCTGGCGGTAAGAAATCTTATCCAGGTAATCGAACGTTAATTTATCCTCGGCCTCCACCCAGGCATGAGTTTCGGCAGAATCAGTATCTTCAAGCCAGCGGTAAGGATCCGCAACTTTGACGCCGTGATAGTCGTCAACTTGATCGCCACGTCTCGCCTGAGGATAGATCAGTGGTGAAGAAGTCTGTGCCATAGGATCCACCGCCAGAAAAGATAGACACAGCGAGAACAACATTATGGCGTGGCCGGCAAACGGCATGAAAACCTCTCTGGTTTAATCGATGGGAATCAATCGACGAAGCGATCCATTCTAAGGCAGCGTGCGCCGTGCGGGTCTGCTCGAAGTTGATTTGTAGTCGGCCGGATACAGCACCACGCAGCGGTTGAATCCCTCGCCATCACTTTCCGTACGAAGGTCAGCCTGATCGCGCAGCGACAGATGCACGACCCGGCGCTCGCGCGAAGACATCGGAGCGAAGTGAAACGGAGTCCCAGTCTGACGCACTTTGTCAGCCGCAACACTGGCTGCCATACGTAATTCCTGGAAGCGGATGGAGCGCTGGTTCTTGCAGTCGAATGAAATCTTCTCGTGTTCGCCCGATGGCAGTCGCAAAATCTCGAGCGCCAATAGTTCCAGCGCGCGCAAAAGTTCTCCACCACGATCCAGCAGCAGCGTGGAATCCGGACCGGAGAGATCGACGAAAACCTCTGGCTTCTCCCACTCGCTCTGCGGCGGCGGATCGACCACGATCCGGTATTTCAAATGAAGCCCGCCGTGAGTAACCACGGCCTGCAGGAATTCGTTGATCTTATTGGCGGCGGCGAGTTTGTCCATAGGTCAGCTCTTAGCTGTTAGCTCTTGGCTGTTAGCTTGAAATCAAAATCATTTGACCACGAAGGGCACTAAGGTTCACGAAGGAAGCCCTCGACTGAAAACAAATCTTATCGCAACATTGCCAGTTTTTGCGGGGCCTCAAGCTAACAGCTAAAGGCTAAGAGCTAAAAGCTACTTATCCTTCTTCCTTGCCCGCTTGGCCAGCATCTCGCGCATTTCGCTCCCGAGTTTGGTGCGGTTCATTAAAGCCTGCTGCGCGATTCCAATCAAATTCGTTTCCGCGTAGTACAGGTTCAACCCGGCCGCCAGCTTGAAGAAGATGAAGCCCATAAACAGCGGCATCATCACGGTCATCATCTTCTGCTGGGCCGGATCCATGCCCGCCTGCGGCGTCATGCGCTGCATAACCACCATGCTCACGACCATTATGATCGGCAATACCCAGTCGGCGGCGGAAAGGTCCCTGATCCAAAGCCAATGCGCATGGCGCAGTTCAAGCGCCACGCCCAACATGCGGTAATAAGCGATAAGAAATGGGAACTGGATCAGCGTCGGCACGCAGCCCCCCGCCGGATTTACGCCCTCTCTCTTATAAACCGCGCTGATCTCCTCGTTCATGGCCGCTTTGCGAGGATCGCGCAGGCTGTACTTCTTATATTTCTCCTGGATCGATTTTATCTGCGGTTGAATCCGCTGCATCTTCAACATCGACTTCATCTGCGTAATTCTCAGCGGAAGCAACGCAATGCTGATGATGAAAGTCTGTATAACAATGGCCCATCCCCAGTTATGCACGACGTGGTTGTAAGTCCACTTGAGCCACAGGAAAAGCGGGCGGGCGAGAATCCCCCACCAGCCGAAGTCGACGATTCCGCGAAGATCGGGGTTGTCGTTCTTAATCGTAGGAACGGGAACGGCGTCCAGAACGGCGATTTCTTTCGGGCCGACAAAGATGCGCTCGTGGGTTGGGCCGCGAGGATTGCCGACGGCCGCGCCGAGCAATTCCACGTTGGCCTCCTTTGCATTGGAACCCACGGGATTGAATCCAGGCTTCTGTGGAACTTGTATCGAATCCCGCAGAGTTACCATGGCCGCGGAGGCAGGATCATCGGGAATAAAGATCGCGGTGAAATATTGATCGCCCGTGCCGGCCCACTCAAATGGACCCTTCAGAGTATTGCCCCCGCTGACGCTCTTGATGGGAAGACGCGTGACATAACTGGGGAAGAAGACATAGCCGCTGCGCTCCGTGGAGGCATCATTGTGGTAGTCGATCCGTGAAGCGGCATAAGAAGCGGGCGTTGATTCGTCTCCGAATCCCGAGGGCCACGCGGGCGGGGCAAAGACTTCCGCACCTTTGTAGAAAACGGATGTTTCCACATTCACCACATAAGTGGAATCGAAACGGAAACTCTTGCGGACCACGAGATCCTGATCTGCGTACTCAAAAGTGATGTTGGCAGGAGCCGAAAGCCAGCCTTCAGAAGAAGTAACGTAGAGCGCCGAATTCAGCCGATTGCGCAGCCCCTCATCGTAAGTCCACAGGGAAAGCGGGTAACCGAATTTGGGAGCGGCGAGTGGATTCACCAGATCGAGCGGCCCATTCTGATCGTCATTGTTGAATTTCTTGAGAATCCAGGACTTAACCTGCGCGCCGCGATTGGTGAAGGTGATGCGGTAAAGATCGTTCTCGATGACCGTATCAGTCTCGGCAGAGGCTTGCTTGCTGACCGTGTTCGCCGAAACTGTGGTGGACGGGGCGGATGCCGCGGTCACAGCCGCAGGTGGCGGAGACACTCCTTGCGCCGGCACCGGCTGATTTTGCGCCGGAGTCGCGGGCGCTTGCGGCATGTACTTCTTCAGCAGGGGCTGGAAAATAATGAGAACGACGAATGTCAGAACGAAGACGAGGAGAAGCCGGCGCTCGGCACCGGGTTCTTGTTGAGGATTTTTAAAGTCAGGCAAAGTTTATTATCGTCTCACGTTCTTAGCGCACACCGCGCACATTACAGGGAATGTTTTTCCGTGGCCGCTCGAACTACCGGATCGTAGCCGCTGCGAGAGAACGGATGGCAGCGCAGGATTCGCGAAAAAGCCATCCACCCACCGCGCACCGCGCCGTAACGCTCAACCGCCTCCATCGCATATTCCGAGCAAGTCGGCACGTAGCGGCAGGCCGGCGGCAACAAAGGCGAGATCGCCCACTTGTAGGCGCGCAGCAATTGCAGCGTGACGAATTTAGCCCACTGATTCAAGATCGGCTTCCAGCTTCCGGCTCTCGGCTTTCCGGAATTTTATTCATCGCCGCCATACTGACAGCATTCCGCGACAGCTTGTGCTCGATAACTCCGAAGGCACGGCTTACTTCCTTCAACGCGTCCGAAAAATCAGCTGACAGCAACGACTTCTTCGGATTGATAACCACATCCGCCGCAATTCCAATCGGAGGATGAGACAAGCGAACCGCCTCGCGCAAGCGCCTCTTCATGCGATTGCGCTGCACTGCGCCGCCCAGTGCTCGCCCGACTGTGAATCCGACCCGCAAACCTTGAGGAGCCGCCCTCCGATTCTTCGCTGGTGTATCCTGCGTTGCCTCGGAACGCGGCCAATAGAAAAACGTCATGGACGCGGAAAAATGCCGGCGTCCCTGTTTGTACACGCGCTCGAAATCCGCATGGCGCAGAAGCCGCGCCGTGCGAGGAAATCGTGCTGCTTTCTTTGGCGGCATCGCGATCTCAAGCCGATTTCCCTGCGCGGCATCCGCCATCATGCCCTCATATTGCGACCAACGGCTGGATGTCTCGAAAATGGAAGCGAGCGGCACTCGAAAAATGCTACTCGCGGAAGCCGGGCTTCACGGAGACCCGCTTCCGTCCTTTGGCGCGGCGGCGGGAAATTACCTTCTGGCCGCCCTGGGTCTTCATGCGCGTGCGAAAGCCATGCTTCTTGCTTCGCCTGCGCCGGTTAGGTTGGAATGTACGCTTGGGCATGAAAGATAGCTGCTCCTGATTCCGTCGACAGTGTTAGGACAAACGACAAGTATAAATGACTTTAGCCCGGTAGAGCAAAGGGCTACGTCGGTGGCGGTAGAGTCCGAATTTGGCTAGTCGGCATCTCTCCGTTCCCGACAATTGGGGGCGCGTGGCAATTTCCTAAGACTCCGGCCTTATTTCATATCGTTGCCGCTTGGGCAAAATCGGAACTCCACCCCCTTTTCGTTCATCAGGCAAAAGTTAGTGATGAACTGCTTCCTCCTCTCTGGCCCGTAATAGGTAATTCTCCCCAAGACGTAGGTGACCGTCTGTTCTGGTATCGTAACGTTGAGCCTCCTCCCTCCCGCCCCTTGCTGCGGCATTTTTATTTTCCGGCTAGAATTTGGCGGCAGAACGGTAGATATAAGGCCGGTGAACGTTTTCACAATTTCGACTTGTTTGGCGAGCTGATCTGGGATGGTTTTAGGCGTCAGCTCCGCAAGGATGCTGTCGTAGTCAGGGATCGGTTGACTTTTTGTACGCACAATACCAAAAAACGAAGAGAAATTCATATCGATAGCTGGAGTTCTCCCAAAGTTTTCGAGGACGATAGACATGTCGCCCCACGTAATCTCTTCTACAGTTACGGGAGTCCTAAAATCGTTGGGATTGGTTTCTTTTGGTATAGTTGCGCAATTGGCGCATTCAAAATCACTTGCTCCCACCCAAGGCCGCCGATCCTCTTTGGCCAGCTGCCGAGCAATGGTCGCCTGTTCTTGGATAGCTTTAACGCTGTCTTGCGCCGCCGCCGCCTGTTGTTCGGCAATCTTAATTTGCTTTGCCGCATTGACGCTGGACGCTGCGGAATCCCTCCGGGATTGACGGGCAGAAATAGCCAAAATATTGGTCTGGGAGGACATCTCCTTGAACTGCTCCCAAAACACTCCAGCAGTTACGATAATAGCGGCAAGGGTGACGGTCGCTACGAAAAAACTCCATCTCGCAAAGCGAATACTCCAGCGCTCGAACTCGCTAAGTTCTCTATCCCCCACGTCCTGAGTAGTCAACGGGAGATTAACAACCCTTACTGGCATTATCTCGTGGCCGTCTGTCTGACTATCGGCGCGTGTTTCATCGGGAGGTATGGCACCGGCGCTTTGCTGGACGATGGACGCTGGAGAGGAGACGGATTCCCTGACGGGCAGAGAGCCCTCATTGGTCCCTTGTGTTTCGTCGTGGCTGTCGCTTGCTTGGTCCAACTTTTGGGCTCTTCGGGACGACGCCTTTTCAGAGTTCGCGAACTGAGCCAATACCTGGTGGTTGCGCCCTCGGTGGGCCAGCTGGTCCCGGCCTAGTCTTCGGTAATCGCTTCTCGCACGATTCTCGCCGCAGCTCGGCCGGCGTCTTCTTTGTACGAGGATAATTTGTCGACCGCAACCGATCGAACCGGGTCGCCCACCGATTTCTGCGTCGACACATCGAACTTCTCAATGTCGGCCGTTTGTCCGTCGGGAGAAACTTTCACAACTCTGTAAACTCCGACCATGCCCTCGGGCACTACAAGCCGCCCCGCTTTCATTTGTACCTTAGCCATACCAAGAGTTTCCCACAGCCCCAAACCAAACGCTAGCCCTCTGGATTTTAGGTAGTGGGTCAGTTTCGATTTCTTTGCATCCTCGCTCAGTCGATGGCGTCATCCTGAGCGTAGCCGTTCTTCAGGCGAAGCGAAGGATCTCCGCTACCACGCTGTGTGCCACGGGGGATCCCTCGGCCCGCTGGTAAGAACGTGGGCTCTTCGGAATGACTCACAGTTCAAACTGATCCACCACAGGATCTCAACCTGTAACCGATCGCCTTCCATTTCCAGCATTCGAGATTCTAGCGGACGCCTCAGATCTCAGTCGCGCCAAAGAAATATTTTCAAAACTTCTGCGCGTGGTTGCACCGGGTGCGCTGCAGTTATATCTTCGCCACTTGACAGGTGCCACGCTCGGGGTTCTGATATTGGTCGCGAGAAAAGTACGCGTGAAGATTTCCGCACGCCGAAAAAAATTTATGCTACTATGCCGCACGGTCGGCTTTGAAATCTCATTCAACAATTACAACCGCGCAGAACACAAGGGGCGCATTCCGCAGTAGACTAAAGGCTCCAACTACGAGAAGTTGAACAGCATTTTTTAACAGGCGCCCTCAAGCCAGCCGCCGGGACGCCACGGCGGGTATTTCTTAATTTATGTCAGCTCAAGGCACAATCCTTTCCCCCAATCCGTGGACGCGCATTCTGGATGCGCTGGAAAAAAAGATTAACCGGCACTCCTACGACACCTGGTTGAAACCAACCCGCTACAGCCACTCGAGTGGCGGAATTTTATTTGTTCGCGTACCCACTGCGGAATTTCGTCACGCCGGCGACAAATACGCCGACTTGATTCAAGAGGCCATCGACAACCTGGGCCTCGAATTCAGCGACGTAAAGTTCGTTACCCCGGAAGACGATCCGGCCGCCACCACCGTGCGTCACAATGGCGGCCTCTCTGCACCCGCCGCGGTTTCAGCGCCCTCCCAAGCGCGGTTCGACTGGGATGGCGCTGCTCAACTGAATCCCCGCTACACCTTCGACGCTTTTGTCATTGGCTCCGGCAATCAGTTCGCCCACGCGGCGTGCCAGGCTGTGGCCGACCGTCCCTCGAAGGCATACAACCCGCTCTTCCTCTACGGCGGCGTCGGCATGGGCAAGACCCATCTCATGCAGGCCATCGGACATGAAGTAAAGCGCCGCCAGCCCCAAGTCGCCATCTGTTACGTGTCCAGCGAGAAATTTACCAATGACATGATCAACTCGCTGCGCTACGACAAGATGACCACCTTCCGCGACAAGTTTCGTGGAGTCGACGTACTCCTCATCGACGACATCCAGTTTCTGGCGGGAAAAGAACGTACCCAGGAAGAATTCTTCCACACTTTCAACGCCCTGCATGACACGATGAAACAAATCGTGATCGCCAGCGACCGCTCGCCGAAAGAGCTGGCTGAGATTGAAGATCGCCTCCGTAGTCGCTTTGAGTGGGGACTCATTGCCGACATTCAGCCGCCAGATCTGGAAACGAAGGTCGCCATCCTGCAAAAGAAGGCTGAGCAGGAAAAAGTCACCCTGCCGACCGACGTCGCCCTGTTCGTGGCGCAGAATATTCGCTCCAACGTGCGTGAGTTGGAAGGCGCCCTGATCCGTCTGGTGGCCCATTCCTCCTTGATCGGCGCGGAGATCACGCTTCCTTACGCCCAGCAGGTGCTGAAGAATTTCATCGATTCTCAGGCGCGCAAGGTCACCATCGAGTCAATCCAAAAGATGGTAGCCGAGCAGTTTGGACTTCGGCTAGTGGAAATCAAAGCCAAAGACAATTCGCGGGCCATCGTATACCCGCGGCAGATCGCAATGTATTTGGCCAAGCATATGACCGAAGCTTCACTGCCGGAGATTGGACGCCAGTTTGGCGGAAAGCATCACACCACCGTGCTGCACTCCGTCGAAAAAATCGAAGAGGTTCGCAAGAACGACAAAGATTTAAACAGGCTTCTCAATAAGTTGACTGAGCAATTGGGCGGATAAAAGAGAATTATTTCGTGTTTTGCACCAAGCGCCGCACTCTTCCTTTTTCTTTGCTGTGCATCGCATGTGGAAGCTGTGTAAGGGATAGCTGAATTGGCAAAAGCGGAAATCTTGTCCCCGCCAGGGCGCAGCGTTCGAGACCGATTTCTCACACGAAGGTATCGGGTCACGGCGGTGGCAATAAGCGACTTGGGAAAGTTTTCCACTTCTCCGACCCGCCTACTGTTACTGCTGGTTTTATAGGTTTTATATTTGATATAAGGGAAGTAATAAAAGTAGCGCGCGGCAGGGGAGACCAAGTCTATGCCGGTGGAAGCGGTGGTTGCGACGGGGACGGCGGTGGGAACGATGGAGATCACTGTCAGCAAAACAGAGTTGCTGCGAGAGTTGACCGCCACGCAGGGCGTGGTCGAACGCAAGACCACCATTCCAATTCTTTCCAATTATTTATTCGAGGCGGCCGAGGGCAAGCTGTCGCTGACGGCGACCGACCTCGATCTAAGCCTGCGCACCTCCTGCAATGCCAAAGTGAAGAAAGAAGGCTCGTGCACCATCCCCGCGCGCAAACTGCACGACTACGTAAAGCTGCTGCCTGACGCCGATATCACCATCAAATTGCTGGAAAATCATTGGGTCAGCATTCGCTGCGGCCGTTCCAACACCAAAATGGTCGGGATGGCAAAGTCGAACTTCCCTAGCTTGCCCGTATTTCCGACTGCGGGCGTTGTGAAAATTCCTGGGCAAGTGTTGCGCGGGCTCATCGCGCGCACCGGCTTTGCAATCTCGAGCGAAGAATCGCGCTACACGCTCAATGGCGCGCTCATGCTGCTTAAGCCGGAGTCGATCACCATGGTCGCAACCGACGGCCATCGCCTCGCCCACTGTGAGCGCAGCGGCGAGAAGTTTGAAGGTGTCTCAGGCGAGATGAAAACGCTGGTGCCGAAGAAGGCGATGGACGAACTGAAGTCGCTCTTGGATTCAACCGATGCGGAGACGGTGGAGTTCGCCAAAGATGAGTCGACATTATTCTTTCGCATCGGATCGCGACTGTTGACTTCACGCCAACTGACGGGACAGTTCCCCAATTTCGAAGCCGTCCTGCCCAAGGACAACAGCAAGAGCATTGCGCTGAACAGCTCAGACTTGAATTCCGCGATTCTACGCGTAGCCCAGTTTGCCGACGAGCGGTCGCGCGCGGTGCGGATGAAGCTCGAAAAAGGCGAAGTAAAGATTTCTGCGTCGTCCACGGAAGCCGGCGAGTCCGAAGATTCGATTGAAGCCCCCTACGACGGCGAGGTACTCACCATCGGCTTCAACGCCCAATACCTGGTCGACTTCCTGAAAGCCGCCGGCACCGACGAAGTTCGGCTGGAGTTAAAAGATTCGCAATCCGCAGGGCAGTTGCGGCCCGCCGAGGGCGATGATTACAAGTACCGCTATATCGTGATGCCCATGCGCATCTGAGCGGTCAGCATAAACGAAGTACCTTCGTGCAACTTCGTGTCCTTCGTGGTTCGAAGCGTTTGATCCTACCTTGCGTCCAACTTGACCTTCCCGTTCTCCTGTCATACATTTAGCCCCAATCTTGTTCGGAGGCACCATGCTCGACGGCTTTAAGAAATTCATCCTGCGCGGAAATGTTGTGGATATGGCGGTGGGCGTGGTGATTGGCGCGGCGTTTGCCGCGGTGGTGGGGGCGCTTACCAAAGATCTGCTGACACCTTTAATCACGGCGGTTGCGGGAAAGGGAGAGCAATTTGCCAACCTCAGCTTCACCATTCGTGGCACCAGGTTTCCGGTCGGCGATTTCATTAATGCCTGCGTGTCTTTCCTGCTTATCTCTGCGGCGATTTATTTCTTCGTTGTGACGCCAGTCAATGCTCTAGTCGCGCGTATGAATCGGGGTGAGAAGCCGCCCGATCCCACGACCAAGAAATGTCCCGAGTGCCTGAGCGAGATTCCGATCGATGCCACGCGGTGTGCGCACTGCACGCAGCCGGTGATGGGAAGGGCGGCCTAGAAACCACGGCATACTTAGTTGGACCTGATCCGGTACCATTGCCGATATGGTTTGCTGCCGCCGTCGATTTACCTTTGTGTTACTCGGTGTGGCCGTTGTGTTGTGTGCCCCCACCCTTCAAGCGAACGCCCCTGCGCAGAACGCCTCTTCGTCGACTTCCGGTCGATCAACCTCTGCCGCGCCGCAAAAGGCGCGCACTCCCGTGTCTTCCCTTGATGCCGGTTCGGTCAGAGCCGGCGTTTACCGCAATCCGGCGTTGGGATTCATCTGCAAGATTTCTGCAGGGTGGGTATTGCGCACCGAAGAGATGAATACCCGCGAGGACCAAGATGCAACGTCCAGCAACGACAAATCCAAAGCAAGTGCGGAAAAAAGTGGCCGCGTGCTGCTGGCTGCGTTTTCGCGTCCTCCGGAGGCGCGGGCCGAAGACGTGAATGCGTCGATTCTGATCGCCGCAGAAAGTGCGGCGGCCTATCCCGGCCTGAAGGAGGCTGCGCAGTATTTTGGGCCGCTCACCGAAGTTACCAAGGCGCAGGGATTCGAAACCGATGGAGATCCATACGCGCTCGTGATCGGAAGCAAGACGCTGGCCCGCGGTGATTTTCACAAAGATGTGGGCACGCGCGTGATGCGGCAGTCAACGCTGGTGATATTGGCGCACGGGTACGTCGTGTCGTTCACTTTTATCGGCGGGACTGATGATGAAGTGGAAGAATTGATCCAGGGGCTGAAGTTTGTGAGCGGCCCGCACGGAAAGTAGCGATGCCATCGTCCACATCACGATGCAATCGCGTCCCCAAGCGTTGTCTTCCTGAGCGGAGTAGGGGTTTGCGCGCCAAGCGCAAGCACCTGCGTAGTTGAAGGACCCCTTGCACCGGTTAGTCTTTGCTGGCCTGGACGGGAATTCACACCCGAACGTCTGTCAGTCCAACGGTTCCGGCTCCAGCGCAATATTGGTTTCGCCGGCAGCCTTCTTGGCCGCGTATTTCTTCATCCAGGCTTCCCAGCTCTTGCCGGCGGCGGTGTCGCGTCCAGAGAAAGCGAGAGCGGCAATATCGGAGTAGGTAATGGAGATTTTCTCGTCCGAGTTCTTGGGATAAAGCCGGACGAGGGAATCTTTCAGCGTGGCTGCGGTACGGCGATCAAAAAGATAGCCTTCGATTTTCGATCCGTCTCTTCGGGTGATGGTTACATCGCCGCGATAGTCAAACGCTTTTTCCAGCGCCACACGGATTTCTTCGTCGCTCGCCAGCTGCGGAATCCAGCCTTCCAGTTGTTCGTGCGCGGTACCGGGAGCGACTTCGAGCGTTTCAGGGTTCGCTGCCACGTGAGGCACGGCTTGGGCGGCTTCGTGATCGATGTGGCCGGATGCTTTACCAGTCATAGTGGATAAAAACTCTGCTTTTGGGTGGCGCAGCGGTTCACCGCTGCGACAATACTTCCAGAAATGAAAAGGGCTTTAGCCCCTGCTACGCGCGCGTCTCCTGCGGCTCGTTAGTCGGCGCAATCTGCACCAGCGGATGAATCGGGGTTTGCGGCTCATCCAACAACCGAAGCGCCTCGTCGTCGCGATAACCAGTAAACAATGTGGCCTTCACTGTCGCCAGAAATCCTCCGAGCGAACTGAACGTCGCGTTCACCGCCGACGCTTCGTATCCGCTGTGCACCATGCAGTTGGCGCAGGCAGGATTGCCCGACTCGGTGCCGTAATTGCTCCAGTTCGTTGTCGACAAAAGTTCCGCGAAAGTTTCCGCGTAGCCATCCTGCAGAAGATAGCAGGGCTTCTGCCATCCGAAAATGTTGTAGGTGGGCATGCCCCACGGTGTGCAGGGGTAAGTGCGCTTGCCCATCAGGAATTCCAAAAACAGCGGCGACAAATTGAAGCGCCAATTCTTTTTGCGGTTCGACAGGATCGCGCGGAACATGCGGCGCGTACGGGCGCGTCCAAGAAAATGTTTTTGATCGGGCGCTTTGTCGTAGGAGTATCCAGGCGACAGCATCATGCCTTCAAGGCCAAGCTCCATCATGTCGTCGAAAAAAGCGCGCACGGATTTCGGGTCGGCGCCGTCGAACAGCGTAGTGTTCGTAGTAACTCGAAAGCCGCGGCTAAGGGCCTCTTTGATCGCGTCTAGGGCGATGTCGTATCCGCCTTCGCGGCACACGGCGAGATCGTGCTCTTCGCGCTGGCCGTCGAGGTGAACGCTGAACGTCAGATACTTGCTCGGCTTGAAGAGATGAATCTTTTCTTTCAGCAGCAAAGCGTTCGTGCACAGATAAATATATTTCTTGCGGTCGACCAGACCCTCAATGATCTCGCCAATCTTGGGATGCATCAGCGGTTCGCCCCCAGGAATCGAGACCATCGGCGCTCCGCACTCATCGACCGCCCGGAAACATTCTTCCGGGCTGAGATCTTTCTTCAGTATGTGGGCGGGGTACTGGATCTTGCCACATCCGGCACAAGCCAGATTGCAGCGAAACAGAGGCTCGAGCATGAGCACAAGCGGATACTGCTTGCGCCCGGCGAGCTTCTGGCGCAGGACGTAGGACGTCACTGTCCACATCTGTGAAACGGGAACAGCCATTATGGGTAGGTAACTCCTGTGTCTCTATTCTAGCAGGATCGGGTATTTAGATGAGGCCGCGCGTCGCCGAGGTGCCGGAAAACGAAACCCAGCAGTGTAGTGCAAAATTGGGCAGTAACCGGCGCGATTCTGGCTCTCCGGAGCTCGAAAAAACGGCTGGCCCGTGGTATAATTTCAACAATCGCCAAACGAACCTAAGTACAAGAAATTTCAATAACTTGAGGTCGCTTCGCAGTGCCCATTAAGGGCCTGCGTCAGGGGCGGCTTGGTGAAGTTACATCGGGCGGCGAAAAGCCCGGTCCTGCAAGAGGCCGGCGCGTTCTACACGGAGCCGAATGGCCACCAAAGAAATGACTACTCCCATCGTTGAAACCAAAACAAAAAACGGGGCCGTGACGCCGATCACCAGCAGCAACGGCGGAGGCAAGAACGACTACACGGCCGACTCTATCAAAGTCCTCGGCGGCATGGAAGCCGTGCGCAAACGTCCCGCCATGTACATCGGTTCAACCGGCGACCTCGGCCTTCACCATCTCGTTTATGAAGTCGTCGACAACTCTGTGGACGAAGCCCTCGCCGGTTTCGCCACCAAAATCGAAGTCACCATCCACATCGACAACAGTGTAACCGTTTGTGATGATGGGCGGGGGATTCCCGTTGATGACATGGATATTGATGGGGAAAAAGTTTCTGCGGCGCAGGTGGTGATGACGACGCTGCACGCCGGCGGAAAATTTGATTCGTCGACTTACAAAGTTTCTGGCGGGTTGCATGGTGTGGGTGTTTCTTGCGTCAATGCGTTGAGCGAGGAACTGGAGCTGGAAATTTGGCGCGATGGTGCAACCTGGGAGCAGACTTATTCCAAAGGCGACCCGACCAGCAAGATGAAGAAGGTGGGCGCGGCCAAGCGGCGCGGAACGAAGGTTCACTTCCTGCCGGATCGAAGTATTTTTACCGCGACGGAATACAACTACGACACGCTGGCGCAGCGACTGCGCGAACTCGCGTTTCTTAACAAAGGTTTGCTGATTACGCTAACCGACGAGCGTTCCACCGACGCGAAGACCGGCGAGGCCAAACATACTGACTTCAAGTACAACGGCGGCATTGCGGAATTTATCAAGCATTTGAATCGCGGCAAGCAGGTGCTGCACGACAAGCCGATCTACATGGAAGCGGAACGCAACGGCGTCGCCATGGAGATTGGCCTGCAATACAACGACGGATATTCGGAATCTGTTTTCAGCTTTGCCAACAACATCAACACCGTCGACGGCGGCACACATCTGTCCGGCTTCCGCATGGCGCTGACCCGCACGATTAATTACGCCGGACAGCAGATGGGCCTGTTCAAAGATGTGAAGGAAAATTTGACGGGCGACGACGTGCGCGAAGGGTTGGTGGCGGTGATCAGCGTGAAGCTGCCGCAGCCGCAGTTTGAAGGGCAGACCAAGGGCAAGCTAAATTCCGACATCGCCGGAGTGGTGCAGGCGTTCATCAACGAGCGGCTGGGCGCATTTTTTGAACAGAACTCAACCGTTGCGCGAAAGATTATCAATAAGGCTGTGGACGCGGCGCGGGCGCGCGAGGCGGCGCGCAAGGCGCGCGACTTGACGCGGCGCAAGGGAGCGCTCGATTCGGGCGGGTTGCCGGGCAAGCTGGCGGATTGTTCGGAGCGCGATCCGAACCGCTGCGAATTGTTTTTGGTTGAGGGTGAATCCGCGGGCGGGACGGCGAAGCAGGGACGCGACCGGCGCTTCCAGGCGATTCTGCCGCTCAAGGGAAAAATTCTCAACGTAGAAAAAGCTCGCTACGACAAGATGCTGGCGCACGAAGAAATTCGCGCCATGAT
>Ga0209422_1000127_pt1 | contig 18166 bp, 8 predicted proteins | sample BlaSpr_A8_OM2_M3_FD_187983 | JGI IMG/M metagenome (GOLD analysis project Ga0209422, IMG submission 187983) | Forest soil microbial communities from Thunder Bay, Ontario, Canada - Black Spruce, Ontario site 2_A8_OM2_M3 (SPAdes) (version 2) | ecosystem: Environmental > Terrestrial > Soil > Boreal... | reverse complement strand
GATTTCTCGCCGAACCAACGAGTCCGGCGTCTTTCTTACGAACGGCGGGCAGGTTGACAGCTCTAGGTTTCAGTGTTTCGCCACCGACGAAAGCCGCGGAGTGGGTAGGCGCGACAGTCTGATCGAAATCGAAAATCTCCACGAGGGGCGCCGAGAAGGAAGAGCCTATCATCTCAGCAGATTGTCCGTCAGCTTGAAGTTTCATGAGTACTTCGCTGCCGACCTGTCGGCTGAGCAGGCCGCTTTCATGGCCCGGTCGCAGGTACTGAACAAAGCTGACAATTTCAAAGCAGCAATCACCACACCTGCGTGGAGAACTAAATCAAGTTGGATGTTGGTAGCCGGAAGCGACAGAACCATTAACCCCGACCTCGAACGATGGTATGCAACGCGAGCCAATAGCCATAGGGTCGAGGTTGCAGGCGCCGGCCACTCGGTGTACGTCTCACGGCCGAAAGAGGTTGCGGCTTTGATCGAAGAAGCATCGCACGCTCGGTAGGAGAAGTTGTAGACGGCAAGTATCGCTCACAAGCCTCCGTAAACTCCAGGAATCGCCTCCTTGGACCACGCTATAGCCAGCGGAACGCCGGAGTTGGCTAGCAACATGCGGGACCGGTAGGCTCTCTCGTATAGTTTTATACTCTGCCGATCAATCCCGTGGGAATCGTGGAGGCGTTGCCTATGCCAAGATCTTTAGTGCCGTACCTGCTCCGATCGTTTTTGACGAGTTTCTTCGTTCTCGGGGCATGTGTCTCTCAGTCGTTTGCGCAAGCGCGCCATGATGGCATGATTTTTGGGGGCTACTTCGAGGAATGGGGCATCAATTACGCCGGTTACAACATTGCGGACTTGCAAAAGAATGGGGTCGCGGATGAACTGACACACTTGATCTACGCTTTCGGCAATGTGATTCCGACTTCTGCGCCGGCGTGCGCGATTGCTGATCCTGTGGCCGCTTACCAGAATTCGAGCCTTCCGAGTGTCAGCGGCAAGGCCTACACCGCGCCACTTTATGGAAATTTTGGCGCGATCCAACAACTCAAGGGCCTTCACCCCACTCTGAAAGTGTTGATCTCTTTGGGGGGACAAGCGGGCAACGTTGCGGGCTTCGTGACCGCCGCAGCCAACGCGGCCGGTCGTGCCGCGCTCGCCTCTTCGTGCATCGATATGTTTGTCAAGGGCAACATAGCTGCGGGTATTACTGCTCCCGGCTTGTTTGATGGCTTCAATATCGATTGGGAGTTTCCCGGCGCCGCGGACAAGCAGAACTTCACCGCTCTGCTGAAGGAATTCCGCACGCAGCTCAACGCTTTGTCGAAAACAACGGGCAAGAAATATGTCTTGACGTTTGATTCGCCGGCGAACCCGAAGAAATATGTGAACATCGATCTTAAGGCGGCTGCTGCGCAAGTGGATTTCCTTACCATCGACGGTTACGACTATGCCGCAGCGCAGGAGAAGCAAACCAATGAGTCGTCATCGCTGAACGACACGGCCGCCGACCCTGTTTATGGCGACGATCGCTACATTGATGCGACCGTAAGAGCCTATCGCCACGCCGGCGTGCCGGCAGCCAAGTACACCATGGGTTTGCCGTTGTATGCCGTCGGCTGGACGGGCGTCCCCAACGTGAACCATGGCTTGTATCAGAATGCAGCCAGCGCTTCACCAGTTCTCTTGGCCGACGGATCGGGTCTGTGCCCGAACCCGGACAAAGCCACTGCTTCGCCCGGTTGTGACACCGTGTTGACTGCGGGATTTGCAACCTACTCGACGGTTGAGAACCTCACGAATAAATACGGATACATCGCATGGTACGATTCGGAAAGAGTCGGAGCGACGCTCTATAATCCCGCCAATGGAACCTTTTATAGCTACGATAATCCCGCTGCGGTGGCAGCGAAGACGGCCTACATCAAGAAAAATAAGCTTGGCGGCGCTTACGTGTGGGCGCTAAACGACGACGATGCCAGCGGATCCCTGACGAAGGCAATTGCGGCAGGCCTCAAGTAATCGAGACCGCACGCCCTTCACTGAACATGATTGAGAAAGTCGGCCTCCTTCTATTTTTGACCTACCATTAAATTGATTCTGCGTCGACCGCACCAACATCTAGTTCGTTTTTCGTAACAAGATCGCGTCGGAATCGTCGTTTTCGCAATCGCGAAAACAAACTTGACGCAGACTTGCACTCCCCACACTTTCTAGCGGTTAGCAGGTCGCGGGCTAATTTGCAGTTCGGATAGCGGAACAAGAAAAAAGTTTTCTGACTCGTCTGGTTAAGGGGAGTACGGTACTCCATGCGAATGCTATAGAGCGGTTGGAATCTCGTTCTTTCCAAATCTGCAGCAATCGCGATCAATAAATCAGTATTCCGTGGACTTGCATTGAGTGTTGTATCGAACCAACTCTCACGACACAGCGCCCGATGCGACTGGGCCTTCCCCCCAAATCACCCAACCGCGGGCGGAGCGCGTTGGCACGCGTCCCCCGAACTAAGGAGCCACCATGAAGCGTGCGTTGCTTTTCTCCCCCCTACTCTGCGTCATTATCTCGGTTTCGCTGTTGGCGCAAGCGTCAGTCTCTCTCAGCCCGTCGAGCTACAACTTTGGAAGCACCGCGGTCGACACAGGAACCGCATGGGTTACGTTCACCCTGTCCAACAGCGGCAGCTCTGCCGTGAGCATCAGTAACGTCACCGTCAGCGGCCCATTCGTCGTATCCAGCAATTGCGGATCCTCGGTGGCCGCCAACGGCTCGTGTCCTATCTACGTGTATTTCTACCCAACAGCGGCAGGCGCGGCCAGCGGCACGCTGACAGTGACCGACAGCGCCACAAATAGTCCGCAGACATCTTCTCTCAGTGGAACTGGCGGAAGCGGCGGCAGTTGTACGACCACACCCAGCGCACCAACTGGATTGGCCGCATCCGGCACAACCGGCTCCGGCACAAACCTGAGTTGGACGGCAGATACTCCTCCCGCGAACTGCACGATCAGCAGTTACACTGTATTGCAGAACGGAACCTCGATTGGAACCGCGACCGGCACAACGTTTACCGTCAGCGGACTTGCGGCTTCGACCTCTTACAGCTTCACGGTTGAGGCGACGGACGGCAACGGCACTTCTGGCCCAAGTTCGGCCGTGAATGTGACGACACTGGCGAACTCATGCAACGCCAAGCCAAGCGCTCCGACCGGATTGGCCGCCTCCGGTACAACCAGCTCCGGCACAAACTTGACTTGGACGACGGACACTCCTCCCTCAGGCTGCACCATCAGCAGTTACACCGTATTGCAGAACGGAAGCTCAATCGGAACCGCAACCGGCACATCGTTTGCAGTCAGCGGACTTGCGGCTTCGACCACTTACAGCTTCACGCTGGAAGCGACGGACGCTAACGGCACTTCGGGCGCAAGTTCGCCGGTGAGCGTGACGACGTCCGCCAGCGGAGGATCGGGATGCGCGACGGCATGGAGTTCCACTGCGGTCTACACCCAGGGCATGACTGCGAGTCAGAACGGCGAGAACTACGTCGCCAATTTCTGGACGCAGAATCAAAGCCCGGCAACCAATAACGGCGGGTCTGGCAGTGGTCAACCTTGGACTGCGACCGGTCCGTGTTCGAGTTGCTCAAGCGCGCCGGCTGTTCCGACCGGGCTTGCGGCATCCGGCACAACCAGCTCGAGCACGAACCTGAGTTGGACGGCGGTCAATCCACCCGCAGGATGCAGTGTCAGCTACAAAGTCCTGCAGAACGGAGCAACCATAGCGTCCCCAACCACAACCTCCGATGCGGTGACTGGTCTCACGCCTTCGACAACTTACAGCTTTACCGTGGAGGCGACGGATGCTGTCGGCACATCAGCCGCGAGTTCGGCGGTGAGTGTGACCACTTCGGCCAGCTCATGCACGACCAAACCGACTACTCCAACCGGGTTGGCGGCTTCCGGCACCACCGATTCCAGCACAAACCTCAGTTGGAATGCGGTCACTCCTCCTAACGGCTGCACCATCACCAACTACACGGTGCTGCAGAATGGAAGTGCGATCGGAACCACCACAAGCACGTCCTATACACCGGCCAATCTTTCGCCTTCGACAAGCTACAGTTTCACAGTTGAAGCAACTGACTATGCCGGAACATCTGGCGCCAGTTCGGCGGTGAAGGTGACAACGTCCGCGCTCACTAACCTGGTGATGGCCGGATGGTACGAAGAGTGGGGAACTTACTACGCCAATGCGAACGTTGCGGACCTGCAAAACAATGGCGTAGCCGGCGTCCTCACGCATCTCATTTATGCCTTTGCCAAGCCGACCGCAAACGGCAGCAACGTGAATTGCGCGCTCGCCGACTCCTATGCCGATTACCAAAAGAACGTGCCGCAGGTTCCTGGCGCTACCCCGGCCACGGCCCCGCTACAGGGGAACTTTGGTGCGCTCGTGCAACTCAAGCAACTCCATCCCAACCTGAAAGTGTTGATCTCCATCGGCGGATGGAATCCCCCCACCTACAACCAGCTTTTCGACACCGCAGCCAGCACGGCGGCTCAACGCCAGGCGTTTGTCGGTTCGTGTATCAACATGTTCATCCAGGGCAATATCGCCTCGGGTGTCTCCACCGGCACTCTCTTCGATGGCTTCGACATCGACTGGGAGTTCCCGAACGCAAACGATACGGCCAACTTCACAGCGTTGATGACCGAGTTCCGCAACGAGCTGACCACGTTGTCCGGAACGACTGGCAAGACGTATCAGTTGTTGGCCGATCTAGCTGCCGGTCCGTCAACCCCGGGCGCGGCCGCGGACTCGGGTAACGACGGTGGTTATGACACGATCAACATCGGGGGTCTGAATGCGGTGTTGGACTATATGAATGTCGACGGCTATAACTACGCCGGAGACTGGTCCAATGCCACCAATGACGCGTCTCCGCTGTACGACGAAACTGCCAGTCCGCTGTACGGGAAAGGTGACACGATTGATGCAACCGTACAGTACTATCTGGCGCACGGCGCATCACCGGCCAAGTACACCATGGGCTTTCCGCTCTACGGTGTGGGTTGGACGGGAAGTCTGACTTCGGCCAACAGCGGAATGTATCAGAATGCAACCGGGACCACGGATCCGACGGGAGCTCAGACCCCGAATGGAACTGCTCCGGTCCCCAACATCAACGGAGTAGGGAATTGCCCGACGGGTCAGAACCAGGGAGGTCCAGCTGCGGGATGCGACTTCCTCTTGACCGACGGCATGGCGACCTACCGGTCAATCGTAAACCTGCTGAACAACGGATTCACCCCCAGCTACGACGCCACCCGCTGCTCGGCGCGTATGTTCAACCCAACCACTAACACCGCCTTCAGCTACGACAATGCTGAATCGGTGCAGTGCAAAGTGAACTACATCAAACAGTATGGTTTAGGCGGCGGCTACGTTTGGGCTGTGAAAGATGACGACCCGAACGGAGACCTGACCAAAGCCCTGGCTTCAGATCTCAACCCGTAGAGACTCGCGCCAGGAATAACCACAAAGGCAGGCTGATAACTCAGCCTGCCTTTGATTTTTTGGATGAATGATCCTGCCGAGCATTGCGCTTATGCCGACCTTGCCATGACCCCCGCTAAACAGTTGTGCCCCAAAAATATGGTATTGCAAGTTCCGCTATATAGCTCTATACTCCCCCCGGTTCCTAGTTTACGAATCCTGGAGGCGTTTACGATGTCTACCAATCTCCTGCCACGGTTGCTCCGAGTAGCTTTGCTGACTTTGCTGTCCCTCGTTGCATGCATCTGTCCCTCATTCGCACAACACCAGAATCAAGGCAAGATTCTCGGAGGATACTTCGAAGAGTGGAGTATCTATTACGCTGGCTACAATATTGCCAACCTGCAACAGAACGGTGTGGCCTCTAAACTAACCCACCTGCTCTACGCCTTCGGCAACGTGACGACGACTCCTGCGCCTGCTTGCGCGATTGCCGATACCTGGGCCGACTATCAATCTCCCTACCTTCCCAGCGTGAACGGAAGCGCCTATCCCGGGCCGCTCTATGGAAACTTTGCGGCCATCCAGCAACTCAAGGCACTCCATCCCAATTTAAAAGTGCTCATGTCTTTGGGAGGAGCGTCCCCTGCCAACACTGCGGCCTTCGTCAGCGCGGCCAGCACCGCTGCAGGACGCCAAGCTCTCGCAGCTTCCTGCATCGACATGTTTGTCAGTGGCAACATCGCCCCAGGCATCGCTGCTCCCGGCTTGTTTGACGGCTTCAATATCGATTGGGAATTCCCCACGGCGACCGACACGCAGAACTTCACCGCCCTGTTGAAAGAGTTCCGCAAACAACTGAACGCTTTGAGCGAAACTACGGGGAAGCAATATACTATGTCGTTCGATGGGCCCGCCGGAGCGCAGAACTATGTCAACATCGATCTCAAAAATGCAGCCAAGCAGGTAGATTTCATCACCATCGACGGCTACAACTATTCCGGCTCATGGGTCACGCAGACCAATGACGCATCGCCACTATACGACTCCGCTCAGGACCCATTGTTTGGCCAAGGGCTCGACATTGATGATACGGTAAACGCCTATCTCAATGCCGGCGTGCCCGCATCCAAGTACACCATGGGTTTGCCCCTGTATGGCGCAGGCTGGACGGGCGCCCCCAACGTGAATCAAGGCTTGTACCAGAACTCAACTGGCCCTTCTCCAGTGCTCTTGGCCAGCGGAACAGGTCTGTGCACCGACCTAAGCGGTAATACGCCGGGTTGCGACACCCTGTTAACTCCCGGACTTCTCACCTACTCGACGCTCTCCACACTCACATCCAATGGCTACGGCAATTACTTCGATCAGCAAAGAGGAGCGGTATCGCTCTACGATCCGACCAGCGGGACCTTCTATACCTACGATGATCCCTCCACAGTTTCTCTGAAGATGACTTATATAAACACCAAGGTTCCGAAAGGTCTTGGCGGCGCCTATGTGTGGGCACTGAAAGACGACGATGCAAACGGAACCATGGTAAAAACCATGGCTGCAGGCCTCGGTCGCTAATTCAAGAGACCTCCGGCGCCAGAATGAAGAACTGCGGCAGGCTGACTAAGATGTCAGCCTGCCTTAATTTTGCGCGGACGATGCTTGCCTATCAGGCGACTCGGGAACCGAGTTGACTAGATCGCGTAAGGGCTGGATAACCGTGAAGCGAACCAGCGCTTGGGGTTTCTCGGCTTCGTCCAAGACAGCCAGTTTCTCAGCCTTCCAACCCGCAGCTGCGGGTACTCCGGACGAAAGATATGAAACCGCTTCGAGACCCATCGTGCCCAGCACGGTAAGCTGCTGCGCTCGCGATTCTGCCAGGCTAAGTGTAGGCGCGCCCGCCATGAGGTGGAGGATTCCAGGTTCTGCCGCGATCCAAGCTTTGAAGTTAGTGGTAAGTTCGTTCTCTTCCTGCAGCCGAGTTGCGGGATCCTGCAGATACGCGTGCATCAGCAGCTCAAAATTGTGGCGCGATGGCGGATCGGGCGGAAGAGCGTCAACCAGCTGATTGAGTGGCGTGAGTTGATTCGGGTGCTGCATGTGTGCGCGCCGGTCGAAAGTGACAGGCTCGAGATTAGAGGCCAGAACCTGCAAAGGTTCAATCTGCTGGGTCTTGGCCAACTGGCGCAGGCTCACATTTTCCTGGGAGATGTGGGTGAGACCTAGGGCTTCCAATCGCAGCGACTCGACGTTGAGACGACGATACATGTCGTCTACATCGTTCACGTCACGAGGCGACCAGAGCCGCTCGGCGATGGCCGCTGTCCGGGGCCAGATGCGCGAATCGATGTCTTGTGGGCTGCTTTGCTCAGTCCATATGCAGGCTTCTCCGCCGAGAATACGTGCCTGCTGCTCTGGACTGAGGCCGTTCGTTTGGGGCAGCGGATCCACCATATAGTGCGCCGCGGCCGTGCTCATAAGATTCAAGTAATAGCCAGCCGAGAGAATGCTGTCGTATCCATTTCTGGCTCCGGCGGCGAGTGAATCGAAACCTCTCCAGCTCTGAACCACAATGTCCTTGGGCAGATCGGGAGTGAGAATCTCGTCCCAGCCGACCATGTGCTTGCCACGCTTTTCGAGAATTTTGAAAAGACGTTGGTTAAAATAATTTTGCAGCGCGGCCGTGTCCTGCAGATTGTGTTCCCGCATGAAAGTCTGGATACGCGGATTCGCTTTCCACTCTACGCCGTTGTTCTCATCGCCTCCGATGTGCATGAAGTGATCAGGGAAGATGGCCGCCATCTCTGCGATAAAAGTATCGAGGAATTTATAGGTGCTCTCTCGCGTAGGATCCATCACCGGATCAAAGACGCCGAACTCCCGCTCAATGTGGAAGGGGCCTGGTGCGCTGGCGAGATCGGGATATCCGACGAACCATGCGCTGGTGTGTCCCGGCATATCGAACTCGGGCACGACACGGATGCCGCGATCGCGCGCATAGGCAACAATTTCGCGGGCTTGCTCCTGAGTATAGAAAAGTCCATCGGAGCCCAGCCCGGTGAGTTTGGGGAAAGCTCGACTCTCAATGCGGAAGCCCTGGTCTTCACTAAGATGCCAGTGAAAGACGTTTAGCTTAACGGCGGCCATACCGTCGAGAGTGCGTCGGATAACGTCGAGGGGCACGAAGTGTCGTCCGCAGTCAATCATGAGACCGCGCCAGCGAAAACGTGGAGTGTCGCGAATCGACACCGCGGGAACAAAATAGCCCGTTGCATCGGACTGGACTAGCTGTTGGAGAGTTTCGAGGCCGCGCATGGCTCCGACTACCGTAGCAGCGTGGAGGCGCGCACCCGTGGAAGCGACTTCCAGAGAGTAGGACTCGTTTTCGTCGACCGATTGGGTAGTTTCTCCAGATCCATCGACACTAACAACCAGCGTCCCGGATGTGCTGGAGGCTGGCGGGGATGGTGGAATCGAAATGCCAGTCTGAGTTTTGAGGCGATCAAGGCTGCGCGCGATGGCGGCGTCGAGGCGAGCGTCCCGATAGCGGTCTGTGATGACAGCAAAGGAAGGGGTGAGAATGAGACGTCCTTCTTGCGTGGCAAGGTGCGCCGGTTGCGGCATCAGGGTATTAACGTATTTGGGAGCCGGGCTTGGGGGCGCCGCAGCCTGATTGGGTGCGCCGGGCAGTGCTATAAGACTTGCGAGAATCGTTGCGACTCTTAGGTCCATCATGGCTCCCTTTTCCCGCCCGCTGGCTACACCGCTTTAACTGTTTTAGCGGAAGCGCCGGATAAACAGAGTGTGTCGTTCCGAGCGGTAGAAACCGACTCCGTAAATCGTAGCCTTGCCCGTCGTTGAATAGATGATCTGGCGAATGCGCAGCACCGAGGCACCGCGAGGCACGCTAAGCAACTCCGCAATGTTGGCATCCGCTGACGTGGCATCGACTTCTTCGTCTGCATATGCCAATTTCGTCGCGTAATCATGCTCGAGAATCGCAAACAGGGAACTTCTTCCCAAAGGGGCCGATGCCAGATTGGGAAAATCGGCCGCGGGCAAGTAGCAGGTTTCCAGCGCAAACGGCTCTTCATCTCTAAGCCGGAGACGTTGGATTTTCAGCACTCGGCTGGCTTCCGGCAACCCGAGCCTAGCCGCAACTTCCGGCTCGCCCTCAATCAGCTTTGCCACCAACACTCGAGAGCGCGGAGCCAAACCACGGCTCGACATTTGTTCGGTATAGCTCATCAACTTGTTAAAGTGAATCTTGGGCACGGCGACGAAAGTACCTGCCCCAAGGCGCCGCTCGACGATTCCCTCGTGTTCCAGGCCAGCCAAGGCGTGGCGAGCCGTCATCAGGCTCACCTTGTGAGTCTTGGCCAGTTCGCGCTCCGACGCAACCGCATCCCCCGGTTTCAGGGCAGCGGACGCGATGCGGTCGCGGATCTGGCCTTGGATTCTTTTGTAAGCGGGCGTCCTCTTGTGATGATTTCCAGACATAATGGTTTCCAGATTCTCTTACACGGCAGCCCTGCTCGGATCGACCGCAGGATCCGTCGAGTCCTGCATGCGGCCACTTGCAGCGCCTTATGCTATATAGCTTATTGAGGGTCTGCTGTAAAGCTCAATTCTGGAAAGGGATGGCGTTGATGGTCCTTTACGCAGGATCGTCTTCACAGAATCTGGCGCGCGAATTGCCCCCTCGTGTACGGGCCTCAGGATTTTGGATGCGCCGGAGCAGGGGATGGCGACCTCAGCGATCATTTCCGATTCGGACTGATCCTGGACTTACGACTTCTTCCAGTCCTCGTTTCTCTCAAATTCGGGAGCTTCAATCCAAGGCGCGGCGTATCGAACAATTTTCTCAGGCCGATTGCTTTTTTTCTTCTTGACTACGGTCGATGACATGCTATATAGCATAGTGCGTTTGAATTATGAGCACAGTTTGTGATCCTGAGTTGGGGTGGTGGGTTTGAGGAGGAGTGCGATGGCGACATTGACGTGCGGAAGGCGTGAGAGCTCAACCGGGGATGATCGCGGAGTTCTGCGGAAGCATTCTTCAGTTCTAGTGGCCTGCGTAGTGATCCTAAGTCTGTCAGCAACAGCTTTGGGCCAAGAGTTGGCGGCGACACTCACGGGCACGGTAAGCGATCCCAGCGGGGCCGTTGTAGCTGGCGCGACTATCGTGGTTCACAGCGAAGAAACCGGCGCCGACATCCGCTCCGTGACTACCAACGACGGCGGCAATTTCAACATTACGAATCTTCCTGCAGGCCGGTACACGGTCACCGTCAAAAACAGTGGATTTCAAACGTTCGTGGCGAACGAAGTGATTCTCAACGTCGCGGAAAAACACACCCTCAATGTGCAATTGACGACCGGAAAAGCCACTGCAACGATCATGGTGACCGCCGAGAATATCGCGATTCAAACAACCACCGCCGAGGAATCGGGAACCGTCACGGGAGACCAGGTTCGAGAGTTGGCGCTGAACAACCGCAACTTCGAACAGCTCATCCTGTTGCAACCCGGCGTTGCCAATCAGTTGCCCGATAAGGTCGGCTTCGGTTTGGCAAACAACACTTCAATTTCGGTGAACGGAGCGCGCACGGGAGCTAACAATTACACGGTAGACGGGGCCGACATCAACGACAGTGGCTCGAACGGAACGTTACTAAATACTCCGAGCATCGACGCCATCCGCGAGTTCACGCTGGAGCGCAGCAACTATGATGCGGCGTTCGGGCGCAGCGGCGGCGGTCAAATCGTCGTGGCCACTAAGTCGGGAACCAACCAGTGGCATGGCAGCGCTTACGAATTTAATCGGAACAATTTTTATAATGCGAATACGTTTGGCGGTCGAGCCTCTATCGCGGCCGGACAGCCGCTTTCCTCCGCAGACACGGTCCCGATCGAGCGCTACAACGACTATGGCTTCACGCTCGGCGGTCCATTGTTCATTCCCAAGCTGTTCCACCCGGAGAAGGACAGGACATATTTTTTCTGGTCGGAGGAATGGCGCAAAGCGAGCACGCCGGGCTTGAACATTATCAATGTGCCGACTGCCGCAGAGCTTGCCGGTTCATTTGCGAGTCCAGTCACGGTTGCTCCCGCGGGATGCGTGACCACCTCTGGCGGTGTATCCACTATCAGTCCCGCCTGTTACAGCAAGAACGCCACTGCGTATCTAAACGCGTTTATGGTCAACAATCCGGCGAATACTTCGACCGGGCAGTTGGTTACAAACTACAGCCAGTTAAATAACTTCCGGCAGGACATTATTCGCCTCGATCAGAACATTGGCGACAGGGTTCGTGTGTTCGGGCGTTACATGGAAGACGTAGTTCCGCAGAACGAGCCTTTCTCCCTTTGGGGCGGCGGAAACTACCCTGGAGTAGAAAGCACATCGGTGAACGCGCCCGGTCGCAACCTGGTCGTGAACGCGAGTGCCACGATCTCACCGAAGGTAGTGAACGAAATTGAATATGTCGACGCCTGGGGCGCCATTAATTCCACTCTGAGCGGAATTGCAAATTCGCCGGCTTTTCTCGGCCAACTCACCAACAACACCGCATATACAGACCCGAATGGACGGGCCCCCAATGTAGGCTTTACCGGAGGAACTCAGGCGGTCCCGGCACTTACTGGTTTGGGCAACGGAAGCGCACCCTACTTCGAGCGCAACATCGATAAGAATATATTCGACAATCTTTCCATCCAGCATGGGAATCACACCATCCGCGCCGGATTTACGGCGATGTGGATGCAGAAGACGGAAAACGCTTCTTCCGGCTTCGCGACATTCACTTTCAGCCCCACGAATGGCAACCCGGCGTTTGCTAATTTCCTGCTGGGGCAAGCGGATAGCTATACGCAACCGAGCAAAGACACAATCCCACACCTCAACTACACAAATTTTGAACTCTATGTCCAAGATGACTGGAAGGTCACTCGGCGGCTGACGATAAACGCGGGTGTGCGATGGAGTTACTTCCCGTCGCCAACCGACAGCAACAACACGCTCAACAGCTTCGATCCTCTTCTGTTTAATCCGGCCAATGCTGCGGTCATCGATCCCAACTCCGGAAATATGACCGGACTGACAGCCAGTGGCGCTGCGACAAACGCAGCGATCTATGCCAACGGGCTTATCTTTCCTAGCGGCAAAGCCTGCACGGCGGCTCAAGCGATCGCACCGCAGGTATCATGCTCACCATTCGGCGCCAGGGTCAATCCCAATTCCAACAACAATTGGGGACCGCGGCTGGGTTTGGCCTGGGATCCGCGCGGAGATGGCAAGATGGCTGTCCGGGCCGGTTTTGGCATTTTCTATGACCGCAGCTTGAACGGCATCTGGGAACAGAATGCCTTCACCGATCCGCCATTAGTTCAAACTACAACGGTGAACAACAACAGCAGCAGCACTGTAAACCTATTTGATAACCCGCTGGCTTTACAGCCAGCTGGTGCGTCGCTCGGTCCAAACGGTTTGATCGCAACCGGGTTGCCTGCCTTCAAGGTGGCGAGCTACATGGATTACAACCTTTCCGTGCAGCGCGAAATAATGCCCAACACCGTCCTCGAAGTTGGGTATGTGGGTACCAGGGGTACGCATCTGCTGGGCGATGTGGAACTCAATCAGCCCACGCTTGCTGCTCGCTTGGCGAATCCTGGCGTCGACGTAAACGCTATCCGTCCATATCCCGGATACGGGGTAATCACCGATCGCCTGCCAATCTTCACCAGCAACTACAACTCCCTGCAGGCGTCATTGAACCGACGCTTCAGCAAAGGCCTAACGGTGGAACTTGGTTATACCTGGTCGCGGCTGCTCACAACGAATCCTCAGGACCGGTCCTTGGCCACCTACAACACCTATGACCTGAAGCAGAGCTACGGGCCATCTACGTTGAACACTCCGCAGATGTTCATCGCCAGTTATGTCTACGATCTGCCGTTCTATCGGAATCAGAATGGCATTGTCGGCAAACTCCTCGGTGGGTGGGAAATTTCTGGCATCACTACCATCCAGACAGGTCAGTCACTTTCCATCACACAAGGTTCGGACCCCTTCGCGGCGGTGTCAGTTCCCAATTCGGTGGGTAGTTGTGTAATCTCGGCCACCGTTACTTCGTGTCCACTCTATCCCGGCGGTCTGGGCATGACGCGATCGGGTAGTACGGTTCAAATCCGCGCCGACCAGATTACAGGGAGCGTCGGCGGGCCGAAAACCGCGGCGAAATTCTTCAACACTGCGGCTTTCACCGACGCCGTGGGACAGTTCGGCTCATCCCGGCCAGGCGCAATTTATGGACCCGGATTACAGGTCTGGGACATATCGCTCATCAAGAACGTAAGAGTTACGGAACGGGTCGCATTGCAACTCCGTCTCGAAACTTTCAATGCGTTCAATCACGGCAACCCGAGTTCCATCGATACGGGCGTGGACGACGGCGCGAGCTTCGGCACCGTCAATGGATGGCACGATCCGCGCAATGTTCAGATTGGCGCTAAGGTTAACTTCTAGCCGGCGTCTCACCACCTACAAAGAGCGCACGCCTCGGCGTGCGCTCTTTGCTTTTCCTGGCTAAATCTGGAACGATCAAATACTCTTGCGCAACGCTTTCACTGGTTCTCATTCCTTTTAATGGCTTCTGTTCTGCGTTTCTCTTGTATATCGAGCGCTATCTTTTGTTCGTCTGCTGCCTCGGGGGTCTGGCCGAGCTGCCGCAGAACTGTTCCGAGAACAAAGTGCGCCTCGACGTAGTTGGGATCAATTTTGATGGCCTTCCGTAACGGCTCAACCGCTGCGCTGGGCCGCTGCAGTGCCAGTTCCGCCTTTCCCAGACCGAACAGCGCCTCGGCGTAACGGGGATTCGCCGCCAAGGCAGCCCGAAAATGAGGCTCGGCGTCCGCCGGCTTGGACTTGTCCAGAAGGATTAGACCGAGAATGCAGCTCGATACCGGATCGCTGGGGAAGTGTTGCAATTCCGCGCGGAACTCCTTCTCGGCAAGTTCGTTCTCGCCCTCTCGCCAATACAGGAAGCCCAGGCCGGAATGCACCCCCATGAAGTTCGGATCTGCCTGAACCGCAGCTTGATATTCTTTGATGGCCTCCGCGCGATTCGATATCTGGTCATAGGCCGTACCCATCATGATGTGAGCGGATGCTGAGTTTGGATTTACCTGCATGATTCGAGCAAATACGCTCGTAAGCGCCTTATAGTTCTTCATCCGCAGATACGCCTTGCCGAGCATGTCGAGCGTCTCCAGATCGGATGGCTGCACCTGGTTTGCGCGTTCCAGATATCTGGCGGCTTCCGGATAACGATCCAGAGCAAACAGGGACAGGCCGGCCAAGTCGAGAATCTGAAAGTCGCTTGGATACGCCGTCGACAAAAGCCGAAGCAACCGCCAAGCGGGCGCGTAGTGTTGGGTTTTGAAATAAGCGATAGCGAGATTGCGCTTTGTAGAAAGGTCGTCAGGGTGAAATTTCAACGCTTCTTCGTACAACGGAATCGCCCCGGCAGGTCGCCCCATCCGGGAAAGCACAATTCCCAGATTGTTTAGCGCGGCGAGTGAATGCGGATCAATCTTCAAGGCGCGCCTCAGATCTTCAGCTGCGGCCGCGTTGTCGCCTTTGTGCATCGCTTCCGCAGCATGTTTGAGGTAGGTGTGCAGCTGTATTTCCGCGCCATTCGGGGGCGCTGTGTTGGGTATGAGTCCCGTCTGAGCCGCTACACAATACGCGATCAGCAGCCACGTTGCATAGATTCCCGCGATATGCCGAGCGCGCACTTTCGGCCGGTCAAACGTCACTCGCATACGTTAAATCTTAACCCGCTGGCGAACAACAGCTTTCTTATAAAGAACCTCGGTAGGAGGAACGACCGAGCCCATAGAGGAGAAAAATACAGCCTCTGCGTGTCTGGAAGGCCGCCGCTTCGAAACAGAAAGATTGGCGCAATTACTTCCGCGAGCTTGCCCTGAATTGGAAGCGATTCGTGTATCTGGTCATCCTCATGGCGATGATGAATTTTCTTTCGCATGGGACACAGGACCTGTACCCCACATACCTTCAACAGCAGCGCCACTATCTGCCGCCCGTCACAGCCCTAGTCAGCATCATCTCGATGCTCGGCGCCATTGCCGGCGGGGCGCTGATCGGTTTGTACTCGGATCGCGTCGGGCGTCGTCGAGCGATGGTTACGTCCGTTTTAGGAGGACTCGTCGTGCTCCCTCTGTGGGTGCTTTCTCCTACTTTGTCCTTGCTAGGGTTAGGAGCGTTCCTGATGCAATTTATGGTGCACGGCGCCTGGGGAGTTATTCCTGCGCATATCAATGAACTCTCGCCCAACCGAGTGCGGGGCTTCTTGCCCGGTTTTTCCTATCAACTTGGAGTGGTATTTGCTGCGTCGGCGCCCTTCATTCAGGCATCCTTGAGCCGCCATTACAGCTACGGCTATGTAATGGGAATCTTCGTGGCAATTGCGATGGTTATTACAATCATCGTTATTGCAGCAGGGCCCGAGGAACACGGAACTTCGTTTGGGCATACTCCTGCGCGCTCGGAAGCGCCGCAAGTCGCCTGATAGATGCCGTAGATAGTCGTCCAGCCTGTGGGCGAGCACAGGTATTTCGTGGCTGCATGTTTTAGAGACCTCAATCACAACCGATTGGCGGTTGCTGAAGCAACCGGATAATCAAAAGGCAGCTAGTTAGTAGCAGACAATACTACGGAGGGTTGAAACGTTGTACGATTACTGTACGAAACCGTAAACAGGCCACTAAATAATTGATTCTAAATTAGTTACTGGTGCGGAAGGGGGGATTTGAACCCCCACGCCTTTCGGCGCCACCCCCTCAAGATGGTGTGTCTGCCAGTTCCACCACTTCCGCTTTAAATTCAATTAACCTAGAAGAAACAAAAGGTCTGCCAATTCCAAAGCTATCTCACAATTTATCAGATACGTAGCGTCACTGGAAGACTTTTGTATGCGTGTTGACGCACCTTTCGCATTTGTATCGTCACCCGCTTTATCGGGACAGTCCATCGGCGAAGAGAGTAAGACTCAGATGAACCGTATCGTCCGACTTTTCCTCATAAAAATAAACAATCGAAGCCGCCGGATGCCAGCATCACAGAAGATGAGCACGATCCGCTGGGCTCCACTATCACGACCGCGCTCTCGGCGTTTCTCGAGAGATCGTGGCTATTGGACAGAAGTAATCTGCCGAACTTTGAAAGGAGGTATTCTATGTCAGCAAAAGTAGCAGACCTTTTGTGGGAGATGCTTGCGAACGCCGGCGTCAAACGCTGCTATGGCATCGTTGGTGACGCTCTCAATCCGGTCGTTGATGCGCTACGCCGCAACGCTAAGATCGAACTGATTCACGTCCGCCACGAAGAGTACGGCGTGTTCGCCGCCGTCGCCGAGGCCTATCTAACAGGCAACCCAGTTGCTGTGTGTGGAACGGCTGGCCCCGGTGTCGTCCATTTGTTTAACGGACTAATGGACGCGCGCAAGGAGGGCGCGCCGATCATCGCCATTGCGGGCGACGTGGAGACGAGCTTGATCGACACCGAGGCCCTCGAAGAACTCAATCCTTACAAGTTCTTCGAAGCAGCCTCCCTCTACACAGGGCGGCTTGTCAATCCGGAGCAGGCGCGGTCAATTATCAACACCGCGATTCTCACCGCGGTCCTGGAAAAAGGCCCCACGGTAATTTCGATCCCGGGCGACATCGCGTCGGCGGATGTGGCCGACCACTCTGCCGAGATCACCATCCCTAACCCGCCCCTCCTTCGCCCGTCCGACGCCGACCTGAATCAATTGGTGAAGATGATCGACGACGCGAAAACGGTAGCCATCTTCGGCGGCGACGGCTGCCGAGATGCCCACGATGAGGTCGTCCAACTGGCAGACAAGCTGAAGGCGCCCGTCGGCTATTCGTTCCGCGGAAAACAGTGGTTGGAACACGACAATCCTAATGCCGTGGGCATGACCGGATTGCTCGGTTACGGCGGAGCCTACGGCGCCATTCATGAAGCTGAACTTCTCTTGATGCTCGGCACTGACTTTCCCTTCACAGAATTTCTGCCCGGCCATCGGGTGAAGAAAGTCCAGATCGACAAAGACCCCAAACACATCGGCCGCCGCACAGCCGTTGACCTCGGCCTTGTCGGCGATATCAAGCCCACCGTTACCGCCTTGCTGAAAAGCGTGAGTGATAAGAATGACGACAAGTTTCTCAACAAACATGTCAAGGATACAAACTCTTTCCACGATCTTCTGCAGCACTACGTCGAGAAAGGACCTGGGATCAAGCCAATCCGTCCGGAATTCCTGGCCGCGACGCTGAGCAATCTTGCTGCCGACGATGCGATGTTTTTCGCCGACACGGGCACGGCTTGCATATGGCTGGCCAGACATATCACTGGCGGCAGAAATCGCAGACTCTTCGGTTCGTTTTCCTGGGCCTCAATGGCGAATGCTGCGCCCAATGCGTTCGGCGCGCAGTTGGCATACCCAGGCCGGCAAACCATCGCGCTCTGCGGCGACGGAGGTTTCACCATGCTCGCCCTGGGCGACTTATTGACGCAAGTGGAACGAAAGACCCCAGTGGTTCAGATCATCCTCAATAATGGGTCTCTCGACTTCGTGAATATCGAGCAGCAAGAGGC
>Ga0209422_1000126_pt1 | contig 18182 bp, 18 predicted proteins | sample BlaSpr_A8_OM2_M3_FD_187983 | JGI IMG/M metagenome (GOLD analysis project Ga0209422, IMG submission 187983) | Forest soil microbial communities from Thunder Bay, Ontario, Canada - Black Spruce, Ontario site 2_A8_OM2_M3 (SPAdes) (version 2) | ecosystem: Environmental > Terrestrial > Soil > Boreal... | reverse complement strand
CACGGCGGGCAATCTGCGCGGCCAGATCCAGGAGGGCGGCAATCCGTTCGAGGGACCGCGCTCACGGCCCTACCCCACGCCCGCGCAGAAACAACCGTTCAGCCACACGCTGTTCGCCAAGGCCGCGCGCGAGCTCGGCTACAAGCCGTTTCCGCAGCCCTCGGGCAACCTGTCCCAGGCCTATACCAATCCGCTGGGCTTGCGGATGGGCCCGTGCACCTATTGCGGGTTCTGCGAATGGTTCGGTTGCGGCAATTATTCCAAATCCAGTCCGCAGACGACCATCCTGCCATTTCTGATCCGCAAATCGAATTTTTCGCTGCGCGACAATTCGGAAGTGATGCGCATCGACCTCGACCGTTCGGGCAAGCATGCCACCGGCGTCACCTTCGTCGATACCGGCGGCGGCGAATGGGAGCAGCCCGCCGACCTCGTCATCCTGTCGGCCTACGCCATCTTTAACGTGCACCTTTTGCTGCACTCGAAGATAGGTCGCCCCTATGACCCCGCCGCCAACACTGGCGTGGTCGGCCGAAATTTCACGCATCAGACGATATCGAGCGTCAACGGCTTCTTCGACAACAAGAAATTCAACTTCAATCCGTTCATTTCGTCGGGTTCGATCGGCATGTGCATCGACGAATTCAACGGCGACAATTTCGATCACGGCCCGCACGGCTTCGTCGGTGGCGGCTACATGGGTCAGGTGCAGACCAACGGCCGGCCGATTCAGTCAACGCTTGTGCCGCCCGGCACGCCAAAATGGGGTGCGGCCTGGAAGAGCGCGGTGCGCGACAACTATCTCAGCACCGTCAAACCGGGCACCGGCGTCCACGGAAGCTTCTACAGCTATCGCGATGTCTATCTTGATCTCGATCCCACCTACAAGGATCGCTTCGGCCGTCCGCTGATGCGGATGACGATCGATTTCCACGACAACGAGTTGAAGCAGAATGCCTTCCTGACCGACAAATTCGCCGAGATCATCCGCGCGATGGGCGCCCATACGCTCGACAAGCAGTACCGCAAGGGTCCGTATGATGCGACCGACTACCAGACCACCCATCTCAACGGCGGCGCGATCATGGGCACCGATCCTTCGACCAGCGCGATCAACCGCTATCTGCAATCGTGGGAGGCGAGCAACCTGTTCGTCATGGGCGGCGCGGCGTTTCCGCAGAACGCCGGCCACAACCCGACCTGCACGATCGGAGCGCTGACCTATTGGTCGGCGCAGGCGATCACGTCGCAGTATCTGAAATCGCCCGGCCCGCTGGTGCGGGCCTAGGACGGCATCTTTCGCAGCCCGGATGGAGCGCTTGCGTAATCCGGGATCACCGCTCCCGCATTGCGCGGAGTTTATCATCGGGCGGCGCTTTCGCGCCGACCCGTTGGCTCGCAATGACGTTGTTAGAGTTTATCTTTGCATCAAAAAACCGACCACCGCGTCGGTGAAGGCGTGCGGCTGTTCGACGTTGGAAATATGCGCGGCGTCGAGAATCGTCAAAGCGGCGCCCGGGATCTGGCTGCGGATGAATTCGGCGGCCGCGACCGGGGTTGCCATGTCGTGGCGTCCGGCGATGACCAGCGTCGGGTTCTTGATCGCGGGCAGCAGCGCGCGCTGGTCGAGCGTGCTCAGCGCCTCGCAGCAGGCGAGATAGCCCTGCACCGGGGTCGCCAGCAGCATCGCCTTCATGTTCGCAGCGATCTGCGGCTCGCGCTCGCGAAAATCCGCCGTCAACCAGCTGGCGATGACGGTGTCGGCGATCGCGGCGATGCCGCCTTCCTTCACCGCCTCGATGCGGTTGAGCCAGTTGGTCGGATCGGGATAATAGCAGGCGGTGTTGGAAAGAATGATCTTGCCGAAGCGTTCGGACGCATTGGCCCCCAGCCACTGTCCGACCATGCCGCCCATCGACAGCCCGCACCAATGCGTCTTTTCGATGTTGAGGTCGTCGAGGATCGCCAGTACGTCGCGGCCAAACCGCTCCATCGAATAAGGGCCGGGCGCTACGCCGGATTTGCCGTGGCCGCGCCGATCGTAGCGGATCACGCGAAACAGCTGGGTGAGCGCCTTCATCTGCGGCTCCCACATCTGCAAGGTACAGCCCAGCGAATTCGACAGCATCAGGGTCGGTCCGCCGTCGCGGCCTTCGACGGAGACGTTGAGCAGGCAACCGTCGGCATCGATCATCGGCATCTGGACAAAACCTCCGCTGTCATGCGCGGAATTGATCCGCGCATCCATCTGAAAGAAGAGAGTCTATTCAAGAGGATGGATTGCCGGGTCAAGCCCGGCAATGACATTTTCTGGAAGACTCGTCGGTTTTATTTCTCGTCGAGCGAGGCGAGCAGCCGGTCGATCAGGGCTTGCGAGACGCCCTGATAGGCCATCGGGTCGAACAGTTTTGTCAGTTGGTCTGCGCTCAAATGCGCGGTGACCTTTGGATTCTCCGCCAGCACGTCGCGCAGGTGTCTTTTCCCGGCGACCGCCTGCTTGCTCGCGGCTTCCATCAGATGATGCGCCTCGCTTTTGCCGATCTTCTCGGCCAGCGCAAACGTCACCGCTTCCGCCATGATCAGCCCATCCGTCGCGTCGAGATTGACGCGCATTCGCGCGGCATCGACCTCCATCCCCTCGGCGATGTCGACGATGGCGGCGAGCGCGCCGGAGGTGACCAGCAGCAGGCCGGGCAAGGTCGGCCATTCCGCGTGCCACGGGCCCGCGCTGCGCTCGTGATCGTGCACTTGCGCCGCGAAAATCGTCGCGGCCAGGTTGGGCGCCATGGTGGCGGCGGCAAGCGCGGTCGCGGCCGCAACGGGGTTGCGCTTGTGCGGCATCGTGGAAGAGCCGCCGCGGCCTTCGCCCGACGGCTCGAACGCTTCGGCGACGTCGGTTTGCATCATCAAGGAGACGTCGCGGGCGATCTTGCCGCAGCTTCCCGCGACAATCGCCAGCACCGAAGCCGCCTCCGCGATGCGGTCGCGATGGGTGTGCCATGGCGCTTCCGGCAGCGCCAGCGCGAGCTCCCCGGCCAGCCGCTCGGCCACCAGCAGTCCCTTGTCGCCGAGAGCTGCCAATGTTCCGGCCGCGCCGCCGAACTGCAGAGCCAGCCCCTCGCGGCGCAACCGCCTTAGCCGCAGGCGCGAGCGATGCAGCGCGGCGGCATACTCCGCAAGTTTCAGGCCGAACGGCATCGGCAGCGCGTGCTGCAGCCAGGTGCGCGCGACCGCCGGCGTGTTGCGATGCCGGCGGGCGAGTTTTGCAAAGCCGGCGATGGCGCGATCGAGATCGGGGAGCAGCGCGTCGATGCCGGCGCGCAAGGTCAGCATCCCGGCAGTGTCGATCACGTCCTGGCTGGTGGCGCCCCAATGCACATAGCGCGCGGCCTCAGCGTCGACCCTGGCGACGGCGGCGGTCAGCGCCTTGACCAGCGGAATCGCCAGGTTGCCGGAGCGCGTCGCGGCCTCGGCCAGAGCGCCGAGATCGAAGGCCTCGGCCTTGCAGGCTTTTGTAACAGGACCTGCCGCGCTGGCCGGGATGACGCCGGTCGCGGCCTCGGCACGTGCGAGCGCTGCTTCAAAATCGAGCATGTTTTGCAGGCATGCGGCATCGTCGCAGACCGCGCGCATGGCGGCGCTCGACAGCATCGGCGCAAGCAGGGGGGAGAGGGCGGTGCTCATGTTGTGCGCGACCTAACCATTCTCGCCGTCCCCTGCCAATCCCCAAGCACAAACTCCAAACGACTGGCAAATCTGCTGCGGCTGCGAATATGCATCGCTCGTCCTCCATCCTTCCCCTTCCTTTTAGGCCAAGCCTGCTTTACTTGAGGGCAACAGACGAGCCATCCGGGAGGCATTCCATGGCGATGACGATGAACGGTGAGGTTCAGCTTGCGGCGCCGCGCGAGGCGGTGTGGGCCAAACTGAACGATCCGGAAGTGCTCAAGGTCTGCATTCCCGGATGCGAAGAACTGGAGAAGACCGAGGACAACGGCTTTCGGGCGGTTGCCAAGATGAAGGTTGGCCCGGTGTCGGCCCGCTTCAAGGGGCGGGTGACGCTGAGCGATCTCGATCCGCCCAAGGGCTACAAGATATCGGGCGAAGGCGAGGGCGGTGTTGCCGGCTTCGCCAAGGGCGGCGCCACGGTAAAACTGGACGAAAAGGACGGTGGCACGCTCCTGACCTATGACGTCGAGGCGCAGATCGGCGGCAAGCTCGCCCAGCTCGGCCAGCGCCTGATCAACGGCGCGGCCAAGAAACTGGCCGACGAGTTTTTCGCGAATTTCGCCAAGGCGGTGCAGGGCTAATCCCCGGCAGGAGTCCCGGCAAGTCATATCAGGTCAGGCCCCAGGTGAGGTTGCTCATTGCCGGGATGGCCCATATTATGGCCTTGCAACGATTTTAATGACTGTGCTGCCGTGCAACGCAGCGGTGCAGATGAAGAGAGTGCTGAATGGCCAAGATTTCCCTGATCGTGAACGGTAATCCCGTCAACGCCAATGTCGACCCCCGGACGCTGCTGGTGCAGTTCCTGCGCGAGAATCTGCGGCTGACCGGCACCCATGTCGGCTGCGACACCTCGCAATGCGGCGCCTGCGTGGTGCATCTCGACGGCAAGGCGGTGAAATCCTGCACCACGCTCGCAGTGATGGCCGACGGTCACGAAGTCCGGACCATCGAGGGGCTTGCCGCCGACGGCGCGCCGCTGCATCCGATGCAGGAAGCGTTCCGCGAGCATCACGGCCTGCAATGCGGCTTCTGCACCCCGGGCATGATCATGACCGCGGTCGATATCGTCCACCGCAAGGGCCACGATTTAAGCGATCACACCATCCGCGAGGAGCTTGAAGGCAATCTCTGCCGCTGCACCGGCTACCAGAACATCGTTACCTCGATCGCGGCCGGCGCCAAGGCGATGGCGAACTCCGATCTCGCGTAAAGCCCGTCTCGCACGGCGATTAGGAATACTCCAAGGAATACCTGATGTACGAATTCAAATATCATCGTCCGGCGACCGTGCGGCAGGCCGCCAATCTGCTGATCAAGAATGAGGACGCCAAGGTGATCGCGGGCGGCCATACGCTGTTGCCGGTCATGAAACAGCGGCTCGCGAGCCCGCCGCATCTGGTCGACCTTTCCCACATCGAAGGGCTCGATGCCATCGAGATGAAGGGACGTTCGCTGGTGATCGGCGCCACCGCCACCCACAGCGCCGTCGCAACTTCGGCCATCGTCGGCGAGGCGATCCCGGCCTTGGCCGAACTTGCCGGCCTGATCGGGGATCCGGCGGTGCGCCACAAGGGCACCATCGGCGGCTCGCTCGCCAACAACGATCCCACCGCCGACTATCCCGCGGCCTGCCTCGCGCTCGGCGCCACCATCGTCACCAACAAGCGCCGGCTGAAGCCCGAAGAATTCTTCCAGGGCCTGTTCACCACCGCGCTCGAGAGCGACGAGATCATCACGAAAGTGATGTTCCCGCTGCCGAAGAAGGCCGCCTATATCAAATTCCGCAACCAGGCCTCACGCTATGCGCTGGTGGGCGTATTCGTCGCCAAGCGACCGTCGGACGTGCGTGTCGCCGTCACCGGCGCCGGCTCCGATGGCGTGTTCCGCGTCACCGCGTTCGAGGAAGCCTTGAAGAAACGCTTTTCGCCGAAGGCGCTTGATGGCTTGACGGTGCCGGCCGAGGGGCTCAACAGCGACCTGCACGGCAGCGCCGAATACCGCGCGCATCTGATCGCGGTACTGGCACGGCGCGCGGTGGAAGCCGCGACCGGCAAAGCCTGACATTGCCGCTTCCAGCTGCAGCAAGATTGGTTCTCTCATGAGTGCATCGGCGCTGCCCAATTCCGTCGATGCGATGCTGGAGCTGTTGTCGTCGCGCGGCTACCTCGCCGAGCGTTCGCTCGCCACCGTCACTTACCTGTCCCTGCGTATGGGCCGGCCGCTGTTTCTCGAAGGCGAGGCCGGCGTCGGCAAGACCGAAATCGCCAAAGTGCTGTCGGCGGCGCTCGGGCGCAAGCTGATCCGGCTGCAATGCTACGAAGGGCTGGACGTCGCCAGCGCGGTCTATGAGTGGAACAGCGCCGCGCAGATGATCGCGATCCGGCTTGCGGAAGCCGCCGGCGATACCGACCGCGAGCAGCTGTCGTCGGATATTTTCGCCGAGCGTTATCTGATCAAGCGGCCGCTGCTGCAGGCGCTCGAGCCGGATGTCGCGGGCGCGCCGGTGCTGCTGATCGACGAACTCGACCGCGCCGACGAGGCCTTCGAGGCATATCTGTTGGAAATCCTCAGCGATTTCCAGGTGACCATTCCCGAACTCGGCACCGTGAAAGCGCCACAGCCGCCGATCGTGATTATCACCTCGAACCGCACCCGCGAAATCCACGACGCCCTGAAGCGCCGCTGCCTTTATCACTGGGTGGATTACCCCAACGCCGAGCGCGAATTGGCGATCGTCAAATCGCGTGTGCCCGGTATCTCCGCAAAATTATCGGAGCAGGTCGTGCGCTTCGTGCAGGCCCTGCGCGACCAGGATTTCTACAAATCGCCTGGGGTCGCCGAGACCCTCGACTGGGCCACCGCACTGACCGAACTCGATGCCCGGTCGCTGACCCCGCAGGTGGTCGGAGATACCCTGGGCGCGCTGTTGAAATACCAGGACGACATCGCGCGGATGCAGGGCGACGGCCTGGACAAGGTTTTGAAAGAGGCGACGAGCGAGAACTAGGTCGCGCGTCGTAACAATGGCCCGTCATTCCGGGGCGCGCGAAGCGCGAACCCGGAATCTCGAGATTCCGGGTCTGGCGCTAATGCACCATCCCGGAATGACGGCCGTGAAAAACCGGGTATCCGATGGCCATCGATCATCTCTCGCCCCCGACCGGACAAATGGCCGACAACGTCATCGGCTTTGCCCGCGCGCTGCGCGCCGCCGGAATCCCGGTCGGGCCCGGCGCCGTGATCGATGCCCTGAACGCGCTACAGGTCGTCGATATCGGCAACCGCGCCGACGTCTTCACCACGCTGGAAGCCATCTTCGTCAAGCGACACGAGCATGCGTTGATCTTCGCGCAGGCCTTCGACCTGTTCTTCCGCGCCGCCGAAGACTGGAAGCACATGCTGGATTCGGTGCCGCTGCCGGACCACGCCAAAAAGAAGCCGCCGCCGGCGTCGCGCCGGGTCCAGGAGGCGCTGTCGCAAGCGCAGACGAGCGAGACACCCCAGGCCCAGGAGCAGGAGCTCCGGCTCTCGGTCTCGGACAAGGAAATCCTGCAGAAGAAGGATTTCGCGCAGATGAGCGCGGCCGAGATCGCGGAAGTCACCCGCGCCATCGACAAGATGAAATTGCCGCAGGCGGAATTGCACACCCGCCGCTATCAGCCGGATGCGCGGGGCCTGCGGCTCGACATGCGCCGCACCCTGCGCGGCAGTCTGCGCACCGGCGGCGATATCGTCGATATTCGCCGGCTCGGGCGGATCGACAAGCCGGCGCCGATCGTGGCGCTGCTCGATATTTCCGGCTCGATGAGCGAATATACCCGGCTGTTCCTGCATTTCCTGCATGCCGTCACCGACGCGCGCAAGCGGGTTTCGGTGTTCCTGTTCGGCACCCGCCTCACCAATGTCACCCGGGCCTTGCGGGCGCGCGATCCTGACGAGGCGCTGGCGAGGTGTTCGTCGACGGTGGAGGATTGGGCCGGCGGCACCCGCATTGCCACCTCGCTGCATACCTTCAACAAATTGTGGGGCCGGCGGGTGCTCGGGCAGGGCGCCATCGTGCTCCTGATCTCCGACGGCCTGGAGCGCGAGGCCGACGCCCGGCTGGCATTCGAGATGGACCGGCTGCACCGGTCGTGCCGCCGGCTGATCTGGCTCAACCCGCTGTTGCGCTATGGTGGCTTCGAGGCCAAGGCGCAGGGCATCAAAATGATGCTGCCGCACGTTGACGAATTCCGCCCGGTACATAATTTGAGCTCCATCGAGGGGCTGATTGAAGCACTTTCCTCGGTGCCACCGGTGCACCAGCGCAGCCTGATCCGCTCCTCCGCAGCCTGAAAAGAGGGTCCCATGCTCAATCGCGACGAAGATATTCTGAGGGCGGCCGAGGACTGGCAGAAGGCCGGTCACGGCGTGGCGCTGGCCACCGTGGTCGAAACCTGGGGCTCGGCGCCGCGGCCGGCGGGTTCGTCGCTTGTGATCAACGACGACGGCACGTTCCTGGGCTCGGTGTCCGGCGGCTGTGTCGAGGGCGCGGTGGTCACCGAAGCGCTCGACGTGATCGCCAGCGGTCAGCCGAAAATGCTGGAATTCGGCGTCGCCGACGAGACCGCCTGGAATGTCGGGCTTTCCTGCGGCGGCACCATCCGCGTGTTCGTCGAGAAGGTCGGCTGACGATGAAACTTCAAATGCTCGCGGAACTCAATGCCGAGCGCGCCGCGCGCCGGCCGGTCATTCTCGTCACCGATACCGGAAACGGCGAGCAGCGGCTGGTCAAGGCCAGGGACTTCGCCGCCGATCCCCTGCGTGCCGACCTTGCTAAACAGCTGCGCATGGGCAAGAGCGGCATGATCGAGGCCGGCGGCAAGAAACTGTTCCTCAACGTCTATGCGCCGACCGCAAAACTCGTGATCATCGGCGCGGTCCATATCAGCCAGGCCTTGGCGCCGCTGGCGCGTTCGCTGGATTATGATGTGACGGTGGTCGATCCGCGTACGGCGTTCGCCAGCCCCGAGCGGTTTCCCGACGTGCCGCTGATCGCCGAATGGCCCGACGTGGCGCTGCCGCCTTTGAATATCGATCACTACACGGCGTTCGTCGCGCTGACGCATGATCCGAAGATCGATGACCCGGCGCTGCTGCACGCCTTCGAGCGCGACTGCTTTTATATCGGTGCGCTCGGCTCGCGAAAGACCCATGCCAAGCGCGGCGAGCGCCTCAGGGCTCAGGGCGCTGACGACAGCGACATCGCCCGCATCCACGCCCCGATCGGCTTGCCGATCGGCGCGGTCTCGCCGTCGGAGATCGCGGTTGCCATCATGGCCGAGATCACTGCGCAGCTGCGGCTGCCGAAACAGGCCAAGGAAGAGGCCGCGGCATGAAGTTCGGGTCCGCCAGTCCGATGGAGGCGATGAGCGGCGTCACCGTCCATACGCTGCGCCAGGGACCGCTGGTGCTCAAGAAAGGCACCACGATCGGTCACGCCGAAGTCGAGGCGCTGACGCGGGCGGGTGTGACGGAAATCGTCGTGGTGCGGTTAGAGGAGGGCGACGTCTCCGAGGACGTCGCCGCCGCCGGCATCGCGCTAGCCGTGGCCGGCGATGGCATCCATGTCGAGCGCGCCTTTACCGGCCGCGCCAACCTTTTCGCCGCAAAAGCCGGCGTGCTGGTGGTGGACCGCGCCAAGGTCGACCGCATCAACGGCGTCGACGAGGCCATCACCTTTGCAACGCTCGCCGCCTACAAGCCGGTGGTCGAAGGCGAGATGGTGGCGACCGTCAAACTCATTCCGTTCGGAGTCGAGGGCAAGCTGCGCGACGCCGCGGTGCTGGCTGCCAGCGGCGGCGCGCTGCGGATCGCGCCTTATGTCATCAAGCGCGTCGGCATCGTCTCGACCTTGCTGCCGGGACTGGCGCCGAAGGTGGTGGAGAAGACGCTGCGGGTCACTTCCGAGCGGCTGGCGCCGGCCGGCGCCACCATCATGGCCGAGCGCCGTGTGCCGCATGACGAGGCGGCGCTTCAGGCCGCGATCAAGGAATTGCTCGCCTTGGGGGCGGAACTGGTGATCGTGTTCGGGGCGTCCGCGATCGCCGACCGGCGCGACGTGATTCCGGCGGCGCTGACCGGCATCGGCGGCGCCATCGAGCATTTCGGCATGCCGGTCGATCCCGGCAATCTGCTCCTGATCGGCAACGCCGGCGGCGTGCCGGTGCTGGGCGCGCCGGGCTGCGCGCGCTCTCCGGTCGAGAACGGTTTTGACTGGGTGCTGATGCGCCTGCTGGCGGGCCTCAAGGTGACGCGCGCGGATCTGACCGGGATGGGTGTCGGCGGGCTGTTGATGGAAATCGTGACGCGGCCGCAGCCGCGCACCATTCCCGACATCGAGGGCAACCGCAACGTCGCCGCGGTTATTCTCGCCGCCGGGCGTTCGACCCGGATGGGTGGCCCCAACAAGCTGTTGGCCGAACTCGGCGGCAAGCCACTGGTCCGCATCGTGACCGAGCAGGCGCTGGCCTCGAAAGCGCAAGGGGTGATTGTCGTCACCGGGCATCAGGCGGCCGAGGTCCAGAAAGCGTTGCGAGGGCTTAAGGTCAAGTTCGTGCACAATCCGGATTTTGCCGAGGGTCTGGCTTCCTCGGTCAAATCAGGCATCGCGGCGGTGCCGGATGATGCCGATGGCGCCGTGATCTGCCTGGGCGATATGCCGTTGATCGATTCGCATCTGATCGACCGGCTGATCGAGGCGTTCGCGCCGGACCGCGGCAATTTGATTGCGGTGCCCGTCAGCGACGGCAGGCGCGGCAATCCGGTGCTGTGGTCGCGCCGCTTCTTCGATGAACTGATGGCGCTCGACGGCGATATCGGCGCCCGTCATCTGATCGCCAAACACAGCGAGGCGGTGGCGGAAGTCCCGGTCGAGGGTCGCGGCGCTTTTCTCGATATCGATACGCCGCAGGCGCTGGAGGCGGCGCAGCGAGGGTGAAGCACCCCGATTTTCAACCTCTTGTTCACCAAGTTGAAACGTCCTCTCCGTAGATTTGCGGCGGACCGGCCTCGGGGGAGGGGATTTTGATTGTTTCGACCGCCGTCGCGCAACGCCGCGCGCTGTTTGTATTTGCGCTGACCCTGGCCATCGCCGGAACACGATTGGCGACGGAAGCCTGGGCGGCCGGCGCTTTCGCGATCGGCAAATGCGGTGCCTTTGGCCAGGCCTATGATTATGCGGGCGAGGGCGCCGCGCGCGCCGCCGCGCTGAAACAGTGCAAGGGCGACTGCACCACGGTGACCATGAAGCGCGCCTGCGCCGCCTTGGCGATCGACATGACCAACCCGTGCGGCGCCCATGGCTACGCGGTCAAGCCGCATATTTCGAGTTCGCTCAACGAAGCGACCCGCAAATGCTATGAGTTCGGCGGCAAGGAATGCGTCATCCGCGCCTGGGCCTGCGACGCCAAGGGGTGATGTTCTCACACGTCATTCCGGGGCGCGCGAAAGTCCGCTCTGGTGCGCATAACGGACTTAAGTCGGACATCGCGCCATGTCCGAAGAGTGCCATGAACGGACTCATGCACCGCAGCAAACAGCACCTCTATTCGATCACCTCGTCGGCCCGGCCGAGCAGCGTGATCGGGAAGGTGAGGCCGAGCGTCTTGGCGGTCTTGAGATTGATGACGAGCTCGACCCTCGTCGACTGCACGACCGGCAGGTCGGTCGCCTTCTCGCCCTTGAGAATGCGGCCGGCGTAGATACCGGCTTGGCGGTACGCCTCGGTGAGGCTCGCCCCGTAACTCATCAGGCCGCCGGCTGCAGCGGCCTCGCGCCACGGATAGATCGCCGGCATCGCATGGCGCGCCGCCAACGCCACAAGCTGCTCGTAGCGGCTTCGGTAGAACGCGTCGGCGCTGACCAGGAGCCCGCCGGCTTTCGATTGGACCGCCGTCGCGAAGGCCCCGTCGATGTCGCGCTCGCTGCCGGCGTTCAATACAAGGACCTGCCGCCCGATGGCCTGGGCCGCTGCCTGCACAGCTTTTAGTTGGCTGTCGCCATTTGAATTGCCCGGATTGACGAGCATGGCGATCACGGCGGCCGTGGGCACTAGCTCGTACAGCAGTTCGAGCTGCTTCGGGCCGAGCGCGGCGACCAGGAAGTTCACGCCTGTAAGGTTGCCGCCGGGCCGGTTCAAGCTGATGACCAGGCCCAACTTGACCGGGTCGGAGCCGTGCGCGAATACAATCGGGATTGTCGACGTTGCCGCCTTCGCCGCGAGCGAGGCGTCGGAATTGCCGCCTGCCAAAATCACGGCCACCCGGCGGCGCACCAGGTCTACTGCCATTGCCGCGAGGCGATCGCTGTGATTCTCGCCCCAGCGATATTCGATCGCGACGTTTTCGCCCTCGACATAGCCGGTTTGTTTGAGACCCTGTCGGAAGCCGGCCACCATGGCTGCGTAGGACGCGGATGTTGCGGTGTGAAGGAACCCGATCACCGGCATCGCCGGCTGTTGTGCTCGCGCTAAGAACGGCCACGCAGCGGCGGCACCACCCAGAACACCGAGAAATTCGCGCCGCTGCATGTCAGAACCCATGCTCAGGAGACGGCATCTTAGCGGTTCAATCAGGTACGTTGTAGGGGCTAAAACCGGCATTAAGAGTACTGCCGCTGGGCGTGGCCAATGTCGCAGTTGGGTCAAAAAGGCGAAATACTCCCTTCGATCAGATGTGGTCTGCTCTGCCCCCAACAACGGACATGATGCGACTGCACCGGTATATCGGTTTCGTTGCCAAACCCGGAAGTGACCGAGGTTATTCGATCACCTAAAATGCGCCATTGCGCATCTTAGAATCTCGAGAGTCCCCGATGTGCAATTGTACATCTGAGGTTCGCGTCTTCGACGCGCCCCGGAATGACGCCGGAGTAACTCATGCAATTCGACACCAAGATCGCGGTCGTGATCCGGACCGACCTGGAAGCGTGGCAGAAGCTGAACGTCGCTTCGTTCCTCGCCGGCGGCATTGCCGCTGCGTTTCCGGAATGCATCGGCGAGCCCTATGAAGACGGCTCCGGCACGAAATACCTGTCGCTGATCGGCCAGCCGATCCTGATCTACGGCGCCGACCGGCCGCAGCTTTCCCGCGCGCTGGAGCGGGCGCTGGCGCGCAACGTGACGCCCGCGGTCTATACCGAGGACATGTTCAAGACCACGCACGACGCCGCCAACCGCGAGGTGGTGAGGGCGGTCGCGCGCGCCGATCTCAATCTGGTGGGTCTGGCCATGCGCGCCGAGCGCAAGGTGATCGACAAAATCGTCGATGGGCTGAAATTTCACAGCTAGCGCGTTCAAGGCTTCGAAAATCCGCAATCCCCGTCGGCTGCACAATTCGGCGGCACGATCTTCGACGTTGTGACGACGGCGAGGGGCGCAAACGCGCTTGACATCGATCGACACTGCCCGTGTGATGCCCGATAACAAAAATCAAAAAAACGCAATGCACAATTTTCCAGGAGGTTTCGATGCCGATGGGTAAGGCTGCCCGCCTGCTCGGGGGTTTGATGGCCGCGGTCGCGGCGCTGGGGATGGCGGTTTCCGCCCACGCCCAGGAAAAGAAGATCAAGATCGGCGTGATCTACGACCTGACCGGCCCGCTCGCGGGCGGCGGTTCTGAGCTGCAGTATATCGGCGCCAAGATCATGCTCGATCAATACGCCAAGACCGGGGTGGAAGGTTACAAGGTCGAGGCGGTTTACGCCGACGCCCAGAGCAAGCCCGACGTCGCCATCAACGAGGCGGTCCGCCTCGTCGAGCAGGAAAAGGTCGATATGCTGCTGGGCTTCTTCTCGTCGGCGCAATGCGTGCCGGTGGCTGCCCGTGTCGAGCAGCTCAAGAAGTTCATGTGGATCACCACCTGCATTTCGTCGGCGGTGCTCGACAACAAGAATTACAAATACGTCTTCCGTCCGCAGGCGAGCGGCGATCAGTTCGGGCTGATGACGATGGACTTCATCGCGCAGAACTCCCTTTCGAAATTCGGCAAGGAGCCAAAGGACCTGCGCGTCGCTATCATCCATGAAGACGGCGCCTACGGCGTCGACGTGGCAAGGGGCAACGAGGCCGGCGCCAAGAAGGCCGGTTTCAACGTCGTGTTGAAGGAAGGTTATTCGGCGACCGCTCCCGATCTCTCCGCGCTGGTCACAAAACTGAAGCGTGCCCGGCCCGATGTGATTTTCCACACCGGCTACAATCCCGACATCACGCTATTCTTCCGGCAGGCGCGCGAACAGGGCCTGAAGTTCGGGGCGATCGTCGGTCATGGCGCGGGCTATGGCGTCTACGAGAAGCTGAAGGAAGGGCTTGGCCCTGACGCCAATTATCTGTTCGACACCGATCCGATCTCGATCTGGCTGGCGAATCCCGAAGGGCTGGATCCAAAGCTGCTTCCAGTCATCAAGATGGTCGGCGATGAATTCGACAAGGTGAAACCGGGCGTCGCCATACGATCGGCACATGTCGGCATGGCGGCTTCGAACACTTACGTCTTTCTGACTGAAGTGCTGCCGCGCGCCATCAAGAAATATGGCGGCGTCGATCCGGACGCTCTGCGCAAGGCAGCGCTGGACGTCGACCTTCCCGAAGGCGGCACCATGCTGGGCTTCGGCGTGAAATTCTTCGGCGAGGGCACTCCGATGGCCGGCCAGAACGAGCGTTCGTTCCCGGTGGTCATCCAGTACATCGACGACAAATCCTATGTGGTGTGGCCCAAGAGCCAGGCGCAACGCGACGCCGTGCTGCCGCTGCCGGCGGGCACGACCTACAGCTACAAATAGCCGGGTCCTTGTCAGACAGAAGGGACCGCCGTGCTGGTCGTTGAGGGCTTGGTCAAGCGGTTTGGCGGCTTCACGGCCGTCAACAAGGTATCGTTCGAGGTCGACCAGGGCGAGATTCTCGGCCTGATCGGCCCGAACGGCTCCGGCAAGAGCACGATCTTCAACATGCTCTCCGGCACGCTGACGCCGACGGCGGGTTCGATCAAGTTCGCCGGGGCCGAGATCGCAGGTCTGGCGCCGCACCGGATCATCAATCGCGGCATCGGCCGGACGTTCCAGATCCCGCGGCCGTTCCACCGGCTGACCATGTTCGAGAATGTGGCGCTGGCCGGCTACTTTGGGCAGGGGCGGCATAGCCGCGCCAAGGCCGCCGAGGCCGCGGAGCGGGCGCTCGCCATGGTGGGCCTGCCGGCGGACCGCACCATGAGCGTCGACGGGCTCGGCGCGGCCGGGTTGAAGAAGCTGGAGCTCGCCAAGGCGCTGGCGACCGGGCCGAAACTGCTGTTGGCCGACGAAAGTCTCGGCGGGCTCGATGAGAGCGAGATGGACCAGGCCGCCGACATGCTGCGCAAGATCCGCGACGAGCTCGGCATCACCATCATCTGGGTCGAACACATCATGGGCGTGCTGATGCGCGTGGTCGACCGGGTGATGGTGCTGGATCACGGCGAGAAGATTTCGGAAGGGCTGCCGAGCGAGGTGTCGGGCGATCCGCGGGTGGTGGAAGTCTATCTCGGCACCGACGCCGATGCGACGCAGGCCGCCGCGGCGCAAGCGCGGCGTTAGCGCATGATCCGGAAAAGCGGGAACCGGTTTTCCGAAAAAATCATGCTCAAAAAAAGAGGCTGCGCATGCTCGAGATGAAATCGGTCGAAGCGGGCTACGGCACCTTCCAGGCGCTGTTCGGCGTCAGCCTCGAAGTCAGGGCCGGCGAGGCAGTCGGCGTGATCGGCCCCAACGGCGCCGGCAAGACCACGTTGATGCGGGTGATCTCCGGCCTGATCCGGCCGCGCGCCGGCGCGATCTCCATGGAGGGCGTCGATATCCTCAAAACGCCGGAGCATCGCATCGTCAGCCTCGGGATTGCGCATGTGCCGGAGAACCGCCGGCTGTTTCCCCGTCTGACGGTCGAGGACAATCTCAAGATGGGCGCCTTCATGCCGGAGGCGCGGGTCCGCTACGCCGAGCGGCTGGCATTCGTGTTCGACCTGTTTCCACGCATGAAGGAGCGCCGCCACCAACTCGCCGGCACCATGTCAGGAGGCGAGCAGCAGATGTGCGCGATCGGCCGCGCGCTGATGTCGGACCCGAAACTGCTGCTGCTCGACGAGCCCTCGGCCGGGCTGGCGCCGGTCGTGGTGCAGCAGGTGTTCGAACTGGTGAAGCGAATTCGCGCCAGCGGCCTCACGGTGCTGATCGTCGAGCAGAACGTGCAGCAGGTGCTGCGCGTGGTCGATCGGGCCTATCTGCTGGAAGCCGGGTCGATCCGCGCTTCCGGCAAGTCGAGCGACATGCTGGCCGACGATACGATCCGGCAAGCCTATCTTGGATTGTAGGTGAAACCATGATGGATATTTTCGACATCTACCTGCTCGAAGCCGTCGTGAACGGCATTCTGCTCGGCGGCGTGCTGGCGCTGCTGGCGCTCGGGCTGAACCTGATCTTCGGCGTCATCGACGTGACCTGGATCTGCTACGCCGAACTGGTGATGATCGGCATGTACGGCATGTACTATATGGTCCAGTATTTCGGGCTGCCTTATTACGCCGCCGCGCCGCTCACGATCCTCCTGGTCGCAGCGCTCGGGGCGCTGCTGCATCTATTGGTGATCGCGCCGCTTTTGACGGCGCCGCCGATCAACCAGCTGCTCGCCACCGGCGGGGTGCTGTTCGTGCTGCAGAGTTTTGCGACGGTGGCCTTCGGCATCGACTTTCGCAATTTGGGTATCCGCCTGCCGGTGCTGCAGTTCGGCGAGATGAATTTCAGCTACTCCCGCCTGTTGGCCTTCGCCGCGGCGCTGATCGGCATGCTGCTGGTCTATCTGTTCATGAAACGGACATTTCTCGGCACCGCGATCCGCGCCATCTCGCAGGATCGCCAGATCATGGCGCTGATGGGGGTCGACACCAGGCGTATTTACCTCATCACCTCGGCGCTGGGCGGCGCGCTCGCGGGCCTCGCCTCCTGCCTCCTGGTGCTGCAATACGACATCCATCCCTTCGTCGGGCTGTCGTTCGGGCCGATCACCTTCCTGATCTGCGTGCTCGGCGGGCTCGGCAATTTCGTCGGCGGCTTCGTGGCGGCATTCGTGTTCGCCGAGATCATCTCGCTTGGCGGGCTGTTTTCCGATCTCGAATGGGGCTACGTGCTGGCCTTCGCCTTCTTCATCGTCATGATGTTCATCCGGCCCGCCGGGCTATTGGCGAGGCGTTCGTGACTCCGAGACAGCCTTTGCCCTGGTTCGCCGGTGCGGCGCTAATTGCGCTGCCGTTCGTCTATCGCGAGCCCTATCATCTGCATATCCTGATCCTGATCCTGATCTGGTCGTTTGCTTACACGTCGTGGTCGATGATGGGCCGCTTCGGGCTGGTCTCGCTCGGGCATGGCGGGTTCATGGGCGTCGGCGCCTATGTGACGGCGCTGTTGTGGAACCATCTCGGCGTGTCGCCGTGGCTCGGCATTCCCGTCGCCATGACGGCTGCCGCGGTGCTGGCGATGATCGTGGCCTATCCGTGCTTCCGCTTCCGCATCACCGGCCACTATTTCGTTCTCGTCACGCTGGCGCTGTCCGGAATCGTGCTGCAGGTCATCACGGCAACGCGCGACTATACCGGCGGCTCGCTCGGATACACGCCGGACCGAACCAGGGGCAGCCATCTGCTGGCGCTGCAATTCGACGACAAGGTGACCTGGTACCTGATCGCGCTCGCGATCTGGGCGCTGGGGCTTGTGATCTGGCGCTGGGTCGACGGCAGCATGGACCGCTATGCGCTGGAGGCGATCTCCGAGGATGAGGACGCGGCCGCCGCCGCGGGTGTCAACGTGACCTGGGAAAAGCTGAAGATCACCGTGATCTCCGCGCTGATGACCTCGCTCGCCGGCGCGCTCTATTGCCAGTACCAGATGTTCATCTCCCCCGACACGGTGAGCGGCATCGCGGTTTCCCTGCAGATGGTGTTCGCCGTCATCGTCGGCGGCCTCTATGTGTCGCTCGGGCCGACGGTCGGCGCGATCATCACCATCCTCTTGGCGGAAATCCTGCGCATCGGTTTCGGCACCCGGGCGGTCGGCTGGGACAATCTCGTCTATGGCGTGTTGCTGGTGGTCTTCATCATCTTCCTGCCCAAGGGCATTCTGGGCAGCATCCTCGAGCGGGTGAAAGCTCGGCCCAAGAGCTAGCCCAGCTCTTCGACCGCGCCCCGCCAGCGCGGGGTGCGGTCAGCGCCACCCAATGTCCGGCATCAAGCAATATATCGTCATTTGCTTGCAGCCGACGGCCCGCGCAAACCGGACCGGAATGAATCCGTCCTTTGTCGCCCCGGCGTGCGCGATAAGCCGCCCGGCCTGTGATGCAGATCAATGCCCATTCCTCCTGGATTGAAATAATGGCGATGGGAGAACCCGGTTCGGCG